>Ga0193742_1000176_pt1 | contig 47024 bp, 54 predicted proteins | sample L2c1metaG_FD_165511 | JGI IMG/M metagenome (GOLD analysis project Ga0193742, IMG submission 165511) | Soil microbial communities from a riparian zone of the East river system, Colorado, United States - L2c1 | ecosystem: Environmental > Terrestrial > Soil > Riparian zone | place: USA: East River... | reverse complement strand
ATTTGAGTTCTCTTCTGAAGCTAGAACCCTTCCCCCACTATCTGCCGCTGCCAAATGTTTGGCCATTTGTATAAAGGTACTCGCCTTATATCTGGTGCTATAGCCCCTCGCTTAGCCCCTTTCAGCTCGCCCCTGGTGACGACTTGATCATGTCAAATATGTACTCTCTTCTCAATTACATTGCGGCAACAAGCAAGGACATATATGATGTCAATAGTATTCACAGTCATCCTTTTAATTCTCACATTCGTAACAACGCACATTCTCTCGAGTCTGGTTTACGCGGTCTTTCCGAGGATGAAAAGAGGCTGATTGGAATAAGTACGATATCAGTCGTTACAAGGCTTGCATTAGAATTCAAGGTGGAAGAGGTGAGTTCTACTTGCACGTGGAGAAACCATTATTAACCTTTGACAAAATCTAGGTAACTCGACTCACAATTTCCATGCTCTTACAACGTTTGCCTGCTGCAGAACCAACTGTAGAAGCGGCAATCGCCTACAATCTTGTGAACCTCGCCTTAGTGGCGCCACAGGGCTCTTTCAATGATATTGTTCGAGCGTTTTCTGCCATCAACCGGTCAGCAAATCCTGACGATCCCAGATTCTCCAACAACATGGTTTGTTTGGGCTTTGAACGTTGGATTACGTCTATTGATGATACGAATAGGTCTTAGCTTCACAAACCCGCTTATCGCAAGAGTTACATAAACGACCTGAATTTTATGAAACATATCTAGTCGAATTACTCACCTTGTTTGCAGATAAAGGTGTCGCCATCCAAAATTTAAAAATTGCGAATCACCACATAAAAGTTTGTGCACCCAACTATCTTACATCGTCGTACTAATGACAGCGATAGACTGATGACATGATCGAGCAACTAGCATCTCTTTTGCTCCCCATCGACGCCTTGCTCAGTCATGATGATTTCAATCCTCGCAGAGATTCATCGCCAGAGATCGTATCACTTTTCAGAAATACATGGTTTTTATGCGTACTGTTCGGTTTCACATGTGCCAACACCAGCGAAGCAACTGCCATGGACTGGTTGAGACCTGCATTGTCGCGTATCGCTACCAAAACACCGCCGATGGTTGTAGAAGAATCGCATGATGCTGCGGCAAGTGACGTTGAATATAACTCTGTGATTCGGCAAGAATATGCCAATACGGTTAGTAGTGTTTCTGTGACCTTTTCCCTCCTTATTTACCATTATCGCAGGTCATAGATATTCACCGGAGTTGCTTGACGAAATATATCGCATATCGTGCGAGCGACAGTCGACACTTGTCATCGGGCCAAGTGATTTTCATTTTAACACTTCATGACATCGAGAGTATGCGCTCCGCTGCAGGATTTCCATCATCGCTGGTTTCATATTTCATCAACTACAGCTTGAACAAACATCTTGGCCTAAGTGCGTGCATGGAGTCCATCGCAGAAAAGGTCTGTCATTTAACACTTGTTTTCTATGACCGACACGTGATGAATGGTAAAGGTCATACGAGACTCCATTAATGATCTCAATATCAAAGCGTCCCAGCAAGCTCTTCCAAAGCATCTCTCGTCCGAACTTCACACTCTTGTAGTTTTAAGCACCCATCGCATTGCCAAGGCCAGAGATATCGCTTCCAAGTATCTCAATCGTCTAATAACATCCTTCCCTTCTCTTATGTGTGATCCGCTTCTCGTCTTTGCTATCCTTGAAGTTCTTACATTGCTCCAACGGGCTTGCGAAAACGAGTATATCGACGAGGTAAGATTCTAAAATATCGGAAAAGCGATGTTGATCATATAATATCTCCAGTACAATCCTATCTATGAATTCCGTTCCGATAGAAGTGGCATAACGCTTCAGCTGACAGATAGTTACCTAGTACGCAAAGAGATTCTTGGTCAATTGAAGCGGAATGCGAACCACTGGTTTGAGTTGGCCTTGGGTCGCGCTCCTATGGAGCTCCGGTCGACCTTGCAGGTAATTATTGTTGTTTTTTGGCATTCTCAAGCTCAAGCCCACTCTCCAAGAAATATTTGGCTGTTTATCAGTCAACAGCCGCTATCAATTACGCAGAACTGGGTGCTTCTATTGCAGAACATTTCGGAAAAGCCATAGGACCAGTTCATCGGCAATTAGGTATGTGTCCATATGCGTGATTTTCTTCAATCTGACGGTCTTATTATAATTCAGTGTGTCTATCGTCCTTATCGCCATGGAAACTTGATGCTGCAAAAGCCCTTGCAAGCCAAATTGCAATAAAGGGATACTATGCAGGAGAGGCGGCCGGCATTCGTCTGGCTAATCGTGAAGGTTATTGGCATTTCATCCTTTGTTTTACCTATTATTGACTATTCACCCAGGCACTGATAAATTAGCTACAATACCACCCCAAAATGCACCATCGACAGAAATTAATGCCTTAAAGGCTAAATTATCAGATACAATGGGGGAAATACGAGCGAAAAACAGTAACCTGACTGTTCATGATTTGAGACGGCTACTCTTTCGATGTGCAGCCACGCTTATTTCTCTGAAAAAGGTGCGACCGGCTATCTCAAGTGTCGCGGATTTCCTCTTACAGAAGCAATTAGAAGGACTATGAACTGCTACACTATTTGGTTAGCTTACCTTTTGGTGTGGCTACTCCTTCGGCTATTACTTCTGGAATCGAAGTTTGGAGTTGGGTGATCGCTGAAAAATCCGAAGTGGAGGTTAGTTTGATGGGCGAGATTCTATCCGCTTGGTCAGACACGATCTGGTTGCAAACAGGGCTTTTCTCGAAGTCGTTGAAGTGAGCGAGGTGTTGTTGTGACTCTTATTGCTTGCTGATGATGCCCAGTTATGATGATCCATTCTATCATGTCAATAATTATAGCCCAACCGATAAAGAAGCCATCGATAGAGGACTGGCTCAAGCCCGAAGAATGTTAACGCCCCATGCTTTAGTGTTGCAAATGCTTTTTAGCCGACTTCAAGCTGCACGCTATCATAGACCTGGGGTCATGTTTATAATCCAACATCTTGTACTACGGTCAGCCAGAGCGTTCAGCACCTTAAGGTAAATATATTTCCGTCTTATACCAAGGGAAGCTAACGAATTTCAAGTACTCATGCCCTTGCCCGTGAGGCTCGTTTCTCTTTCCTCCTCTTTGGGTTTGAAACCCTAAAAAGTTCTCACCTTGATGCCTACTGTGAGAATAACTTAAGGGAGTGTCTCTATTCAGTCGCTTTCTCTTGGTTTGCTGTGCGGCCTCAGTATGTTTGATTCGCTTCTACTTGATTTCCAGTCATTTATTGTCTTGTAGGTGGTCATATGGAGCCAATCGCGTGCAAGTTGATGCCGACATTAAAGTCCTGTCAGAATTTCTGGCATATCTTCAGTCAGACTCGGTTCGCACTCTGCCTTTTATATCCAGCCTGTCCCCAACGCGAGTTTTGTTTACACGTGAGACTTTTTGACATTTCTGAAATGAACATCCTTACGAAACCCCCCCCCTCCCCCAGACTACGCAGACAGAATGCGCAGCCTTAACCTTCCTTTGCGACTGTTGACAGAAAATGAAATATTCCGACTATCTGTTTGGCTCAATCCAACAAACGAGACAAGCAAAGGGAGTGACCTCATTAGTAATACAGAACGTACATTGCTTGAGGCGAGTCTTTCAATATCTCATTGAGATTCCCTACTTACATTTCCTACAGACTTCCTGGTCTACCATCGTTCGGACACTTTGGCGTATAAACCCTGCTATTTCAGTGTACCTCACTGAACGTTACAAAACGCCAATGATTCGACAGGAGGTCGGAAAGTTGGTTCGCTCGAATACTGTTGACATTATCGGTATTCCGGGAGCGTTACCCTTCCTTCTAGGAGATAGAGTAGATCCTCATGTCCACAGGGACTTTAAGGTAATCTCCAGTCTGATCTCATAGTGTGGCGACATGTTGATGAAGTTCCTAAGCATCTTCTACTCTGGGCTCCCGTGCCGCCGATTATCGCAAATACGTTCTTTGAACGCCGATTCAATAGTGACCCTTTGATCTTGCAATATGCTCATAGAGTGCTAGCGCAGCACCCAGTGGAATTAACATTCTTTTTCATTCCCCAAGTTGTTCAAGCCCTCCGTTACGACGACCTTGGTAAGGCGAGGTTTGTTGTGAGGAAAATAAAAACGTATTCATTGTTATCACTTAGGATATGTCGCCCGTTTCATATTTGAGACTACCAAAATATCCCAACTCTTCTGCCATCAGATAATATGGAACATGAAAGCTAATTGCTACAAGGGCGATGCAGCAGAAATTGTTCGTGTTGTTTGTTCAAGGTGTTCCGCTTGGCTGATATTTTTACAGGAGGATCCTATGAAGCCTATGCTCGACACAATGATAGACAAAGTCGTAAGGTCGCTTTCTGGAGATGCCAGAGCTTTCTACGATCGAGAATTTACATTTTTCAACGAAGTCACGTCAATATCTGGGAAGTTGAAGCCATACATCAAGAAAACTAAACCAGAAAAAAAGGTAGTGGTTGGAGGCTGTCCTAGATGAAGTTGTTGATATTTTTTCATAGGCAAAAATTGACGAAGAGATGGCCAAGATAAATGTGGACATTGGGGTGTACTTACCAAGCAATCCTGATGGAATAGTGGTTGATATTGACAAAAAATCGGGGCGCCCTTTACAAAGTCATGCAAAGGTGTGTTCGCTTCTTACTTCTAGTTTGGCCCTTACCAAGCATCTATTTTTATAGGCACCATTCATGGCAACTTTCAAAGTCAGGAAGGAACGAGTTGAGATCGACACTGATCCTGACTCTCTTCTCAATGGGGATGGTGGCGGAATTGAGACGTATACAGAGTATGATGTCTGGCAGCAGGCCATATTCAAAGTTGGAGACGATTGCCGTCAGGATGTTCTGGCGCTCCAGGTGATCGCTATGTTCAAGAACATTTTTACAAGCGTAGGCTTGACTTTGTATCTCTTTCCATATCGAGTAACAGCGACGGGCCCTGGTGTATGTGTATACTTCATTTTCTGCATCCCTTGACTAATTACCTGCTGGGCCAGTGTGGCGTGATTGATGTTGTCCCGAATGCAACATCGCGAGACGAAATGGGACGGGCAAAGGTCAACGATCTCCTAGACTTTTTCATCGCGAAATATGGCGGACAAGATACTACAAGTTTCCAGCTAGCACGACTGAATTTCATCCAGTCAATGGCAGCATATTCAGTCGCTTGTTACATCTTACAAATCAAAGACAGACATAATGGCAATATTATGATTGATGGTGACGGACATATCATTCATATTGGTTAGTCCTCGGCTTATCCATCCAAATAGCATAGCGCTGATTTCCCACCAGACTTTGGGTTCTTATTTGATATAGATAAGTGTCTTGTCTCGCCTTTTATCCTTCACTTGACTTATTTCTGCTGTTTCTTTTTTTCCCTTTTCCTTACGACCTGGAGTAAGTTACCCGTCTTTCCATGACTACTTCGCTGATAATTATTCAGGGTATCAAATTCGAACCGCATTCTTTCAAACTTAACCATGAGATGGTTGTCCTCATGGGAGGACGACACTCGCAGGGCTACCAAAATTTCCAAAGCCTTGCTGTCAAAGCATTCCTTGCAATACGCCCTTATGCCGAACAAATCATTGATACCATCCAACTGATGCTGGATTCTGGCTTACCGTCTTTCAAAGGAGAGCCAACAATCCGGCGGCTACGAGACCGATTTGTTTTAAACTTGAATGAACGCCAGGCAGCAGAATCCATGATGAGCACTATCCGGAACGCGCACGAGAATGTCAGAAGCACTGCTTATGATGAATTTCAACGAGTGAGTCCCCTCTGCTTTAACACTTGCCCTTGATTTATGTCCACTACTCACAGCTCCAAAATGGTTCGTACTTCCTCGATTTTAAGATAATAATAATAATATTTTAACAGGTATCCCATACAAGTAGTTACACTCTATAAGTCGAAGTACTATAGATATATACGTTCGACTATTTCTACACGTACGGTTACAACGCTAGTACTTAGTAAGAGTAGTAAGAGTACTTAAGTACGTTACATAACGTCAAGACACTGATATCGACCCCGCAATTCATATAACATACTGGAGTGCCTGATGTATAGGCACTATAGCCAAGTGGTTACGGCGACAGATTCGAACGAAGTATCTGTTCCTCTTTGAGGGCGCAGGTTCAAATCCTGCTGGTGTCGATGAAGTTTTGAGATCAAATCTGAGTCGATGACACTGATGAGGTCGGGAATATTTTTAATACAAATGATTTATTCTAAAACCGTTATTAACATTAGGGACTAAGTTATGATTTTGTCATTACAATTTGATCATATTTTACTAGACAGAAGGCGCGCTTGTCCTTAGGTAGGACCCAGCTATCTACCTCATACACCCCGAAAGGTGTATCGATTTCGATCTTTTTTTCAGACAATAAAGCACTATGGACGATGGTGAGATTTCCAAGGAGGGGCTTTAATCGTTCTCGGAAGCTGCGCAAAGCTGCCGCGTTGTTGGGCATATATACACGTTCCAATCTCTCGAGCAATGGACACTATGAAATGTAAGTTCACGCGACAGCTCCAAAAAGAAACCAACTAACTTCATCGTTTATCGATACCATGATCTGCTTTCCGTCTTCATCCTCTATCATGACATACATCTGATATAAGTATTGAATGTATTCATGTTCGAAATCTGAGCAGCCGAAGCAGGCCTGTTTACTTTTGGGAATCCTAGGTCCAGTAGAGAATTTAATCAAGTCAGTACTCAAGATTACTAGGTTCACCCACTCGATATTACAGCGCTGGCAAAACTGATAGAACGCATCTTCTAGTTTCAATGGGTAAAAGTCGACGGCTCTTGCAAAGATCCGATATCTTTGAATGCCAGTATCCACAGAGTCAATGTCTTTGATATGAGTGTAAGATTGTCGAGGAAGTGTAGTCAGTGACGGTCGAGTTGGCGACGCACTGGGAGCTTGTTGCAGCTGTATCACTTTCTGCTGCCAAGCCTCTCGTCGCCTATAAGCATAAGTCAGCTAGCACAGTAAGGAAATTATTGAAATTACCGTAATAGACAGTTGAGATGCTCATTATCCGTCTTGTTTGGGTTCAATACCTGGATGAGCCTTTCGGTCCCACCTAAGAATCCACGGAAGCACTCCTCCGTTGGGCTGTACTTCAGTCTGAGTTTCTTGACACTGTAGAAACTACCAGAAACGGCAGATTCTGCAATATGCCTTTGCTCTTCGGATAGACGTATTCTGGCCAGACAGTTTTCAAGGCCTTTAGACCATGGTTCGTCAGTGGTAATTATACCAAGGCGGGGATGCGAGGTGTAATCAGTCACATAAATATCAGATGTGCTATAGGCAGCATGGACAAGCTGCAGTGTATAAATAAGTACTCAAAATGCAAAATGAACATAAGAGACGTTCGCTAACCTCGACGGTACAGTGGAAAAATTTCGAATCATCAGCATCTTGAATTAATTGATGTGGGATTTCTGTATCTGGTTTGGCCTGTTGTTTAGCTGCCCAATTTTTTTTCCTCCTGGAAAGCACCCGTCAGTCGCGGACAAACGGGAGGATTAAATGGCCACAAACTCTAGTAAAGTTTGTAAATAATTATTCGTCTGGGCGTCTTTTTCTTCCAATTGAATTATTTTTGACTGCGTCACTTTCCCTTCAAGATAACCTGCAGGGTTGGCTCGCATACGAGCATTTTTGATATAATAATAATCGCCCTCCCGCATTTTTCGTGCTATTTCAGCTGCATCGTCCCACATTTCCATTTGAAGCACAAAATCTGACAATGAAGTCGGACACCAATTGCTCTGGACACCCCTCATCTGATTATTGCGCGTGTAATCTGTCACATAAAGGGTATGAACGCCGTTGAAGCTGGGAAAACCCTTCAAAACCTGAGGCGCCATAAATTAGCATCCGTGAACCTAATGCTTGCCCCGAGAACACTGACTTCGACTGTGCAGTCAAAATAACCATCAGGCGGCATTGAAGGACCAGCCTCGCTGATTAAGCGATGAACTCTGCGGGATGGTGCATTGCGTACAGGATCTACTGTGTCTTTGATCGACTCCGATTGTTCAATCTTTTGTATTTCTCGCCACCAATCGGATAATTTCAAGCAATATCGTACCTCGCATTCTTTTGCTTCATAAAACGGTGAAAAAGATATGCCAAAACCACCGTCCGCAAGACCTTCTTCTCTAGGCACATTTTTCAGCTGTCCGTGGTAGATTGAGTTTTTGGATGGAGAGAATGCAGCCCAACGGAGCTTATCACCATATCCGGTTCCTGCAAGGGCACCTTGGAAGGATACCACCTAAGAATGAATTAGCATCTTGGAGGTGAGAGAATTGGACGAATTGATGCCTACTTTCACGTTTCGCAGAACAAGGACGTGCCACCACTCGGGATGGGGTAACCATTCTTTGTACTTTTTGGTGAAACAATTTATTTTCAATCCTTTTGAGTCATGGTGACTTGGATCGACGATATGGACATAACGCATCCAATCTGAACAACTATTAAGATAGCCCATTATGGGATTAATTGATGCATACCGCCATTTCGGGTGCGCGAAGGTTCAGATATTGCGGTGACGATGCCAGCTAGATGGACTATCTGCCCCACCTGGATATCCTTTAGGGCTGTATACTATACAAAAAAATTCGGATCAGATGATTGATGGTTTCCCTTTCCAAGGACGATTTCATTCTTACTCCTTGCGACCGTAAGCCTGCCTGTAAATCTAACAGACCTCCGGAAAGTTGAGACGAATGATCCTCGTAAGGACATAGTATCGATGTATTTGTTGAAGATGCCTCCTCCAGGGCTTGGGAAGCACCATCCTGGCAAGACACAGCCGCAAGAGTTTCCCTGGGCCCAGAAACTTCCGTATTTCCCTGGGCAACCACAGTCTTTGACTTTTGACGCTTCGCTTCTAACCGTCGACGGTTTTTATCTTCTCTACCCTGCCGCAGTCGCGCCTCCTCATGCGGAGGCTCCTCACCTTGTTTTGGTTTGGATTGTAGCGGGGGAGTCCCGTACCAGCTGTTGTCATCAGGACTGTTTGCCTTGTCGGCTAGAGTTGCACAATTGATACAAGAAGCAAAGCAATAAAGAGCAACGTACAGAGCCATGTGTTTACCCTTCCCATTTGTTCTGAACCTCGAGGCTTCCATTCTATGTGTACACCTTTTGTGTATACCAACTTGAAGGGCAAGGTAGAGATCTTGGGAATTTGGGAAAGTTTTTCCATTTCAGCCCCATATAAGGAGAGGCGAAACTCGTCTTTTGGGGACAAGGTTAGCGCTGTGAGGGAATCCTCGCTTGTGTTGAAAAGTATATGAAACTTGTGTGTCTCCTGGGTTGACGAACGTACGGAGGCAATGCCGTCTATTTCCCTTTCTCTGCGCCACATCATAACAAAAGTTCCCAAGATGCACCCAGCTTGATCTACACCATGACGAACTATGTCCAAGGGGCATTGTTCAGGGGCATGATCAAGAGAAGTTATAGTAGGTTTAGATTCCGGACAGATCTTTATACGTTTGGTTTCAGGAGAATCTGGTGATGAGCTGCGTTTCATGATACAATAATCTATGTCTGAACCCCGAACATACTGCCGTCACCGCAGTGACTATTATTCTCGTGACGGCTCAGTCACCTGATCCCATGACATGTCGCGTACTTAGTCACGCTCGACGTCAGGCGTTGTTGTGCTCTTGCGCCAGTACTCACCACATATAGAATGAGATGTTATACTATATGGTGGAAAGGGTCGCGTAATAGCTACTATACATTCATGATGAGGAACACTATCCGAATTTCACAAGTCAACATTATTTAGTCCCTTTCTTCTTTTTTCTTCCTTTTTTTTAAAAAAATCCAGCTTATTGTGGGTTGAGGTTCTTGCCAAGTTATTCGGTATAAGTAGTTGTCTGAAATAATAGCTTACCTTTCAACCTCCTCGCAATTCGATTGCATCAAGACAATCAAAGACTCTGCCTAAAGCAATCAACCCAAAACTGTTGGCTGCAAATTCATTTCTGCGACGAAGGCTCAAGTCCCAAGCACTCCACGCCAGTTGAAGTCCGACAATCAGTTCAGAGACAGAGACGGTAGTCTCCACGCTTTCTATGAGATTGCGTTGAACATCTTTTACGAGAGCTGACGCGTGAAGCCGCATGCGGTAGATCCGATCTTTTCTCCACCTCTTCTGTGAACATTTTGCCAAGATGGTGCCAATAACAACCTCAGCCTCCAATAGTCTGACACCTGGCGCATCTGACAAAGTATGGGTTGCACAGATATATTGCAACTCGTCCGCATAGCGTCGAAATAACTTTCGAAGCTCTGATGAGTGGTTATTGACGAAGGCAGAGTCTCCTAAGTGACGCTGCACACTTTCCAGAAGCGTCAATGTTATAGGATCTGAAAGGGGCTCTATTGGCGGTACAGGAGGAATATGTTGGGGATCGTCGAGAGTGATAGACCGATACAATAATCCGAGAGCTCGGCTAGATTCATAGTAGTCGGTCTGTCGAGGGGAAACCACTTCAGCAGCGTGCCAGTCGGGTTTGCATCGGATCAAGGTGCGAGGCAATTTATTGTCGTGCAAATTCACAGGTGTTCCCTGCTTCGGATAGTCGACAGCCTAAAAAGAAAAGAAACATTTGACTAAATCCTTTTCATGATGGCAATCAAACCAACTTGGGAACACAACTCCGCGAGCTTAATGCAGTCTGGATCATGCATACCTCGCTGTTAAAATATCAGGATAGATGCACCTTGAAAACAGGCGTGGGCATACATTAGACTGATCTGTTAGATCCACCAGAATAAATTTCTCATTAAGCATATGGAACAGAATGATACACACCAGCAATGACAAGCAGTCTATCAGATAGGAGACCCTAGAAGAAAATTGGGTAACTAATCTGACCAATCACAAAGAGGAAATTGACGCACCAACACGTCTGAATTGATATAGTCCACAACGAAGTCACAGATATCCTCCACGGTGCTATCTCTGTCAATTTCGTGGGTGCAAGGGGACTCATAATTTGCGGCATCTTCAAATGTGGTTGGCAGAAGGGGTTCATGGCATATGACAGAAAACATATCTCTAAGAACTCAATGCGTTAGTGTAACCTGATAGTATGTTTGGAAACTGAAATTTACCCATCAACATCCCCACCGCCAAGACACGACGCCAGAGAGCGAGTGCCTGAGAAGATAGTGAATTTCCACGTAATTGATACAGGGAACTCTGTGGCGTACCAACAGATGGGAGTACAACCACATTCTTCAACTGGCTGAATGAACAAAGCATGCCCGCAGGCGGTTTACCGATGGCACGGACACGCTGAACTGTCGGTAGAAATTTTACGTATCGATAATCATATCTATAAACAGGAAGTCCATGGGCCTACCGTCACCCGGATGTGCAACGGGACTTCTTGAGATACTGACGCTTCCTTCAAGCCAAGTGGGTTCCGGGTCGTGAGTCTTCTGAATGCATGCTGAAGGAAATCGTCAGTACGTTGAGGTCTAGCCGACCAGCTGCTTACAACGACTCACCATAAATTTGTGATTCTTCCAATTTAAAGACATTCGTGTATCCGGCCGCTTCATAGGCTGGCCCTTCATCAGCCACACCAACAAGTAAGTAGCTATCGGGAACGAGTATCCTGGCGCTATGCTTGATATCTCGCAAAACATCATTCATCGCGACTTGTCGGAGTTGGCTAAAAAATGGATTGTCCATAGAGATAGTTTGCCGACCGTCAGATTTCAAGTCCATGTTGTAACGATCCTGCAGACGCCCCATGATCTCTCGAAGCCGATAACCCGAGCCAAGGGTATGAGATGCCAAGATCTCATTAAATCGCGAAATAGAATCATCGATGGTTCGTGCTCTTGTGACAGCCAAATCTTGCAAATCTCGGAAAGACTCCTTCCTTACCCCAACATCCTCTAGAAGCATCACGAGAGGCCTGTCCTAATGTCAGAAGTTAAAATACACTTCAGAACTGCAACAAACCGATTTAGATAGCAAGGGTTGGGATGTTCGAAGGCCTGAGCAATCTCGATGATTGGTGCAACATCATCGTCCTCGGTGCCAAACTTGTTCATGGATGGTCTTAAACGCATTTGAATGCCGCTTGGGTGCTTGTCAAGTAGCGGATCGACCGCCACGACGCCTTTATAGCCCAAGAATCGGATTTGATACTACCACAAAGAATGAAATATTTATCAGCTGAACTTGAAAGAAAATGGGTCCTGCTTACCACAGAGGGTTTTATCCAAGAATCTGGCCTGCCTTTAGTTAGCTCCTTGTCTATCCTATCAGCAAGTTCTTGCGATATGGTTCCAACGCCATCCGTGAAAAGATAAGACTTTGGACCAAGATCTGGTACTTCTTCCCACTCGTTCCGACGAATCTCGACGGAAGGATCAGTAGCAGTAAAAGCCTGTGCCAAGCGGGCGGCATATTTGGAGGGAGATTTTATTGTTTTCTCGAAATTTCCTAGAGAGCGACGAATAGAATCGGCGGTAATTCGACCTTTACCAGGTAGGTCAAAAGGATGCATAAACCAGACCGCATGCTCACGCAGCGCAGAGCTTGAATAAGCTAAAAATTCAAATCTACGGCCGGCCAAAACAAAGCCCTGTTTGAGAGTGGTCCCGACGCGCTCTCGAACGAAGGATGCACCATCCACTTCTCGATCCCAACGATATTGCAGGCGATCTTCGTCTCGGAAATCAACGCGGATGAAATGATCTTCATACCCCTTATACTTCCGAATAACCCGGTTGGATTGGGTTGCGTATGGGCCTTCTAAAATCATCCGAGTTGGCGTAAAGGTGACATGGCAACAGCGAAAGCCACGAGATTCTGAATATACAAAGTCCTCGAAGACGCGCTCGAAACATCTGAGAGGGCTTTCGCGGGGAGCACGAACTTGAAGAGCTTCGTTGTAACGCCTCAGGAGGTCGCCTACGAAACAGGCACGCTTCTGGCTATGACTTTGGTAGAGTGCTTCAACCTGCGGAAGCAGTTCGTCGATGTCTCCTGTATTCAGCAAACCGTTGTGTAACAACGATTCAAGCTGGAAGGCAACCGGCCATTCAAACTTAGCTAGTTTTCCATGGAGATTATAAAGCCGCCGAGGATTGAAAAAGCCATTCGTGAGTGCTTCAATCTGATTATCCCCTTCGCACCGAAGGATCATGGTTCCTGCAATGCCAGCAGTTTGACACATATCCATGAACTTTTGGATTGTATTGGAATTTGGATCATGAAACAGCACAACACGTAGTTGATGGGCGTAGGGAGCTACAACGAAATGGCCCTCGTGTAGAGAGCCAATTCTGTGTTTGAATTTTTGATAATCAACTTTTTTGTCACCAGTCATTGTCCGATGAAAAAAGATCCTTTCCATGACAGGAGGAGTGAGTGTATCAAAGCAAATATCTGTAGGGGTAGCCATTATAGAGTTAGCTTAAATGAGAAACAGAACAAATCGTCGTTAACTAACAGGGTTTTCCATCATACCCAATACCTATTTTCTGGATAGTAGAGAAACTTATAGCCAGACTAGATCCAATTGGTTCGGTCAATTCACTTCCAAGCTACAGGAACAGCATAAGCAGATCAAAATGCGGGGACATAGCAGATTAAAGATTGAGGCTTACGGTGATGCGAATCAGCTTGTCATCGTAGTCAAAATTTAACCATCCAATGCTATTCCTGGCATAGTTGCCCTCCCATTCAATTGAAAACGCCCGTGGACGCAAAGGTTCAGTATCATTTGCAGGATACGTTGGCCGATAGAAAATGCCGAATTGTACACAATCGACCCGAAACTTGGCCTCCAAGGCGCGTAGCTTTGTTTGACGTTCTTCTTCGATGTTGGGATTAACGTATGGGGTCTTTTCCAACGTGAGAGCCAGTCCTTTGTGGGGGATGCCTTTTTTGAAGAACTTGAGCTTTTTCTTATCGATCTTGACAGGATTTTTGTGAAGATATTCCAATAACTTGTGGCCGATCTTTTCAGAAGGAACGGTCAAAAAACCTGTCCCATCGCTGCGAATGCCACCAGCAGGATTTGGAGTAACTTTGACTTGGAAATTAATAACTCTTTCGTCTTCTGCCTTAGGTGCAAAATCATCAGAGTGGATGATGTCTGAAAAGATGCGAGTCAAACGCCAGTTGTTGTAGTCATCTGGAGCTCTCTTAAACCCTATGTCCATGTTGCAATATGTTGTGGTAGATGGAAGTCGAGGTCGAAGTGTGCTTTGGCGCTTATATGCATCTTAAAGTTTAGCAGCCTACGAATTGGGAACGGAAGCCAGTTGTGACATGATGTCACAGGCTGCATGTCGCCTGGTAAAAGTTTTTTGAACAACGTCTTTGAATTCTAGATGAGGCTATTAGACACATGGAACACCATCAATGGACTTGGGAGACTTGACCTGATCTTTGTGGTCCCCCTTTCCCTGCTAGTGATATTTATTCCCTGGCACTGCTGCTTTCAGCACAGCAAGGCCCGGACTACTAGTAGCCCTCCAAATCCTCAAGTTCTGCAAACCCTCTCAACTTTTGTTACCCCGACGTCTTGTGCTTCAATATCGGACCATACTTATCTTATAAAGAACACTGAAGGCCTTAAATCTTACTTGATAGAGCTCGACTTGTCCAACCTCATTGACGCTATTTGCACGGGAAAGGCCGAACTGCGGGACTCAAGCGACTTGCATGATCTCTTCCGAGCAAAACTACGCATATATGGATGGCACTTCTGTATTTTGGTAGATATGAACTGGTCGTTCAGGGTCTCGCGATGGATGGTCGCTCATCATGCCTACATCTTTCTCAGCGTAAGACTAAATCTCTCTCAAAAACAGTTTTTCTTGAAGTTTTCTGAAAGTCTTCAACTATGCCTGTCCGTAAGTCTTATTCTTTGATACCCGAATTTGCTGCCTCTAGACACGCCGCTCTTGAAATCAAAGAGCCATTGAATGCCAGGGCTGCACAACTTCATTCGACGACTCTCTATTCTCTAGATCTGGATTTCGTACCATTTCATAAGCTCGAGAAGGAAATAAACAAGATACAATTCGGCCTCCAGTCAGGCTCAACTACCGTTCTGGAATTCTCTTGTCTCGCTCCAGGAGTCAGGTTCATGGGTCGCGACTTCATCCTCTGTGCTATACCCTTTCTTCTACGCACGTACAAGGGCTCAAAAGAGGCACTAAAATATGGCAGAACAACTGCACCTCTCCTGACTCGATTCAACACTTTCGTCGCTCTTATGTCTTCCAAATCATCAACAATCAAATCCATTGGAAACATATCCTGTTGGCACGCCCAATCGTTGCTACAACTAGAAGAAAGACTTTCAAACGATAGACATCTGCGAATGACTTGCGTTCAGGAAGAAGGCATTGCAGGATGGCGCGAGAAGAGATTTATGTTAGCATGGGAGGCGGGGTTGCTGCGTGCAGGATTTCTGACGCGTTGGAGAGTTGTTCTTGTGAAATAGTTACTCCCAAATATCCAACAAGTTGTGTCTAGACCTGAAAATTAACAAGCAAAACACTGCACTGGATTAGAAATACATGTTCAGTCTGTATGTACATTGCCTCATTTCAATATTGCAAAGTTTCTATCATGGCATCAAGCACACGAATAGTATCTGGTATATGGAATTTTTCATATTGTAAGGCGACAGGGATGCTGTTGAAACGTTAGCATCAAAGCACTAAATAGAGAGACACGACTCACTCCCAACCTGTAACCCTTTTAACTGGCGCATCAAGCTTTAAAAAACATCTCTTCTGGACTTCGGCGCTGATTTCTGCACCAACACCAGCCGTCATTCCAGCTTCATGGACAATGACCAAGCGACCGGTGCGATTAACGCTCTCTGTAATGGTTTCAACATCCCAGGGTAAGATCGACCGAAGATCGATAAGTTCAATCTTGGCGGATCGTGAAGAACTAGGTATGACGGATTCTAATGCGGGCGGGGGGGACGACAATAAATGAATGGCAGCTTCGCAATGGTACACGGGAGTTCCCCATGTCAGAAGTGTAAGGTCTGAACCCCCAAAGAGGACTTCTGCTTGACCGAGCGGTAGTTCAAAATCGTCAATGGGAACTTGCTCAACTGCGCGAAAAAGCAAACAAGTTAAAAGATGTCGGCGATATGAATCAAGAACAAACCTGCGGAACGGTATAGAATTTTGGGCTCCATAAAAACGACTGGGTTTGGATCACGTATAGATCCTAAAAGTAATCCCTTTGCTTGAATAGGCGACCGTGGAACTACGATCTATAAGCTTGTTGAGACACAAAATTTGAGAAAATTCGGATGACGTACCTTCAGCCCGGATGCTCCCATAAAAAATCCCTCCGGAGACTGAGAGTGGTATAGCCCACCGTGACCCTGCATGAATGAGATATTAACGACGTACAGGGTTTGACCAAAAGGGTGTACTTACAACTGACATCGTTGGCGTACGAATCGTGAGGCCACCGACATTGTAACTCCCTCCGGAGCGGTACCTTATTTTGGCAGCCTCGTTAACGATCTACAAAGGTCTTTCATGAATAACTGCTTTCGGCAGGGTAAAAAAAAGAACCGAACCTGATCAAAAGCCGGAAATATATAATCTGCAAACTGAATCTCTGCGATTGCGGTGTGCCCCATGAGCGCAAGACCAATTCCAAAACCTGCAATCCCTTGCTCTGTCAAAGGTGTATTAAAGACGCGTTCTCGTCCTAGGATTAGCGTGGTAAGCCTATAAAGGAAGCCAGAATCGAAAAGGGCACACCAAACTCTTCAGCAAGGCCCTACGCAAGTAAATAAAGTCAAGGCGTCTCAATGAGCATATTATAGACCAGACGAACCATAGTGCACCTAAAAACGCCACCAAACGCTACATCTTCGCCAAACACAACAGCATGTTCATCTTTAGCCAGAGCAATGCTCATTGCGTCTCGTATGGCTTGGTATGTATTCATCTTACGTGTCTCGCGGCCACCTACAATAATACGCGAAGGAAGCGAAGGATCTTCATCTGCCCACAGAAGGCCTGGAGTACGGAGAGCAGTTTCGCGTTTTGTTTTTAGAACTTGTGAGTTTGCTATTGAGGGTAAATGACCACCTGGTGGAGGTGGTTCTACTGCTGTAGAGTTGGGACGGCAGTGTCTACCGGATCTAGAGAATTTCACAACTGAGCTGGAGGATCTGAGAAGATTCATGAAGGTGGTTGGAAAGGCTAAGATCCGGACCTGCCAGGGAAACCATACATATATGATGATTTTAAATTAGACGCGCCTTTACATATTTCTCACCTTCTTATTTGGGAAAATGCCTCGCTATGGAGAACGATTCCACATTTGTGGCCCCAGAAGGCGTTTACTCAGTCACTGATGAGCACAAGCAGACTCAAGTACAGAGCTATGCTTTGAACATCGGCACAGCTGTATACCCCTCAAGGGTCTCCAGTGCAGTCGTTCGTTTCCCTGCTTCAAAACAGGGAAGTGCGCCAGGCTTTGCTCAGCTGCTGGGTGGTGGAAGTAAATCAGAACCTAAGAAGGACAGAGCTATCATCCTGAGGGATCGCGAAGATGGTGTCAGTCTCTCCAGTAGCGACACTCCCGATGAAAGCGATCCACAACCTCCAGCCTCCCAAGAGCATCCTGCTGGAAGCTCAACCTATGAGCAACACACACTGTTCTCCCATCCTGCTTCTGCAAAGAAGAAGACCACCGCAAGACCAAAGCACAATATACGGACCACCTCATCCACTTTTATCACCCGGATCCAGACCGCGGAAGGTCTGTCCAAAACTTTGCAGTCCAAGCAAGGTGAAAGTGTTACCTTTCTGTTCTACAACTTGGCGAAGAGCTTTGTCTGGATAGAGGCAGGGTCAAAATCCAAGGTGCCGTCCACAAAAACTCTTCTCCAATTGTAACTCAACTTACCTTTTACACTTCATTTTACAGGAGCCACTTTCCAGAATTACTTTCTCGGCTCACCCCACATGTCATGATGTGAATCTCTTTACCGCTTCCTCAGAACGCCTAGACGTCATCATTGGATTCAATACAGGCGATCTTATTTGGTTGGGTACGCTCTGCGACGCATATTGCCAGATAAACTATATGTACCCATCTTATTTCTCTGCCAGATCCTATAAACTCACGTTACGGGCGCCTCAACAAGCAAGTGAGATGTCGGTGTTTGCAGAGTCTCCACCAGTAAACTAATCATTAACAAGGGCTCAATATCAGGATCTCCATGTACCGCCGTTCGATGGGTACCCCTATCATCTACACTGTTCCTAGTCTCACATGCAGATGGAACAATCATTGTGTACGACAAGGAGCGTGATGACGGAACTTTCATACCCCAGGATCCTACTGGAACTTCAGTTGATGCCACTAATCCTTCACATATCTCTCCAGACAGTACACCGCATAAGGAATGGGACCCGACAGACAACATTTTCGTAACAATGCCTCCATGGCACCCGGTTGCGTCGGGGGCAGCCTTGAACGTCCCTGGAAAGTCTGATAAAGAGAAAGTTGTAAAAAACCCAGTGAGCCATTGGCGACTTTCGCGACGTGGTGTTGTTGGCAAGTTCTCTTCTGTTTCAAAGAGTATTGGGCACATACTGAATTGTTGAATTGGACAGATTTTGTTTTCTCACCGGACGTAAAATACGTTGCTGCAATTTCAGAAGATGGCTACCTACGAGTAATCGATGCGTTGGCCGAACAGTAAGCGCTATCTCCTGTCACACGATCTATGTCTTCACAACGGAATTTCTAAGACTCGTCGATTGCTACGCTTCTTATTTTGGAGCATTGACTTGTGTTGCCTGGTCACCAGACGGCCGGTTCATCTTGGTAGGTGCTCATTGTCATATTCTCCTTCTGACGAAACCCAATTCTTATTTCCTATTATAGACTGGTGGACAAGACGATCTCTTGACCATTTTCTCACCTTGGGAACAACGTGTAATAGCACGATGTCAAGGCCATTCCTCATTTGTTTCAGCTGTAGCTTTTGATGAGCTCCGTTGTGATGGAAGAACTTACCGCTTTGGAAGTGTTGGTGAAGACAACAAACTGATACTTGTCAGTTGATTTATGTCCTATGTCCCCTTCTTCCGAATTGACAGTCTATTTAGTGGGATTTTTCAAGCGGGGTTTTGCACAGACCCAAATTTCAGGCAAGCGACTCATCCACCTTCAAAAATACTGACTTTTGATATGCAAGCTGTAGGCATCCCATCATCAAAGAATGTCCATGTCATCAACCATCTCATTGGCACTTCGACGAGATCGTTCTGTTCAATACCTACCTTCCTTGAACCCAGCCGTGCTCGATTCCAGTCCCTCTCCACGCTACCATCCCGCTCCATCTCGCAATGAAATTGCAGTTGTCCAGCCAGTCCTTGTGAGTCCGTTCAATATACAATAACTGAGTGCATACATCAAATTTATTTCCGCTGCAGGTCAAGCAACTAGACGGCGACCTTCCCGCCACAGTACAATTTCTTCCTCGCAGTATATTGACTGCTACGAAAGGCAGTAACATTAAATTCTGGATCCGACCACTCGCGCCGCGCTCCCGAAACGTGAAAAGTAGTCGAGGAGCTTCTACAGTTGATGCCCAAGATCTTATACTCTAACTTATTCATAATCGTCCCTAGAATTTGATTTATTTATTATATTTATGTACAAATCATAAGTGTGCTTGGTAGTCATCATTGGTTTATGGATACATTGGTGCCCGAACGCGTCTTGCAGTCATAGAATCATTAATACATCATCGTTCTGGTTGAGGATATTATTGCCTGCAGATTCTACTTCTGGCGGAGCGGCAGCAGCAGCTGCAGCGATGGTGATCACTTTGGTCCAATAATCGCCTCGATTGGCTCGTAGACGTCATGTCTAAAGGATAATAAAGAATTGCAGCACCATGAAAAAATCCGTACTCAGTTTGTAAATGCAGCGCAAGTACTTGCATTTCCCAAGGTTTGTATATGGGTAATTCCGGGCATCGTTCGCACCTGAACTGCAACTCCGGATCAAGGCCTAACCGGAAAGGCTGTCGTCGGCGCGCATACGCCCCCTTGTCATAGACTATATCTTTTCCAATGACTGGCTCTAGGACCAGATGGCTGTAAGAGGAAGTGAGAAGCTGACTCAGGAAGACCCAGAGTGTGCTGATAGGTTTATATTTTTGACATGAGGACCCCTTTTTTCCCTGTGCCACAGGGGTTAGAAAGTGCGTTGCAGTGGCTGCATCGCCATATTTCATGCAGTGGCCGGGGGTAGACGCACTCGTGCGAGAGGATGCTTCAGGCGTTAAAAGGGGCCATGCAGGAGTGTTGTGCATGATATCGAAATTTACGCCCATTTTTACAAAATGCAAGACTGTTCGACATATAGTTGAGTACCTGCGGAACTTTGCGGAAGAAACCTTACGCATTCCCTCTATGTATACGCTTTCAGGCCCGTGATACCGCATGACGTCTCTGGCAAGCGCTTTTCACAAAGGAATCTCGCATCTCGTTAGTCCATGTCCTTGATTGAGATTGCATTGCCTTGGGGTCCAGTCCAAGACAGTAAACAAGAAAAGCAGCGGCTGCACATGCGTTTTCCCTTCGGGTGGCTGTCGGCGTTCCTGCTCGAGTCTCGCTATTTTTCTTTTGGTTATCATAGCCTCAAGCCCTGGACGAATTTCGCAGAAAGCTTCAAAGGAATGTGTGAGATTCGTTTAATTGACGCCTTTAAATCAGACCCACCTCGGGGTGTGAGCTTATAAACAACTATGTGATAGGAGTATGGTTGAAATGCCGTATTTGAGGTCTCCGATATCCATGTCCGAGGTTGGCGAGGCGTATCTTGCAGCTGATTTGAAAAGTTAACAGATTGTCATAGAAGGAAGAAGAGAAGACACACCAAGGTTTGCTCGAAATGCAATAACATAAACATTGACAAAAAAGGTCAAGAGCCCAATAATTAGCTTTTTGGACAGACTGGTAGATGTAGGTCAGGAAGTAAGTCCACCAAATCGTCGACGGTAACGCACTTTATTAATTATAGTTACCCAACCTTCTTCGGCAATGCTAGGAACTTTGGCATCGATCAGAATTTGAATAATGGTGGTTTTCTTAATCATCTCGAACGTTAGGTTGGCTTGAACTGTGAGATTTCGACGCACTATGTCGGAAGGACTGTGGTATTAGCATGTCCTAGATATAACATGGATCGATCATGGACGGTTCGGAAAAACCATTTGCCAAAGGCAAAGCCCGTTGGGATTCTGTGGTTAAAGTTTAAACTGAGTGATGGGGGCATTGAGCGGAGTTAGAATTGTTCCCACGGCACTATTCTTATGTCTGGAGCAACACCGACGTTGTTACCCCGCGAACCTAATTTCCCTCTTCTCCTTCCAAAACCACCTCAGCCTCATCCAATTCCTCTCTCAAAACGACGCGTCTACACTCATATAAATGCTTTTCGGGACCTTCAGCGCGAAATGGACGATCTTAGCGATGAAGAGAACGAGCTCGAGGATTTAGCAAGTCATTTTCACGTCGAGCACGCTTTTTCTCATGTCCTTTCCCCCTAGAACATGAGCGTACATAATCGAGGTTTTGGTTTTCTTGTCCCTATCGGTCGGTCCCTTACGCGACAAGAAGAAAAGAACGATGTACATCTTCGCGTCATACTCTTAGGACTCGCGACTTAAAATAGTACATATAGGCTGAAGAAGAAACTGATGAATCAGCCTCAGTGCAATCAGGTGCTGCACAGTCGGTTATGGAAGACGATGGCGAAAACGAATCTGCCCCGGACATGGACGCAAGCATGGAGGATCTCGACGAAGACGCAGCTGCAGAGACCGAAGACAACGATGAAATGAACGAAGGAGATACTGAAGATTTTGAGGAGGAACCTTCCGATATAATATGATGTCAATTCGCTATGTTGTAATTATTCTCGATCCTTTCTGCTAACACCTAGCTAACACCGATGGTAGCGGCACACATCTTTATATCAGATTGTTTTTGATCCTCTTGCTGACATGCAAATCCGCACACGACTTGCATAATACTGTCCAGGCAGTACGGGCCACACGAGGCTACATATCGGTCAATGAGACCAGCACCTACCAGCCATTGTTGTACTCGCACCTAACACTGCTAACCATTTCTGCCTCACACCGTCAGAGTGGAGATCCTGGCCAGCCGCCTCAGACAATAGTTCGGAGTATTTATTACGCTCGTACACGCGATAGATGTTACCATATATATGTTAGTTCATGCCTTGCTCCTTGGACATCATTAAATTATTAATTTCTCTCAGGTTGACTGTTGATCATCGAATAAAAAAGTCCACAGAGCCTCTGAATTTTTGTAATCATGGTGCACCACACTCACTAACCACTGATTGTCCCTCACGCCCTCAAGAATACTTCTCTCTACAGAACCGGGTCTGTAAAATGTGGCCCACTCAGTCCATATAGAAAATGCCTCCTCCTATTTTTGGTTGTGAATAATATGTTCGGGTACGCCATAACACCAGACTGACCTTCCATGACAGAAATGACTCACGCTCGATGATAGTTGTTTGCACTATTTCTTGACCAGGAAAAACACCCCAGGTCACCGCGTTTCGACCGTCGTTAGGCACATTACTACGACAATCTCCCTGAATCAAAGAGAAGAATCAATCGAGAACGGAAGCAACCGTCAAGTCAGAATAAAATTACGAACCTTAAAATTCCCCGCGAAATAATGCACCCAACCATTACCCTTCTCTCTGATCATTTCTTCGATCACAGCAACATCACTTTCTTCGCAAAAGAATTCTACAAAGCCTTTTTGGAACACATAACCTGCTCTCGGTCCCCATCCCATAACTTCATCTGAAGAGCTAGCACCGTCTACAGCTGGCTGAGAGCCCACGGTCCACCAAGCTCTCCTCGTCAACTTCTCGAGATGAGAAAGAATCATCAATGATTCTCTCGACAGTGGCGTCGGCGAGAAAGGTGTTGATGGTATCTTTGAATGCAGATGATCAAGAAAAATTCGTGTCAAGTCTTCCAGTTGTTTCGGATTGCCCCACTGCGCCAAGGCTTCGCTCCTCTGCAAAAAAGGGGCATAAAAAAGGAGTGATCTCGACTCTTCTACAGATCCCTTACCGAAATACCTGATCCGCCCCACGGATCTTGATTTCCAAACGCAGGACTTTTAAAATCTCCAAAGCGTCCGTTAGGAAAATCGTCCCATGTGGCAGCATTATTAAGCTCTCCACGGCCAGCCTCACCCTCTGTCGTGGAGATGTTCGACAAAGTTGTGGTAGCCGTAGCTGTCGCTTTTGTTGGAGTGGTCAAGAGCATTGAATCATTAGGTACTAGACCTGTCGGGGTACCGACTGGGGGCGTCTCCTTGAACGTTCAAGATCAGCACTGCGTAGTCATATTCTTTAAAGATGATGCGCACAACTATGAGTTTATTGAGAGCGAAAGAGGAGTGAATCCCTGTCCACGTCAAGGTCTCCAAGATACGCTGTATACTTTTCTCAAGGTTCAAAGTGCAAAAATGAAATCCATTGATACCTCCTTCAGACCGAAGCCTTTGAATCATGTCCACCGCCAGCGTGACACCATAGTCTTTGACCAGTTGATCGTCATGCTGATGAATAAGTAAATAAAGTGGGAATTTTTGTGCTTTTGAAACAGCCTTACACTCAACCTTGCCAGTTCGGCGGAAAGTGAGTCAGGTACCCTTGCACCGCATAACTTTGCCACTCTTGCAAACGAGGAGTAGGTCTGGATTGGCATGATTCCCGGAATCACTGGAATGTCAATACCTGGGAAGACTTCTAATCATGATTAAAGCAGGTGTGATCCTCTACTCACCTTTTTGCCTAATCTTCCTGTACCAAGGAAGAAAGTGGTCTACATCATAGAAAAGCTGGGTGACAATGAAGTCAGCACCCGCATCCACCTTAATCTTGAGTCTGTCAATCTCAATGTCTTCATCTATAGAAGTACCGGCATGACCGTCAGGATAACCTTGAGACAATAAATGTAAGTGGACTTGAGGGTAGCCTCAGGCAAAAATCAGTACCTGCAACGCCTATGCAGAACCAAGAAGAATAATCCGGTACCGAACGTATATACGAAACGAGATCGGCGGCTCGAGTAAAGCGGGGATCGGAAGGGATCCATTCTTCTTCTCCTCGTGGTGGATCTTTCAAAAATCAAACATAAAAAAGTGAAAATCGATATGTAAACGTGACCGACCTCCCCGAAGGGCAAGAAGGTTCTGTATTCCCTGCCTTTTGGCTGCCTTTTGGATGTAATATTGAGAAATAAATAAATAAATTGATGACAAGTCGCAAGGTACCTGAAGCACATCATCCACAAGGCCTTGTTCCATGTTGGTACATGTAAGGTGGAGTATCGTATTCAAACCCTCCGCTTGCGTTAATCCAGCAAGTTCAAGACTTCTATCTTTGGTTGAGCCTCCAGCACCCCACGTAACGCTTATCGCCAAAGGGTTCAATGAAGATAATCGCGATATACGAGACATTAGATTGTCAAAACCCTGGATGGCGCGAGATTAGTGAGCTAAAAAGCATGATTTGGGAGTTCGCTAAGTCGAACCTGATCAGTCCTCGGTGGAAAGAATTCAAGAGTGTAAAATGGCTGAGAGTCATCACAAGCATTTATCTGTTTTATCTGATCCGAAAGCTTCATGATATTGAAGATGAGGTGAATGAACAATTACCACTACCAAGTCGCGATTAAAGACAGGAGTTCACGTGATATGCCATTTCCCAAGGCTTGGAGAGCTGGACTGCCACTGTGCCAGTTCAAAATTTTGACTGTCTCTAGGCTTGTGTTTCTCTCCAATCGCGACACTTTCCATATCATCCCAATGTCAGATTCAGCTTCTACACCAGTCTCCGCAGACTTCTCCTCGTCACCGCCAAAACGAACGAAGATCGTTCTGCTTGGCGACCAGAGCGTCGGGAAAACGAGTCTTATTACTAGGTGCGTCGGAAATCCTTAGTAACTGGTGAATTTTCATCGTTGACTATCTTAGATTTATGTATGATACATTCGACAATACATATCAAGCCACTATTGGCATCGATTTCCTCAGCAAGACTATGTATTTGGAAGACCGGACCGTCAGACTACAACTATGGGATACTGCTGGCCAGGTCAGTAGGAGCCTTATATGTGACCGAAATTCTGATCATTGAATGTTTTATAGGAGCGGTTTCGTTCTCTGATACCTTCGTATATTCGAGATTCGTCGGTAGCCATTGTCGTCTTCGACATCACGAGTACGCTACCATACCCTTCTCTATCCGAAATCCACACATTTCTTATGACTCTTGATTGGGTTTAGATCGCCAATCATTTTTGTCGACAACAAAATGGATAGATGACGTGCGGTCGGAACGAGGGAACGATGTCATCATTGTGCTAGTGGGAAACAAAGCAGACCTGTCTGACAAACGGTACGGTTGACTTAGTGTGTGGGTCGTCTTCTCCTGCTGAACAACCCCCACACTTTTAGACAGGTAACACTAGAAGAAGCAACGACAAAATCCACGCAAATGAACATCATGTTCATGGAAACGTCGGCAAAGGCGGGCCACAACGTTAAAAGTTTGTTCAAGAAAATTGCCATGTCGTTACCAGGTATGGAGAAGGAGGGCCAAGCAGATGCTAACACAAGCAAGTTCCTTGTCTAGTTTGCTAAACGCTACCTGACTTGTGCTTTTCAGAGATTGATGTGACGACGCCAAGTACGGAAGTGCCTGAGGCATCTCAGTGCAATTGTTAACAGTCTCGTTATGATTCTATCACGATCTGTATTTACACTTGTATGATCTTATCATCATGGAGTCTCTGAGGAGTGAGGAAGCATAGTGAATAATTTCAGAAAATGGAACATGCATGTCATTTCCTTATGTACTCACTAGACAATGCAGGTTCCATTGATCACTTGCTCTTTAGCCTCTATTCATTGTATTACCAGCACCTCGAGGATTTTCATCCGTATACATCGCCCAACTCTCATCCTTCTTCCTCTTTTCCTCTGCTTTTAATTCACCCTCCGCAGTTCCATCCATTTCTGCATCAATCGCGAGTTGTTCAGACGACGTTGGAGCAGATTGAGATGCTGGACTGTAAATTATCGGCCAAAATCATAAGATCATAGGATAGAGAGCGTAGCAAAAAAAATCCGCACCCTCCTCCCGTAATGATATTCCCCCGCTGTCGTTCAATTTCCAAATACTCGTCGATAGACATCGTTGGTAATCTATGACTGGGACCAAACACTTGACTTTGAAATCTTGCACGTTCACCCGCATCCGAGGGAAGGATTGTGAATGGCCTTAGGGGCTGTTATTTTATTAATCAAACTTTTTTTACGGAACCCATTGAGATACAATTGCTTACCTTTCCAGTAAGATCCAACAACGGTCCTTTACCATCTGGACCACCAGGAACAAGAATATCCAATTTCCACATCTCATTTTCCTTTTCCTTTTGGTTTACCCTTGAATCTTCGATGTCTCTGGGAGGCGAGTGGATTGGGCTAGGAGGAGCATTTCGGAGAAGTTCTAGTTCTTGTTTCATGCTTTGCAGTTGTGTATTTGATTGAACATATAATAGACGGAGGAGAAGGAGGATTGTTTCTCGGAGGATCTCATCTACTGCCGAGTCCAATTCTTCTCCTTCATTTTTTGTTGATGAAGGGGAGGGCAGAAGGGAAGATAGGAGATCAAAGTCGGTTAAAGTGTCCTCTGATACCGGGATTTGTCTGTGTCCTCTCTCCTTCCGAAGTTTCTGTACGAGTACAAGTCAATCACCTTGGAAAGGAACAACAAGATAATTTCACCTCTATTCTTGCCCTCAGCTCCTTCTCCTTCTTATACTGATTGATCCTCAGTTCACGACGTTTCGAATAGTCAACTGAATCCACTACTCGTTGATCAAAAAGAGCGCGTTCCTCCTCAGAGACGATCTTATATCTATCCATAAGCTCAATAAAGCTTTGCACATATTTCTAAGAAAATAAGCTAGTCAACTTGTCACATTTTTGCGGGTAAAATAAATGTATTGAGGGAGCAGGCCGCACCTCAGTTTGGTCGAGCAAGTTGAGCCGTTCCACTCTATCGGTGGTTTTGAGTCGGCCCTGTAACTCGGAAACGATGTACGGCACGGTTAGATATATGAGATCCTGTGTAGATATATCTTCGAGCGTTTCGTTTGGGCTGAATATTGAGAGTTCGATGATGCGTTTGTGTAAGATTTGAAGGTCTTGCAGGCAATCCACGACGATATTCTAGTCCCCAAGAACCTCATCAATGTCAAAATGCTGTTGGAGATCTCGTTATAACAAACTTGAGTCTCATCCTCTATTTCTGGAAGATTCGATGCCTTCGATGCATTAGCAAGAATACGTTTGTATAGGATTGTCAAAGTTGACATGGTGTTCCAGCAGTATGTCACGCCCCAGTCAGATCAAGTTAACAAAATATTATTATTACAGTTGGTACGCTTGTACGCCAGCTACTCTCTTCCATTGTTCATAGACACTTTGGTCAAATTTTATAACGCAGCGCAGCAAGAAAGAAAATATGTATCAGTAACGTCTCCTCTTTTTGACCCGATCAGCAAGGTTCCAAGATTCTGCAGCTTCTAGACAAAGTTCAGAGATATTCTGCGGTGAGATCTCCACATGATTTCCTAGCTCAGGATCCCATTTTCGTTTGAGAGGGGAGACTGAAGGCGTAACAGGAGGCGTTTTGAAGGCCCAAGACCGACTGCAGTGGTGGCAGATGTTTCTCAGTTTTTTCTTCTGGTGTTCGTGAATCGGAGGACGATGGCGCCGAAGGTGGAGCTTCTAGACCGTAGGAAGAGAATGATTTGAGATCTGCTGTAAATAGAACCTGGAGGAAAAATGAATGAATATTTTTTTTAAAAAAACTGGGAAGGCGAAAACCAACAGAGTGGGCCCAGCCTGCGTAATCTCCCCAGATGGAGAAAAACTTAGTATTTACTTCCTCATAAAGCTTGGGTGTCATTGTCGCTTTCCCCTTCCCGCGACTCGTACTCTTGAAGCTATAATGTTTGAGAGCAATTTGATGGACATGAGTATCAACAGGTACAACTTCTTTCTAAGAAAATGAGACGAAAGGTAAGTTCAGATATAGGATCGAATATCGGAAAGTACCTTGTCAAGACTCATCAATAAAATGCAGTCGGCGACTTTTCTGCCAACACCAACAAATTTCAGAAGCTCTTCCCTCGCTTCGGTGGTACTCATGTCCCTAAGTCGCCTTAGCCATAGTTCAGATGCTTCTTTGAAATCATTTCGCGGTAGAGGCGCGCCTAGCCCGTGGCTATCAACAAGCATCTTTGCGGTGCGCTGTATATAATCTGCGCGGTAGCCAAAGCCTAAGGATCTCAATTTCAAGCCAACACCTGAGCCACACAGTGCTGAGGGCGGTGGAAAGGGATGGTAAGTGTGAGCTTCTGTAGGGCAAAATGGGTGGGGTATGGATAGCAAAGGAGGTGAATATTGGTTGCAGAGGTTTTGAACCATCTTTGTGATGCGTGATATATTGTTATTAGAAGAGCATATAAACCTGGGTCAGAGTATTTGTGAACCAGGCTGGCACAAAAACGAAGGGGTAGAACGGACGAAATGAGGTTTTCCCAAGGGTCCTGGCGCAACATGCGGATGCCTTTAAACCTTTCCTGGAATTTAGCAAAGACTGGGTCTCTCTGAGCCCACAGTTTATAGAGTTCCACAAGGTCAATGTTAAGTTGAAAATAATCTTTCAGCCATTCCAGGGTTTCCGTTTCCCGTTCAGCATATTTGTGAAGCGGTGGTTGAGGATCTGGAAATACAGAGCGGTAGAAAAGGGTGTCAGAAGACTGGCGCAGACAGACGACACGGTCCTTTAGGCAGAGACGGTATTCTACTGGCGTTGTGGATTCGACTGGAGTAAGTGTGGACCAGCGAAAAGATTGACCACACTTGAGAACAGCTGTTAGCGAAAGTTGAGCGGTGGGGAGGGGTATACTGTGAAAGGACATCGTGGTTGAGGTCAGAACCTAGTTCTTTGTACATAATCCCCACCTCCATGGCTGAAGGTGACTCTTTTTTACCGCGCATACAGTCAGTCTTCTACGCCGTCTTCGATGTAAGGCAAGGGCCCAAAATCGTGTACCAAGTCCCAGAAGGGCTCATCGCTGTTCCTGCAGCTGGCCCCGCCTCTGTTGTCAATGGGAACTCGTCGCTGCCCTCGACGCCTTCCTCGGATACTCCCCCTCTGCCGCCTACTCTGTCTATTGGAAATGGTCTGACTTCTCGTAACTCCAGTACCTCTCTAGTCTCGCCAACGGATTATTACCGTCCAGGTGGTCGGTACTTTACCTCACTGCAGAAGCACTCCAGCTCTTCTCAACGCACCCTATTTAACTTTAATGACATCTCTATGTATGTCATACCTCCCCCAGCATTGTGCGGAAGACTCGTAACATGCTCCACGAGACGGCATCGTATCATTGGATTTCCTGTTGAACTCAAAGGCAAATATGAGAGAAATTACTTTCGTTACAATCTTTGCTTTGTCTTTGAACGCGAGGCCGACCTAAGTTGTTATGAGCCGATAGTACGAAAAGTAAGTCGCGTGTTGAAATCCTGTGAGGTAAGTTTTAACATGGATTCGTCGTTGTCGTCCTCTGAGATGCTCATATCAGGAAGAATCGGGTTTTCTATCTTCACTTCAAACCTCGCCGGCCGTACACGCCATTCTAGAACAGTTATACGAAGACCTAAATTCATACTCGGAGACTTCAATCCCCATTGACCAGTTCAACTCTATTGAACTCAAGATCTTTCCTTTCTACCCAAATCCGCCCCAAGTCAAAGATTGGATGGTACCTCTTGCTCTTATAAACTTGGCGAAAAGGCTAAAAGAGAACTGGGACTTAACCATGATCAAGGTTCATCCGCACTTCTGCCCATCGAATCTGCCCCTAAACAAATTGTTAGGTTGTTGAGCACATTAACGGAGTCAACCACGTTAGTCGCATTGCCCACTTGGCCGATTGCGATATCTCCTTGACACGTCAAGCAATCTCTCATTTGCTGTAAGTTTTTTCTTTCTTTTGGACTCGCGTCCTGAATTATGCCTCAGTTATTACCAAGTGATTATGACAATAGACATCTTCCAACACTCAAACATGTACACCCTTCGTAAAAGTATACAGTGGTTAGCAGATGAAATACATGTCAAAGAGGAATGTGGTCCCTACGTTACAAAGTCAGGTTTGTACCATGCCTCGAATCCTCTTTCCTATCTTATAATCAGTTGTTCTCTAGGATGCAGCATTCCTGACTGGCCTAAGCTGCTTCATCTTTACTCAAGACTGAAACCTGGGAAGACGATTTTTGAATGGATGGAAGCACATTCTGTCGAGGGTCTCGGCATTGACGTCCGAAGATTTACAAGTTTTGGTGTAATCAAAGTACGACTTATGCTTGCAAACAGACCATCTGCTAACTAGTCAATAACTCCTTCAGGGATTCCTAAGGAGAGTACATCGGTATCCAGTCTATCTACCATCACAGCTCGAATCGTTATACCCATCCACAGACCCTTCAAACCCGACAATTGTGCGCAAACGAGCGAAAAGTTTCTCTGGCGCAAATATTCGATTTCCTGTTTATAACACCGCACCTGAAGATTCATCTACGACTCACGCTCCTTACCATCCAGGTCAAACTGGATTACCATCTCTTCCTCTTGAACCTTCTGGTGCCACGGAAGTCCCTCCACCGTCCGCATCTCCCGTGATCATCTCTCAATCGCATCGGGCAAGAAGAGCCAGTGCAGCTGAGAGGGTGCTTGAACAACTACGAGGCAGAGATATGCAGAAAACCACATCAACAACAACTTCGCTCTCCAGTCCTCGGACATCTTGGATAAACGGTCGACCAGAGAACATACAGAATCCAACAACAATGACGACGATGACGACGAAAACTGTGGCCACTACAATGCCTGTTAGCAGCGCCGATGCTGCTGCTGCTACGTCCTCGACCACTCAAGTTTCTTTATCATCCCAAGAGAGTCCACCAAAAGGCCTCGGAAACAGGAGGTCGACATCTCGCCGACAATCCCTCGTTTCACCAGCTGTACCACCGCCATCACCTAATATACCCAAGCATATTCTCACACCTTCACGTCCGACTAGACAATCTTCACAACTTCCTCACACTAACCCGGGACATGGGGGACAATTAGCCATTCCTTTGGGGTTATTACCGCTCCTTGATGGCGAACATCATACGGATGAGCTGTCTGTGAAGTTCGAGGCTGGTTGGCCGTTACTCGAACAGTGGTTGCTTAGTATAGGAGGCGGAGAGGGTGATGGGGATTATGGCAGAGTGGTCATCATCTACAAGTAGCTTTTGGACATGCATACTCGTCTTGCAGTACCTTGTAGAAATTTATGTGTTATTAATATCATTATCATCTAATCATGTACATAGAATGCAAAATGAGTGATGTACAGTAAAGAATTGGAAAAACGTTTAATCACGTTGAATAAGAAATACGCAGGGACAGGCTAAAAGGCAGGGTGCTGGCTGTGACCGTAACCTCCCCTCCTGGTGGTACCAACTCTGACACTTTCCTTTCCAGGTTTGGACGCGTAGCTTCTTCAAGTTGTAGTGGTGCCTGCAAATAAATCTGCTTCGTGGGTGTCGATAATGATGGTTTCTTGATTTGACTTTCATTAGTGAGGGAAGCAGTAAGCTTATGCTGATCTAATATGTAGAAATGGCGACGTACATGTCCTGTTTCTCCACCAGCAACTCAATGAGCTGTTCCACGGTTGACTCCGGGTTGATGGTCATTTCTAACGCCTCGCCACCACACACAGGACAATCATCGCGTTTCTCATGTTCGAATGTATACGAATAAATGCCATCCGTTCCGATGAGCATGAAATAATTGTTGAGGTAAGCTGCAGAGCTGGTGGCGATCTTGAATGCTTCGTTGCAGCATGCAGCTATGTGTGAAAACAGAGGGAAAATGTAAGGGAGAAGAATGAATTAGGGCTAGGGAAGTGTTGCAAACCCGCGATGATGGCGTTCGTGGATGCGATAGCAGGAATGATATTCTTAACTACGCCTTGAGTTAGAGACCATGTTACACCTTCTATCTTGAATTCTGCAGCTCGAGCAGCTGCCACTTTATAAAGCCAGCCGATGTGCTCCGGGTCATCGGTGTCCATTTTCTTATCTATACATTGCAGAGTAAGCCATTTGTCATTTTAGGTCTCAGAAAGATGGATCAAACCTCCTTGGACTCTCGGCCATTCCAATACCGAAGCCCATTCTATACAATGTTCTGGTAGTCGAGGTGTGTTGGCAATCGTGCAAATTGGGAAGGCAGTTGGTTTGTTGAGCATGTCAAGCGAGCATTCGTAGCATGAAGTAAGTGTTGGGAGAATGACGCGAGCTTGACCCTTAAACCCTACAACAGTAATCAGACGAAGTAGTCAATATTAAGAAAGAAGGGAAAAAACCTTCAGTCCCTCCATCGATCATAGGTTTCAGACTTTCTGGATTTTCGGGATCGACCAAATTGACTAGAGTCGCATTCATCCATCGCCGTGCTTCGACAGAGTCAAGACCACAGATCACCAGATTAAACTGAAGGTAATATTCGTCGTCTTTGTCCTGGATTCTACCAAAATATCTGGTAATGAGTCGAATATCAGATTTTTGCAGGCGGCATAAATGAGCAAAAAAACTGACGGTGTTACTTTCACGCCAGGAACACGTTTCATGATGAATTCCGCCGCCACTGTTGCTTTAGGTTGTCCTACATCTTTCGGTCTATATCGAATCCATAGTCAATTTTAAAAAAAAGGCCTGACAAGGGGTGATCCAACGGAATTTACCTGAACAAAAACTGCCGGTTGAGATTGCTGATGTCGATTGTATCCATATCAATAACGTGAATGTCCTTGAAACCAGTAAGCGCCAAATTGGCCAAAATTTCACAGCCCAGACCGCCGGCGCCAATAACCAAGATCTTGGATTGATTTCGCAAAAAGTTTTTTACCTAGACGCAAGGGGTGTGAGGATGAGATTGAGGGTATCAAAGCAGCAACCGCGTACACCATCGCCAGCTAGGAACTCAGGATCTGTTCGAGGACCAGGAGTGTTCAAGACCTGATCTATGTGATAATATCTACCAGGCCAGTCTGTGGATGATGAAGCCATTAAGGATGGTACGGTCAAAGTCCAAGGGTCTATGATGTAAGCATCAAATTTCTTGTCCGCGTACATGTCCCAACCCAGCTCTATCGTCCATTTCAGTGGTCATCAACATCTCCGAAGTCGTCTGGTATTGTCAATACTCAGCGGAAAACATGTACGAATAGATAAAATTCGTTCCGACGACCAAAATCCTGGTTTACGAGGTGTGCCAAATTTAAATTCATACGTTTCTTTTAAACGTATCTTGCAGATTATGAAATCAGTCTTTTGCGACTCCTTGAAAAAGCGACCAATGGTACCGTCATTGAGATTTCAGTAACAGGTATGGCGTCTTGCCTCTGCTTCGATGAAAAGCGAAGTAAACAAATTTACAAGCCTTATCTTATAGGTACTGCCATCCTGCTGAGGCCAGGCATCATTCTTGGAGGTACCCTGCAACATGATTGTCCCACTTCCAGATCCATTGGTTACTTTTTGGAGCCGATTGTCAGACTCGCGCCATTCGCAAAGAAATCAATGCATTTGACTTTGAAAGGGATCACCACGGATGAGCATGATCTTTCCGTGCGTTCTAATTGTCGCTCTGCATCAGTTTTTTAAGTGTCTTCATTATTAGGCAGATATTCTGCGGACAGTGACACTCCCCCACTTGCAGCTGTTTGGCCTTTCTGAAGGATTAGAGCTCAAGGTAATGATCGCAATACAGATGGTGAATGACGCGCTTACTTCTTGTACTCAAAGATAAAAAGACGAGGTGCCCCTCCTGGAGGTGGTGGGGAAGTCCAATTCCTCTGTCCTATCGTGAAACAAGTTAAAACTCTTAATTTTGTGGACCCTGGCAAGATAAAAAGGATACGTGGGATCGCGTGGGTCCATTCTGCTCGGAACTGTTTCTTGTGCTAACACTCATCCATATAGACATGCTGTTCGAGTAAACCCCCAATTCTCAAATCGCATGATTGAAGCCTCACGGTCAATATTGAATCGATATATACCTGATGTCTACCTTTATTCAGATGTGTATAAAGGTGACGAGAGTGGAAAGTAAGTAGTTTTTTTGGCTCTTAACCTTTTCACGAACTACAGTAACCATACAACTCATGTAGATCGCCTGGATATGCCCTGACACTCCTCGTCGAGTCAACTACATCTGGGATACACTGCGCTGAGGCTATTTCAGAACCGGGGGTTGCACCAGAAGACATTGGATTCAAGGCTACGCGTGCCCTTCTGGCAGAAGTAGAAAAAGGGGGATGTGTTGACCAGAAGCATCAAACCCTGGTGTTACTTATGATGGTTCTAGGAAGTGAAGATGTCGGTCGATGTTGTATGGGTGAGCCGACAGCCAAGACGTACGTAACCCCGCTTATTTGCAAATGTTTTCTCATACCTTGTACAGGATTCAATTTCTGAGAGACGTACAAGCGTTCTTTGGCACATCATTCAAAATTGTCGCTGCCGACCCTTTGAATCCGGACTCTTCGCAACTGTTATACTCATGCTACGGAACTGGATACGTCAATGCAAATCGGACGCTAGCATGATCGTTGTGATACCTTCACACTCGCATTCATATTTTCACTCTTCTGTGCATTCGGTCAGAGCAGGACACCGACACCCCATTGACTTTATACTGGTGGTGATTGGCACTCAGCTGAGTGCAGCTAATCTGGCAGTTGCGTCAAGGAATGCACCGTACCAGATTTTACTGATATGTCAAGAATACATCTGTAATATTCATCTTCTCTGTCGACACACAAGTAATAAGCCAGCCGTAACTGTTCCAACTAAAAATGCGGTGGCTAAAGGCAAGAACTGAAATTCGATGGCTTTCCTCTGTTTCGGAGGTCCTCCAACTTCCTGCACTGTTGGTATACGTCTGTTTTTCTCCCAACCTTCATCCAATAAGTTATCCATCATGGCATTGTCCAAAGATGTGAAATCCTCCATTTCCCATTGGTTGCATAGTTTGGTCATCCACTTCATTCTTTCTCGGCCCAATGGTCCTCCAACCCCAGGAGCCCTTTCTTTGAGTTTATTCCTCAACTGTCCGACCTTGGCGATGGCTTCACCTTCAAGGCCTGATAGTCCCTTTTGCAACCTAGCTTTGATGAGAGCAGCCATACGAGGCCCATTGCCATTTGTCGAAATCATTATTTGCAAAGGGCCATCGCGTATTTGAGCTCCAAAATAAAAGTCGCACAGGTTTGGGATGTCTGCAGCGTTCACAGGGATACGTCTTTCGCGGCTGATCATAACGATTCTGTGAGATAGTTCATTATCGTCTATGGCGGTGAGAACCATATCCATATTGTCCAATTCTTCGGGTCCTTGGAATGGGCGGTCATGGTATGTGATACGGTCCTGTCGAAGTGTGATGAGGCGTCTAGTGAAAGGGTGCAGACCTTTTTCTGGCGAAAGTAGTGTGATATTGGCATCTGCTGTAAGAATGGACTCGAGGCGTTGTGAAGCAACTTCACCGCCGCCAACGATTAAAACGTTCTTATCCTGGAGTTGCCAGGCGATGAGGAGAGAACCTCCGCCAATTCTTTTAATTCGCTCGTAGTCGTCCATATGGAGGAGCGAGATTTGATGGATTTGTCATCTCGATCATGACCCAACATGCAGTATCCCATCTTTCGACACCAACCACTATGCCACCCAAGGCTGACATCAATAAAGCAGGATGGGAACAGAGTGAGTTCCCTATCCTGTGCGAAACATGTGAGTTATCTCATATATAACCCACCCATACCAACTAACGCCAATTTGCCGATTAGGTTTAGGCGACAACCCCTTCATCCGAATGGCATGGATCATTTTAACCCCTTGTTCTTCATTGTAGCTAATCCTTTCACTCTCCTTAGTCAAAGCAAGAATACGGTCGTTCATGCGGTACATGTGCACGACCATTCACTGTGTTCCGATGGAACCCTGGTTCAGGAGCGCGCTTTAAAACGACCGTCATTTGCCAAACTTGTGCTAAAATCAAGAACGTGTGCCAGACATGTCTGCTGGATCTCGAATACGGCCTACCTACTCAAGTGAGGGATACGGCGTTGGGAATACAGAATGAAGCTCCTACGAGTGATATCAACCGGGAATACTATGCTCAAAACATGGAGGGCAAGGTGAGTCATACTTTTTTTTGAATCTCCATGCATGTCTGACAGACAATAATATACAGTTGGACGGTAACAAGTCAGGACTTGATTCAGGACGCACGGCATCAGCAGGGAAAGAGATGCTAAAACAACTAGCAAGAACAGACCCCTACTACAAACGCAATCGTCCACATGTCTGTTCGTTTTTCGTCAAAGGAGATTGTAAAAGAGGGACAGAATGTCCCTATCGTCACGAAATGCCTGTTGACAATGACCTCTCCAATCAAAACTTACAGGATCGGTACCATGGACGAGCGGATCCTGTTGCACGCAAGATTCTGTCGACTCACGCAGAAAGTCAAGGTTTAAAACCACCAGACGATGTGACAATTGTACGTGGATTTTAAAGATCTAATAAATTTACCCAATCTAACAACTTCGGCAGACTTCACTATTCCTTTCATCTCTCCCAACAACCTCCACTGAATTAAGCATTCGCACCCATGTTCTACAGTCTTTGCCTAGCGTTCAACCGACACAACTTAAATCAATCGTCCATGTGGAAAAGACGCGGTTCGTTCAGTTTTCTTATTCCAAAAGATAATGTTCTTACTTGTCATATGCTAGGTGTGCGTTTGTCAACTTCAAGGAACGTGCTGTAGCAGAAACCGCTGTCCAAGCTTGGTCTCATGGTTTAGAGATCGATGGGGAACTGATCGCAGTAAAGTGGGGTCGAAGTAGACCCAAACAGCCCGTGAATTCTATCGTGCCTTCAGCAGCGAACGCAAGCGCTAGCGTTGCTTCGTAGCGTTACTTATGAATTCTGTCAGATTCATGAGCATCCCGGTATTGTAACCCTTAGCAAAATACTTAGCAGTTGATGGTGATAGGGCTTTGTAGCTATACCTTTTCTTGTAAAGAAGGTTGATCCCCACTTCGAAGATTCAGATCGTCGTCATCGTCGTCGTCAATCAAGCTTAATCAAGACTTAGGGTTGATTGAAATTATAATTCCATGAATGATAGAGTGCAATAGGGAGTTCATCAATGACCCCTGCGGCACCTACAAATTTTCTGAACTTGAGGGTGCCTACACAAGAAATCCGCCAAGCGCCATGGATACGAGCCAACCAGCGAAAGGGGCTATTTCACGGGCATGGGCACCAATGCCTAATGATAAACCGAAGTTGACAAGAGCAGGGCCAGCTATCAAACGCACTTAGCACGAAGATGTAGGTCATGATAGATTGTGGTAGCTTACGACATATGCCCGCCATACCCCAACCAATGCCGAAGACGGCTGACCCAATCAACAGCCTGGCGTCAACCTTGCCGGGTTCCACTAACGTTGTGCCTCCTAGCCGAGCACGTCCACTTCCTCGCACGGAGTGGTAGAGAAAAATACCGATGGGCAACGCGCCAGCGGCGACAAGAGCAAGCGAAGGATCGAAGGCGGGGTGGAATGGAAGGAGCAAGAACGAAAGCACCCTGCGCGCATCATTTAAATTAGAAAGATGAAGTGCTAGAGCGAATTGGAAGCTTGTGAATAGACGGGCGAGTATACGGAGATTAGACTGGGGCTGATTGACAAAGTTCGGCTCAGACGTCGATTTAACTATGGGTTTGTCCACGGATGACGCCTAAATTGAAAAAGAAACTAGAATCATAGAATCAATGTACGAAATGAATTAGCTTACCAGCGCATATAATAAGAGATTCAAAGATAGTGGGATGGCTTGAAGGGCGAGAAGTTTAATACCTCTGTTACCAAGGGTCCAATCCATAACGGTTGCGCTAGGCTGCAGGTCATCTCCATGCAGAATTCTAGCAGTTATTACACCGGTGAAGAAGAAGGTTGCAGTCGCCGCTATTGAGCTGCATTATAGGGTGGTAAGTTGTTCTTTTACGAACTTGAAAAGCACTATACATACCGAACTGAGAGTCGTGAAATACCACAGATCATGTGTCTGTTTAATAGGTAACGGCCTTTGAGCTAACAATCGTACTACCTATTTTCTGCACATACCCTGAGGTGCAACCATTGGCTAACTAAATAGCTTAAGTGAAGGTGAACTACACAAGCAGTATTTGTTGGAAATCGGCACCTTTGATCCAAGTCCAATTAAGAATCCTGAGAGCAAAATTTGCCGAAAGGAAAGCGAGAGGGGTACGGGACCCTTTGCCTCCAACCAGGCTGCTGATACGCCACCCAAGATAAGTCCCGAAAGGCTCACGACATCCTGGACATGGCCTCTTACAGCACAATGGATAAAGCCAGATATGCCGAAGATATTCCCGTTGAGAAGTAAAAGGGCATGAGCTGCTATGGGGATAGTGAACCCCCCAACAAAGGACTGAAGCAAGGCATATGTACTAGTAGTAGTCATGGTTGGGGAAGGTTTCGGGACACATTTAAAAGGTTGGACTATTTATAAACTGGCATTCCAAAAGATTATCGCTCAGTCACATGATCTTGCCCCACTTGACGTGTGTCGCCAAAGAAGAGCTAAGTTAAAAAAGAAGCTGCACGGTCCGTACATTATATGGTATGCATCTTTCCAGGACCGAGGCTCGCGACAACACTGCAATAGTCACAAGTTCTATTCCAGATATATGAATGAGGTGGAACGGCCGGTTCGCTCACCAACAGACTGGGTTATCTAGTAAACGCAAAGTCTCTGGGGGGTATATGATTTACAAATATCTTGTTTGATTTTTACACCAAAGCAATTTATTTGTTGAAAGAGCCTGCAGGTGAGATCAATGACAACACCACAAAAGCTTTTAATGCCGCATGCTTTATAATACATGCAAGTAAATAAAAGTCCCATGTAAAATAAGTTCAACGCCAGATTGTGGGTAGATGGAGAGTGCTGCAACAATGCAATGCTCGTTTAAATGATATCTTATCAAGTTTTCCCGCCCAAGAGTTTCTGTTTGTGAAAGATATTATGATCCCGTACAGCTGAAAACGAAGGAAACGTACGTTGATATCTGAAGCTGAGATTGGACAAGGGAAATTGAATTGATTCGATATAACAGGCGATACGGTGACCATAAGGATGCGGATAACCAACTAAATAAACCAAAAGTATTGAGGACTCCCAGGTTCTGCTAACAGCATCTGATACACTCACAGTGATCTTATAACTGATGTTAAGATTCGACTTGGTGCCGCCCGCCGCCCCACACTTGTTAGCCAAATCAGTGATCACGGCGCCTGTTGGGTCTCGTGTGGAGTTGTAGCTCAAATTGAAAGGGAAAGTAAAGTTCGTTTGGGAATGCGAGTTGAAAACGATATTGGTTGTGGAGCCTCCTCCCACTGGCGTGTTATTGATCGGATAAAAGATCTTAAGCGTTGTAAGCAGAATATTGACAAAAAAAAACTAAGAGCAAACCCACCTCTGCTTGAATTTTACTGAGGGCAACGGAAAAGTAGTTAGGGTTGGCGACACTAAAGGTTGATAAACAAGAGTTTATGGCAAGGTGTTAAGATGTTTTACGCACGAAATGTTCACACCCATATTGACGGTTAGTCCGTCGTTCGTGGTTTGAATCTAGATTGTTCTCCGAATTAAAACCCTTTCAGAGGTTGTCGTTATAAACTGTCTTACCGCATTACCAGTAGGTCCTAACATAGTGTTTGCTGATCCGATGGTTATGCTCGGCGGTCGAATCCACTGCACAAGCATCATCAAAATCCATGAGATCAAGAGACAACAAGAGTACTTACCAAAGCAAGAGCGAGGACTATGCTCACAAACAAGAACACAGTTGTCATAAGCGAGCAGCAACAGATTCTACCAAAGCATCGCAATGGACCGCCCTTTCACGGAGAAGTGAGATCAAGTTGTGCAGTCAGACAAGGTCTTAGGAATAGATATACCTTAGTGCACGAGTTGCCTCGGTCGTAGCGGTACTCTCTCAATGCCTGAGCAGATTGGCTTCTGGAAGAAAAAAGAAATAAGTAAATTGAGGGTCGGCGGAGGGTGCTTGAATGAACTCACTTGCGACCTGCTGGAGCCATTGCACCTGGCGTAAACTCTCCTTGTTCGAACCCGCTACTCTCTCTCCGCACAGGAACGACGGACACTGACGGTTTGTTCCCGCTAGAAGACAAAGTGGGTTCCCTTTGCGGTGGAGGGTAATTATTGTAAAGCGCTGCCTGGTTCTGACCCTCGTCTGTGTACGGCTGTCCACTTGGATTGTAAGAGTTGTGATACTCTTGCGATGCTCCAACAGCTTGCGGTTGATTACCCAGATATTGAGTACTTGCCCCTGCAGCATGATGACCAGCGTAATAGGGGTCTTGGTATGACATGTTGCTAGACCGAACTGATTAATGTAGAATCGTGAGGTCGTCAAAGAACTGAATCAAGTTGCGCTGCAGTGACGGTATAGTGGGCTACGTATATGATGGGAGGGAAAATAAAGAGACGAGTATAAGGCTATGTCTGAGTCACGAGCAGTGACTGAGGCGCTGCCTCAGGCGCAGCAACCGCCAAGACTAATATTGATTATCATCAAGCCAATTTTTTGGATACAATAAAGGGGTCAAATTTATGGCAAAAGAATTCGAAGCCTATCAACTACTTAAATACTTAAGACTGGCAGCGCCTTCAGGAACGAACGGCACTCTGTGCTCTCCTCGCACGGTATTGATCACTGGCCACGAACCCGATCCTCTTGGATTAGAAGTCGAGGATAATTGTAGAAACCTTTGAGATGCCGACTGTTGATGCGAAGTACCCGGAATCGTTATATCTGTATTTTGTAACTGCTGTCGACTCCGGCTTGGCGGAGGGAAAAGATGATTCGTTGATTTGTTCCTTGCTAGTAGGTTTTCAGTCTTATTTGAGGTGTTGCTCTTTTGGGCGCGAAACCGTTGCGGTGTTGGCGGGGGGCCCATGTTGCTTTGTCGCGAAAATGCTTGTTCCATTGTGCCATTACTCGGGAATTGCGCCTTAGAGCCAAGTGCTGGTGTGAATCGTGAAGTCGGAGGCATCGCAGGTTGGCCTTGATTTCGCCCCTGTTGGGGGACCTCACTCTGTAACTGATTAGTGTTTTGGACAGTCGTTAGGTCGGCATGCGGGTAAGATGATTGTTGACCTTGGAACTTGGATGTATCTGGAGGCACATACACATATTGCCTGACATATTTTCAGCAAATATATGCGCCTCCTACTCGAACTTACTCGAGCGATCGACTTGAAGTTGGCCGCTGCTGCAGTGTGTTGGCGAAGTGGCCTTGATTCTCCTGCCCACAAGCATGGGATCGATTGAGTCCTGGGTTGTGTTGCTCGCGTGAAGATAGCTCTGGAAGTTGTTGTCCGGGAGCCAGAGTTAGTCTATTCGGACCTAAGGGTGTGGGTATGGAGTGAGGGCTCGAGTTGGTCGTCGGCCGTCTGTTGCTGTAATCGAACCTTCGCACAATCAGTGAGGAGTAGGAGAATATAAGAGTGCAGGAGATTACTGGTGCGTCGACATCTGACGCTTTCCATTCGAGTTGAAAGCGTTGGAAGGAAACTGACCATCATGTCTGTGATCCATTTGCATTCGTAATTGGTCGTTTTCACTTTGAAGAACGCCATTAGTTCTGAAGTGAGGATAACGCTGTCAGGCATGAAACTTGAGAGTGCCATTGAGTCGACGTGAACATGTACTTCTTAAGTTCAGCCACATCGCGCTTGAGGCGCTCTACAAAATGTTTAAGTTGTTGATGCCTTGTTTTGTAATATCGGATTTGTGAGGCCATGGTTTCCTGCTGAAACTGCGATCGATAGGTCAAATCATCATAGCCTGAAAAGGAGACTACAAGTTCAAGGCACCTTGGCCGTAAACGCAATGGCATTGAGCGACATGGGGACAGAACGAAACCATTCTGACATAGGAGCCTCCATCTGTCACATCGTTGATTATCATATATCTTCCAAACAGCTTCATGAACAGACCTCTCGTTGCAGAGGAGCCAGCTGAATTCCCTGTGTGCCACATTGACTGCAACTCTGGTCGGGATCTATTTGATCAGGGAGTCCAACATTAGAACGATTAGGCCTTAAGGGATGGTTGAGGACTGCAGACTAAGGTGATTGTTGCATATGACATGACCACACTCTGTCAGCCAAAATGGAACAAGCGCTCCAGCATCCAGAGAAAAGAGTAGTTGACATTTCGCACAAGACACGAACTCCCAGAAATCGAAATCAGACTGGTCTGTAGAGATATTCGTCATTCTAAAGGGTTCCCAGACAGGCTGCAACAGAAGACTCAGTGATCCGTGGGGACGACAAGAGGCAACGAGGATCGTGACAGTCGGCGTGACAATCGTGGTAATACTGCACTGCCAGGCTGCAGGCACTTGGCCGCACTGCTTACATCAATATCTCATGATCTTTGTTACTATTAGCACGAGACCTTGAATACCAAATGATTAATGATAAAATATATAACTAATAGTGGAGTTTGAGGGGAAGCAAATCCTTCGGCCCGATAATCGCGGTGATCGTGAGCGCTAATCAGCCTAATCTGTCAGACGCGCTGGTCGTAAGAACGATCTCCCGTAGTTATTGTTGTACACAAATAAATTATCAAGAATGCGTGGTAATGAGACGTTTCGTTTCAACACGCGGGGGTGCCTTTGGTCCCTTCAAGTTTGTCCAAAATCGGAACAACAATCTGTCCAAGGTCACCAGGACAGCAGCTTACGGAATGATATCAAGTATATGGCACTTAGTAGTAAATCGTAGCATCAGTTTTTTGTACAGCCCACCATGACCATGGAGAGTCGACGAAGGCAACTGCTAGCTGCCCCCCGTCGATGGGGAGACCTTGTCTCTACTGTGCCGCACACTGGCTGCCCGCCCCTCGATCATATCCGTGAGAATTTCAATCCATCAGTCACCGCACTTCCCATCGTACCCAACGATAATGACCCACTGGGTCAACCAACCTATCATCAGATACCTATACCGTCCAACACCACCATGATATCGACAAAGGGATGGGCTCTTGATTCCCTGATCAACAAGAGCATCAACTTTCACCATGTCCGTCGTGTCTCTGCACTTTCTACCTCCTTGTCACAAATCATCGATGATCATGAAGAATCTGGCCTGCCATTGGTGATAGAAGACTGCCACAAGCACCCGAATTGGTACAAGTTTACATTGGATTCATTTGCCTCCGACAAAACTTCCAATGGTTAGCGACTCCTACTTATCTACCAAAGCTATCACTTCTAACCCTGCATTTTAAAGTTGAGATAACTGTACGCAACGTACATGATTGGCAAGATACTGTCATGCCACTCTCTGATTTCATCACAAAATCTCGTTCCATGGGAAAATTTGCAGAAGAGGGAGGTATGTTATCTGTTATTAGCTGCAAACTCCCGCAGATCAAGTTCAAATAATCTATAGAACAAGTGAGGTTTTATGGAAAAGATGCAGAGTGTCCTAAACCTTGGGAGGATTGGCTTAAAGACGCGGGTGTCGTCCCTCAATCCCTCTTGAGTTGGGGTCCCCAGGATCTCTTTCGGTATCGACCTGAGTCTGCAAGTAGCTTTTCCCGTCTGATGTGCCAGATGGCTGATGATTGCATGACAGTCTCCCGTTGAAACGTTGATGTGCTATCTCGGTGTAGGAGATACTTTCACTCCCTGCCATAAAGACCTCTGCGCATCCTCGGGCCAAAACTTAATGTGTCATACAGAAGACGGCGGGTCATCCTTTTGGTTTATGACAGAAACTGCCAGTGCCCCGGACGTAGCCAAGTTTTTCCACTCTCTTGGCAGAGAATTGGACCACGAAGACTATGTTGTAACCGTCGAGGAGCTGTCGAAAGCGTGTTTCAAAGTTTATATCCTTGAACAAAAGCTGGGAGACCTGGTCCTCGTTCCTCCACGAAGCGCTCATCAGGTCGTAAATTTTGGTGGAATCACTATCAAAACCTCGTGGTCTAGAATGAGTTTGAAGGGATTGGTGGCAGCTTATCATCACGAATTGCCTATCTATCGAAGGTAAGCCACTGTTAACATTTATGTGATTGTAGGACTGACACCATGCGAATGTAGAGTCTGTCGGCCTGAGACATATCAGGTTAAAAGCACGATTCGCTATGTTTTATTGGGTCTGGCAAGGGACCTTCGAACCCTATTGCAACATACAAACGCTCCCAGCTCATGCGACAATGATGAAGGGAAACAACAAGAGTCCCTGGCGTCCAATATCAAGAAGCTGTTGGTCGTCTATGATCTCATCTTAGCCGAGGAGTTTGAAACCCATAGGGACGAGATGACTCGTAGCTCAGCCGCGAACGAAGCGAACTCCATCGATGACGAACACATCCTCTGTGATTTCTGCGGCTGTGATATCTTTCAAAGCTTTTTCGAATGTCGGACATGCGCCGAAGTGGATTCTGCAGAGGGAGGCTATGTTGTTTGTCCAGGGTGTTATGCGGAAGGACGCTCTTGCAAATGTCATATCATGCAGCGCATGCAGCGGCGGCAGTTCGGGGTCCTCCTAGATACCCGTAAAGAGGCTGTCCAGGTCGTGGACATGTTTGAAAGACGCCATGGAAGGACTTTCAAACCTAGCGAGTGAGTTCGGACCTCCACTCAGCTGTGTATTATGGTTTCTCACTCCACCACAGTGATTTTTGCGACATAAACAACCACGACTATCCTAGGATCTTCAGTGCAGCTTGTGTTCTGCTTGAACTTCGCATGAAGATGAAGGTTAGTATCCTGTAATACTTTCAGGATGCTGTGTGCTGAGCCTGTTATTTGGAAATATTATAGAGTGTGACTCGGAAAGTGTGCACCCAATCTAGGCACGTTAATGGTAGTTCAGAATCACATAACGTACCGTTCCCGTGGGCGTTGACTTGCAAAATGTGTCACCATGCAAAGTGCTTTTCCCATATCTTGTCGGAGCACAGAACCCATTCAGTTGAAGCCCTCCTTCTCCACAACACCGACGATACTCATCAAATATATCACAACAATCATATTGCTGGGCGTAAAGCCAGGTTTAGCGCGACTGACCAAAGAAGCAGTCGACTCGAACATCAGCAGTTGGCCTACTACGCCATCAACTTCACTCGATGTAAACCTATCAAGCCTCAGTTCATGAATCTTGGCTGGTACGATAAAATTGCCCACTTGTCTTACGTGAGTATTTTCTATATTTAACGAGCAATATATCATGAATTTTTCCTGGCCACACAGATATTAGATGATCAAGAATCACTCTCACAAGCTGAAATAGAATCGATGCTCGTCCTTGACACTACTGCCACCGTGTCTACCGAGTGTGGTCCAGTAGTTGTCCACCCACCCACAAGCATCATGCCTAATAGTGCGGATACGAGGAAGAGGAAGAGAAGACCTTACGTTCTTGTACCTCCAGCACCATATCGCTTACCTAGCCAAGGTAGTGACAGTCAGCGGAGAACCCAGGCAGTTTCTTCAACTTCTGCGCTCTCGTCAACCCAACACGGACCTCAACATATGGTCAACAGGCCTGAACAGAGGGTGCCATCTTTGCAAGAGAAGCTCAATGTACCAAAGGCACTAACGACTTTTAAGCCTTCCAACCAGACGCTATCAGACATAGGCATATCTATACCTACGACCGTTCGCAAGTCGGGGTCATTCATCATACACACACACGAGATCATTCCCCGCGACGAAGTCCCTGCCCAAATGCCGCCCACCGAGCGCCCATTGCAGTCTTTTACGGCTAGGATCTCGAAGCCCCCCCATGTGGCCAATCCCGTCACTGCCCAAGTCATCACGAAAAAACGGCCGATGTCCGGTTTTAAGATTAACAAGACCAAACCTACCACTTCCAAACCACCACCATCTTCTTCGAACGATACCACGGTGTTTAGCACCAGCACCCAGGAAGTGGGTCGCAAGCCCAGCCTGCTCGAATCGCAGCCGGCACCTCCTCCCATATCGCCTTCTGAAATAGCCAATGTCTTTCCTGTTGAATTTGCAGCGTCATTTGCGGAAGCAGTGGTTTCTCAAGTTGGCTTTATGTTATGCCAAAAGGTTAGTCGTTATTTTGATATATATTTTTGAACGATGGTTTAATATAGTGGTGATAGACTTCGATTCCTGGACAGGCTACGAATTCCATTGATACGTCAAGCCACAGTAACGGAGGTCCTCAAATTTCTGATAACCATTCTCCGCATTATAGTCATCTCCAACAGCACAATGGCCCTCCCCAACACTACAACGGCCCTCCCCAGCTTTATAGCCATCCTCAACAGCACCATGGCCCTCCCCAACATTACAACGGCCCTCCCCAGCATTATAGCCATCCTCAACAGCACCATGGCCCTCCCCAACACTACACCGGTCCTCCCCAGCATTATAGCCATCCTCAACAGCACCATGGTCCTCCCCAACACTGCAACGGCCCTCCCCAGCATTATAGTCATCCCCAACAGCACAATGGCCCTCCCCAACACTACA
>Ga0193742_1000175_pt1 | contig 47234 bp, 42 predicted proteins | sample L2c1metaG_FD_165511 | JGI IMG/M metagenome (GOLD analysis project Ga0193742, IMG submission 165511) | Soil microbial communities from a riparian zone of the East river system, Colorado, United States - L2c1 | ecosystem: Environmental > Terrestrial > Soil > Riparian zone | place: USA: East River... | reverse complement strand
TCTGGTACAGCACGATGCTGACCGAGCCGCCCTTGGCGCCGTCGCTCGGCTGTGCGGGCTGCGGGCCGGCGCAGCCGGCGGCGACGAGACCGGTCGCCAGCAAGGCCGTCGCGGCCCACCTGAGGTGGCGTACGGATCTGTTCATACCTTTGCCTTCCACATCGGCTGGCATCGCCCGGGCGGGTCCAGGGACGCACGGAACCTGGTTTCAAGTGAGCACAACCTAGCTATCCGAACGGCGCACGTAAAGAGTCTCGGAACGCCGTTTCACGATTGTGCCGCAAGTGTCGCCCGAGCGCACACTCGAAACGCCGTTTCATGTGTCTTCGAGCAGTGCACCTTCTTGACATGAAACGGCGTTCCTGGTGACGTCGGGAGGCCCTGCTCGGGTCCCCTTTCGGAGGTGCGCGAACCATGTTCCGACGCCTGTCCCTGTTCCTCGCCGTGACCGGTCTGCTGCTCGGCGTCGCCGGCACCGCGAGTGCCGACCTCGGCCATCCCGCCGACCCAGACGTCGTCGTCGCGAGCGCGACCGGCGAGCGCAGCACCTGGTTCCCCACCGTCGAGCGGCTGCGCGACGGCACCCTGCTCGTCGTCTACTACGACGCCACGAGCCACACCGGCCCGGACGGCCGCCTGTCCATGACCCGCAGCCGCGACGGCGGCCGCACCTGGAGCACGCCGACGGTCATCGTCGACACCGCGCTGGACGACCGCGACCCCTCGCTCGTGCAGCTCGCCGACGGCACGCTGCTGATGAACTGGTTCCAGACCGACTGGTCGACCACGCCGCTGCCCACCCCGGGTGGCGTGTGGACAGCCCGCTCGACCGACGCCGGCCGCACCTGGTCCGCCCCGGTACGGGCCCGCTCCTCGGTCTACGGCAACGGCGACTGGACGATACCGCCGGTCGGCTACGCGACGCCGTGGGTGGCCACGTCCGCGAAGATCGTCGAGCTGGGTGACCACACACTGCTGCTTCCCCTGTACGGCAACACTCCCGACGACGCGACCCCGTCGATCACGGTGCTTCGTTCCCGCGACGGCGGCCGCAGCTGGCCGACGCGCCTCGAGGTGCCGGTGGCGGTGCACCCGGCCGGCAACGGCTTCAACGAGCCCGCGCTCGCGCTGCTCGGCGACGGCACGGTCCAGCTGGCGATCCGCACCAACACGGTCGGCTACTGGACCTCCTCTCGCGACGGCGGCCGCACCTGGGCGCCCGCGACCACGAACGGCGAGTACTGGGAGCACGCGTCGGACCTGCTGCCGATCCGGGAGGGCGGCCGCAGGCTGCTGCTGCAGACGTGGGGTGACAAGTCGAACGCGTTCGGTCCCGGCCGGCCGACGGTCGGGCGCGTGGTCACGCCGGACGGCGTCCGCCACGAGCCGCGGCTGATCTACACCCGCGGCCAGCACGACGAGAGCTACCCCAGCAGCGTGCAGGTCGGCGCCGGGTTGTTCTTCACCGTCTACTACGACGCCGCGCGCAAGATCATCGCCGGCACCTACAGTCGGTTGCGGGACTATCTCCAGCCGTGAGGGAGCGCACGTGCCTCTGACCTTCGACCTGCCGTTCGACGAGCTACTCACCTACCGGGGCAACACCCCGCGACCGGACGACTTCGACGAGTACTGGGCACGGGGGCTCGCCGACCTGGCCGCCCAGCCGGCCGAGGTGGAGATCAGCCCGGCGGAGTTCCAGACGCCGTTCGCCAGGTGCTCGCACCTGCGGTTCACCGGGACCGGCGGCGCGCGGGTGCACGCGAAGCTGCTGCAACCCGTCGCGCCGGCCGGGCCGCACCCGGCGGTGCTCGAGTTCCACGGCTACAACGGGTTCTCCGGCGACTGGGTGAGCAAGCTGCCCTACGTCGCGCTCGGGTACACGGTCGCGTCGCTCGACGTCCGAGGGCAGGGCGGCCTCTCGGTCGACGAGCTGCCGGTGGCCGGCTGGTCGATGGCCACCTACCTGCTGCGCGGCATCGACGACAAGCCGGACAACCTGCTCTACCGGCACCTGTACCTGGACACGGCACGGCTCGCGCAGCTCGTGCTGGCGATGGACGACGTCGACCCCGACCGGGTCGGCGCGACCGGCTACAGCCAGGGCGGCGGGCTCACGCTCGCGTGCGCGGCGCTGGAGCCCCGGGTGCGCCTCGCGGCGCCGGTGTTCCCGTTCCTGTGCGACTACCGGCGGGCGTGGGAGCTGGACCTGGAGAAGGCGCCGTACGACGAGATCACCGAGTACTTCCGCAGGCGGGACCCCATGCACCTGCGTGAGGAGGAGATCTTCACCCGCCTCGGGTACGTCGACGTCCAGCACCTCGCGCCGCGGGTGCGGGCCCGCACGATGCTGACCGTGTCGCTGAACGACCGCACCTGCCCGCCGTCCACGCAGTTCGCCGCCTACAACAAGCTGACCTGCGAGAAGTCCTACCGCGTGTACCCGGACTTCGCGCACGAGACGCTGCCGGGCACCGACGACGCGATCTTCTCGCTGCTGTCGACGCTGTGAAAGAGGTGGGGCGGCGCCGGCTGGTGAGGAGCCGGCGCCGCCCGAACCCGGCCTGACCGGGGGTGTGTATCAGGCCGGGTTGTCCTGTTCGACGTCGTCGATCAAGAAGTGGTCGTACTGGGACGCCGCGCTGGTCGTGGTGAAGGAGTGCCCGCCGAGGCCGGTGCTGCCCGGTGTGGACGGTGCCACGGTGCCGACCGACTGTCCATTGAGGAACACCTCGGCGTGCTCGAGCGTGGCCACCACCTTGATCGTGTGCCACTTCCGCTGCGGCGCCGCGTTCGCCGGTGTCAGCGGCTGCCACACCCGCGCGACCGTGTCGTACCTGGCGAGCGCGCCGTCCGCGCCGACGCGCAGCTGGTAGGCGGGCTGGCCCTGCTCACCGAGCACGGTGAAGCCGAAGTTGCGCGCGTAGCCGACCGAGTTGACCCGGAACTCCCAGTCCTGCTTGGGCTTCGCGGGGGTCACCCGGTCGGCGCGGCCGGTCTTGTCGGTCCAGGCGTCGACCAGCCGCATGATGTGCCGCGAGTCGTCCACGTCGAAGTCGCTGACCTCGGCGCCGATCACGTTGGTGTAGCCGCGCGGCACCTGGCCGACCGGGTCGTTCTCGAACGAGTCGACCGACGAGTACAGCTCCAGCTCGTTGAGGTACGCGGCCTGCCGGTCGGTCACCGTGACGCGGACGTACTTCGCCGGCACCCGCGCCACGTCGTAGTACCGCAGTGCGTAGGTCGTGATCTCGCCGGTCGTCACGACCGGCCGCCACGTCGTCCCGTCCACCGACGCCTCGATCGTCGCCTCCGCCGGCTCGCCGGGACGCAGGCTCAGCCCCGCCTTGGTGAGCGAGTAGGTCCGGTCCAGCGTCACCGTGTACGTGCCGGTCCGCTGCCGGCCGACCGCGGCCGACGCCCACTCGGTGCTGCCGTCGACCGCGCCGAGCGGGCTCATCTCGGGCAGCCTCGGCGCGCGGGCGTCCATCGTGGTCTGGACGGCGACCTTCTTCTTGATGTGCTTGCCGAGGAGGTCGATCTTGCCGGTACCCGGGCCGACCACGTCGACGAACTTCTTCCACACGCGGTAGTTCCCGTCGGTGTGGAAGCCGGCGTCGGTCTCCGGGCAGCCCCACGACGGCGCGCAGTTGTCGCCGACCACGAGCACCCGGTTCGACCCGACCGCGGCGTGCGCGCCGTTGCCGGAGGAGCCGTGGCTGCGCTGGAACGCCTGGTTCACCCTCGGGTAGTTCACGTAGGTGAGCTGCGCCTGCTCCCACCGCGCACCGAGCCCGTCGGGCGAGATGGCGATCCAGTTGTCCGGCCGGCCCCACGTCATCGTCATGATCCCGTTGGGCAGCAGGCGAAGCACAGGCATGATCCCGGTCGGCGGCCGCGCCTCGCCGGTCGCGGTCGTGACCTCGACCGGCTTCGGGGTCGTCCACGTGCGACCGTCGTCACCGGACCGGTTGGTGTAGAGCCAGTCCGTGGTCGAGCTGGCGCCGAGCGCGGTCCGGTGCACGGCGACGAGGTCGCCGTTCGCGGCGCGGGCCACGCCGGTCTCCCCCATCGACCGGTTGTCGGTCTGCGTCGCGATCGTCGCGAACCGCGTCCAGGTGCGGCCGTTGTCGGTGCTGCGGGCCAGCTCGGACCGGAACAGCGGGTCGCCGGGGTACCTCGTGTAGTAGGTGAGCAGCAGCGAGCCGTCCTTGGCGTAGAACAGGTCGCGGTGCACGCGGATGCCCCGGTCGAACTTGGTGGGGTCGAGGGTCTTGTCGGTGGTGAACGTCGCGAGCTCGCGCCGGTAGGTCTTGCCGCCGTCGGTGGAGCGCCGGGTGACGAGCTTCAGCGAGTGCTCGTCGATCACGGAGTCGGGGATGAACTCGACGCCGAGGATGCTGCCGTCGCGGAGCTTGGTGAACCAGCCGGCGCCGGCGGTCTGGTTGACGCCGCTGGGAAAGGTGTGTCCGCCGTCGTAGGAGTTGACCATCGAGGCGACACTGGCCGCCGATGCGACGTCCTCATTGGACCCCCAGAACAGCTGCGCGCGCTTGCGGGGCAGCCCGGCCTGGTCGACCTCGTCGAACGTGTCGACCGACGGGTTGCCCGCGATGACGCCGGGCGGCGGCTCGTACACGGTGCTGTACGGCGACTGACCGACCACGTACCCGTCGGGGTCGCCGCCGTTCGTCGGCACGTCCGGCGTGCCGACCGCGCCGGACGGGCCGAGCACCAAGACCGTCGCGGCGACCAGCGCCGCGCCGGCGCCAAGCACACGAACCTTCCGCATCGCCCACCTCCGTGAGTAGGATCGTCAACACAGAATCCGAAACTCCGTTTCATGTCAACGGACGTCTGTCTCGGGAGTGACACGGGTGCGCATAACCGACGTGAAGACCGTGCTGCTGACCGGCCCGTGCACCGGCGACCCGTGGCTGCTGCCGTTCAAACGGTTGCGCAGCGCGGCGTTCGTCGAGCTCCGGCTCGACTCCGGCGCGGTCGGCATCGGCGAGACCTACGCGGGCTACTTCTTCCCGGAGAGCGTGCCGCTGGTCGTCGACTACCTCGCGCCGGTCCTGACCGGGGCGGAGCCGTTCGACGACCCGGCCGACCTGGACCCGGCGCTGCTCGGCGCGCGCATGCGGCTGTGCTGCGCGTACTGGGGCCGGACCGGGCTCGGCGCGGCGGTGATCGCGGGCATCGAGGCCGCGCTGTGGGACCTCAAGGGCAAGCTGCTCGACGTGCCGGTGCACGAGCTGCTCGGCGGCGCGCGGCACGAGCGGCTGCCGACCTACGCGACCGGCGGGCCGGCGCCGTGGCCGAAGTCCGAGCTGCTGCGCAAGGTCGACCACTACCTGTCGCTCGGCTTCCCGGCGGTCAAGGTCTCTTCCGGCTACGTCGACGCGGCGACGCGCGAGGAGGTGCCCGGCGACCCGGTACAGGTCGAGGCGGACAAGGCCGCGACGCTGCGCGACCACGTCGGCCCGGACGTCGGGATCCTGCTCGACGGCCACATGGGACACCGGGAGGGCCCGAACCGCTGGGACGTGGCCGTCGCGACCGAGGTGCTCGCCGCGCTCGCGCCGTACGGCCTCACGCTGTTCGAGGAGCCGCTCCCCTACGGCGACCTGGCCGGCTACGCGGCGCTGCGCGCGTCCTCGCCGGTGCCGGTCGCTGGCGGCGAGCAGCTGTCGACGGTCGACGAGTTCGCGCTGTTCGCCGACCACCGCGCGCTGTCGGTGGCGCAGCCGGACGCGGCGTGGCTCGGCGTCGGCCAGTTCGGCGCGGTGGCGGCCATGTTCGACGCGGTCGCGCCGCACGCCTGGGGCGCGGGCGGGGCGGTCATGCAGAACGTGCATGCCGCGTTCGCGGCGCGGAACACACTGGTGGTCGAGCTGCCGCCGGACGCGGGCCCGCTGCACACCGAGGTGTGGGGCGACTCGCTGCGGTTCCACGACGGACACCTCGCGCCGCCGGACACCCCCGGCCTCGGCATCACGCTGTCGCCGTCGGTCCGGGAACGGTTCGCGTTCGTCCCCGGCGCGGAGGAGTTCTCCAGCGTGCCGGGCAAACTGATGCGGAGCTGACCACTGTGGACGTGGTGATCGCCCAGACCGTCGACGCGGCAAGCCTCGCACTCGTGCGCGGCATGCTGCCGGACGTCGAGTGCCGCGACCCGATCGCGCCGGGCGAGGACGTGCCGGACTGCCGCGTGCTGTTCACCGACGGGCCGCCCGCGAACGTCGCGGACCTGCCCTCGCTCGAGTGGATCCAGCTCGGCTCCGCCGGCTTCCGGCAGCTGGCGGGGCTCGGGCTGCCGACGCGGGTCCGGGTCACGAACGCGAGCGGGGTCAACGACATCCCGATCGCCGAGTGGTGCGTGCTGATGATGTTGAGCCTGACCCGCGACCTGCCCGCCCAACTGGCCGACCGGGCCGCCCGGCGCTACGAGCGGCCGCCCGTCTACCAGGCGGAGCTGCGGGGCAGGCGGGTCGGGATCTTCGGGTTCGGCAGCATCGGCCGCGAGGTGGCCCGCGTCTGCGGGGCACTCGGGCTCGAGGTGTGGGCGCTGAGCCGCGGCGGTCCGGCCCGGCCGAGGTTCACCGCCGTCGACGTCGCGCCCGACCGGCTGTTCGGACCCGGTGACCTGCGGGAGTTCCTGGCCGGACTGGACTTCCTCGTCCTGACCGCGCCGCTGACCGACGAGACGCAGGGACGCTTCGGCGCCACCGAGCTGGGCTGGCTGCCCCGGCACGCGATGCTGCTGAACCCGGCCCGCGCGCACCTCGTCGACGAGGCCGCGCTGCTGTCCGCGCTGCGTGCCGGCACGATCGCGGGCGCCGCCCTCGACGTGCACTACCGCGAGCCGCTGCCGCCCGACGACCCGTTCTGGACGGCTCCCCGTACGATCCTGACGCCGCATGTGTCCGGTTCCACGGGCAGCACCCACTTCGTGTCGAGGCTGTGGGCGTTGTTCGCGGAGAACGTGCGGCGCTTCACGGCCGGGGAACCGTTGCTGAACGAGATCGCGCGCCACGAGATCGCCTGAGGGCTGTACATGGAACGCGGTTTCGCTTATAACGATTCATCGTGACGGGGGTCACTACCCGAGGGAGCCACTGGATGACTCGCTTGAACAGACGCCGCCCACTCTTACTGCTCGCGCTCGGCGCGCTTGTCCTGTCCACTGTGTCGTTCCCGGCGACCGCGGTCGCGGAGCCGGGTGTCGACCACTCCCATGTGCCGAGCGGGCAACGGTTCTACACCGCGCAGACCGGTGAGCCGTTCGCCGGTTATCCGGCGATCTACGACGCCGGTGTCACGGCCGCCAACGGCACTCGCAGCTCGCGCGTCATGCTGGGTTACAACTCGGCGCAGGACCTGCCCGGCCAGAAGGGGACCCGCCTCAAGCAGTCGACGAACGGCGACTCGACGTGCACCGACCTGACGATCTGCCGGCGCCAGTTCAACCGCAGGACGCTGACGGCCACCGGTTGGACCGACTCCGGCACCGCGACGGTGACGTTCTCCCAGGCGATCGCGTGGTCCCGGTTCGGCCAGAGCCCGGTGCTGCTGGGTGACGGCAAGACGTTGCTGGCGGCGATGTACGGCGTCTACAACACCGGCGTCACGCCGTTCGCGGTGGTGGTGAAGAGCACCGACGGCGGCGTGAGCTGGACCGAGGTGTCGCAGCTCGCCACCGGTGCGGGGTGGGCGGAGCCGAACCTGTCGCCGACCAGCGACGGCGGGCTGCTCGCGGTGATGCGCAAGGACGAGAACCTGCGTGGTGTCGTGCCGGCGAACCTGGCGCTGTACTCGCGGAAGGCGCCGACGCAGTCCGGCGCCGGCTGGGGCGCCGCGGTCCGGCTGACCAGTGAGACGGGCAACTCCCCGACGGTGAAGATGCTTGGCAACGGCGCGATCGTCATGGCGTCCGGCCGGCCGGACAACGTGCTGCGGTTCTCCTTCGACGGCAAGGGCGCCAGCTGGACCTCGCCGGCCACGGTGTACCGGAACTACCCGACGACGGGCGGCGACGCGGACGGCTGGTACACCCCGAACGGTCCGGCCGCGCGGCCGCTGCGCCATCTCGGGTCGAGCGGAACCATCGGCGTGATGCCGATCGGTGGCAACCGGATGCTCGCGGTCGGGGACAACTGCGCGTCCGGCTGGGGCTGCCCGAACGACTCCACTGTCGGTGGGTACACGGTCGACAAGGTCAACGCGCTGTGGAAGTCGTGGGTCGAGGTGGACACCGACCAGTGGGGCAAGGTCGATCTGACGACCATGTTCCAGCGCGGTGAGCTGACCGTGGTCGACTCCCCGATGACCCGCTACGGCAACTGCGCCGGCAATCTCACCGCGTGCCGGCAGTCGCTGGCGGCGTACGCGTTCGACGGCGACCCACGCGCCGACTCGAGCCTGGTGACGGCGAACCGTGGTGTCACGCTACGACTGCCGCGCCCGATGGACGTCACGGGGCTGGGCCTGCACGTCTACCTGCAGGGCGGGACCGACGTGAAGATCGAGACGTCGATGGACGGCTCGTCGTGGAGCACCCCGGCCCGCGGCACGCGGGACGGCGTCGTGCGCCCGTTCTCCGCGCCGGTGACCGCGCAGTACCTGCGGATCAGCGACCCGAACCCGATCACCGACAGCACGGCCGCGTTCCTGCACGAGCTGGAGCTGTACACGACGGCGGTCGGGTTCGAACACGACTACCCGGGCCAGGCGCCGCGCGGCAACGGTTTCGCGACCGCGGCGCTCGCGTCGGTCGTCGACCAGACGTCGGTGTCGGCGGCGGACCGGATCTCGTCCCGGTTCCTGCGGATCAAGGACGACTCGACGGGCGCGATCGGCAGGGCGGCGTGGACGCACGCGGCGTCGACGACCGTGACCGCGGAGTTCCGGTTCCGTGCCTACGGGTCGGCCAACAAGGGCATGTTGTTCTCGCTCAAGGGCAAGAACGGCACGGCGGCGGCGACCCCGTACGGCTTCTGGCTGAGCAGCGCGGGCAAGTTCCACTGGGCGGACTACAGCCAGACCGCCCCGTGGGGCACCGCACTGAACGCGACCGCGATCAACGTCAACGCCTGGCACACGGTCCGCCTCGAGGCGACCATGACCGAGGTGCGGGTGATCGTCGACGGCACCCTGATGGCGACCAGGCCGCTGTCCCAGCCCGCGTCCACGATGGACGGCTTCGAGCTGGGGTCGAACGGCACGCCGACCGTCGGCGACGACTGGCTGTTCGACGACGTCGGCTACACCTCGTGAGCCAGCCGTGTCCGGCTGCGGAGGATCGCGACGATCACGAGGCAGCCGGACACGGCGATCGCGACGTACAGCGGCAGCGCCAGGTCTGACGTGGCCTGCATCCCGTACCCGATCACGGTGGGAATGGTGGCGTTCCCCAGCATCGCGATGGTCAGCGCGGCGGCGTTGACGCGCCGCGGCTGCGGCAGCGTGCGTGCGATCCAGGCGAGTGTCGTCGGGAAGATCGGCCCGGCGAGCACCCCGAGCACGAAGAACCCGGCCGGCGCGCTGCCCGACGCCCCGATCAGGCCAAGCCCACCAAAGGACGCGAGCAGGACGACCGTGATGATCCGGGAGGCCGACCAGGCCTTGGTGACGACGGGCACCAGCAGCCGGCCCGCGGCGAGCCCGAGCCAGAACAGGGACGTGAGCGCGGCCGCCACGTCCGGCGAGTACCCGTGCGCGCGGAGGTTGACCGCCTCCCAGCTGGACAGGCTGGTCTCGATGCCCGCGTAACAGAACAGCAGCCCGCAGAACAGGAACAGGGTCGCCTCGGGCCGGAGCCGCCCACGCTCCCCCTCGGGCGTGCTGCCCGCATCCCGGGGCGGCAGGGCGAACAGCACCCCGACGGCGAGCACGGCGAACAGCCACCCGCCGTGCGTGACACTGATCAGCGCCGGCCCGGCCGCCGCCCCCAGCCCGTAGGTCCCGTTGACCAGGTTGACGTAGGTGAGGCCGCGCGCGGCCATCGCCGTGTTGACGATGAGCACGAGCCCACCGAACCCGAGCCCGACCACGCTGACGGCGAGCAACGGCGCCGGCCACCCGGCGGGCACCGCCAACCCGGCCATCCCGAGCACGAGCAACCCGGCCGACACGACGTGCAACGGCCCCTTGGCGAGCCGGTCGCTGATCATCCCACCGACGGCCGTGCTGACCAGACACCCGGCGAAGAACCCGGTGACCAGCAACCCGGCCGTGGCGGCCGACAGGTCGTCCTGGTCCCGCAGCAAGGGGATGAGCGGCCCGAGGGTGGCCTGAAAGAGCCCGAGCAACCCGAAGACCACCGCACACCGAACGACCACAACCCCTCCCGCCGCAGACAATACGTGCCCACCCCGGGCCAGATGACATGAAGGACCCCTTCATGTCGTTGAGTGACATGAAGGGGTCCTTCATAGCGCTGGCGTCCACAGTGGACGGTCACCCTGCCGGCGGCGTGACCACCAGTTCGTCGACGACGTCGGTCAGCTCGTTGCGGCGCCGGAACGCCGCCCGCTGCCGTGCCGCGCCGGTGCCCTGCTCCCGCAGCCGCGCGACACCGGCCTTGACGAACCCGAGGTCGACGCCGAGCACCGGCCGCAGGTGCTCGACGAGGTCGTCCACCTGCGACTGGACCGGCGTGAGCGCCCCGGTCACCGGGTGCGGTGTCGACCCGGACAGGCCCTCCCGCGCGGCGCGCCACAGGTTGCCGCGCAACACCGCGTGCGGCAGCCGGACCGGCGGCCGGCCGGTGTCGAGCGCACGGGCGACGAGGCCGCGGATGAGCGTCGCGAGCAGTGTCGCGTGCTCCGGGGTCACCGCGACGTCGCTGACCCGGAACTCCAGCGTCGGGTGCCGCTCGGACAGCCGGACGTCCCAGTAGATCATCGCGCGGTCCATCAGCGCGCCGGACCGCAGCAGCCCGGCCACGATGTCCTCGTACTCGTCGAGCGACGCGAAGTGCGGCGGCGGCCCGGCCGACGGCCAGCGGGACCACTCCTGGTAGCGCCAGCTCGCGTAGCCCGTGTCCGCGCCGTTGAACGGGGAGTTCGCGGTCAGTGTGAGGAGCACCGGCAGCCATGCCCGCACCTGGTTGCTCACGGCCACCCCGGTCTCCCGGTCCGGGACGCCGACGTGCACGTGACAGCCGCAGGTCGCGACCGACCGCGCGGTCGCGCCGAACCACTGCGCCATCCGCAGGTACCGGGGGTTGGGCGTGATCTCCTGCGCGGTGTCCTCTGGCACCACGGGGCAGCCGCTCGGCAGCAGCCGCAGCCCGCGCTCCTCGGCCGCGCCGGCCAGCCGGGCGCGCAGGTCGGTCAGCTGACCGAGCACCTCGTCCGGGGTGCGGCAGATCCCCGACACCGCCTCCACCTGACACCGCTTGAGCTCCGCCTCGAGCTCGCCGTGCTCGTCGGTCGTGGCGGCGGCGACCTCCGGACCGCGCCCGGAGAGGCGGCCGTCCTCGCGCACCAGGAGGAACTCCTCCTCGACGCCCATCGTGAGATCCGCTGCTGTCACAGCGGGTTCGTACCCGCGAAGTGTTGCGGACAAACGCCGCACATGACTGAGGGCGGGCCCGCGTCGCGGACCCGCCCTCAGTGTCGTTCAGTCAGCTGTCAGGCCTTGCTACGCCGACGGACCACGAACAGCAGCACTGCGCCACCGACGAGCAGCACGCCCGCGATGCCCAGCGGCAGGGCGATGCTCGCACCGGTCTCGGCCAGCGCGGCCTCCTCGACCTCAGTGGTCGTGGTGGTCGTCGGCACCACGGTCGTGCTGACCGGCGGGGCCTCGGTGGAGGACGAGGTCGGCGTCTCCGACGGCGTGCTGCTCGTCTCGGACGGCGGCGTCGTCTCGGAGGTCGTCTCCGTGGTCGTGGTCGTGGTGGTCGTCTCCGTCACGCACTTCGTGACCTTGAGCTCCTTGGTGAAGGAGAACTTCTTGTCACCGTTGGGGTCGTCCCAGGCCTTGACCGTGACCGTGAAGACGTGGTCGACGGCGCCGGAGGTCTCGAACGTGTCCTCGAACTTGGTCTTGAACTCGGTGGTGTCCACGAGAACCTTGTCGCCGTCGGTGATCTTGACGGTGTTCGGCTTCTCGGCGTTGTACGCGGTGAGCTTGACCGAGAGGGTGGTGGTGTCGCCCTCGCACGACGCCTTCAGGTCAGGCGTGTGGGCGCTGGCGGTGCCAGCGAAACCGATGAGACTGGCGGCGACGCCGGTCAGGACGGCCCCGAGTGCCACGCCGAAGCGGCGGCGGGGGTTCGAGTTTAGTGCCATGGATGCCTCCGGCTGAGAACTGCTGGGGAACGAGAGAACCGGTAACCCTAGGTACACCCAGAGTCGCCGGTGACGAATAGGGGTGAAGGTTATCGGCTCGTCTGTGCACGTTTACACCGGGTCCCTATACGGAAAGTGTTAAACCGGCATTAGCCCGTTCGCCCGATCGTGTACTCAGTCAGTCGGCTGTACTTCGGCCATCTGGGACCAGCCGTCCCCCTCGGTCGTGACGTTGATGATCTGCGGCGTCTCGGCGACCACCTTCGGCATCCACGCCATGGCAGCCTTGAAGTGGTCGGAGCCGACGTGCGCCGCGCCCGCGTCATCCTGGAACGCCTCCACCAGCACGAACTGGTTCGGATTGTCCACGCTGCGGGACCACTCGAAGAAGATGTTGCCCGGCTCGCGGCGGGTCGCCTGGGTGAAATCGTCGACCAGCGTGAGCCACTCGTCGGCCTTCTCCGGGCGAATTGTCCATTTGACGCAAATGAAGATCATGATTTGTCCTCTCCGGCTCGCTCGATCACTCGTCGAAAACTTAGCCTTCCTCAGTCCCGATCGGGTTAACACAACACCGTTGCCTTGTTAAGGCTACAGCGTTGCGTTAACCTCGGCCCCGTCCCCGCCGAACCCCCGAACGGAGCTGACCAGTGGTCGAGGTACGGATGCGTGTCAACGGAGCCAGCCGGCCGGTGGAGCTCGAGCCGAGGGTCAGCCTGCTCGACGCGTTGCGCGAGCACCTGGGGTTGACCGGCACCAAGAAGGGCTGCGACCAGGGCGCCTGCGGCGCGTGCACGGTGCTCGTCGACGGCGAGCGGATCCTGTCGTGCCTGAGCCTGGCCGTGCAGCACGAGGGCCGGGAGATCACGACGATCGAGGGCGTCGACACGCCACTGCGGGCCGCGTTCGTCAAACACGACGGCTTCCAGTGCGGCTACTGCACGTCGGGCCAACTCTGTTCGGCGTTGGGCATGCTCGCCGAGCACCGCGCCGGCGCGCCGAGCGCGGTCACCGAACACGTGGCGACGCGTCCCGACCTGACCACCGACGAGATCCGCGAACGCATGAGCGGCAACCTGTGCCGCTGCGGTGCCTACAACGGCATAGTCGCGGCGATCGAGGAGACGGCGCTATGAGGTCCTTCTCCTACGTGCGCCCAACGGACGTGCCGACCGCCGTCCGAGCCATCACCGGCTCACCGAACGCGAAGTTCCTGGCCGGCGGCACCAACCTGGTAGACCTGATGCGCCAGGGCGTCGAGCATCCGGACACGGTGGTGGACGTAACCGGCCTGCCGCTGACCACAGTGGACGAGCAACCGGACGGCACCGTGCGGATCGGCGCACTGGTGCGCAACAGCCACCTGGCAGCACATCCACTGATCCGCACGCGCTACCCGATGCTCACGCTGGCCATCCTCATGGGCGCCTCCGGGCAGCTGCGCAACATGGCCACGGTGGGTGGCAACCTGTTACAGCGCACAAGGTGCCACTACTTCTACGACCGCACGACGGCGTGCAACAAACGCGACCCGGGAAGTGGCTGCGCGGCGTTGACGGGCTACACCCGCAACCACGCGATCCTGGGCGCCAGCACGTCATGCATCGCCACCAACCCGTCAGACCTGTGCGTGGCGCTGAGAGCACTGGACGCGGTGGTGGAAGTGGAAAGCGCGCAAGGCCGCAGAAGAGTCCCGATGGCGCGGTTCCACCGGCTCCCGGGCAACACCCCATCGGTGGAGACCACGCTGGCGCCAGAAGAACTGATCACGGCGGTAGAGCTACCAAACCTCCCGATGGCCGCGATGTCGCGCTACCGCAAGGTAAGGGACCGGGCATCGTATGCCTTCGCACTGGTGTCGGTAGCAGCAGCGCTGGAAACCGAGTCCGGTGTGATCACGGACGTCCGCCTGGCGCTGGGCGGAGTAGCCCCAACCCCGTGGCGAGCCAGCAAAGCTGAAGCAGTGTTGAAGAACGCCCTAGCGACAACGGCGTCCTTCCAGGCGGCAGCGGAGGCAGAACTAGCCGAAGCCGTACCGCAACCAGACAACGCCTTCAAGGTAGACCTGGCCCGCAGGACCATCACAGCAACACTGCAACGCCTGGCGACGGACGGCTCACCAACAAAGCAGTAACGGACGGAACGACGACATGACACAAGCACCGCCACACACCCCGCCTCGCACTCAGCGTGTCCTGGGCGCCCCACTGGACCGAGTGGACGGTCACGTCAAAACCACCGGCGCGGCGCGGTACTCCGCCGAGTACCCCCCTACCCCGACCTGACCCACGCGGCGCTCGTCCACGCCACCATCCCCCGCGGCCGGATCACCGCCATCAACACGTCCGCGGCGGCCGCGCTCCCCGGGGTTCGGGCCATCATCACCCACCTCAACGCCCCCGCCATGAAGCCGCCGCGGGCCGTCACCCTGCTCAACCTCAGCACGTTGGCCTCCGGGACCTCCGTCAACTACCTCAACACCGACGAGGTGGGATGGAACGGTCAACCCGTGGCGATCACCGTCGCCGACACGCTCGACGCCGCGGTCGAGGCCGCTCGGCTGGTTCAGGTCACTTACGAGACGCTGCCGGCCACAGTGGACTTCGCCGTCGAAGAACCCAACGCCAAGCCGCAGAAGAACAACGCGCTCATGTCCGGCGGGGGCCGCAAGGGCGACGCGGCCACGGCGCTCGCCGCCGCACCCGTCACCGTCGACCTGCGGTTCACCACGCCGATGCACCACCACAACGCGCTCGAACCACACGCGACCACCGCCGCGTGGGTCGGCGACACGCTGACGGTTCACGACGGCACCCAGAACATCGACTGGACCCGCCGGCACCTCGCGCACAAGTTCGACGTGCCGAAGGCCAACGTGCGGGTGGTCTCCACCTTCGTCGGCGGCGCGTTCGGCGGCCGGACCAACGTCTGGCCCGGCACGATCCTCGCCGCGCTCGCCGCCCGCGTCACACAGAAACCGGTGCGGCTGATGCTGACCCGCGAAGGCGTCTACCGCACGGTCGGCGGCCGCACCCCGTCCAGCCAGCGGGTCGCGCTCGGAGCCGAACCGGACGGCCGGCTGACCGCGCTGATCCACACCAGCGTCACGCAGCTGGGCCGGGTCGGCGGCGGCGCGGAACAGGTCGTGTCGCAGTCCCGCCACCTGTACGACGCCGAGCACATCCTCGTGCAACAGAACCAGATCGAGCTGGACGCGCTGTCCAACGCGGTGATGCGCGCGCCCGGCGAGTCGATCGGCTCCTACGCGCTCGAGGCGGCCGTCGACGAGCTGGCCTACCGACTGGACCTCGACCCCATCGAGCTGCGGATGCGCAACGAGCCGGACCGCAACCCGCTGGACGACAAACTGTTCGCGCGCCGCGGCCTCCGCGAGGCGTACGCACGCGGCGCCGATCGGTTCGGCTGGGCCGACCGCACACCGGAACCCGGCTCGATGCGGGACGGCCGGTGGCTCGTCGGCATGGGCGTCGCCACCGCCTACCACCCCGCCTGGCAGTTCCCCGCCGACCTCACCATGCGGCTGTCCGCCGACGGCACCGTCCTCGTACGCTGCGCGTTCCACGAGATGGGCATGGGTGCCGCCACCGCGTTTGGGCAGGTCACCGCGCACGCGCTCGGAGTGCCGTTCGAGGCGGTCCGCATCGAGTACGGCGACAGCGACCTACCCGTCGGTCCCGGCGCGGGCGGCTCCGCGCAGACCGCCAGCGTGTCCGCGAGCCTGCTCGAAGCGGCGGCCAAACTCCGCCGCAAGTTACGCGCGCTGGGCGACGGCGACACGCCAGCCGCGATCCTGACCCGCGCCGGCCGGGACCACCTCGAAGTCAGGGTCGGCTCCGACTCACGCATCGGCCAGCTCGTCGGCCAGGTCCGGTTCGTGTCGAAGCTGCTGCGGGACCGCAGGCGCTACGTCAAGGCGGCGTGCGGCGCGCAGTTCTGCGAGGTGCGCGTCGACCAGGACACCGGCGAGGTGCGGGTCACGCGGTGGCTCGGCGTGTTCGACATCGGCACCGTCGTCAACGCGAAGACCGCGGCGAGCCAGTTACGCGGCGGCATCGTGATGGGCATCGGCGCGGCGCTCGGAGAACACACCCTGGTCGATCGCCAGACCGGGCGCATCGTGAACGCGAACCTGTCCGAGTACCACGTCCCGGTGCACGCCGACATCCCGCGGATCGACATCGAATGCCTCAACGAGCCCGACCCGACCATGCCGCTCGGTGTGCTCGGCGCCGGCGAGGTCGGCATCGTCGGCGTGGCCGGCGCCATCGCCAACGCCGTCCACCACGCCACCGGCCGCCGCGTGTACGACCTGCCGATCACCCTGGACAAGCTGCTGTGACCAGGCGAGCTGTGGTTACCGTATGGCCCATGGCGCGCGACCCGGTGAACTTCCAGCGTGCTCGCAGGCCCGAGCACAAGCGGCAACGACAGGCCGCGATCCTGGCCGCGGCCCGCACGCTCGGGCTGCGGGAAGGAGTGCGCAACGTCAGCCTGGCCGACATCGCCGCCGAGGTCGGCGTGCACAAAACCGCTCTGCTGCGGTACTTCGGGACCCGAGAGGAGATCTACCTCGAGCTCGCCGCCGAGGCGTGGGAGGAATGGGCGAGCACGATGTGTGTCGAGCTGGCCGGGCTGCCCACCGGTTCGGTCGCCGAAGTCGCCAGCACCTTCGCGCACACCCTCGACGCACGACCGTTCCTGTGCGACCTGCTCACCCACGCACCGCTGAACCTCGAACGCAACGTCTCGCTCACCGCCGTGCTCACCTTCAAGGTCACGGTGCTCGCGGCCGTCGGCGACATCGTCAACGGCCTCCGCGAGACACTTCCCGACCTCACTGAACGCGACGGCTGGGACCTGGTCACCGGGGTCAACGCCATCGCCGCCGGCCTCTGGCAGATCTGCCACCCGCCCGCCGCGGTCAACACGCTGTACCAGGAGAACCCGAAGATCGCGCACGCCTACCCCGCGTTCGTGCCGACCCTCACCCGCCTCACCGAGACCCTCGTGCTCGGCATGCGCGCCCGCCACACCGAGGGCTAGCGCCAAGGCCGGAGGCCAGACCCCTAGAGCGTACGAATCGGCTTGCCCGCCAAGAAAGCCTCGATATCCTCGACCGCGCCGCGGAAGTAGTTCGAGTAGTTGCGCCGCGTCACGTAGCCGAGGTGCGGAGTCGCCAGCACGTTCGGGAGTGTGCGGAACGGGTCGTTCGCCGGTAGGGGTTCCTTATCGAAGACGTCCAGGCCCGCGCCGGCGATTCGGTTGTCGCGCAACGCGGCCAGCAACGCCGCGCGGTCGACGATCGCCGCTCGGGAGGTGTTCACCAGGAACGCGTCCTCGCGCAGGTGGGCCAGGGCGGCCCCATCCAGGAGGCCTCGGGTGCGGTCGCTCAGCGCCAGGTGCACCGACACGATGTCACTGGCCGACAGGAGGTCCGGAAGGGAGTCGGCCAACGACGCGCCCGCCGCCGACGCGCGCTCGGCGGTCAGGTTCTGGCTCCACGCCACCACTTCCATACCGAACGCCGTCCCTACGGCGGCCACCCGGGTGCCGATCTTGCCAAGGCCCACCAGGCCGAGCGTGGCGCCGGCCAGGTCGACCCCCAGCGTGCTCTGCCACGACCCACCGGATCGCATGGCCGCGGCCTCCGGCACGAGCTGCCGCGCCAACCCCAGGATCAGCGCCCACGTCAGCTCCACCGGCGGCTCCGACCGACTCTTGGTGCCGCACACCGTCACCCCCCGCTCGGCGGCGGCGGCGAGGTCGATCGACGCGTTGCGCATGCCCGACGTGATCAGCAGGCGGAGCTTCGGCAGGCGGGCCAGCAGGGACGCGGGGAACGGGGTCCGCTCGCGCATGATCACCACGATGTCGAAGTCGCGGAGGGCGTCGGCGACGTCGGTCATGTGCTCGCGGAACACGGTCACCTCGACCGGCAGCCGGTCCCAGTCGGCCATGGTGCGAGCCGCGTTCTGATAGTCGTCCAGCACCACGCAGCGAAGAGTCACCCGGCCAGTATCGCGCCGCAGACTGCGCGCACGGGACCAGCCGAGGTGCGTAACCTCAGAAGTATGAACGAGGAGCTGACCACCGAGCGGCTCGTGGTACGGGAGTGGCGACTCGACGACGCCGCGGCCGGGCTCGCGATCTATGGCGCCGACAAGGTCACCCGGTGGCTCACGCCGGTGATGGGACAGGTCGCCGACGAGGCGGCGATGCGGTCGGTGCTGCAGGCGTGGGTCGAGGCGCAGCCGAACATGCTGCCGCCCCGCGGGCGGTGGGCGATCGAGCGCCGGTCGGACGGCGAGGTCGTCGGCGGGCTGGGGATCCGGCTGCTGCCGCCCTACGAGGAGGATCTCGAGCTGAGCTGGCAGCTGCGGCCGGAGGTCTGGGGTCAGGGCTACGCGGCCGAGGGCGGCGGCGCGCTGATCCGATGGGCCTTCACCCAGGAGATCGACGAGCTGTTCGCGGTCGCGCGGCCGAACAACACCCGGGCGGTCAGCACGGCGAAACGGCTCGGCATGTCGTGGGTCGGCGAGACCGACAAGTACTACAACCTGCGGCTGCAGGTGTTCCGCATCCGCCCGAGCGACCTGGTCGACTAGCGGCGACCGCTCAGACGCCGGCCCGGCTTGCGGTGGTCGCGGATGATCTCCAGCACCCGCCGCCGGTCCGGCTCGCTCGCGAGCTGGACGTAGAACGTGCCGGCGTGCAGCTCGAACAGGTCCGGCAGCAGCTCGGCGGGCAATCACCGCCGATCGGGTGTCAGCGGGCCATGCGGTGCAGCCATTCCCGCAACAGTGTTGTCTCACCGTCGGTGAGTCCGCCGCTGTCCTCGTCGAGCGCGGCGAGAAACCCGACGGCCACTGTGGACAGGGCGCTGCCGGCCGGCCGCGCGGCGGGCGCGTCGTCGGTCGCGGCGTCGGTCACCGAGTCGATGATGGTGTCGCGCAGCTGCGCCGACCAGCTGAGGTCCGGGTCGCCGGGGGTCGCGATGAGACTGAGCGTGACACCGACGTTCGCGGCGACGAGCTGGTGCGCCGCGACGTCCGGCGCGACCCGCAGCCGGCCCTCGCGGGCGACCTGGTTCAGCAGGTCGAGCAGCATCCGCGTGGCCGTCGCCGAGACCGAGCGCGGCTCCCCCGGCTCGATCTCGCCGTAGCCGAGCACGTAGAAGCTGGGGTGCGCGAGGCCGTAGCGGACGTGGTTGTCCCAGCCCGCGCGGATCGCGGCGACCGGGTCGTCGGTGTCGCCGGTGTCGCCGCCCCGCGCCGCGTCCCGCATGTACTGCGTGAACCCGTGGTCGACGACGGCGTCCAGCAGGCCGTGTTTGCTCCCGAAGTGGTGGTAGAGCGTGGGTGCCTGCACGCCGGCGCGCTCGCAGATGGCACGCGTCGACACCTCGCGGTTCGTCGACTCGTGCAACAGCTCTCCGGCCGCCAGCAGCAGCCGGTCCCGTGTCGAGCCGCCCGTGCGCTCGGCACCCGTTTCCGTCATGGGACAAAGATAGTCAGATGGGACGCATTCTGATCACCGGTTCATCCGACGGTCTCGGCCTGATGGCCGGCCGGCTCCTGATCGACGAGGGCCACGAGGTGGTGCTGCACGCGCGCACCGAGGCGCGGAACCCCGGCGTCTCCGACGTGGTCGTCGGAGACTTCTCGCGGATGGCCGACGTGCGGTCGGTCGCGGAGCAGGCGAACGCGCTTGGCCCGTTCGACGCGGTCATCCACAACGTCGCGGTCGGCTACCAGGAGCGGCGGCGGATCGTCACCGAGGACGGGTTCGCGCACGTGTTCGCGGTGAACGTCCTCGCGCCGTACCTCCTGACCGCGTTGCTGACGCGGCCGGCGCGCCTGGTCTACCTCAGCTCGGGCATGCACCGCAGCGCCGCCGCCGACCTGTCCGACCTGCAGTGGGAACGGCGGCGGTGGAACGGCTCGCAGGCCTACGCGGACTCGAAGCTGTGGGACGTGGTGCTGGCGTTCGGGCTCGCCCGCCGGTGGCCGTCGGTGGCGTCGAACGCGGTCGACCCGGGCTGGGTGGCGACGCGCATGGGCGGTCGCGGCGCACCGGACGACCTGTCGCAGGGACACGTGACACAGGTCCGGCTGGCGACCGGCGAGGTGCCCGGTACCGGCGGCTACTACTACCACCTGACCAGGTCGAAGACCCATCCGGCGGCCAGTGATCCGGACGTGCAGGACGGGTTGCTGGCGGCGTGCGCGGAGCTGACGGGCACGGAACTGTCGGTGGGTTAGTGCTGGTCGCGCTCGCGGTGCTAGCCGGCGTGCTGCTGGCCGTGGCTAGTTCCCCTTCGTGGCGTAGCGCCGCCGGCCGAGCGTCGCGACGGCCACGAGCGGCACACTCACCGCGAGCGTGATCGCGAACATCGTCCCGAAGGTGCCGGCGTCGACCATCGGCCCGAACACCGCGGCGCCGATCGCGCTGCCGGTGAACAGCATGGTCGCGAACAGCGACACGGCGGTGGCGCGGTAGCCGGGCGCCATGTCGGTCGCCCACGTCTGCAGGGTGGAGTGCATGAAGGCCCATCCGCCGCCGAGCAGCACGGTGCCGATCACCACGGACACCGCGCTGTGGTCGATCACCAGCAGCACGTAGGCGAGCACCGCGGAGCCGCCGCCGACGAGGATGAGCGTGGCGGGCGCGATCCGACCGGACCGCGCCTTCACGACCCGCGCGAAGACCAGCACCGACGCGCCGTACGCGGCGGTGAGCAGCCCGGACACGGTGACCGACAGCCCGGACGCGTGCAGCACGACCGGCAGGAAAGTCAACGGCCCCAACAGAACGAGGCCTTCCGCGAGCACCAGCACCAGCACGAGCAGCGCGGGCCGGTTGGTCAGCACGCCTTTCAGCGACGCCCACACCGGCCGCGGGGCGCCGAGCGTCGGCTCGACCATCCCCCGCATGAAGAACGACAGCACCCCGGCGACCACGGCGGTCAGCGCGAACGCGACCCGCCAACTGGTGTAGTCGGCGATGGCGCCCGCGGCGACGGTGGCCAGGGTCATGCCGACCGCGGAGCTGGTCATCAGGTCGGTGAGCGGCACCTGGCGGAAACGGACCGGCACCGTGTCACCGATGTACACGAGCGCGCCGGGGATCGCGGCGGCGAAACACGCGCCGGTGATCCCCCGCGCGACGACCAGCCAGCCGATGTCCGGCATGGCCGCCGACGCCAGCCCACCGATCATGGCGAACAGCAGCGCGAGTCGCATCGTGCGCACGCGGCCGAGCCGGTCGGACACGACGGCCCAGCAGATCTGCGCCAACCCGTAGCAGAGGAAGTAGGTGGCGGCGGCCTGGCTGACCTTCTCGACGGACTGGTCGAGGTCGACGGCGATGACCACCAGCATCGGCGCGATCATCAGCCGGTCGAAGTTGGACGTGAAGGAGCCGATCTGCAGCAGCCGCAGCGACCGCGCGGCCCCTGGCGACACCGTCGCCTCGGTGGGCCGGTCGACGTCGCTCGACATGTCAGCCCCTTTCCGTCACGTCCCAGTCAAACTCCGGGCACCGCGAGAACACCACCCGTCACCGTGGTGTCACTCGACACACTCAGCTGTTCTGGCCTTTCTCGGTCATGCCAGGGCGTCCACCGGGACACCGTCCAGCGCGGTCACCGCGGCGGGCCGCCGCCGCGTGGCCTTTTCCGTACACTTTGGACACGTCGGTCAGCTCGACCGCGGTCGACCCCCTATCTTGGGTGACCGTGACCAACGCCGCGCAGACCGAACAGTGGAACGGCCCGACGGGTGACTTCTGGGCGAGGCACGCCGAGCGCTATGAACGAACGCTCGGCGTGCTGACCCCGCACCTGATACGCGGCGCCGCCCTCGGAGCAGGCGACCGCGTGCTCGACGTCGGCTGCGGCTGCGGGGCCACCACCCGCCGGGCCGCCGAACAGGCCGCGTCCGCCCACGGCGTCGACCTGTCGGCCCCGATGCTGGCGGAAGCCCGGCGAGCGGCCGACGGCATGCGAAACGTGACCTTCGCGCAGGCGGACGCGCAGGTGGACCGCCTCGACCCGGCGGACGTGGCGATTAGCCGCCTCGGCGTGATGTTCTTCGAGGACCCGCTCGCCGCGTTCACCAACCTGCGCCGCACGGCCGCGCGGCTTGCCTTCGTGTGTTGGGCCGCCCTGTCCGACAACGAACATCGCATGATGGAACGAGCCGCGCTCGCCCCGCACGTGCCGATGCCGGCGCCGCGAACGGACGGCGGCCCCGGCGCCTTCTCCCTGGCCGACCCCGACCGCACCAGGAAGCTGCTGAGGAACGCGGGTTTCACGACGGTGGAGCTGGAAGAGATCCGCGAACCACTCACACTGGGCAGCACCGCGGCCGAGGCGACGGGGTTCAAGCTGAGCGACCCGACGGTGCAAGGCTGGTTCACGGAGGCGGGCCCGGAAGCCGCGGCCCGCGCGACAGAAGCACTACATCGCGCCTACCAGGAACACGAGACGCGGAGCGGCGTCCAGTTCGACTCGACGGTATGGCTGGTGACCGCCAACTGACCAGAACGCGTCAGGAAGCCGGGACCTCTTCCAGCTCACGCGCGAGCCGGGGCAGCACCGACCCCGCCCAACCACGCGGCATGGTCGTGAACGCATGCTCGTGCGCGGGGTCGGACAGGTCGAAACCGCCGTGTGCCAGGAACAGGCGCGTCCCCGTGCCCTCCGCGACGAGGCGCCACGTGATCGTCCAGCCCATCGTGTCCTCGGCGAAGGTGTAGGCCAGCTCGCGCTGCGGCTCGACGAGCGTGACCGTGCACGGGACGACACCCCAGCGACCCATGTCGAGCGTGAAGCGGTGACCCACCTCGGCGCGGATGTCGCCCGCCGCCCACCACCTGGCGAGACGGTCGGGCTCGGTGAGCATGCGCCACACCTTCTCCGGCGGCTGCGCCAGGAACTGGTCGACGTGGATGGTCTCAGTCATCGGAATCTTCCTCCATGATGTGGGACAGCGTGCGAAGTCGGTCGCGCCAGTAGTGCTCGAACGGATGGAGCCATTCACTCACCGCGACCAGCGGCTCCGCGGTCAGGTGGTAATGCCGCTCGCGGCCGCGCACCTCCTCGCGCACCAGCTCGGCGCGGCGCAGCACCTGCAGGTGCTCCGACACCGCCGGCCTGCTCAGGTCGAACTGCGCGGCGAGTGACCCGGCGGTCTTGGACCCGTCGCGCAGCAGCTCCAGCAGCCGGCGGCGGACCGGGTTGGCCATGGCGGTGAACAGCAGGTCATCGAGCACGCCGGCAACAATATGTCGGAGATCTCCGACATGTCAACAATCTCCGACATATCCGAGGACTGGAACTTCGGGGGGTGGGTACTCCGTTGACAGGGCAAGTGACCCAACGGAAGGACGCGCAATGCCTCTGCTCAGGAAACTGACGGCCCTCGCGGGGACGGCGGCCGCGGCACGGACCTACGCGCGCCGCAACCCGGACAAGGTGAACAAGGCGGCCGCCAAGGCCGGCCAGTTCATCGACAAGCGCACCAAGGGCAAGTACCACCACCAGATCGAAGGCGCGATGCGCAAGGTCAACACGATGACCAGCGGTCAGCAGCGGCCCCCGGCGCACTGACGTGCCCGCCGCGGCCTACGACGAGATCGCGGACTGGTACGAGGACTTCGTCCACGCCACCTGGCGGGACGACGCGATCGGCATCGGCAGGTCGCTCGCCGAGCTGCTGGGCCCCGGCCGGGGCACGTGCCTCGAGATCGGGTGCGGCACCGGCTTCCACGCCGACCGGGTCCGGCAGCTCGGGGAGGGCGGCGCACCGACGCCGACCGTGCTGTCCGTCCGCGCTAGAGCGTGACCGCTACCCGGACGTCGATCGCGGCGTCCGGGTCCATGATGTACAGGTCCCGCACGATCGCGCGGTACAGGCGCAGCCGCGCGCCGCCGGTCACGCGGTCCACGCCCCACTCCCCAAGGCCGCTCGCCACCGACTTCCGCGTGATCGCCGCCAGGCCACGGGAAAGGTCCGCGGTCTGCTCGGCCGCCGTCGCCGACACGTACACCGCCTGTCCCTCGTTGGGCACGACGGTCGAGTCGAACACCACGATCGACAGCTCCGGCCGGGCGGCGAGGTTGACCGAGTGCCGCGAGCCGGGCGCGGAAACCCAGTACAGCTCCCGATAACCCTCGTGCGCGAACCACACCGGCGTCGCCCACGGGAGGCCGTCCGCGTCGGCCGTGGCGAGGGTCATGAACGAGTTCGCGTCGAGGATGGTCCTCGCGATGTCGGCGTGCTCCGCGGAGGTCGTCATGCGCCGCAGCGTAGACCGGCCGTCGGCGAACATCAGCCGACCACGGCCGCGGTCAGTGTCTCCGCGATCAGCCTGCCGAGGTCGTCCCCGTGCTGTTCGAGGTAGAAGTGCCCGCCGGGGAACACTTTCAGTGTGAAGTCGCCCGTGGTGTGCGCGCGCCACAACGCCGCGATGTCCACCGGCGTCATCGGGTCGGCGTCACCGGTGACCGCGACGATCGGGCACGCCACCGCGGCGTCCGGCGGGTCCGGCCGGTAGGTCTCGACGGCCCGGTAGTCGCTGCGCAGCGTCGGCAGGAACAACGCACGCAGCTCGTCGTCGGCCAGCATCGTGTTCTCGCCGCCGGACAGGCGCAGCACCTCCTCGACCACGCCGTCGTCGTCCAGCACGTGCACGTACTCCGACGGCGGCCGCTGCCGCGACGGGGCCCGCCGCGCGGACGCGAACAGCACCAGCGGCGGCCGCGCCATCCGGCGTGTCACCTCGAACGCGAGCGTCGCGCCGAGGCTGTGCCCGAAGAACGCGACGGGCAGGTCGGTCACCTCGGCCACCGCCTCGTGCACCCGGTCGGCCAGCTCGCCGAGGTCCTCGATCCTCGGCTCCCGGTACCGGTCCTGGCGGCCCGGGTACTGGACCCCGAGCACGTCGATGCCCGGCGACAACCGCTTGGACAGCGGGAAGAAGTAGCTCGCCGAGCCGCCCGCGTGCGGGAAGCACATCAGCCGGACGACCGCGGCGGGCGACTCGTGGAAGCGCCGCAGCCAGGTGGACACCTTCACCCCTCACCGAGCGCGTCGAGCGCCCTGCCCATGTCGGACTCCGCGAACTCCAGGATCCGTGCCAGCAAACCATGTTGCCGCAGCCGCAGGGGCGACATCTGTGACAGGGCCCACTGGATCGCGGCGGCCGGGTCCAGCTCGGGCATCGGCATCGGCGCCACCGGCGGCGCGGCGCCCTGGAACGCGTAGGTCGGCAGGTCCACCAGCTCGCCGCGCGGCCCCGGCAGCGCCCGCGCCCAGTCGACCGCGAGGCCGTGGGTGTGCAGCACGCCGAGGGTGCGGGCGAGCTGCGCGGTCCCGCCGTGGTCGCGGCGCAGCGTCGACGCCACGACACCGCCGCGCTCGCTCAGCGGCGACACCAGCACCGGGTGCGCGCTGACCTCGACGAACACGTCGTGCCCCGCCGCGAGCAGCCCGGTCCGCACGAGGTCGAGCCGCACCGGCTCGCGCAGGTTGCGGCACCAGTAGGCGGCGTCGAGCGCCTCGCCGGACAGCTCCGCGCCGGACACCGTGGACCAGAACGGGAGTCGCGTCGGCCGCGGCCGCAACCCGGTCAGCTGCGCCTCCAGCACCGGCAGCACCCGGTCGAGGTGCGCGCTCTGCGCCGCGTGGTCCACGGCTAGCCGCCGGCAGCGCGCCCCCTCGGCGGACAGCTCCGCGACGAGCCGGTCGACCGCGGCGGCGTCCCCGCTGACCACGGTGGTCGTCGCGGTGTCGACCACCGCGACCGACACGCCGGAGCCCATACGGGCCTCGACCTCGGCGACCGGGCGGCCGATGACCGCCATCGCGCCGCGGCCGCAGTCCCGCACCAGCCGGCCGCGCAGCGCGACCACCCGCGCGCCCTGCTCGACCGTGAGCGCGCCGGCCACGACCGCGGCCGCGACCTCGCCGAGCCCGTGGCCGACCACGGCGGCCGGTTCGAGACCGAGCGCCCGCAGCGCCGCCGCGAGCGACACGTGCATGGTGAACAACGCGGGCGCCACCACGTCGACGCGGTCGAAGTCGAGGTCGTTGTCGCCGGCCAGCACGTCGAGCACGGACCAGCCGGTGAGCGGGCGCAGCGCCTCGTCGCACGCGGCGGCCGTCTGCGCGAACGCGGCGCTTTCCCGCAGCAGCGCCCTGCCCATGCCGAGCCACTGTCCATTTTGGCCGGGGAACACGAACACCACGCGGTCGCGCGGCACCGCGAGCGCCTCGACGACGTCGCTGTGCGGCACGCCGTTCGCCAGTGCCCGCAACGCTTCCGCCGCCGACCCGACGCTGTCCGCGAGCACGCTCGCGCGTGCGGGGAAGTGGGTCCGGTGCAGTGCCGCGGTGCGCGCGAGGTCCACGAGCGACACGTCGGGGTGATCCGCGAGCCAGTCGGCCCAGCGCGCCGCCTGCCGGCGCAGCGCGGTGTGGTCGCGGGCGGACACCACGACCGGCAGCGTCCCGGTGACCGGGCGCGGCGGCGCGGGCTCGCGGGCCGGGGGCGGCGCCTCGACCACGACCCGGGCGCCGCCGCCGCGGATCTCGGCACGCGCCGCGCCGTCGCGCCGGAACGCGGCGACCGCCTCGATGAGCCCGAGCACGCCGGTGCCCGCGACGGTGTCGCCGGGGCGCGGGGCGCCGAGCAGCGCGAGCACCCGGTCGCCGTCGCGTTCCGCTGTGGACAGTCGCTTGAGGACGACGAGCCCGTACGCGTCCGTGCCGCCGCCGGCGAGCGCGAGGTCGCACTCGCCGTGGCGCAGCGCGGTGTGCGCGAGGTGCAGCGCGACGACCGTGGACGAGCAGACGGTGACCGAGGGCCCGCGCAGGCCGAACGTGGTGGCGACCCGGCCGGCCACGTCCCCGCCCTGCGCGCCGACATACACGCCGGTGTCGCTGTCCCGCAACGACTCCGGCCGCAGCCCGGCGTGTTCCAGCGCCCGCCACGCGGTCTCCAGCGCGTGGCGCTGGTGCGGGTCCAGCGCGGCGGCCTTGCGGGTCGGGAGCCCGAAGAACGCGGCGTCGAACCGGCCGGTCCCGCCGGGCGGTCTGCTCGCGGCGCCGATGATCGCGACCGCGTCCGTGCCGACGGTCTCCCGCCCGGTCGCGGCCGGGCGCGGCACCGGGTCACCCAGCGACAGCCGCGCGAGGATCAGCCGCGCGATCGCGGTCGGGGTCGGGTGGTCGAACGCGAGCTTCGCCGGCAGCGCGACCTCGGTCTCGGCCGCGAGGCGCTTGCGCAGCTCGACGGCCATCAGCGAGTCCATGCCGAGGTCGCACAGCACCTGCCGCTCCCCGATCGCGTCGACCGGCGTGCCGAGCACGACCGCGGCCTCGCGCCGCACCAACAGGGTCGTCGCGGCGCGGCGCGCGTCGTGGGTCAGCACGGCGAGCCGGGCGCGGAGTGTCGCCGGCGAGGTGCCGCTCGGCGCGCGCCTACGTGGCCCGCGCACGAGCGCACGTAGCAGCGCGGGCGGCTCGGCGCCCTTGTCAAGCTCGCGGCGCAGCACGCCCGCCTCGAGCTTGACCGGCACCAACTGCGGCTCCGGCTGGGACAGCGCGGCGTCGAACGCCTTGCGGCCCTGGTGCGCGGTGAGCGCGGCGATGCCCTGCCGGCGCAGCCTGGCAAGCTCGGTCTCGCCGAGGTGCGCGCTCATGCCGGCGCCGGACTGCTCCCACAGGCCCCACGACAGGCTGATCGCGACGAGCCCGTTGGCGCGCCGGTGCGCGGCGAGCGCGTCGAGGAACGTGTTGGCGGCCGCGTAGTTGCTCTGCCCCGCGCTGCCCAGCACGCCGGACACCGACGAGAACAGCACGAACGCGGCGAGCGGCTGGTCGCGGGTCAGCTCGTGCAGGTGCCACGCGCCGGCGGCCTTCGGGGCGAGCACCCGCGCGAACCGCTGCGGGTCCTGGCCGGTGACGAGGCGGTCGTCGAGCACGCCGGCGAGGTGCAGCACGGCGGTGAGCGGATGCCGGGTGTCCACTTCGGACAGTAGGGCGGCGACCTGCGCGCGGTCGGCCATGTCGGCGGCGAGCACCCGAACGGAGTCGGCCCCCGCGTCGAGCAGCTCGTCCGTCAGCTCGTCCGCGCCGGGCGCGTCCGGGCCGCGCCGGGACGCGAGCACCAGGTGCCGCATCCCGTACGCGGCAACGAGGTGCGTCGCGACGAGCCGGCCGAGCTCGCCCGTGCCGCCGGTGACGAGGACCGTGCCCTCCGGGTCGAGCACCGGCCCGCCGGAGCGGTCCTCCGCGACCACCGGCATCAGGCGGGGCGCGACCAGGTCGCCGCCGGTCACCACCAGCTCCGGCTCGGTCGCGGCGAGCGCGGCGGCCACCGCGACCGGCGCGGCGTCCCTTCCGATGTCGACGAGCCGCAGCGTCCGCTCGGGATGCTCGGCGCGCACGGACCGCACGAGGCCCCACACCGGCGCGGCCACCAGCCCGTCGAGGTCCTCCTCCGCGGTCGCGGCGACCGCACCCCTGGTGAGGAACACCAGCTCCGTGTCGTCCGCCGCGGCCCCGGCGAGCAGCCGCTGCACGATGAGGAGCGTCTCGACACCCACCCGTGTCACGTGCCGGGGCACGGCGGCCGGGTCGCCGTCGGCGGACGCGGCCGTCAGGTCCACCACGATCCGGACCGGCGCGGGACCGGCCAGCAGACCGTCCACAGTGGACGGCAGGACGCCGAGGAGATCGGCCGCGACACCGTCGCCGAGCACGGCGACCTCGCCGGTGACCGCGCCGGTGACCGGCTCCACCGGCTGGAACTCCACCCGGTACACGTGCTCGACCGGCTCGCCGCCGCGGATCGCGGCCGCGCTGGCCGCGGTGAGGCACAGCTCGTCGACGTAGGCGACCGGGTAGCCGTGCTCGTCGGCGACCCACACGCGGGCGCTGCCGTGCGCGGCGTCCAGCTCGACCCGCACCCGCAGCGCGGTGCTCGCCGTGGAGTACAGCTCGACGCCACGCCAGCGGTTCGGCAGCAGCACCGAGTCGCTGATCGGCTCGATCGCGGCGAGCGTGTGCAGCGCGGCGTCGAGCAGCGCGGGGTGCACCTCGTAGTCCGTCGGGCGCGCGGCGATGACGGCCGGCAGCCGGGCGAGCCCGAACGCGACCGCCCCGCGCCGCGACACCTCGGCGAGCCCCTGGAACGCCGGCCCGTAGGTGAGGCCGAGGTGGTGGAGCGTGTCGTAGACGTCGTCCGGGTCGAGCGGCACCGCGTCGGCCACGGGCCACTCCGCCAGCTCGGCGAACCCGTCGCCGCCGTCGGCGACCGGGTCGTCGATCAGCTCGCCGGTCGCGTGCCGCGTCCACGACTCGCGGGTGTCCTCCCGTTGGGAGAACACGGAAACCGGGCGCCGGCCGTCCACCTCCAGTGGCCCGACGGTCACCTGGAGGCGCACGTAGCCGGTCTCCGGGAGCACCAGCGGCTGGCTCAGCACCAGCTCGCCGACGCCGACCGCGCCGACCTGGTGCGCCGCGTTCAGCACGAGCTCGAGCAGCCCGGTGCCGGGCACCACGACCGTGTCGAACACCGCGTGGTCGGCGAGCCATGGCTGCGCGGCGAGCGAGAGGCGACCGGTGAGCAGGTACCCCTCGCCGTCGGCGGTCGTGGTGACGGCCCGCAGCCACGGGTGCGGGAGCGACTCGAGGCCGGCGGAGCGCAGGTCGCCGTCGGCGCGGCCGACCGTGAGCCAGTACCGGTCGCGCTGGAAGGCGTAGGTGGGCAACGGGATCCGCGCCGCGCCGGTGCCGGCGAGCAGCGCGGTCCAGTCGAGGTCGTGGCCGCCGACGTGCAGCGCGGCGAGCGCGGCGAGGACCGCGTGCACCTCGTCCTCGCGGGCCGGCCCGCACTCGACGTAGTGGCCGACGCCGTGCTCGTCGAGCGCGCGGACCGTGTCGAGCACGCCGGTGACCGTGCGGACCACGGTCATGGTCGGCTGGCCGAACGGCGCGGCGGCGACGGTGTCCGCGTACTCGCCGGCGCCCAGCCGGCCCTTCGCGACGACCAGCCGGGCCGCGTCGTCGAGGCTCAGCGCGCCCGCGACGTGCGCGGCGGCCAGCTCGCCGACCGAGTCGCCGGCGACCGCGTCCGGCGTGACGCCCCAGGACTCCCACAGCCGGTACAGCGCGACCTCGACCGCGAACAGCGCGGGCGGCATGAACTCGGGCCGGTGCACGGCATCCGTGTCGACCACCTCGGCGATCGACTGTCCCAAATGGACGTCCACGGCCGCGCACGCGGCGTCGAAGGCCGCACTGAACACCGGGAACGCCACCCGCAGCGCCCGTCCCATGCCGGCCCGCTGCGCGCCCTGCCCGGCGAACAGCATCGCGAGCCCGCCGGTCCGCGCACTGCCGGCGACCACCCCCGGCGGCTGGTCGCCGGCAGCGAGTGCGCGCAGTCCGCGCACGGCCTCCGCGAGGTCGCGTGCGACGACCGCGCCTCGGCAGTCGAACTGCGTGCGGGTCCCGGCGGACCTGGCCACGTCCTCGAGCGAGCCGTCGCCGTGCAGATCGAGCCAGTCGGCGAGTCGCGCCGCGTTCGCCGCGCGTGCCGCCTCGTCCCGCCCGGACACCACGATCGGCACTCCCACGACGCAGGCCCGCGCGGCACGCGGACCCGGTGCGGGCGCCTCCTCGAGCACCACGTGCGCGTTCGTGCCGCCATGCCCGAACGCCGAGACGCCGGCCCGGCGCGGCCGCGGCCCCCGGCGCCACGGCCGCGCGCTCGCCAGCAACGACAGGCCGGCGAGGTGCTGGCTCGGGTGGTCGGCGTACCGGCTCGCCGGCAGCGTCTCGTGCCGCAGCGCGAGCACCATCTTGATCAGCCCGGCGATGCCGGCGGCCGCCTGTGTGTGGCCGAGGTTCGACTTCGCGGAGCCGACCAGCAGCGGCCGGTCGCGCTCGCCGAACACCGCGGCGAGGGCGGCCGCCTCGACCCGGTCGCCCGTCGCGGTGCCGGCGCCGTGCGCCTCGACCGCGTCGACATCGACCGGCGCGAGTCCCGCGGCCGCGAGCGCGGCGCGCACGACCTCCTGCTGCGCCCGGCCGGCGGGGCCGCCGCCGTCCTGGTTGACCGAGGAGCCGACGACCACCGCGAGCACGTGGTCGTCCATGTCCACATCGGACAGTCGCTTGAGGACGACCAGCCCGCAGCCCTCCGCCGGCCCGACGCCGTCCGCGCTCGCGGAGAAGCTCTTGCACCGCCCGTCGGCCGCGACCGCGCCGTGGCGGCCCAGCTCGACGAACAGCGCCGGGGTGCTGAGCACCGTTACCCCGCCGGCGAGCGCGAGGTCGCACTCCCCCAGTCCCAGCGCGACACACGCGAGGTGCAGCGACACGAGCGAGGACGAGCACGCCGTGTCGACCGTGACCGCCGGGCCGCGCAGGCCGAGCGTGTGCGACACGCGGCCCGACAGCGCGCTGCCCGCGTTGCCCGCGCCGCCACCCCCGCCGAGGTCGAGGTCGAACGTGTGCCGGTCGCCGTAGTCCGAGCCGGTGGTGCCGACGTAGACGCCGGTCCTGCTGCCCCGCAACGACTCCGGCGCCACGCCGGCCCGTTCGAGCGCCTCCCACGCGGTCTCCAGCAGCACCCGCTGCTGCGGGTCCATCGACTGCGCCTCGCGCGGCGAGATGCCGAAGAAGCCCGCGTCGAACAGCTCGACGTCGCGCAGGAACCCGCCCTCACGCGGGAAGGCGCCCGGCTCGAGCAGGTCGAGGCCGTCCCAGCGCGGCGGGAACTCGCCGATCGCGTCGCCGCCCGCCGCCAGCAGGCGCCAGTAGTCCTCCGGGGACTCGACGCCGCCGGGTAACCGGCAGGCCATCGACACCACTGCGATCGGCTCTGGGTAGGAACTGGTCATGACCGACCGTCCGTTCGGGGCAGGTCGAGCGTTACGCGGAGTCCTTGTCCTGGCGCGCGACGCGCCGCTGGCTCCCCCACCGCTGCGCGGGCCAGGCGTGGTCGCGGTTGAGCGTGCACCTGATCTCCGACGGCTGGCTGGTCTCGAACGGCCGCATCCACGCGACCAGGTCGCCGCCGCACCGCGGGTCGGCGCACTTGCCGACCACCACCCGCCACGACGCGTCGGTGTGGATCAGCTGCGACGCCGCGGTCACCAGTTCGCCGATCTCGCTGGAGATCTCCGCGGCCGCCGGGTGCGCGCCGAGCCAGTCGACGTGGCGGCGCAGGAACTCGGCCATGCCGGCGACGTTGCGGATCGGCCGGGACACGGCGCGCTCGTCGACCACGATCTGCGCCCACGACGCCAGCACACCGCGGATCGCGGCCCGCACCTCGACGGTGCGCGGGGACAGCGGCACGCCCGGCGTGCGCCCGGTCCGCGCGCCGCCCGCCGACTGCTCCATCTCCACGTACAGGTCGGGCAGGTTCCGCAGCTGCTGGTCGAGGTGGTCGCGGCAGTGCCCGCAGAGCAGGGACCGCGCGGCGGCGAGGCGTGGCTGCAGCGCGCCGGTCTCGGCGTCGCGGCGGCAGCGCAGCGAGACGCAGCGGCGGGACGTGACTCCGGTGCCGGCGCGCTCCGGCACCAGGTCGGTGATGCCGGGCTTGGGCGCCAGCTCGGCGACCGTGCCGTCGGGGGTGAGTGTCTCGGCCGAGGTTCGTTGACGAGCGTGCACTTCTCCTCCAGGGCTCGAAGGTAGGCGGCGTCGTCATCGCCGGAACCTGGCCTGGTGACGACTTTGCCCAGCGTACGAAACCAACCGGACGGTTTGTCAAGCAAGACCAAACCGTTTGGTCTGTTTCTTGAGCGGCGCGTAGGCGGCCCTGGTGTACCGGGCCCGGACCGGCCTAGACTGCCCGCCCCGAAGGACGAGGAGGTCCAGTGGTCAGGAAGCTCACGATCGCGGCCGGCGCCGTGCTGATAGCCGCCGCGAGTCTGGCGATCGTCGCGCCGACCGGCGCGGCAGCGGATCGCGGCGGGTCCACCCACGGCCCGTGCCGGTACACGACGACCCCGGACGAGCCGGCGGCCCGGCCGGTGCCGTTGCCGCCCGACCCGCACCGCACGCCCGACCGCGGCACCGTGCGGGTCGACGTGCGCACGAACCAGGGCAAGGTGCCGCTAACGCTGGACCGGTCGATCGCGCCGTGCACCGTCCAGAGCTTCGTGCACCTGGCGAAGTGGCGGTTCTACGACCGGACGACGTGCCACCGGCTGACCACGTACCCGACGCTCGAGGTGCTGCAGTGCGGCGACCCGAGCGGCACCGGCGAGGGCGGCCCCGGCTACAAGTACTCCGATGAGCTTCCGGTGGGCCTCGACCCGGCCCCGACCGATCCGACCGGCGAACGGAAGATCTACCCACGCGGCACGCTGGCGATGGCCAACGCGGGCCCGGACACCAACGGCAGCCAGTTCTTCCTCGTCTACGGCAACGCCTACCTGCGCCCGGACTACACGATCTTCGGCACCATCGGCGACACCGGCCTGGCCACTCTCGACAAGGTCGCCGCGGGCGGCGTGCAGCCGACGCCGGAGGACCCCGCGCCACTGGACGGCCCGCCGAACCTGGTGACGGACCTGCAGAAGGTCAAGGCGCACTGCTGACCCGCTGGCCCCGCGGGTCGAGCCAGAGGGTCGATCCGCGGGCCACCGCTCAGCGGAACGCCGCGGCGTGGTCCCGAGCCCACTCCGCGAACGAGCGAGCCGGCTTCCCGGTCACCTCTTCCACCGTCTTCGTCACCGTCTCCGGCGTGTCGACCAGCGTGGCCCAGTACGCGAGCCCACCCTCGACGAAGTCCGGCGCCCACCCGCGCCCCAGCAGCTCCCGCCGCGCCGCCGCCGCGTCCAGCTCCTCCCAGCGCACGTCCTTGCCGACCGCCTCGGCGATGAGACGCAGCTGGTCGGCCTGCGTGAGCGCGTCGGGCCCGGTCAGCTCATACCGCTGCCCCGCGTGGCCCGGCTCGGTCAGCGCCCGCACCGCGACGTCCGCGAGGTCGTGCTCGTGGACGAGCGGCCGGACGGCGTCGCCGTAGATCCAGCGGACCACGCCGTCCCGCACCCCGTCCACCCACGTCAGGGTGTTCGACGCGAAACCGCCCGCGCGGAGGAACGTCCACTCGACACCGCTGCGCCGCAGCAGCGCCTCGAGGTGCGCGTGGAACAACGCGTCGGGCCGCGGCTCCTCGTCGTCCGGCACACCGCGGGCGGACAGGAACACCACGTGGCTCGCGTGTCGCGCGATCAGGTCGATCACCGGCGGCGCGTCGTCGGCCGTGGTGAACGGCCACACGAGGAACACCGGCCCGACCCCGTCGAGCACGGACTCGTCGAGGCCGGGCAGCTCGCCGCGCACCACCTCGACGCCGGCCGGCAGGTCCGCGTCGGCGGGTGAGCGGGTCAGCGCGCGCACCGGGTGCCCCGACGCGCGCAGCTCGGCCACCACGTGCCGGCCGACGTTGCCGGTGGCGCCGGTCACCAGAATCGTTTTCCGTTCCATGTCGGCGAACGTATGACCTCCACTTAAGTCGAGGTCAAAATGGTCTGGTCCACATCGTGAGAAGGAGACCCGACCATCGCCGGATGGGGAAGAGTTCCACCTGATCGGCCGTTGGCACGGTCGGCCACCCCACCTGACGTCCTGGAGTACAGATGTCGACAACCACCCAACCGAGGTCCCGCCGCAACACGGTGTTCGGCGTGGCAGTGCTCGCCGGCCTGTTGCTCGGCGCCCTGCTCGGCTTCATCGCCAAGCAGGCCGAGGTGTCCTGGCTCGCCACCACACTGTCCCGCATCGGCGAGATCTTCGTCAGCCTCGTCCAGTTCACCGTGATACCGCTGGTGTTCACCGCGATCGTGGTCGGCATCACCAGCCTGCGCCGGCTGGGCGGCCCACGGACGGCTGCCCAGCTCGGCGGCCGGACATTGCTCTGGTTCGCGATCACGTCGCTGATCGCGGTGCTCATCGGCATCGCCGTCGGCACGATCGGCAACCTCGGCAGCGGCGTGCGGGTCACACCGTCCGAGGACGCCGTCGCGAACATCGCGGAACGCGCGCCGGGCGACTGGTGGGCGTTCATCCAGAGCATCGTGCCGACGAACGTGTTCAGCGCGTTCGCGGAGGGCCAGATCCTGCAGGTGGTGTTCATCGCGCTGCTGGTCGGCGGCGCCGCGTACGCGCTCGGTGACCGCGCGGGCGCGTTCGTGAGCTTCAACCGGGCCGCGTTCGACATCATCCAGAAGGTGCTCGGCTGGATCATCTGGCTCGCGCCGATCGGTGTGCTCGGCCTGCTCGGCAATGCGTTCGCCAGCTACGGCAACGAGTTCTTCCAGCCGCTGATCTCGCTGATCGTCGCCGTGTACGTCGGCTGCGCGCTGGTGCTGTTCGTGGTCTACCCGGTGCTGCTGCGGTTCGTCGGCAAGATCAACCCGCTGACGTTCTTCCGCAAGTCGTGGACGGCGCTGCAGTTCGCGTTCGTGTCGCAGTCCTCCGGCGCGACGCTGCCGCTGTCGCGCCAGGCCGCCGTCAACCTCGGCGTGCCGCGCGGCTTCGCGAGCTTCGCCGTCCCGCTCGGCACGACGACCAAGATGGACGGTTGCGCCGCGGTCTTCCCCGCCGTCACCACCATCTTCATCGCCAACCTGAACGGCATCGCACTGTCCTTCGGGGACTACGCGCTGATCGTGCTGGTGGCCACGTTCGGCTCGCTCGCCACCGCGGGCACCACCGGCTGGTTCACCATGCTGACGCTCACGCTGGCCGCGGTGAACCTGCCGGCCGAGGTGATCGCCACGGGAGTCGCGATCGTGTTCGCCATCAACCCGATCCTGGACATGATGCGGACCGCCACCAACGTCGCCGGCCAGATCACGGTGCCGATCCTGGTCGCGCGGGGCGCCGGCATCCTCGACGACGAGGTCCTCAACGGGCCGAGCGCCGCACCGCTGCTCGACGACGACCCGGCCGAGGAGTCCGAAAAGGACGCCAAGGTCCCGGCGAACGCCTGACCGAGCAGCGACGTATTCCCACCCAGCGGGACGCGTTGACGCGCGGGTCTCGCGATGAGAGCTTTGTGTTGTCAGCACACACTTGTGGCGAAGTGGCCGAGAGGACAGGCAGAGGCCTGCAAAGCCTTTTACGCGGGTTCGAATCCCGTCTTCGTCTCTAGTCGCGCCCGCCTGTGGCCAGGTTCTGCACCTGGTCGTAGGCGGGCACTTCGTGCGTGACCGGCGCCCCGTCGCGGACCGCGGCGGCGACGTCCAGTGCGGCGCCGAGTGCCGCGCGGAACAGCAGCGACCCGGTGCTCACCCGGCGCACGCCGAGCGCCGCGAGCTGCCGCACGGACGGCCCGCCGGGCCGGAACAGCAGGTTCACCGGCACGCCGACGGCCGCGACGAGCGCGCGGATGTCGTCCTCGGCCGCCATCCCGGGCACGAACACCCCGTCGGCGCCCGCGTCGACGTAGGCGCGGCACCGGTCGAGCGTGCGGTCCCGGTCGACGCCGAGCCAGTGGGTGTCGGTGCGGGCGTTGACGAACAGGTCGCTCTCCTTCAGCGCGGCGACCAGCTCGGCCTGCCGCGCGGGGTCGGCGAGCGTGCCGTCCGCGCGGCCGTCCTCGAGGTTCACCCCCGCCACGCCCATGGCGGCCAGCTCGGCGCCGAGCGCGGCGACCTGCGCCGGGTCGGCGCTGAACCCGCCCTCGATGTCGGCCGACACCGGCACGGGGAGGCCGCTCAGCCGGCCGGCGAGCGCGAGGGTCTCCGCGCGGGCGGCGCCCGCGCCGTCGGGCAGTCCGGCGGCCGCGGCGACGCCGAGACTCGTGGTGGCGACCGCGGCGAACCCGGCGCGGGCGAGCGCCGCCCCGGACGCGGCGTCCCAGGCGTTCGGCAGCAGCAGGAAGTCGTCGTGCAGACGTCGGAACTCGCGCACCCGGGACATGCGACCACCGTAGGCCACTGACGTGTCGGTGACGTGTCGGTGACCGCCCGGTCCACTGTGGAGCGTCAGCCCTGCTGGAGAACCGCGAAGGTGAGCTGCCCCTCCGCGTCCGGCTGGACGTCGAGGACCTTGTCCGACAGGAAGTCGGCCGCCTGTTCCTCGAGAAACACGTTGGCGCCCTCGTCCGCTGTGACCACCTGGTCGCCCTCGGCGGGCGCGGGCGCCACGGTGAGGGCTAGCGCGGTCTGTGAGTCCGCCTCGTTCTGCATGGCGAACCGCAGTCCGCCTTCCTGTTGAATGCCACCCTGAGCGGTCAGCGCACTGATCGCCTCGGCAGCCGCTTCCGTTACCGCCAACATATTGGCTCCCTGTTGTTTCGACGGCTTGCGCGTCCCACGGTAGGCGGGTCGGCACCCGCCCGCCAGACCAGGACGACTCTGTCCTTTGTGGACTGATCGGTGCCGGTCGGCGTCGCCGCAGGTCAGCGCGGACGGCTTGAGCCGAACGGACGGACCCGATACGGTAGGTGGGCGCGGTCATGAAGCGGCCAGAGCATCCTGTGTTCGACCTCAAGATTGTGGGTACTCCGGCTATATGTTCGACGTAACCGAGGACGGCAGTCCAGAAGAGATCGAGCTGCGAATCGCCGCTGTGCTCACGAATCTGCCGATCATCCGCTCGCTGGCCGCGAGCATCGCCATGCGTGCCGACTTCGACCTCGACTCGATCGCGGACCTCCGCCTCGCGGTCGACGAGGCGTGTTCCACGCTCATCACGCAGAGCGCGCCGCGGTCGACGCTGCGCTGCGTCTTCCGGGTGAGCGGGCACGAGATCCGGTTCGTCGTCAGCGTTCCGTCCACAAGCGACACCAAGCCGAGCAGCGACTCGTTCGGCTGGCGGGTGTTGACCACGCTGACCGACCACACGGCGACGTGGATCGACGGCCCGGACGACGCGGACTCCCACCTCGTGCACATCGAACTAGCCAAGCGGAGGTCGGAAGGGCTGCCCGGGTGACCGGGACGCAGAGTTCGCGCGAGCGAGACCAGGAGAGTTCGACCACCGGCTACGAGCATCTGGCGCCGAAGTTCGCCGAGCTGGCGGACCTCCCGGCGGACGATCCCCGGCGCGCGACCCTTCGCAACGACCTCGTGACCGGCCACCTGGCGCTCGCGGAGCACATCGCCGCCCGGTTCAGCAACCGAGGCGTGCCTCGGGAGGACCTGGTCCAGGTCGCCACGCTGGGCCTGATCAACGCGGTCGACCGCTTCCAGCCCGACCGCGGCACGGACTTCCTGTCGTTCGCCGTACCCACGGTGATGGGCGAGGTGCGCAGACACTTCCGCGACGCGTCGTGGTCGATGCACGTGCCGAGGCGGCTCAAGGAGCTGAACCTGGCCATCAACACGGCCAGCGCGGAGCTGTCCCAGCGCCTCGGCCGCGCGCCGACGCCCAGTGAGCTCGGCAAGCATCTGGACCTGTCGCCGGAGCAGGTGTACGAGGGCCTCGAGGCGGGCAACGCGTACCACTCGATGTCGCTGGACGAGGCGCTGTCCCCGGACTCCGACTCGGACCCGCTCGGCGACAAGCTGGGCCAGCCGGACGCCGCGCTCGCCGGGGTCGAGAACTACGAGTCGCTGCGGCCGCTGATCGAGCGGCTGCCCGAGCGCGAGCGGATGATCCTGACGCTGCGCTTCTTCCGGCACATGACGCAGACGCAGATCGCCGAGAAGATCGGCATCTCGCAGATGCACGTGTCCCGGCTGCTGTCGCGAACGCTCGAACAACTACGCGACGGCCTGATGGGCGACGCGCCGCCGCAGGACAAGTAGCCGCCGGGCGGTGCGACACAGCGCAAGGGGCCTGCCCGGAGATCCGGACAGGCCCCTCACTCGATGAGCCGCTACCGCGACTTCGTCGTGGCCCGTTTCCGCTTCGCGGCCTTCTTCGCCGTCGCCGCGGACTCGGCTGCCGCGGCTTGTGCCGCCCGGGCCTCCTCGACCCGCTGCTGCGGCAGGTGCTTGTCCGCCAGCGTGGTGCGCAGCGCGCTCAGCAGGTCGGCGGCGCCCTCGCGCTGGGACTCGGCCGCGGGCTGGACCAGCTCGTTCCCGTCGATCTTGGACTGCACCAGCGCCTGCAGCGCCGCCCGGTAGCTGTCGGCGTACCTGGCGGGCACGAACTTCTCCGACAGGCTCTCGATCAGCGCGGCCGCCTCACGCAGCTCCGTCTCGCTGACCTCGACGTCCTGGTGCAGGAACGGGAACTCCGGCCTGCGGATCTCGTCCGGCCACAGCATCGTCTCGAGCACGATCACCTGGTCGCGGATGCGCAGGACCCCGAGCGTCTCCCGCTGCCGCAGCGCGATCTTGACCACCGCGACGCGCCCGGACCGCTGCAGCGCCTCCGACAGCAGCACATACGCCTTCGTCCCCGCCGGCTCCGGCTCGAGGTGGTAGCTCCGCGCGAAGTAGATCGGGTCGATCTCCTCGACCTGCGCGAACGCCTGCACGTCGATGGCGCGCGACGTCGGCAGCGGCAGCTTCGCGAAGTCCTCCTCGGTCAGCACCACCACCTCGCCGCCCGGCATGACGTAACCCCTGGCCAGCTCGCCGAGCTCCACCTCGGCCCCGTCGACCTCGCACACCCTGCGGTGCCGCACCCGGCCGCCGTCGGTCACGTGCACGTGGTGCAGGCCGGTGCCCTGCTCCTCGGTGGCGCCGTACGCCTTCACCGGGATGTTCGCGAGACCCAACCTGATCGTGCCGTTCCAGACGCTTCGCATAGACGAACCTCCCACTCGCGGACTTCCCCCAGTTTAGTCCGTAAAAGTGGCCTTGACCAGCTAAAAGTGGGTCTCGTCGGCAACAATTTCGAACAGCTGTTCACCGGCGGCGAGCGCGTCGGCGGCGTGGCGGGACGCGGCAGCGGCGGCACGCAGGACCTCGACGAGCGCGGCCCGGTCCTCGGTCACCGGACCCCGCGACAGCCGGCCGGCGAGCGTGCCGAGCGCGGCCGAGATGTGCCGCTGCCCGGCGACGAGGTGGTCGACGGCCTCCGTGAGGTCCGCGACCGGCAGGTCGGCGTCCGCGAGCGCGGCGGCGCACGCCGAAAGATGGGCGGTCACCACGGTGGCCGGCAGCGGAGACTCAGCGGACTCCGCCAACCCGACCACCGTCCTTCCCCGTGACCGCGACACATGGTGCCATCGCGAGCGACCGCGTCACGGTAGGACACGCGCGACACGTCCGGAACGCCGGCCGGGGTGTGTCCATTACCGACATTTCGCCCGAGGACCGCAAACCAGCGCAAGCGCTTGCAAGACTTGTCGTAGAGTTGCAAGCATGGCGCAAAGACGGCTCTCCGAGGTAGCCAAGAAGGTCGGTGTCAGCGAGGCGACCGTGAGCCGCGTGCTCAACGGGAAGCCGGGCGTCTCGGAGGCGACCCGGCAGGCCGTGCTCACCGCGTTGGACGTGCTCGGGTACGAACGGCCGACCCAGCTGCGCGGCGAGCGGGCCCGCCTCGTCGGCCTCGTGCTCCCCGAGCTGCAGAACCCGATCTTCCCGGCGCTGGCCGACGTGGTCGGCAGCGGTCTGGCCCAGCAGGGCTTCACGCCGGTGCTCTGCACGTGCACCGGCGGCGTGTCCGAGCCGGACTACGTCGAGCTGCTCCTCGCGCAGCAGGTCTCCGGCGTGGTGTTCGCCGGCGGCAGCCACGCCGAGGACGACGCGAACCACGAGCACCACTACCAGCTCGCGCGCCGCAAGCTGCCGGTCGTGCTGGTCAACGCCGCGATCGACCTCGACTACCCGGTCGTCTCGTGCGACGACGCGGTCGCCGTCGAGCAGGCGTTCGGGCACCTGGTCGCGCTCGGCCACCAGCGGATCGGCATGGTGCTCGGCCCGCGCGACCACATCCCGTCGCGGCGCAAGCTCGTCGCGTTCCGGCAGTGCGCGCAGCGGGTCGGCCTCACGGTCGACGAGCACACGATCGGCCACACGATGTTCTCCGTCGAGGGCGGCCAGGCGGTCGGCACCCGGCTCGTGCAGAACGGCATCACCGGCCTCATCTGCGCGAGCGACCCGCTCGCGCTCGGCGTGATCCGCGCCGTGCGGCGCCTCGGCCTGAGCACCCCGGAGGACATCTCGGTCATCGGCTACGACGACTCCGCGCTCATGACCTGCACCGACCCGCCGCTGACCACCGTGCGCCAGCCCATAGAGGCGATGGGCCGCGCCGCGGTCGAGCTGCTGGCGAACCAGATCGCGGGCATCGAGGTGTCGATGGAAGAGCTGCTCTTCGAGCCGGAGCTGGTGGTCCGCGCGTCCGCGGCGCCCGCGAAGGCGGCACGCGCCACCCTCGCCTGACCTGACCCACCCCACTTCCGGACGGGCAAGCCGCCCGCCCGGTTCGAGGCATGTCCGCAACCCCGTCGACACCTGTCCGAGACCCCACATGGTCTAACCAGAGTCAGATTTTTTCAAATTGCTGTCGAACTATTGCAACCGCCAGTCGGCCAGACCTATGGTGTTGCTCATCTAATTTCAACCGGTCCCGCCCCAGCTACCCGAGACACGGGCCGAGCCGTGTGCCGACGGCGGCTCGTCGACGAAGGGTCACCACGACATGAACACCCCAACACTGCGCCGCAGGTCCTTAGGCCTGCTGCTGGTAACCGGCCTCGGGCTCACCGTGGCCGCCTGTGGAGAGAGCACCGACGACGGCGCCGGCGAAGGCGGCAAGGTCGCCATCACGGTGAACGGCCAGCCGCCGAAGACCCAGCCGTTCGAACGCAAGATCTTCGACGAGGACGTCGCCGAGTTCGAGCGCACGCACAAGAACATCGACATCCAGCCCCGCGAGGGCTTCATGGACCCGAAGACCTTCTCCACGAAGCTCGCCGGCGGCCAGCTCGAGGACGTCTACTACGTCTTCCTGACCGACCCGGCGAACCTGATCTCCCGCAAGCAGGCCGCGGACGTGACCGACTACGTCAAGGACGTCCCGCACTACGACGAGATCCAGCCCACGCTCAAGGAGATCTTCACCCGCGACGGCAAGGTCTACGGCCTGCCGACCGCGAACTACTCGATGGGCCTGCTGTACAACCGCAAGCTCTTCACCGAGGCCGGGCTCGACCCGGACAGCCCGCCGTCGACGTGGGAAGAGGTCCGCGAGGCGGCCAAGAAGATCACCGCGCTGGGCAACAACAAGATCGGTTTCGCCGAGTACAGCAAGAACAACCAGGGCGGGTGGCACTACACCAGCTGGCTGTACTCCGTCGGCGGGAACGTCGCCAAGCAGGACGGCGACAAGTGGGTCGCGGACTTCAACAACGACAAGGGCAAGCAGGTCGCGCAGTACCTGCACGACATGCGCTGGGCCGACAACACCATGGGCAGCAAGCAGCTGCTGGTCATCGAGGACGTCCAGCGGATGATGGGCGCCGGTCAGCTCGGCATGTACCTCGCCGCCCCGGACAACGTGCCGGCGCTGGTCAACCAGTTCAAGGGCGACTACGCGAACTACGGTCTCGCGCCGATGCCGGGCGGCAACGGCACCCTGATCGGCGGCGAGGGCTACATGCTCAACCCGAAGGCCACGCCGGAGAAGATCAAGGCCGGCCTGCAGTGGATCTCCTGGAAGTACCTGAACCCGGACCGCATGGAGTCCGACCTCAAGCGCTACGCCGACCAGAAGCAGCCGATCGGTCTGCCGGCGTCGCCGCCGGCCGGCGCGTCCGACATCTGGACCGGTCCCCTGCGCGAGCAGCAGGCCACGCTCAAGACCAAGTACGCGACCGTGCCCGTCGAGAACTACCAGCCATTCGTCGACGGCCTCGCGGACCTGGACAAGAAGATCGAGCCGCCGAACGCCCAGCAGGTGTACGCCGCGCTCGACAACGTGATGCAGGGCGTGCTGACCAACAAGGACGCCAACATCGACGACTTGCTCGCCGCCGCGGAGACCAAGGTCAACGCCGCGCTGGCACAGGTCAAGTGACCACCCCACACTGATGTCAACCACCACCGCGCTCGCGCCGGACGCCGATCAGCGTCCGGCGCGAGCCCCGGAACGCCACTTCACGAAGCTCCGGCGCAAAGTCACCGACAACCTGACCGCGTACGGCTTTCTCTGCGCCGCGCTGGTGGTCTTCGCGTTGTTCTCGTGGTACCCGATCGTCCGCGGCGTGCTGCTGAGCTTCCAGCAGGTCAACTTCGTCTCGGCGGCCGAATGGGTCGGCTGGGACAACTTCGAGACGCTGTTCGCCGACCCGCTGTTCGGCATCGCGTGGCGCAACACGTTGCTGTTCACGGGTCTCGCGCTGGTCGTCGGGTTCGTCATCCCGTTCGCCGTCGCGCTGGTGCTGAACGAGCTGCGGCACATGAAGGGCTACTTCCGGGTGGTCGTGTACCTGCCCGTGATGCTGCCGCCGGTGGTCGTCGCGATCCTGTGGAAGTGGTTCTACGACCCGGGTCCCGGCCTGTTCAACAGCATCCTGCGCACGGTCGGCCTGCCCCCGCTGTCGTGGCTGAACTCCGCCGACACGTCGATGCTGTCGCTGGTGCTGGTCGCCACGTGGGCGTCGATGGGCTCGGCCACCCTGATCTACCTCGCCGCGCTGCAGACGATCCCCGGCGACCTGTACGAGGCCGCCGAGCTGGACGGCGCGAACCTGTGGCAGCGCCTGCGGCACGTGACGATCCCGCAGACCAGGTTCGTCCTGCTGATCATGATGCTGATGCAGATCGTGGCGACCATGCAGGTGTTCACCGAGCCGTACGTGATGACCGGCGGCGGGCCGGAGGACTCCACGGTCACCGTGCTGCTCCTGCTGTACCGCTACGCCTTCACCTACAACGACTTCGGCACGGCGAGCGCCATGAGCCTGCTGCTGTTCCTCGCGCTCGGCGCGTTCTCGGCGCTGTACCTGCGCCTCACCAGGACGAAGGGCTGAGGAGATGGCGAAGTCCCGCGTGGACCGTCCGGTTCGGACACTCCTGTCCCCGTGGACACTGGAGCACCGGCGCGGCAAGGTCGGCTACTGGCTCGTGTTCACGCTGGTGATCTCGCTGTTCACACTCGCGTTCGTGGTGCCGCTGATCTGGATGCTGCTCGGCGCCATGAAGACCGCGCCGGAGCTGGCCGCGAACCCGCCGACGCTGCTTCCGGACAGCTTCAACGTCAGCGCCTACACCGAGGCGTGGTCGTTCATGGAGCTGGCCAAGTACTTCGGCAACACCGTGCTGATCGCGACCGGCGCGTGGCTGATCCAGCTGGCCGTCGACGTGCCGGCCGCCTACGCGCTGTCGAAGCTGCGGCCGGTGCTCGGCAAGTGGATCCTCGGCGGGATGCTGGCGACGCTGATGCTGCCGGCGTCGGCGCTGCTGGTGCCGACCTATCTCGCGATCACCGACGTGCCGATCTTCGGGGTGAACCTGGTCAACTCGCCGGCCGCGATCTGGCTGCCGGCGGCGGCGAACGCGTTCAACATCTACCTGCTGAAGCGGTTCTTCGACCAGATCCCGACCGAGCTGCTCGACGCGGCGCGGATCGACGGCGCGGGCAGCGTGACCACGATGGTGCGGATCGTGCTGCCGCTGTCCCGGCCGATCCTCGCCGTCGTGTCGATCTTCGCGATCGTCGCGGCGTGGAAGGACTTCATCTGGCCGCTGCTGGTCCTGCAGGACCCAGGCGTGCAGACGCTGTCCGTCGCGCTGCAGCGGTTCGAGCCGGATACACCGATCAACCTGATGCTCGCCGGGCTGGTCCTCGCGAGCATCCCGATGGTCGTCGCGTTCCTGATCTTCCAACGGCAGATCCTCGCCGGCCTGACCGCCGGCAGTCTCAAGGGGTGAACGAGTAGTGGTTCTCGACAGGCAGAAGGAGCTTCCCGTGACGCAGCAGGACTCGCTCTGGTGGCGCGGGGCCGCGATCTACCAGGTCTACGTGCGCAGCTTCGCCGACGGCGACGGCGACGGCACCGGCGACCTCGCCGGCGTGCGCTCCCGGCTGCCCTACCTGGCCGACCTCGGCATCGACGCGATCTGGTTCAACCCGTGGTACCCGTCGCCGATGGACGACGGCGGCTACGACGTGTCGGACTACCGCGACATCGAGCCCAGCTTCGGGTCGCTCGCCGAGGCGGAGAAGCTGATCGAGGAGGCCCACAACCTGGGCATCAAGATCATCATCGACATCGTGCCGAACCACTGCTCGGACGTGCACCCGTGGTTCGCCGCGGCGCTCGCGGCCGGCCGGGGCTCCCAGGAGCGGGAGCGGTTCTGGTTCCGCGACGGGCGCGGCGACGGCGGCGAGCTGCCGCCGAACAACTGGCAGTCGCGGTTCGGCGGGTCGGCGTGGACGCGGGTCACCGAACCGGACGGCACGCCCGGCCAGTGGTTCCTGCACCTGTACAGCTCGCGGCAGCCGGACCTGAACTGGCGCAACCCCGCGGTGCACGCGGAGTTCGCGGACATCCTGCGGTTCTGGTTCAACCGGGGCGTCGACGGCTTCCGCATCGATGTCGCCGACGGGCTGGTCAAGGAGGACGGGCTGCCGGACGTCGCGGACCCAGAGGGCCGGTTGCCGTACTCGGACCTGGACGGCGTGCACGAGATCTACCGGGAGTGGCGCAAGATCGCGGACTCGTACCCGGACAAGCGGGTGTTCGTCGGCGAGATGTGGCTGCCCGACCCGCTGCGGTTCGCCATGTACCTGCGGCCCGACGAGCTGCACTCGGCGTTCAACTTCGACTTCCTGTCCTGCCCGTGGGACGCCGGGAAGCTGCGCGAGGTGGTGGACGCGACGCTGGTCGCGCACGCGCCGGTGCACGCGCCGGCCACGTGGGTGCTGTCCAACCACGACGTGACCAGGCACGTGACCCGCTACGGCCGCGCCGACACGTCGTTCTCGTTCGCCGACCGCCAGCACCAGGCGCCGACCGACCGGGCACTGGGCACGCGGCGGGCGCGCGCGGCCGCGCTGCTGACGCTGGCGCTGCCCGGCGGGGTGTACATCTACCAGGGCGAGGAGCTCGGTCTGTCCGAAGTGGAGGATCTGCCGGACGAGGTGCGTGAGGACCCGGTGTTCAAGCGCACCAAGGGCGCCGACATCGGCCGGGACGGCTGCCGGGTGCCGGTGCCGTGGTCGGGCGACGCGTCGCCGTACGGGTTCAACACGACCGGCGCCGCGCCGTGGCTGCCGCAGCCGGCGAACTGGGCGTCGTCCACCGTGGAGGCTCAGTCGGACGACCCGGACTCGATGCTGGAGCTGTACCGCGGCGCGCTTCGGTTGCGGCACGCGGAAAGCGCGCTCGGCGACGGCCCGCTGCGCTGGCTCGACGACCAGCCGGCCGGCGTGCTCGCGTTCGCCCGCGACAGCTCCTTCGCCTGTGTCGTCAACCTTTCCGACTCGGCGGCGCCACTGCCGCCGCACGTCGAGATCCTGCTCTCGAGCGGGCCGCTCGACGGTACGAACCTGCCGTCGGACACCGCTGTCTGGCTGCGGACCGGGTGAACACCATGTAGGAGGTAGCAGCTCAATGACGAGTAAACGCTGGGTGGCGGGGATCATCTCGTTCGTCTCCGCCACCGGGGTCCTGATCGTCGGCGCGGAGTCGGAGGCCGCACCGCCAACCAGTTCCCCACAAGCCGCACGCGGCGCGTCGGTCCCCTTCACCACGTACGAGGCCGAGAACGCCGGGCACAACGGGACCGTCATCGGCCCCGACTACACGCAGGCGAGCCTGCCGTCGGAGGCGTCGGGCCGCCGCGCGGTGCGCATCACGCAGGGCCAGCACGTCGAGTTCACGCTCGGCGGCGCGACCAACGCCGTGAACGTGCACTACAGCGTCCCGGACGGCAGCGAGGGCACGCTCTCGGTGTACGTCAACGGCACCAAGCTCGACCAGCGCCTGAACCTCACGTCCCGGTACAGCTACATCGAGACGCCGTGGATC
>Ga0193742_1000174_pt1 | contig 47238 bp, 43 predicted proteins | sample L2c1metaG_FD_165511 | JGI IMG/M metagenome (GOLD analysis project Ga0193742, IMG submission 165511) | Soil microbial communities from a riparian zone of the East river system, Colorado, United States - L2c1 | ecosystem: Environmental > Terrestrial > Soil > Riparian zone | place: USA: East River... | reverse complement strand
ATCATCGGCATCGTCGCCCCCGACCAGTTCACCGTGCTGCCGTCGATCCTGATGATCGCCTGGGTGGCGGTCGGCGGACGCGGCACCCTCTACGGCGCGGTGCTGGGGGCGCTGCTGGTGAGCTGGGGCAAGACGTCGTTCAGCGAGAGCCGCCCCGACGACTGGGTCTACCTGCAGGGCCTGATGTTCGTGGTCGTGATCGCCTGGCTGCCGGGCGGCGTCGTCGGGCTGCTGCGCTCCGGCCGCGACCGTGCCGTGGCGCTCCTGCCCCGGAAGGAGGCGGAGGTGGCCGCGACATGAGCGTCCCCCTGCTGGAGGTGCGGGGCCTCACCGTCAGCTTCGACGGGTTCAAGGCCATCGACGGCCTCGACTTCGCCGTCGACGAGGGCGAGCTGCGCTTCCTCATCGGCCCGAACGGCGCCGGCAAGACGACGCTGCTCGACGTCGTCACCGGCCTCACGAAGGCCACCGCCGGTCACGTCGAGTTCGACGGCCACCCCATCACCGGCATGCGGGAGCACGCCATCGTGAGGAAGGGCGTCGGGCGGTCGTTCCAGACGCCCACGATCTTCGAGTCGCTGACCGTGGTGGAGAACCTCGACCTGGCCGAGTCGTTCCGCCGCCCGTTCGTCACCCGGCTGCGGGTGGCCCGGCGGGCGTCGGCCGAGGTGGGGGCGACGCTCGAGAAGATCGGGCTGGCCGGCGTGGCCACCCGGCCGGCCGGCGTGCTCAGCCACGGGCAGCGGCAGTGGCTGGAGATCGGGATGCTGCTGGTGCAGCAGCCGCGGCTCCTGCTGCTCGACGAGCCCGTCGCCGGCATGAGCGCCCAGGAGCGGTCCGACACCGGTGACCTTCTGGAGGAGCTGGCCGCCGACCACACCGTGGTGGTCATCGAGCACGACATGGGCTTCCTCCGGCGCTACGCCCGCAAGGTGACGGTGCTGCACGAGGGACGGCTCCTGCGGGAGGGCAGCGTCGAGGAGGTGCAGGCCGACCCCAAGGTGCGGGAGGTCTACCTGGGCCGCTCCCACGATCGCGCGGCATCGGTGACGACCGTGGCCGTGACCCCCCTGGAGGACGAGGCGTCGACCGAGGTGGCGTCGTGACCGCGCCGGCGCCTGCGCTCGAGGTGGTCGACGTCGACGTCGCCTACGGGCGGACGCAGGTGCTGTTCGGGGTGTCGCTCGACGTGCCCGCGGGCGCGGTCACCTGCGTCATGGGTCGCAACGGCGTAGGCAAGACGACGCTGCTCAACAGCGTGATGGGGCTGCTGCCGCTGCGGTCGGGCTCGGTGCGGTTCGAGGGGGAGGAGATCGGCCGGCTGGCGCCGCACCAGCGGGCCCGGCGGGGGATCGGCTACGTCCCGCAGGGCCACCAGGTGTTCCCCAACATGACCGTGCGGGAGAACCTGCAGGTGGTGTGGGAGCGCACGGGGTCGGGCTCCGGGGGCGCCGGGCTCGACGCCGCGCTGGAGCTGTTCCCCGTGGTGAAGGAGCTGTACGAGCGACCGGCCGGGCTGCTCAGCGGCGGGCAGGCCCAGCAGCTGGCCATCGCCCGGGGGCTGGTGACCCGACCCCGGCTGCTGATCCTCGACGAGCCGACCGAGGGCATCCAGCCGTCGATCATCGACGAGATCGAGGCGGCGATCACCGCTCTGGCGGCGACCGGGCTGACGATCCTGGTGGTCGAGCAGTACTTCGAGCTGGCCCTGCGGCTGGCGCAGCACTACGTGGTGCTGGACCGGGGCGAGGTGGTGGAGGCGGGCGCCACGGCCGCTGCCGACCAGGTCACCCTCGCCGGGATGCTGGCGGTGTGAGGGCATGAGGCCATGACGCCATGAGGGCCCGATGCGGCTGACCCCTCACGAGCAGGAGCGACTGCTGGTCCACGTGGCCGGCCAGCTGGCCGAGGCCCGCCGGGCCCGGGGGTTGCGGCTCAACTACCCCGAGGCGGTGGCGCTGCTCACGTGCTTCGTGCTGGAGGGCGCGCGGGACGGCCGCACGGTGGTCGACCTGATGGAGGCGGGCCGCAAGGTGCTCACCCGTGACGACGTGATGGAGGGAGTCCCCGAGATGCTCGACGAGCTGCAGGCGGAGGCGACGTTCCCCGACGGCACGAAGCTGGTGACGATCCACCAGCCGATCCCGTGACGGTGATCCCGGGCGAGATCGTCGTGGGGGAGGGGCCGGTGGTGATCAACGCCGGGCGACCGGTGCTGACGTTGGTGGTGGCCAACACGGGCGACCGGCCGGTGCAGGTGGGGTCGCACTACCACTTCGCCGAGGCGAACCCGGCCCTGTCGTTCGACCGGGAGGCCGCCTGGGGCCACCGCCTGGCCGTCCCCGCCGGCACCGCCGTCCGCTTCGAGCCCGGCATCGAGCGGGAGGTCGACCTGGTGCCGCTCTCGGGACACAGGATCGTCCCCGGCCTCCGCGGCGAGGCTGCCGGCCAACTCGACTGATGGAAGCGTCATGACCAAGTGTGAACGTCGTCCGTCCGCCATGTGGGGAGGCGTCGCCGTGACCGCTCGTTCGATCATCGCCAAGGGGTGCATCCATCCGTCCCGCCCGCTCGCCTCGTCGGCCCGGCTGAAGCGGGCGTCGGCGTCGGAACCGAGCGTGGAGGTCGACGAGGTCGACGAGGCCGACCGCCCCCTCGCCTCCACCACCGTCGTCCGCTGGACGGTCGCCGATGAGTGAGCTCACCCGCGAGCGGTACGCGCTCCTCTACGGCCCGACCGTCGGCGACCGGGTGCGGCTGGCCGACACCAACCTCCTGATCGAGGTGGAGGAGGACCACTGCGCCGGCGGCGACGAGGCCGTGTTCGGCGGCGGCAAGGTCATCCGGGAGTCGATGGGCCAGTCGCTCGCCACCCGGGCCGACGGCGCCCCCGACACCGTCGTCACCGGCGCCCTCATCCTCGACCACTGGGGCATCGTGAAGGCCGACGTCGGCATCCGCGACGGCCGCATCGCCGGCATCGGCAAGGCGGGCAACCCCGACACGATGCCGGGCGTCGATCCCGCCCTGGTCATCGGCCCGTCCACCGAGATCGTCAGCGGCAACGGGAAGATCCTCACCGCCGGGGCGATCGACTGCCACGTCCACCTCATCTGCCCCGAGATCCTCACCGAGGCACTCGGCGCCGGCATCACCACGATCATCGGCGGCGGCACCGGCCCCGCCGAGGGGACCAAGGCCACCACCGTCACGCCCGGCGCCTGGCACCTGGCCCGGATGCTGGAGGCGCTCGACCCGTGGCCGGTCAACGTCGCCCTGCTGGGCAAAGGCAACACGGTCTCGGCCGACGCCCTGTGGGAGCAGCTGCGGGCCGGGGCGTCGGGCTTCAAGCTCCACGAGGACTGGGGCACCACCCCCGCCGCCATCGACGCCTGCCTGCGGGTGTGCGAGGAGTCGGGCGTACAGGCGGCCATCCACACCGACACCCTCAACGAGGCCGGCTACGTGGCCGACACCCTGGCCGCCATCGCCGGTCGGGGCATCCACGCCTACCACACCGAGGGTGCGGGCGGCGGCCACGCCCCCGACATCATGACGGTCGCCGGGCAGCCCCACGTGCTGCCGTCGTCCACCAACCCGACCCGGCCCCACACGGTGAACACCGTCGAGGAGCACCTCGACATGCTCATGGTCTGCCACCACCTCAACCCGGCGATCCCGGAGGACCTGGCGTTCGCCGAGAGCCGTATCCGCCCGTCGACCATCGCCGCCGAGGACGTCCTCCACGACCTGGGCGCCATCTCGATGATCGGCTCCGACTCCCAGGCCATGGGGCGGGTGGGGGAGGTGGTGCTGCGCACGTGGCAGACCGCCCACGTCATGAAGGCCCGGCGGGGTGCTTTGCCGGGCGACGGGGCCGCCGACAACGCCCGGGCCCGCCGCTACGTGGCCAAGTACACGATCGCCCCCGCCGTGGCCCACGGGCTCGACGGCGAGGTCGGGTCGGTGGAGGTGGGGAAGCTGGCCGACCTGGTGCTGTGGTCGCCGGCGTTCTTCGGCGTGCGGCCCGACGTCGTACTGAAGGGCGGGATGATCGCCTTCGCCGCGATGGGCGACGCCAACGCCTCGATCCCGACCCCCCAGCCCGTGCTGCCCCGCCCGATGTTCGGGGCGTTCGGCCGGGCGCCGGCGGCGACGTCGCTGGCCTTCGTGGCCCCGGCGGCACTGGAGGACGGGTTGGCCGACCGGCTGGCCGTCGACCGCCCGCTGGTACCGGTGCGCGACTGCCGGTCGGTCACCAAGGCCGACCTGCCCAACAACGACGCCCTCCCCGACATCCGGGTCGACCCCCACACGTTCGCCGTCACCATCGACGGCGACCTCGTCGAGCCCGCCCCGGCCACCGAGCTCCCGATGGCCCAGCGCTACTTCCTCTTCTGATGTCCGCCACCCTGCTGCTCCTCGCCGACGGACGCCTCCCGAGCGGCGGCCATGCCCACTCGGGCGGGTTCGAGCCGGTGGCGGGCCTGGGGTTGGTCCGCACGCTGGACGACCTGGGCGCGTTCCTCCGCGGTCGCCTTCACACCGCCGGCCTGACCGCGGCCGCCATCGCTGCCTCGGTGTTCACTGCCGCTCTCGACGACCTCGACCGGGCGGCCGACGCCCGGATGCCGTCGCCGGCGGCGCGGGAAGCGTCACGACGGCAGGGCCGCCAGCTGCTGCGGGCCGCCCGGAGCGTGTGGCCGTCGCGGCTCTACGACGACCTGCCGCTCCGGCCCCACCAACCGGTCGTCCTCGGGCTCGCGGCCCGGGCCGGCGGCCTCACGCCCGACGCCGCTGCCCTCGCCGCCGCCCACGGCAGCGTCACCGGGGCCGCCAGCGCCGCGGTCCGGCTCCAGTCGCTCGACCCCATCGGCGTCCACGCCCTGCTGGGCGAGCTGGCCCCGGAGGTCGACGCCGTCGCCGCCGCGGCCACCGAGGCCGCCCGGCACGGCGACATCCCCGCCCCCGCGGCGCCGCTGCTGGAGCTGGCCGCCGAGGACCACGCCACCTGGGAGGTGCGTCTCTTTGCGTCATGACCACGATCGTCCCCACCTCCACGACGAGGCGCCCCTGCTGCCGGCACCCGGACCCGGGCCCGGCCGCCGGGCGCTGCGGGTCGGCATCGGCGGTCCGGTCGGCTGCGGAAAGACCGCCCTGGTGGCCGCCCTGTGCCGCCACCTGCGCGACGAGCTGGCGATCGGCGTCGTCACCAACGACATCTACACCACCGAGGACGCCGACTTCCTCCGCCGAAACGGCGTCCTCGGCCCCGAGCGGATCACCGCCGTCGAGACCGGCTGCTGCCCCCACACCGCCATCCGCGACGACATCACCGCCAACCTCGACGCCGTCGAGGAGCTGGAGGAGCGGATCGGCCCGCTCGACCTGGTGCTGGTCGAGAGCGGTGGCGACAACCTCACCGCCACCTTCAGCCACGGCCTGGTCGACCGGCAGATCTTCGTGGTCGACGTGGCCGGCGGCGACAAGGTCCCCCGGAAGGGCGGCCCGGGCGTCACCACCGCCGACCTGCTGGTGGTCAACAAGACCGACCTGGCGCCGCTGGTGGGCGCCAGCCTCGACGTGATGGCCCGCGACTCGGCGGCCGTGCGCGGCGACCGCCCCGTCGTGTTCCTCTCCCTCACCGAGCAGCCCGACGCCGCCCCCGTGGTCGCCTGGCTCCGCGCCCAGCTGCCTGCCACCCAGCCGGTCCCGTGAGGGCGAGGGCCGGCGTCACGGTGCTGCCGCCGACCCGGCTGGTCGACCTGCGCTCCGAGTCGCCCCTCACGCTGCGCTGGGCGGACGGCTGCCTCTACGTGGTGGGGAGCGCCTTCGCCCCGCTGGGCGGCGACGAGCTGGAGCTCGACGTCACCGTGGAAGCCGGGGCGACGCTGACCGTCCGGACCGTCGCCGCCTCGGTCGCCCAGCCGTCCCCCGACGGCCGGCCCTCCCGCCTCACGGTCACGGCCCGGGTGGCCGACGGCGCCACCCTCCGCTGGCTGCCCGAGCCCGGCATCGCCGCCACGGGCGCCGTCCACCACAGCCACACCCGGCTCGACCTCGCCGCCACCGCTCAGGTGGTGTGGCGGGAGGAGGTCATCCTCGGCCGCCACGACGAGCCCGGCGGCGAGTGGCACTCCCACCTCGACGTGCAGCTCGGCGGCGCACCCCTCCTGCGCCAGGACACGGCGGCCGGCGGTCCCCACTGGCGCAGCCCCGCCGTGGCCGCCGGCGCCCGGGCGTCAGGCACGCTCCTCGTCGTCGGCCCCACCGCCCCCACCAAGCCGGGTGTGCTGCGGGCCGAGCGCGACGCCTACGCCGCCGTCATGCCCCTCGGATCGCGTCCGGGCGCGGCCCTCACGTCAGCCCTGGCGCCGACCGCCCGCACGCTGCGGCGCCTGCTCGAGTAGGGCGTGTCCTGCAGGTCATGGCGCACGTCTCTCCGGCCAGATGACGCCGCTCGCCGCACCGAGCCGACATTGAAACCCTGGGTGGGTTCCTGCGTCGTCCCGGCACGCCGAGCGCCGCCCCTGGCTCGGAGATCCGCACACCGGACCTACAGGACACGCCCTGATCGCAGCGGGAGGCGGACGACGAGCCGGGCGCCGCCGGCCTCGTTCTGGGTGGCGAAGACGCTGCCGTCCATGGCCTCGGCCAGGGCCCGAACGGTGGCGAGGCCCACGCCGGTGCCCGTGCCGGCCCGTGAGCCGGGCGCCGTCTGGCTGTAGAGGCGGTCGAACACCTTGTCCCGATCGGCGGGGGCGATGCCGGGGCCGTCGTCGTCCACCGCCAGCACGGCATCGGCGCCGTCGACCGTCACCAGCACCCGCACGTGCGACGTGGCGTGACGCCCGGCGTTCTCCACCAGGTTGCCGGCGATCTGGGCCAGCCGGTCGGCGTCGCCGTGCACCACCACCGGCCCCGGCGTCAGGTCGAACGACAACACCAGTCCGGCGTCCTCCAGGTCGGGTCGGAGGCCCTCGCCGGCGCCGATGGCCACGTCCCGCAGGTCGACCGGCCGGAGCTGCAGCGTGAACGTCTGCGCCCGCAGCCGGGCCAGGTCGAGCAGGTCGCGCACCAGGCGGTCGAGTCGCCCCGCCTCGGCGAGGATCGTGGCACCCGCCGTCCGGGGATCGGGCGCCGTCTCGTCGACCAGGGCCTCCGCCCACCCGCTGATCGACGTGAGCGGCGTGCGCAGGTCGTGCGACACCGACAGCAGGAACTCCTGCTCCGAGTTGCGAGCCTGCTCCAGCGCGGCCGCCATGGTGTTGATCGACCGGGCGAGGCGGGCCAGCTCGTCGTCGTCACCGGGGCGCGGCTCGTCGACCCGTGCGGCCAGCTCGCCGCGGGCGATCCGCTGCGTCGCCGCCTCGGCGGCCGCCAGCGGCCCGGTGAGCGTCCGGGCGAGCTGCAGCGCCACCAGCACCCCGACGGCCATCGTCCCCGCGCCGGCCACCACGAACCAGCGCCCTGCCGGCCCTACCGAAGCGCCGGTGGAGTCGGTCGCCAGCAGCGCCCGCGCCGGCCCGTCCGGCTGTTGCTCCCGCACGATCGGCGCCGCGGCGATGGTGGTCCTGCCGTCGCGCCGCGACACCGGCGTGCCCTCCCGCAGGCTGGCGATGTCGGCCTCGGACAGCAGCGCCGAGCCCTCATCGAGGACCACGAGGCCTAGCGAGTCGACCGACAGCGTCGGCTCCAGGCGCTCCGTCACCGGCTCGGCCCGTGCCGGCCGCAGCTCGGCGACCACGGCGGCCAGGGCCGTGAGCTGCGACATGAGCTCCTCCTCGTCGCGGTGCCGGGAGTCGACGGTGGTGAGGACCAGCGTGCCGACTCCGACGACGGCAACCGCGGCAGCGATGGCGGCGGCGATCGTGAAGACGAGGCGGCGCCGCACGCGACCTCAACCGAGCCGGTAGCCGGAGCGGCGCAGGGTGATGAGGGGGAAGTCCTTCCCGAGCTTGCGGCGCAGCTGGGCGACGTGGACGTCGACGGTCCGTTCGTCGCCGTACCAGTCGTAGCCCCAACCCAGGTCGAGCAGCTGCCGCCGCGACAACACCAGCCCTCGGTTCTCCAGCAGCACGACCAGCAGATCGTACTCACGGGGTGCGAGGTCGACCGGCTCGCCCGACCGGGTGACCACGTGGCGGCCGAGGTCGACGGTCACGTCGCCCAGCACCAGCGGCCCGGTCGCCGCGCTCTCGTCGTCGGCCGTGCGCCGCAGGATCGCCTTGATCCGGGCCACCAGCTCCCGGGGCGAGAACGGCTTGGTCACGTAGTCGTCGGCGCCGATCTCGAGGCCGATGATCCGGTCGGTCTCCTCGCCGCGGGCGCTCAGCATCAGGACGGGGACGCTGCCGTCCCGCCGCATCCGCCGGCACACCTCGAGGCCGTCGATCCCGCCGGGGAGCCCGATGTCGACGATGGCGATGGCGGGCTCCCGCTCGGCGACCAGGGCGAGGCCGTCGGCACCGTTGGCGGCCCGCGCCACGTCGTACCCCGCCTGGTCGAGGTACAGGTCCAGCAGGTCGGCGATGTTGTCGTCGTCCTCGACGACCACGACCGTCTTACGCTCCATCGGCACGGATGGTGTCAGCTCCGTTCGACCGACGCGCGGAATGGCGCACCGAACGGGTCGACCACCCGCACGGTGACGGGTTGATCACGACGGCCGACCAGCTCGACCTCGTCGGCGGTCCACACGTGCAGCATGCGGCGGGTGCCGGGCCTGTGGCTGTGCCACACGACCAGGTCGCCGGCCGGCGTCGGGGCGTCGACGCCGGGGCGGGCGGTGAAGAAGGCGCCGACCAGCACCAGGTCGCCGTCGGCGCCCGTCACGTACACGAGCCCGTTGGGTCGCTCGGGGTCGAGGACGTGGCCCTCCTCGGCGACGGTCGGGTTGAGGTAGTGGAGCAGCGGGCTGCGGGGGTGGACCCGGTCGCGGGGCGGCCGGTAGCCGCCGGCCACGGCGTCGTCGACGTCCGCGAAGGCGGCGAGGGTGGACTCGACGTCGGCGATCAGGTCGTCGGCGGCTTCCTGGTCCTCGCCGGACGCGGCGTCGTAGCGCTCCTCGTAGGGCGGGAGCGCCTCGTGGTCGTGCCCGGTCGCGGCGGGCGGTGGATCGTCCTCGTCCACGGAGGCCCAGGCCACGGCCCCGCCTGTGAGCAGGACCGCGGTCGTCACGGACCCGACGGCGGCCCATCCGAGGCGTCCCCTGACGTTCATGTCGCCCAGCAGACCCCCGCCATGTGAGGGACGTGTGAGGGAGCGATGAGCGTCTACGCCGCGACGCTGAACGCCCGCCACAGGGAGGCGTACTCGTCGCTGCCGGCGAGGAGCTCGTCGTGGGTGCCGACGGCGACGATCCGCCCCCCGTCGACCACCACGATGCGGTCGGCGGTCTGGGCCGTGGGCAGGCGGTGGGCCACCAGCACGGTCGTGCGCCCGGTGGCCACCACGCCCATGGCCTGCTGCACCGCGGCCTCGGTGGCCAGGTCGAGGTTCGACGTGGCCTCGTCGAGCAGCAGCACCACCGGGTCGACCAGCTCGGCCCGGGCCAGGGCGATGAGCTGGCGCTGGCCCGCCGACAGGCTCCGACCCCGTTCGCTCACCGCGGTGAGGTAGCCGTCGGGCAGGCGGGCCACGAAGTCGTGCGCTCCGACCGCCCGGGCCGCGGCCTCCACCTCGGCGTCCGACGCGTCGGGCCGCCCGTAGGCGATGTTGTCGCGGATCGTGCCCGTGAACAGGAACGCCTCCTGGGGCACGACGCCCAGCTGACGGCGGAAGGCGCCCAGGTCGACGTCGCGCAGGTCGACGCCGTCGACGGTCACGGCGCCCCCGGTCGGGTCGTAGAAGCGGGCGATCAGCTTCACGATCGTCGACTTGCCCGCCCCCGTCTCGCCCACCAGCGCCACTGTCTCCCCGGCGGCGATGGTGAGGTCGATGCCGGTGAGGGCGTCGTCGGTGGTGTTGGGGTAGCGGAAGCGCACGTCGTCGAGGCGCACCTCACCGTGGAGGCGTCCGAGTGGCTTGGGCTGCGCCGGGGCCGGGGTGCCCGTCGGGACCGCCATCAGCTCGTCGATGCGGCCGAACGACACCGTCGCCTGCTGCCAGCTGTCGAGCACCTGCGACAGCTGCTGGATCGGCGAGAAGAACATGTTGAGGTACAGCACGAAGGCCACGACGACGCCGGGTGTCACCGTGCCGTTCAGGGCGAGCGTCGAGCCGACGCCCAGCACCACGGCGGTGCCGATGTCCGACAGCAGCAGCACGAACGGGAAGTACAGGGCGATGAGTCGCTGCGCCCCGAGGCGGGCGTCGAGGTACTCGCCGTTGACGTCCCGGAAGCCGGCGATGTTGCGGTCCTCCCGGGTGTACGCCTGCGACACCCGCACGCCCGACAGGCTCTCCTGGAAGTTGGCGTTGACCGCGGCGATGCGGTCGCGGGCGGTGTCGTAGACGGCGCTCGACCGCCGCCGGTACCACCAGGTGGCGAGCGCCAGGGGCGGCAGGACCGACGCGGCGGCCAGGGCGAGCGGCGGCGACAGCACCACGAGGAACCCGAACACGCCGACGCAGGTCGCCAGGCTCACCAGCGCGGTGACCAGGCCGGTCTGCAGGAGCTGCTGCAGCGCCTCGATGTCGGTGGTCATGCGGGTCATGATGCGACCGGCCAGCTCGCGGTCGTAGTAGTCGAGGCTGAGCCGTTGGAGGTGGGCGAACACCCTGATCCGCAGGGCGTAGAGGAGCCGTTCGGCGGTGCGGCCGGTCACGAGGGTGTAGATGCGGGTGATCAGCCAGTCGCCGATCGCCGCCACCAGGAACACCGCGGCGGCGGTCCACAGCGCGGTCTCGTCCATCGCCCGGACGCCGTCGTCGATGCCGCGCCGGACCATGAGGGGACCGATCAGGGTGAGGAGGGCGTCGAAGGCGACGAGGCCGAAGCCGATCGCCAGCGCCCGCCGGTAGGGGCGGAGGAACTCGGGGAGGCGGAACGCCCGGGGCGCGGCCTCGGCGGCGACGTCGATGTCGGGTTCGTCGTCGGCGGGCGGGAGCTTGTCGAGGGCGGCGAGCAGCTCCGGCGTCGGGGCGAGGCCCATCCCGGCCCCTCCACTGGCGAACGTGCCGCCGCCGGGCGCGATGCGGGCCGGTCCGGCCACTTGCGCCGTCGGCGCCAGTCGGTCCCCGTTGCGCTTCTCGGCCGGCCACGCCTCGGGGGTGCTGCGGTCCTCACGAAGTTGCGACAGAACCGGCCCGGAACGGTCCTCTTCTGTCGCAGTTTCGGCGTCGGCCGGCTCCTCGCAGCTGTCACCGGGGCCGGTCAGGAGCGCCCGGTACGTCAACGAGCGGGCCAGCAGCTCGTCGTGGGTGCCGGAGTCGGCGACGCGGCCGCCGTCGACCAGCACGATCCGGTCGGCCAGCCGCAGCGTCGAGCGCCGGTGGGCCACCAGGATCGTGGTGCGCCCCTGCATCGTCGTCTGCAGGGTGGCGTGGATCTCCTCCTCGGTGCGGGCGTCGATCGAGCTGGTGGCGTCGTCGAGGATGAGGATGCGGGGGTCGGTGATCAGCGCCCGGGCCAGCGCCACCCGCTGCCGCTGGCCGCCCGACAGCGTGAGCCCCCGCTCGCCGACCACCGCGTCGTAGCCGTCGGGCAGGGCCCGGATGAACGTGTCGGCCTCGGCGGCCCGAGCCGCGGCGACCACCTCGGCGTCGGTGGCGTCGGGCCGCCCGTAGGCGATGTTGGCGCGGATCGAGTCCGAGAACAGGAACGGCTCCTCGAACACCACGCCGACCTGGCGCCGCAGCGAGTCGAGCGTCACGTCCCGCACATCGACCCCGTCGACCGTGACGCCGCCCGACGCCACGTCGTAGAAGCGGGGGAGCAGCAGGGCGACCGTCGACTTCCCCGACCCGCTCGTCCCCACCAGCGCCACCCGCTCGCCGGGGGCGATGCGCAGGGTGAAGCCGTCGAGCACGGGCTCGTCGTGGGTGTAGCCGAAGTGGACGTCGTCGAAGCGGACCTCGCCCCGTTCGACGGTGAGGTCGGGGGCGTCGGGCCGCTCGACCACCAGCGGGTTGGCGTCGAGCAGGTCGAGCAGCCGCTCGGCCCCCGCCCGGGCCTGCTGCCCGACCGCCAGCGCGGCCGCGAACATCCGCACCGGCGCCACCACCTGCACCAGGTACGACGTGAACGCCAGCAGCGTGCCGACCGTGATCCGGCCGTGGATCGCCATCCAGCCGCCGAACGCCAGCACCGCGACCTGGCCGAGGACGGGGATGATCTGCAGCGTCGGGGTGAAGCGGGCCTGCAGGCGGATGAGGCGCATGCGGGCCCGGAACAGGTCGGCGCTGGCGTCGGCCAGGTGGTCGAGCTCGCGGTCCTCCTGGCCGAAGCCCTTCACGACCCGCACGCCGGTGACGGCCTCGTCGACCACGCCCGCCACCTCGCCGGCCCGCTGCTGCGAGTCCCAGGAGGAGGGGAAGATCGTGGTGCGCAGGCGCAGGGCGGCGACGGCCATCGCCGGCACGACGAGCAGGGCGACCAGCGTGAGCGGCGGCGACAGCACCACCATCACGATCAGCGCCACCACCACCAGCACGAGGTTGCCGAGCATGATCGGCAGGAAGGCGAGGAGGCCCTGGAGCAGGGTGACGTCGCTCGACGAGCGGCTGACGAGCTGGCCGGTGCGGAGCTGGTCGTGGGACGCGAAGTCGAGGCGCTGGAGGCGTTCGTAGACGGCGTTGCGCAGGTCGAACTGCACGTCGAGGGCCACCCGGCCGCCGACGAAGCGGCGCACGTAGGCGGCGGCGAACCCGAAGAACCCGGCGGCGACCAGCAGCACGATCCAGGGCGCCAGCGGGCGGCTCCGGGCGGTGATGACGTCGTCGACGATGATCTTCGCCAGCAGCGGCGTCATGGCCGAGACGCCCTGGCCCGCCATCGACACGCCGAACGCGATCACCACGTTCCGCCGGTGGGCCGCCATGAACGGCCACAGCCGGGCGATCCACCCGCCGGCCTCCGGCGGTGCCGGCTGCGGCGCCGGCCGACTCCGGGTCGTCACGTCGCGGACGCTCCGGCGGTTCCGGCCGTCCCCGCCGCGGCCCGGGTGGCCCGCAGGGCGTCGCCGAGCGACCTGAGGCCCCGGATGGTCCGGTTGCGTTCGGCGGCCGGGGCGGCGTCGAGCACGTCGTGCAGGGCGCCGGCCATGGCCCGCTCCGCCTCCGCCAGCGCGGCGGTGCCGGCCGGCGTCACCTCCAGCCGGACGCCCCGCCGGTCGCCGGTCACGTCGACCCGCCGCACCCAGCCCCGGGTCTCGAGGCCGTCGAGCAGCCCGGTGAGGGAGGGCCGGGAGACGGCTGCCTGCTCGGCGATCCGGCTGGCCCGCTCCGACGACGACGCCACCAGCGCGAGCACCCGGAACTGCGGCAACGTCATCTCCCCGAGCGCCCGCTCCAGCCGCCGAGCCGTGAACGCGACCGCCCGCGCCGCGGTCACCAGCTCCTGTCGTTCCGTACCCATATGGTTAGGGTACCGAACGATCCCCGTTTCGGAACTCGTGCTACGCTCTTCCGTCCCAGCGCTCGTAGCTCAATTGGATAGAGCATCTGACTACGGATCAGAAGGTTGGGGGTTCGAGTCCCTCCGAGCGCGCCGAATAAGTACCAGGTCAGAGGCGATGCGCCGAGCCTGCTTCCCGTCCCCTGGGGTATACCACTGCGGTATACCCGGTGCCGGCTGGATGCTGCGAGGTGTGCGGTGTCGGGTTCATGGTGGGAAACCGTGGCGGGTAGGTGGTTGAGAGTTTCGGGACGTGGCCCCGGTACCTGGGTGACAGTGGCTCTGCCGGCTCCATGCAATCGGTATCGTGAGCGTCTGGTAGTGCCGCAGCCTCTACATCGAGACGTCGAAGAAGGGATGCCGCTCCCAGGAGCCTCGCCGAGCGCAGCGCGAGACCTCCCAGGTGCTCGACCATCTCCGGAGCCACGGCGTCTCGCGGCGGGAAATTGCTCGGTCCCTGCACCTTAAGGTCGAGGGCCTCGATCGTCTTGTGTTCGGGCCTCGTGGTGCTCGCCCAGGACGGCGGGTCGCCCAAATCGGACCCTCAGCGCTAGCCGCGACACGACCATACCTGCGACCTGTCAAGTAGTCCCATGAACCCGAGCCCCCTCGACGGAACGTACCTGTGAGCGTTGATCTCCTCACGTTCGACGACGCGCTGAGCGACGCTGCCGAGGTGGCCGACGAACCCCACCTACTCCTCGGCAACGGCTTCTCCATCTCGTGCCGACCGGGTGCCTTCAACTACGGCGCCCTTCTCGACGAAGCCACGTTCGACACGGCGCACGGCGACATTCGTGCTGTGTTCGAGCTGCTCGGTACGACCGACTTCGAGTACACGGCAGTACGGACCTTCCTCCATCGCTTCCGCAAGATCTACTCGCTCAACTACGACATGCTCGTGTACTGGGCTGCGATGCAGGATCTCGAACCCGCCGTTCCGACGAATGACGGGTTCACGAGTGGCGACGACCCCGACGCCGACTACGTGGTGTGGGAGCCCTACCTCGACTTCGGCGAGCAACGGCTCTTCTTCCTCCATGGGGGTCTGCACCTCTACGACACCGGGCACGAGATCTCGAAGATCACCTGGTCTCGTACCGGCGTCCCCCTCGTCGACCAGATCCGAGATGCGCTCGTCGTGGGCCGCTACCCCTTGATCGTCACCGAGGGGAACTCCCAGGAGAAGGAGGCCAAGATCCTCCACAATGCCTACCTCAACCATGCCATCCGGAGCTTCGCCAGGATCCAGAAGACGCTCTTCATCCATGGCCACTCGCTTGCCGCGAACGACCAGCACATCTTCCGTCGGATCGAGGAGGGGAAGCTCGACCGGCTCTACATCAGCGTGTACGGCGATCCCAATAGCGAGTCAAACAGGGAGGTCATCGCACGAGGGCACCAGATGAGCGCCAACCGTGCGGGCCTGAGCCGGCACGCCTTGGCCGTGAAGTTCTACGACGCTAAAAGCGCTCACGTCTGGGGATGAAGTGAGCGATCGTCTGAACTTCAAGCAGGGCCAGCTCTTCCACATGACGCTCATCGAGCGCCTGCCTGCGATTGCTGCTAGCGGACGGCTCCTGTGCGACCTGGCTCTGGCCGAGCTGGAACTGCCTGGACACCCGATCGCTCACGCCCACATCAAGGAACGGCGGCGACGGGTCGAGGTGCCTATACCGCCCGGCGGTGTCGTCGGCGACTACGTGCCGTTCTACCTCGCGCCTCGATCCCCGATGCTCGCCGCGAACCACTACGGCAACGTTCAGGGTCGCTCCGCTGGGCAGGACGGCATCGTCTACTTCGTGACCACGATCGAGCGCATCGCCGCTCTTGGCGGGGTAGTGCTGACGAACAAGCACCCGGCCAGGCGGCCGCAGTTCACGAACGATCTGTCACGGTTCGGCGCTCCGGACTTCATCGACTGGGACGTGATGTTCGATCCGTGGTTCACGTCAGCGACCGACACCGAACGACCAGAGCGCCGCCAGGCTGAAGTACTGGTGCATCGCGAGGTACCACTCGAAGCGATGATCGGACTGGCTGCCCGAACTGCCGACGAGCTCGCCGCGGCCCGCGCCATATGCGAGCCTGATCATCCGGACTGGCACTTCAACGATCGGCCAGACTGGTACTTCTGATGGACCATGACCAGGAAGGGGGACCGTTGCGATGAGCATCCGCTACGAGCACGGTGACCTCCTGTCCGCACCTGCCGAGGCCGTGGTCAACACGGTCAACACCCGTGGTGTCATGGGCAAAGGGATCGCGCTGCAGGTCAAGCAACGCTGGCCCGAGGTCGATCGCGCCTACCGGGCCGCCAGCAAGCGCGGCGAGGTGACCCTCGGCCACATGCACCTGGTCGAGCGGGGTGGACTGGGGGACGGGCCGCGCTTCGTCATCAACTTCCCCACGAAGGACCACTGGCGCTCGCGCTCGAAGCTCAGCGACATCGAGGCGGGGCTGGTCGATCTGCGCACGACGATCGAGAAGCTCGGTCTCCGCTCGATCGCCATCCCGCCGCTCGGCTGTGGCAACGGGGGACTCGATTGGGCTGACGTCCGTCCGCTCATTGATGCCGCGCTCGATGACCTCGATTGTGTCGACGTGATCGTCTACCCGCCCGAGGGTGCGCCCGCTGCCGACCGGATGGTGGTTGGAACGGCCAAACCGCGGATGACTCCGACGCTAGCTGGGCTCGTCCGCCTCCTCGATGGCTACTGGGCTGACGTGCTCGGCATCACCGATATCGAGGTGCAGAAGCTCGCCTACTTCCTTGGGGTCCGCCGGCCCGCACTCCGCCTTCAGTTCGTGAAGGGCCCGTATGGCCCGTACTGCGAAGACCTCCAGCACGTCCTCCAGCGAGCTGAGGGCCACTATCTGAAGGGCTACGGCGATCGCAGCCGCCGGCCCTGGGACCCCGGCCCGCTTGAGGTATTGCCCGGGGCCGTCGGTACCGCGAACCAGCTCGTACGGACCGAGTCGGCGTTCGGCAGTGATCTGCGGTCCGTCGCCGCTCTTGTCGACAGCTTCGAGGGAGCGTGGGGTCTCGAACTGCTCAGCACCGTGCACTGGGTAGCTAACGAGCCGAACGGCGCCACCGACCCCAGCAGCACGCGGGAGCGCATCAGCGCGTGGAGCATCCGCAAGAACCGGCTCTTCCCCGAGTCGGACATCCAGGATGCATGGTCACACCTCACCGACCGGGGGTGGATCGAGCCGCCGGCCCGCACGCCTGAGTTATTCGACGCCTAACCCGTACAAACCAAACGTCGGACGGCGGGGTTCGTTACGAGGGGCTGGCGCGAAGGCTGGCGCGATAACCGGCGCGACGGGCAGGACAAGGAACCACCCGGCGGATCCAAGCCAGAGCGAACGCCGAGGTAGGGCGCACACAGAAGCACGGGAAAGGACCCGACGATCCGGCCTACGGATCAGAAGGTTGGGGGTTCGAGTCCCTCCGAGCGCGCTGAATAAGTCCAGGTCAGAGGCGGTCCTCAAGGCCCGCCTCTTGCTGTTCGGGGGTATACCGCATACCTGCGAGCCGGCTGGGCGCTGCGATGCTTGACACCCTGTGCTGCACCGATTCGCCGGCAGCGGGACGTCGCGGGTCCCGGCATGCCGGCATCTCGACGGAACGGCATCAAGGGGGGAAGTTGCTGGGTGCTCGTGCCCGCTCGCCTAGAGTCAATCACTGACATTTGACAGTGATTGACGTAAGATGGCTGGGTGGACAGCTCGATCGGTCTCATCGACGTGCACCATCACGCCATCCCGGAGCTGTATCTCGCCGCTCTCGCCGAGCGGGGCGTACGGGCGCCGGTCCAGGGTGCGTCGTTCCCGGCGTGGGATCCGGAGGCGAGCCTGGCGGTGATGGACGAGGCGGGCATCGCCACCGCGATCCTGTCGATCAGCTCGCCGGGTCTGGCGGACGCGGCAGGTGAGGACGCCTGCCGCTTGGCCCGGCGGGTCAACGAGCACCTCGCTGGCGTCGTCCACGAGCATCCGACTCGCTTCGGGGCCTTTGCCCTGATCCCCGTGCACGAGATGTCCTCTGCTCTCGGCGAGGTGGCCTACGCCCTCGATCAGCTCGGGCTCGACGGTGTCGGCGTGTACACGAGCACGTGGGGCCGATACCTCGGTGACTCGCAGTTCGAGCCGCTGCTGGCCACGCTCGCGGACCGGCAGGTTGCTGTATTCGTGCACCCGGTCCTGCCGCCCCAGCCCGGCCCACTGTTCGGCGCGCCGGGTTCGGTTGCGGAGTTCCCGATCGAGACGACCCGGGCCGTGATGAGCCTCCTGTTCTCCGGGACGCTCGATCGACATCCGGGGTTGAAGTTGATCTTGTCCCACGCCGGTGGGACGGTCCCGTTCCTCGCTCCCCGGATTGCCCACGCCGCCACCATCGATCCTGACCTGCGGGGCAAGCCGCCGGCTGATCTCCTCGGGTCGTTGCGGCGCCTCTACTACGACGTCGCGATGTCGGCGACGCCGACCCAGCTGGCCTGCCTCGGAGACCTCGTCGACCCGAGTCACATCCTGTTCGGCAGCGACTTCCCGTTCATGCCCGCTCACCACGCCCTCGACAACGCGGCCGGGCTGCGTCGTTACCCGGGCCTGTCCGCCCCGCAGCTGGAGCGGGTCGGCCGCGCCAACGCGCTCGACCTGTTCCCCCGGGTGCGGCCCGCCTGATTCGAGGGCGTATGGAGCTGGGGCCATCGACACCGGGCGGTTCGCCGACGAGGTCGTCCCCCATCGATGTCACGTCCCGAATGACCTCGTCGACCGTGGCGGTCGACGAGGGCCCCGGCGCGACACCACGCTCGAGAAGCTTGCCGCGCTGGAGCCGGCGTTCGTCCATGGCGGCACCGTCACCTCCGGCAAGTCCAGCCCGCTGAGCGACGGGGCTGCTGCGCTGCTGCTGACCTCCGCTGAGTACGGTCGTCAGCGCGGCTTCGAGCCGCTGGCGAAGGTGCGCAGCGTCGTCGTCGTCGTCGGGGTACCGCCTCGCGTCATGGGCATCGGCCCCGGTCCGGCCACCGACGGACCGTGGTCACGGGCCCGACGCGTCGGCTGGTTCCGCGCGGGCGTCGAAGGCCGTCTCGGCGAGGCAGCGGTCGACGAGCTGCTCGCCGCGAGCCCAGTCGAAGTTGCGGTTCGCGTAGGCCCGGGCGACGAAGGGTCCGCCCGAGTAGAACAGCTCGTACTGCTGGTGCCGGCCGGCGAACTCGGAGCCGATCACGTCCCAGGCGAGCTTGAACAGCGAGATGCGCTGTTCGGCCGGCGCTCCGGGTGAGCGCACGTAGCGGCGGAAGTCCTCGCCCGGCTCGTCGGCCAGCAGGTCGGCGACCGAGGACGGCACTTGGATGACCCCGCCGCCGCATAGTGTGCGCAGCGCCTCGATGGCGCCGGCGTAGGTCTGGCCCGCGGTAGCCATGGTGGCGTACATCAGCCGGGCGTTCGGGCGGACGGCGCCGCCCAGCAGCGGTTCGCACGCGACCTCGGTGGCCAGCACGCCGGCCTCGATCATCGCCACGGACGCCGCAAGGCGCCCGAGGATGTCGGCGACGAGCGGGTCCTTGAGCGTCTGGTTGGTGCGGGCGACCCGCTGGGCGATCCCGGCGAGGAACTCCAGCTTGGTCCAGCACCGGATCTGGGCCTGGGTGTTGATGTAGACGTGCGCGGGCGTGGCGAAGAACTGGGCGGCCGTCAGCTCGACATCCCGGTACACGAAGGTGTTCTCCCAGGGGACGAAGACGTCGTCGAACACGACCAGGCAGTCGTTCTCGTCGAACCGGCTCGACAGCGGGTGGTCGTAGGTGCTGGTCGCGTTCGCCTCATACGAGCGGCGCGAGTACAGCTTCAACCCGGCGGCGTTGATCGGCACCACGCAGCTGAAGGCGTACGCCTCGTCCTCGGAGCTCATCGGCTGGATGGTGCTCACGAACAGCAGGTCCGAGAAGACGGCGGAGGTCCCGATCATCTTCGCTCCCCGGATGACGAACCCACCGTCTCGCTCCTCGGCGATGCCGGCGTGGAGGAAGGGCTCCTCCTGCCGGCTGGAAGGCTGGGACTTGTCGTTCTGGGGGTTGATGATGACGTAGGACAGGTAGAGGTCCCGGTCCCGGGCCTCGGCGTGGACCCGCGTGGCGTTCGCGGCCAGCTCGGGCGCCCCTCTGGCGAGGACCTCGGGCGCGGCGGCGAGGCCGGTCAGGAGGGACGCCACGTGATCGGGCGTGCGGCCGAGGAACCCGTAGCTCTCCGTGGCCCAGCGGCGCATGGCCCGGCGTCGGGCGACGAGGTCCGCCTGTGTGGTGGGCACGAGGAAGCTCATGTTGACCGGCTCGCCGGTGGCCGGCGACGGGAACGTCATGACCTCCGGCTCCTCAAGGGCCACGTCGTAGAGACGGGCGAACGCGCGCGCCGACCGGGCGAAGGCCGGGTGCGAAGTCAGGTCCTTCACGGTCTCGCCGTCGATGACGACGTGCCGACCGTCCCGGAGGGCGTCCAGGTAGCTGGTTCCGGTGCGGGTCACGAGCGCTCTCCCGCGGCGGGGTAGCGCACCTCGAAGGTGGTGCAGCCATCGGGCGACTCCCACGGCCCATGGGGCATCCCCGGCGGACGGCAGGCGTACATCCCCTCGGTGAAGGTCTGCCCGAGCCGCAGGTCGGTGATGGAACCCCGAAGGATCCACACCTCCTCCCAGAACTCGTGGGTCAGCGTCTCCTCGGTCACGGTGCCCTCCCCGAACTCCAGCATCCGGGAGGCGACACCGGACGTCGGATCGTGGCTGAGGATGCGTTCGCGGCGGCCGTCGCCCGCGGGCGTCCACGGGATCCGGTCGGCGGGGAAGAACTCTAGGGCCGGCTTCATGGCAGTAGTGTACACATGTCACTCACTGACATTAAGGAGCGAACGTGGATCTGAAGCTTTCGCCGGATGGCGTGCTGGTCGACCTGGAGTACCCGACCGTGGCTGTCGTCGGCTACTCGGGTCGCGATCGGGCCGCCGTCCAGGTCCACCTCGACGAGCTGGCGGCCCACGGCGTGCCGCCGCCGGCGGAGGTCCCGGCCGTGTGGGAGCTGGACGCCTCGGCACTCACGTCGGCTGGGCGGATCGAGGTCGATCCTGCGCGGTCGTCGGGGGAAGTGGAGCCGGTCCTGGCCCGGGCCGGAGGCGACTGGTACCTGTCGGTGGGCAGTGACCACACCGACCGCGTGCTCGAGCGCACGTCGATGGCAGCGGCCAAGTCCGCGTGCCCCAAGGTGATCGCCAGCGAGTGCTGGCGGCTCGCCGACGTCGAGGCGCGCTGGGACACCCTCGAGCTGAGGTCGCAGGTGCGGGTCTGCGGCGCGTGGCGGGACTACCAGCGCGGCCCTCTGGCACTCATCCGCCAGGTCGGCTTCTACCGGCGCCGGTTCGCCGACGTGGTGGGCGATCTCGTCGTGTTCTGCGGCACCGTGCCCACGATCGACGGGCTGGTGCTCGGGGCCGACGTCTTCCGGGCCGCGCTCGTCGACCCCGGACTGGGCCGGACGCTGACCTGCCAGTACCAGCTGGCCCCGCCGACCCTGCCAGGTAGCGACAGTAATTGACACTTGTCACTCATTGACGTCTAATCTTGGTGGAACTCGCCCAGCCCGAAGGAGCACCCGATGGCGAACGGAATCGTGGCGTGGGGCGCCTACCTCCCGTACTGGCGCCTGCGGCGCGAGGCGATCGGCGACGCCCTTGGCATCGCCACCAGCCGGGGAGAGCGCACCGTGGCCTCCTACGACGAGGACACGACATCGATGGCGGTCGAGGCAGCCCGCAGCGTCGTCCTGTCGCAGAGCAGCGCCCCGGCACTGGTGACCCTCAGCACGTCGGCTCCCGCCTACCTGGACAAGAACGACGCCACCGCCCTGCACGCCGCCCTTGGGCTCCCGACCTCGGCTGCCGCCTTCGACGTCGGCGGCAGCGTCCGGTCGGCCGCCGGGGCGATGGCGCTCGCCGACGCCTGGTCCCGGCGCGGGGAGCCTGCCCTCGCCACCATGGCCGACATACGCACCGGGCTCCCCGGCGGCGGCGACGAGCGGGACGGTGGGGACGGTGCCGCGGCCTTCCTCTTCGGGACCGAAGCGGTCGCCGCCGAGGTGCTGGCGTGGGCTCACGTGAGCGAGGAGATCCTCGAGCGGTGGCGGGTGCCGGGAGCGGCGTCGAGCGACCGGTGGGAGGAGCGGTTCGGCGAGCACGCCTACGGGCCGATGGGCGAGGCGGTCGTCGCCGATGCCCTCAAGGAGGCAGGCCTGGCGGCCGACGAGCTCGACCACGTGGTCGTCGCCGGGCCCCACGGCCGCGCCACCCGGCGGCTGGCCTCGACGATCGGGGCCCGGCACGAGGCCCTGGCGCCCGACCTCGCCCGGCGGATCGGCAACACCGGGGCGGCCCAAGTCGGCATCTCGCTGTGCGACGTCCTCGACCGAGCCGAGCCCGACGAGACGATCCTGGTGGTGTCGCTGTCGGACGGCGCCGACGCCCTGGTCCTGCGCGCGACCGGCGACCTGGCCGCTGCCCGGGAGCGACTCTGGCGGACTGGGGCAGCCACCGTCGCCGCGCAGGTGGAGACCGGCCGCTCCGACCTCCCGTACAACGCGTTCCTCACCTGGCGCGACGTACTCCACCGCGAGCCCCCGCGCCGTCCCGACCCAGAGCCGCCGGCGGCGCCGCCTTCGCGGCGCGCCGGGGCGTGGAAGTTCGGCTTCAACGGCTCGCGGTGCCACGGCTGCGGCACCCTCCACCTGCCGCCGGCTCGGGTATGCAGCGGCTGCGCGGCGGTCGACGAGATGGCGACCGAGCGGGTGGCCGACGCCACTGGCACGGTCGCGACGTTCACTGTCGACCGACTGGCGTTCAGCCTGTCGCCGCCCGTGGTGGCCGCGGTGATCGACTTCGACGGCGGGGGACGGTTCTCGTGCGAGCTGACCGACCTCGATCCGGCCGAGGTCGAGATCGGTCTGCGGGTCCGGATGACGTTCCGCAAGCTGCACACGGCGAACGGCGTCCACAACTACTTCTGGAAGGCGAAGCCGGTGCGCTCGGCGCACCCGATCGGAGGAGAGGACTGATGGGCTCCAAGGGCATCCGGGATCGCGTGGCGATCGTCGGCATGGCGTGCACGAATTTCGGCGAGCGCTGGGACCTCAGCCTCGACGACCTCCTCATCGACGCGGCCACCGACGCCGCCGCTTCGGCGGGCGTCGGGGTCGCCGACGTCGACGCCTTCTGGCTCGGCACGATGTCGTCCGGCATCAGCGGGCTGACGCTGTCCCGCCCGCTCAAGCTGGACTACAAGCCGGTCACCCGCCTGGAGAACATGTGCGCCACCGGTTCCGAGGCTTTCCGCAACGCCTGCTATGCAGTCGCCTCTGGCGCCTTCGACCTGGCCATGGCCATCGGAGCCGAGAAGCTCAAGGACGGCGGGTACTCGGGTCTGGTCCTGCCGGTCCCGCCGTCGGACGGCACGACCGTCCAGCTCACCGCCCCGGCGATGTTCTCGCTGCTCGCCCCCGCGTACGCCAAGAAGTACGGCGTCGACGAGGCCGAGATGAAGGATGTCCTCACCCGGATCGCCTGGAAGAACCACCGCAACGGGGCGCTCAACTCACGGGCCCAGTTCCGCAAGGAGGTGGCCAAAGACGTGATCTGCAACGCCCCGATCGTCGCCGGCCCGCTCGGCGTCTTCGACTGCTCCGGCGTGAGCGACGGTGGGGCGGCCGCCATCGTGTGCCGGGCCGAGGACGCGCACCGTTACACCGACCGGCCCATCTACGTGAAGGCGCTGTCGTTCGTCGCCGGCCCCGCGGCTGGCCAGACGGACTCGACGTACGACTACACCAGCTTCACGGAGGTCGTGCGTTCGTCGGCAGAGGCCTACGCCCAGGCGGGCATCGAGGATCCCCGGGCCGAGCTGGCCATGGCCGAGGTGCACGACTGCTTCACGCCCACCGAGCTGGTGCTCATGGAGGACCTCGGCTTCGCCCCCCGAGGTTTTGCCTGGAAGGAGGTGCTGGCCGGCACGTTCGATCTTGACGGGGACCTTCCGGTCAACCCCGACGGGGGCCTCAAGAGCTTCGGCCACCCGATCGGTGCCTCGGGACTGCGGATGCTCTTCGAGTGTTGGGCGCAGCTGCGCGGCGAGGCCGGTGACCGCCAGATCGCATCGGTGACGGCCGGTGACCGGAAGCTGGCTCTGACCCAGAACCTGGGCGGCCAGCCGGGAGACTGCGTCAGTTTCGTGAGCGTCGTCGGCAGTGAGCCCTCGAGCTGAGAGCGCATTGCCGTCCGTCATCCGTGTCGCAGGCGGAGACATCGAATACCGCGTGGACGAACCGGTGCCGGGCGCCCCGGGAGGACCGGCGCTCGTGTTCCTCCACGAGGGCCTGGGGTCGCTCCGCCTGTGGCGGGAGTTCCCCGACGCCGTGCGGGCCGCGGTGGGCGGGCCCCGCACGCTCGTGTACTCCCGGCACGGGTACGGCCGCTCCGCTCCGGTCCGCCGGCCTCGGCCTGTCAGCTATATGCACGACGAGGCCCTCAACGTCCTGCCCGAGATCCTCGACCGGCTGAGCGTGCACCGCCCGGTGCTGATCGGCCACAGCGACGGGGCCTCCATCGCTCTGATCCACGCCGGCGGGGGGTTCCCGGTGGCCGGGCTCGTCCTGCTCGCCCCACACGTGTCGGTCGAGGACCGCACGATCCGGGGCATCCGAGCCGCGCAGGAGGCCTTCCGGACGACCGACATGCCCGAGCGCATGCGGCGGCACCATGCCGATCCGGCCGCGACGTTCTGGGGGTGGAGCGAGGCCTGGCTCGATCCAGCGTTCCGCGACTGGAGCATCGAGGAGATGCTCCCTCGGATCGAGAGCCCGGTGCTCGTCGTCCAGGGGACCGACGACCGCTACGGGACCCTGGCGCACCTACGGGCGATCGAGCGAGAGGTCGCCGGACCCGTCCGCACGGTCGTGCTCGAGGGCGTGGGGCACGCCCCTCACCTCGAGGCGCCGGCGGAAACCCTCGGGCACATCTCGTCGTTCATTACGAAGTCGGTTTGAGTCGGTCGGCGAAGATATCGCACGCGTAGTCGATGACCTCGAGCAGAGCGTGGGGCTCAAAGGGGCGGCTGTCCCTCAGCCAGTCCGCCATGACGGCTTCGTTGCCGGCACTGAGCGACGCGGCGAGCATCTCCGGTGCGAACGGGTCGCCGGACGACTCCTCGGCAAGTGCGGCGGCGAGGAGTCGCTGTATCTCACGCTGAATGCGGACGTACTCGGCGCGGACCGCTGGCTCGCGCAGGATCGCGAACCGGCTCCGATGCCAGTCCTCCCGGGCGGCGAACTCGGCGCTTATCATGCCGACGTAATACCGCCAGTAGGAGAGGACGCCGCCGGAGCGCCTGGCCAAGCCGGCCTTGAAGCGCTCGAGGGCATCGATCTCCTCGGAGAGCGCCAAGGCCTCCTTGGTCTCGAAGTGGCGCAGCACCGTCCGGACCGAGACCTCGCAGGCGGCGGCGACCTCGTCGAGCGTGACGTCGTCGAACGCGCGCTCGATGAACATCGGCGTCGCGGCTTCCACGATCAGCGCCCGCGTCTTCGCCTTCTTCCGCTCACGCAATCCACCTTCGGCCACGGCGACAGCATAACTGGCAACGAGTGTCATGACTTGTCTTCCCGCGTCTGCGCCTCAGCAGGTGCGGCGGGCGAGGAAGTCGTGCAGCTCAAGGAGCGTCTCCTCCAGCTCGGGCGGCACCACCAGGGGGGTGGCTCGCCCCCGCCTCACGGCCGAGCTCCGCCGTCGCCGCTGCTTGTCAAGCGTCCGAGGGTCGTCGGCGTACACGGTCCGGGCCGCGGTCAGAACGGCCGAGTAGTCGCCCTCGGAACGGTTGGCCACGTCGTCGCGCGCACCACGGCCTACCTCGACCGTCGGCCCGTCGATGCGGAACCACCACGCCACCCGGTTGGTACCGGGATCGGCGAGGTGCTCGGGTGGGTCGGTTGCGATCTCGCAGATCGAGAAGGTCACGCCCTCCAGCGCCGAGCCCATGGCGGGGATCACCTCGTGGAGCCGCCGCCGGAACAGGTCGAACCACTCGTCTCCTGCGAACTCCACCTGACGGCCGTCCATGCGTCTCCTTGCCGGAAATAGCGGCGCTCACTGACTTATGTCGCTAATTGACACTATGGTCGGGTCGGTCTACCGTCAAACTCCCACCACACCGACGAGGAGAGCTCGCGTTGACCAAACGCTCGGCCAGCTGTGACATCCGGACCGAGGCCGGTGTGGTGCGCTGGCGATGGCGCGACGGCATCGGGTCCTTCCGCGGCGTGCCCTACGCGTCGCCACCGGTCGGGCCCCGGCGGTTCTTGCCGCCGGAGCGGCCCCCAGCCTGGGACGGCGTGCGCCCGACCGAGGAACCTGGGCCGGCGCCGATGCAGCCGCCGTCGCGGGCCGAGGTCGTGATGGGGCCGATGGACGTGCCTGGCTACAGCGAGGATTGCCTCACGCTCAACGTCTGGACCCCGGCACCGGCCAGCGGGGCGCAGCTCCCGGTGCTCGTGTGGCTCCACGGCGGCGGGTACATGTTCGGAGCGGGTTCTGCATCGTGGTACGACGGCTCGGTCATGGCCAGGCGAGGCGGGATGGTTGTCGTCACCGTCAACTACCGGCTCGGCGCACTCGGCTACCTGTACCTGCCGACGAGCACCGGCGCAGGCGGGCCGGCAGCCAATCTCGGCCTTCAGGACCAGTGCATGGCCCTGGAGTGGGTCTGCGACAACATCGCCGCCTTCGGCGGCGACCCCGCACGGGTAACGGTCGCCGGCCAGTCCGCGGGCGGGCTCTCGGTCGTGGCGCTCCACGCAATGCCCCGCGCCTCCGGGCTGTTCCAGCGGGCGATCGTGTGGAGCAGCGGTCTCCAGCTGCCGGCCCACACGCTCGACGAGGCCACCGCGGTCACCGACGTCTTCCTCGCCGCCGCGGGCATCCCTCACGACAGCGTCGACGCCTTGCTCGACCTTCCCGCCGACCGGATCCTGGAAGCTCAGGAGAAGACGCTGCTGCAGGCCGCGGTCGCAGTCGGCGGTGATCCGCGGCTGCAACCGTCGTCGATGGCGCCCTTCCGGCCGGTGGTCGACGGCGACGTCCTTCCCGAGGATCCGGTCGCCGCAGCCCGGCGCGGTGCCATGGACGCCGGCGACCTACTGATCGGCGTCAATGCCGAGGAGATGGGATTCGTCTTCGCCTTCGACGAGACGTTCTTCGAGCAGGACCAGCTCACCGTGCTGGCCCAGGTCGAGGCCACCTGGGGAGACGAGGGCCTGCGCGTCTTCGAGTCGTACACGGCCCGGGAGGCGGGCAGGACCGCACCGGAGGTCCTCTGCACACTGCTCAGCGAGGAGGGGGCGGTGCCGAGCATCGAGCTGGCCGAGCGGCGTGCTGCCGCCGGTCGTCCCGCATACCTTGCCTGGTTCACCTGGCGATCGCCCGCGTTCGGCGGGCGGCTCGGCGCCGCCCACACGGTCGAGCTGCCGTTCGTGTTCAACAACCCCGAGAACTGGACCCGCTCCCCAATGTTGGCCGGTGCCGACGACGAGGAGGTCCATGAGCTGGGCAGCGCCCTCCAGGACGCCTGGATCGCCTTCGCAGCCACGGGGATCCCCGCCGAGGGATGGCCCCCCTACGTGCCACCCGAGCGGGCTGCCATGGCATTCGGCAGGTCGGTCGACGTCATCAGCAACCCAGCCCCGACCCGGTCGGCCACCGGCCTGACGTTCGGCACCAGCGCTTGATGCGTCCCCCATTCGACAGACCCCCATGGAGAAGACCCTCGACATGAGCGATGACATCCGCAACCTGCATCACGTCGGGCTCGTCGTGCACGACATGGAAGATGCCCTCGCCGTGTACCGCCGGCTCGGCTTCGCTCTCGAACCTCCGTCGTACCCGGCGCTGCCGCAGGACAGTGGTGACCTGGAGCCGTTCGGTGCCGGGAACACCCATGCCTACCTGCGCCGCAACTTCGTCGAGCTCGTCACGGTCGTCACCGACGGAGTCCGGATCCCCGGGGACGCCAACCTCGTGCCACTTCAGGTCCCCGCCGACCACCTGGCGAAGGTGACGGAGGTCATCAACGAGACCGTCGACCGCTTCGTGTCCTGTCTCGCGCGGTTCGAGGGGCTGCACCGGCTCGTGTTCGCCACCCCGGACATCGACGCGATCGCCGACCGGCTCACCTCCGCCCACGTCGACCACAGCGGCGTCAACACGACGCAACGCCCCGTCGACACCGACGACGGTCCTCGCATCGAGACGGTCCGCCACCTCGAGATCTCGAGCGGGCCCGCCGGCGCCGAGGCGATCCTCGCCGTGGCCGAGACGGAATCCCTGCACGATCTCCGGCCGGTCGATCACCCCAACGGAGCGCTCGACCTCGTCGACACCATCCTCTGCGTCGCGGACTACGAGCTGGCCTCGGTCGAGCGTCGCTATGAGACCTACCTCGCTCGGACCGCTCGTGAATCGGGGTCCGCACGGGTGTTCCAGCTCGACGACAGCAGGCTGACACTCGTGGCCGCCAGCGACCTCGAAGCGCTGCTCCCCGGTGAGCACCCACCCGACCTGGGCGGTGAGCACCCACCCGCCCTGGCCGCACTTGTCGCCTACGCGGTCAGCGTCGGTGACCTGGCGGCAACGGAGCAGCTGCTACGAACCAATGGGTTCGCGCCGACGACCTCACCGAGCGGACATCTCGTCGTACCATCGGCTGCCGCGCTCGGTGCGGCCGTGATCTTCCAGCAGGTGGAGGGCTGAGCCTTGCTCGACCGCACGCTGATCATGCCCAGCCTCGTCGCGCAGCGGGCCCGGGAGCACCCCGACCGTGTGCTGATCGAGCACGTCGACGGTGAACGGCTGACCTACTCGGAGCTGCACGGGGGCGCGCAGCGATGGGCCGGCGCGTACCAGCGGCTCGGCGTCCACGCCGGCGACACCGTCGTGACGATGTCCTCGATCAGGTTCGAGTTCTACTTCTCGTGGCTCGGGCTCTCCTGGCTGCGGGCCGTGGAGACACCCATCAACACCGACTACCGCGGGCCGATGCTGGTCCACGCCCTCACCAACTCCGGGGCGAGTGTCGTGCTGGTAGAGGCCCGCTTCCTCGACAGGTTCGAGGCCGTCGCCGCCGACCTCGACGCGAAGCCCACCCTGGTCGTGCTCGACGCGGACGGCTCGCTGCCGGCCTCATCGTTCGAGTTGATGACCGCGGAGCAGTTCCTCAGCGGCGGTGGCCCCGCCTGCGACCTCGAGGCGCCGAACGTGTGGGACATCGCCTCGATCGTCTACACGTCGGGCACGACCGGACCGTCGAAGGGCGTCATGATGCCCTGGGGTCAGCTCCACCAGTTGGCGGTCGGTGCCTTCCCGCCCGGTGCGTTCGGCGAGGACGACTGCTTCTACCTACCGGTCGTCACCTACCACATGGGAGCGAAGGCCATGCCGTACCTGATGGCCCTCGTCAACGGCCGGGTCGTGATCCGTGACCGGTTCAGCGCGACCGCCTTCCTGGATGACATCGAGGCGCACCGGTGCACGATCACGGTCATGGTCGCCGCCATCGCGCAGCTCATGAGCGCGCGCGATCCGAAGCCCGACGACGCTGACTCACCGCTGCGCTATGCGTTGATGGCACCGGTCCTCCCCGACGTCGAGGCCTTCTGCGCCCGCTTCGGGCTCAAGGCCGGCACCGCCTACGCCATGACCGAGCTCGCACCCGTGATCGCCTCGGACGGCGGGGACGTCACCAACGCCAACCACGCGAGCTGTGGGCGGCTCAGGCCCGGCTTCGAGGTTCGCATAGTCGACGAACACGACTGCGAAGTCCCCGTCGGCGAAGTCGGCGAACTCATCGTCCGAAGCGATGAACCGTGGACGCTCAACGCGGGCTACCTCGGCATGCCCGAGGCGACGGCGCGGGCCTGGCGCAACGGCTGGTTCCACACCGGCGACGCCTTCCGGCGCGACGCCGAAGGCAACTTCTACTTCCTCGACCGGATCAAGGACGCCATCCGCAGGCGGGGCGAGAACATCTCTAGCTTCGAAGTCGAGGGCATCGTCAGCAGCCACCCGGAGGTCCAGGAAGCGGCGGCGGTCGCGGTCCCGTCCGAGCTCAACGAGGACGAGGTCAAGGTGGTCGTCGTGCGCCGGCCGGAGTCCCGGCTGAGCGAGATCGAGCTGATCGAGTTCCTCGTCCCGATCATGCCGCGGTTCATGGTCCCTCGCTATGTCGAGTTCGTCCCCGCTCTCCCGAAGACCCCGACCGACCGCATCCAGAAGGTCATGCTGCGGAAGGTCGGGATCACGCCGGCCACCTGGGACCGGGTTCAGGCCGGGATCGAGATCCCGGCCTGAACCACCGGACAGGGTCAGCGGGCCGCAGCCTGCTGGAAGGGAACGTCCCGGTCGACCTTGGGCTCCGGCGCGAGCCCAAGGATCCGCTCGCCGATGATCGTCCGCTGCACCTCATCGGTACCACCGGCGATGCGGTTCCCCGGAGCGCCCGTCACGTGCTCGGCCCAGGCGAACGTGCCCCACTCGCCGGTGTCGGCGGCCAGGCGGGGGCCGAGGAGCAGCGACACGAGCCTGGTGACCGACGCGAGCCCGTTGGCGTGGAACAGCTTGCTGATCGAGCCCTCGGGCCCTGGAGTCGCTCCCGCGCTCCACGCTTGCCTGGCCCGCTCACTGTTCAACTCGGCCAGCCGTCCGTACATGTAGACGGCCGCCAGCTGCTGGCGGACGACCGGGTCACGGTCGCGGCCGAAGTGGCGGGACAGGCCGAGGGCGGCCTGGAACCGGCCGATGAGGTCGCCGCCCTCGCCGCTCCCCGCCACGCGCTCGAACCCGAGCGTGGTCATGGCGACGCTCCAACCACCGTTGCGCTCCCCGAGGCGGGCGGTGTCCGCGAGGCGGACGTCGGTGAAGAACACCTCGTTGAACGATGAGCCACCGGACATCTGGCGCAGGGGACGGACCTCGACGCCGGGGGCGTCCATCGGGAGGAGGAACGCGGTGAGGCCCCTGTGCTTCGGCAGGCTGGGATCTGAGCGGGCGATCAGATACCCCCACGATGCGTGCTGGGCGCCCGAGGTCCAGACCTTCTGGCCGTTGATCGTCCACTGCTCGCCGTCGAAGTCGGCCCTCGTCCTGATGGCGGCCAGGTCCGAGCCAGCGCCGGGCTCGGAGTACAGCTGGCACCACAGCTCGTCGGTCCGGAGCATCGGCATCAAGAATCGGTTCCGCTGCTCGGCGGTCCCCCACTCTCGGATGGTGGGCGCGATCAGCTCGGTGGTGATGCCGACCGCCTCGTGCACGGGCGGCACGTCGAACGCCGCCTCCTCCTCGCTGAAGGCGAGCTCATAGACCGGGGGGAGCGATCGTCCGCCGTACTCCGGCGGCCAGCTCAGCGGCCCGTAGCCAGCGTCGAACCGCTGACGCTTCCAGGCCCGGAGGTCGTCGATGACCTTGCGCTCTTCCTCGACCGACACGTTGTGGAACACCGGCACCCGATCCGACCCCTCGCCCCAGTTCGTGGCCCGCTGGCGCCGCAACGGCACCCGTTGCGAGAGCCACGCCCGCGCCTCGGCACGGAACTCGTCGATGGTGGGCAGCGACGGTGGCTGCCCTTCGGTGGCGTCTGGGTTGACATCTGGAGCCATGCCCGAAAGTGTAGTCACTCAGCGACACTTGTCGCTGAGTGACGTGATGTGTGTAGGGGGTCCGACAGTTGAACGGAGGCCGAACCTTGCTCGAGCTCAACGACAGGCTGCACCCGTTCGTCGGTCTCGACGTGTGGAGGCTCCTCTCCGAGCGCGCCAGGCGAACCGGCGACCGCCCCTTCCTCGTCTGGCAGCCTTACGCAACCGGCGGCGAGCGGACCTGGACATACGCCGAGCTCCACCGGGCGGCAGCAAGCGTCGGATCCGGGCTGGTCCGGCGGGGTGTGAATCCTGGCGACAGGGTGCTCGTACATCTCGAGAACTGCCCCGAGTTCGTGATCGCGTGGTTCGCCTGCGCCGCCGTGGGGGCGGTCGCCGTCACCACCAACGCCCGTTCGGCCGGCGCCGAACTGGCCTACTTCGCGGAGGACTGCGAGGCCGTTGGCGCCATCACCCAGCCGAAGTTCGCAGAGCTCGTCTCCGCGAGCGCGCCGTGGTTGCGCTGGCAGTGCATGACAGATGACGACGGGGGAGCGCCGGTGGGAGTGGGGGGTGACCCGGACTCGTTCGACGCTCTGGCCGGTGATCCGGACGACCTCCCAGCGCGACCCGTCGATCCGCTCGCCCCGATGAGCGTGCAGTACACCTCCGGGACGACCTCGAGACCCAAGGGCGTGCTGTGGACCCACGCCAACGCGCTCTGGGGCGCCCGGGTCAACGCCGTCCACGAGGACCTCCACCCGGATGACTGCCACCTCGTGTACCACCCGCTGTTCCACACGAACGGGCTGGCCTTCTCGATGCTGGCCAGCTTGTGGGTCGGGGCCCGGTTCGTGCTCGTACCCAAGTGGTCGACCAGCCGCTTCTGGGACGTGTCCCTCCGCCACCGCTGCACGTGGCTGTCATTGATGGGGTTGTCGTCCCGGGTGCTCGCCGATGGTGACGCTCCCTGGGGCCACCACTACCGGCTGTTCGGAGGCGCGTTGTGCGACACGCCTCTCGACGCGGCCTACGGCGTCAAGACGATCGGCTGGTGGGCGATGACCGAGACGATCTCGCACGGCGTCGTCGGCAGCCCGTACACGCCGGACCGGCCGATGTCGATGGGACGCCCGGCCCCCGAGTATCGCATCGCCGTCGTGGGCGACGACGGGGCGACGCCGGTCGACGTCGGGGAGACCGGTCACCTGCTGGTCAAGGGCGTCCGGGGTCTCTCACTGTTCGCCGAGTACCTCAACCAGCCGCAGGCGACGGCCGACGCTTTCGACGAGCGGGGTTGGTTCCGCACCGGCGACCTCGTCACCGTCCACCCCGACGGCTACCTGAGCTTCGCCGACCGGGCGAAGGACGTGCTGCGGGTCGGCGCCGAGAACGTCGCCGCCTCCGAGGTCGAGCGTGTGCTGATCGCCACCGGCTCTGTCGTCGAAGCCGCTGTGGTCTCCCGCCCCGACGACAAGCTCGACGAGGTTCCCGTCGCCTTCGTCGTCGCCCGCCGGGCGGACGACGGCCTGGCGCAGGCGCTGATCGAGGCGTGCACGGCCGAGCTGGCGCCCTTCAAGGTGCCCCGGGCCGTCTACTGCGTCCGCGAGCTCCCTCGCTCGACCCTCGGCAAGGTCAACAAGGTCGAGCTCCGCCGGGTCGCCGAACCCGGCGCCGACCGTTCGGCCGCCGAAGCGCGGTGGCTGCAGATCTTGGAGGCCGGAGACTGACGTGCTGGTCCACGACTACCTGGAGTACTGGGCCCGAGTGACGCCATCCACGGCCTGCATCGAGGACGACGATGGCGTCTGGACCTACGCCGAGGTGAACGCTCGGAGCGATCGGGTCGCCGAGGCGCTGGCGTCTCTCGGCCTGGTGCCGGGCGACCGTCTCGCCGTTCTCTCCGAGAACCGCGTGGAGTATCTGCCGCTGTACTTCGGGGCGTTCAAGGCGGGAGTGGTCCCCGTGCCGCTCAACTACCGGCTGCACCCCCGGGAGTGGGTCCACATCGTCAACGACGCGGGCGCAAGGGCGGTGATCGCCGAGTCGCGCTACACAGCGGCCCTGGACAGCGTGCGCCCAGGGCTGGATGGGGTCGGGCGATTCGTCGCGCTCGGCGAGTCGGGGCGTGGCTGGCTCGCCTTCGACCAGGTCGTCGGGTCCGCGACCGGTGAGACGACCGATCATCGCGTCGACGAGACCGCCGATCTCTACCAGATGTACACGAGCGGCACGACCGGCCGGCCGAAGGGCGCCGTGCTCACGCACCGGGCAGTGGACAGCAACATCCGCCAGACCCAGATCGTCCTCGGGCTCCGGCCGGGCTCCCGGGCCCTGATCGTGATGCCCCTCTACCACGCCGGCGCCGCGGTCCAGTGCTTCTCGGTGGTGGCCTCGGGCGGCACCATCCTCCTCCGGCCGGGCTTCGATGCCGCCGATTGCGTCCAGACGATGGACGAGCGCGGCGTCGCCACGGCGACGTTCGTCCCCGCGATGATCCAGGCGATGCTCGTCGGTGTCCCTGAGGTGGGGGATCGCGCCTTCCTCAGCCTCGAGCGCATCGCGTACGGAGCCTCGCCGATCGCCGAGGAGACTCTCCGGCAGGCGATCCAAGTGTTCGGCTGCGACTTCGTCCAGGCCACCGGCATGACGGAGTGCTCATCGGTCGTCACGTTGCTCGGGCCGGACGACCACCGCCTGGCCCTCGCCGGCCGGCCCGAGCTGCTCCTGTCCTGCGGACGACCGGCCGTCGGAACGCGGGTCCGGGTGGTCGACGACCTCGACCGGGACACCGGCCCAGGGGAGAAGGGCGAGATCCTCGTGTCCGGACCCCAGACGATGCGGGGCTACTGGAACATGCCCGACGCCACCGCCGACGCCCTGCGCGACGGCTGGATGCACACCGGCGATGCCGGCCACCTCGACGAGGACGGGTACCTCTACGTCTCAGACCGGGTCAAGGACATGATCGTCTCGGGCGGCGAGAACGTGTACCCGCGGGAGGTCGAGGACGTCCTGTTCCGGATGCCCGAGATCGCAGATGCCGCGGTCATCGGTGTGCCCGACGAGAGATGGGGCGAGACGGTCAAGGCCGTGGTGGTCGTCCGCCCGGGGCTCTCCGTCACCGAGAGCGCGGTGATCGCGTGGTGCCGGGACCGGCTTGCCGGGTTCAAGTGTCCACGATCGGTCGACCTGGTCGACGAGCTGCCCCGCAACCCGTCCGGCAAGGTCCTCAAACGAGTCCTGCGCGAACCGCACTGGGTGAACGAGGCCCGCAGTGTCGGCTGACCGCCCCGGCCGACTGTTCACAGATCACCACCGACCCCCGGAGGGCCGCATGACGACAACCAAGGCCGGCGAGTACCGGCACCTGCTCTACGAGGCGCTTGACGACGGCGCAATCGTCCGGATCCTGCTCAACCGACCCGAGACCCGCAACGCGCAGAACCGCCAGCTCCTCCTCGAGCTCGACGACGCCTTCCTGAGGGCCGAGGCCGACGATGCGGTGCGGGTCGTCATCCTCGGGGGGACAGGCACGATGTTCTCGTCCGGCCACGACCTGAGCCCCTCGGAGCTGGAACGGCGGCTCACCGACCCGGAGGGGAGCGCGACCTGGGGGATCAACGGAGGCACCCGGAAGGGTGCGGAGGCCAGGATGCTCCAGGAGTGGCACTACTTCTTCGAGAACACCCGCCGATGGCGCAATCTGCGCAAGATCACCATCGCCCAGGTCAACGGTGAGGTGTACGCCGCCGGGCTCATGCTCATGTGGTGCTGTGACCTGATCGTGGCGTCCGAGGACGCCTTCTTCGTCGACGTCGTCGGTGCCCGCCTTGGGATGTGTGGCACCGAATACTTCGGGCACCCGTGGGAGTTCGGGCCTCGCAAGGCCAAGGAGCTGCTGCTCACCGGAGACGCGCTGAGCGTGGACGATGCCTACGCCCTTGGCATGGTGAGCAAGGTGTTCCCCCGGGACGAGCTGACCGAGCGGACCCTGGCGTTCGCCCGCCGGATCGCGGCGATGCCCACGATGGCCGCGCTGCTGGTCAAGGAGGCCGTCAATCAGACCGTCGACAACATGGGGTTCCACAACTCGCTGCAGGCGTGCTTCTCGCTGCACCAGCTGAACCACTCCCACTGGGCGGAGATCCACGAGGACGGGCTCCCCATCGCAACGGTCGATGACGGTGTCCCGGACTGGCGCGACGCTCCGCCCGTCACGTACGCCGAGCGCTCGACCGCACAAGCCGCCGCCCCGGCCAAAGCCCGCCGCGCCGCCGCAACCTGACGAGGGGGGTGACGCCCCTCGTCGTTCCGGTGGGCCCGGGCGGTCACGGACCGCTCAGGCCCACTGGTTGCGGCCCGAGCGCGTCATCGCTGCGATCTCGTCCGGCGCCGGCGGGGTGGCGCCGTCGTAGGGGAACGGGTGGTGTAGACCGAGGAGCCGGCCGAACTCCGGCGGGTTCCGCTCGATGATCTCGGGCGGGCACGGCGAGATGCGGCGGAAGTCCTGGATCGTCCTCATGTAGTTGCGGCAGAACACCAGGATGAGGTTGAGGCGCAGGCCCGGCGCGGTCCGCGGGAACGTCGCGTGCCACGTCGTCCCCGGCCAGACGATCAGCGATCCCGCCGGCGCCTCGACGGGGATCGGCTTCACAGGCGCACTCTCTGCGAGGAAGTCCTTCTCGTGACCCATCGGGCCCCGGCCCCAGCGGTGCGACCCGGGGACGATGGCCACGGGCCCGTTCTCGGCGGTGTAGTCGGTGAGGGCCCAGGTGACGTTGGCGAGCTGCGCGTAGGTGGGCAGCGGAGGCGGGATGTTCGACTGATCGATGTGGAGGTGCTGCACCAGGTCGTCGTGCGGCCCCTTGATGCCCGCGGACAGGTCCGAGAGCAGCACGCTTGCCCCGCACAGGTACCGGGCGATGGTGAAGACCGCTGGGTCGAGGAGCGCCTCCTCGAACGCCCGGTCCTCGTAGACCATCTGTGAGTGCAGCTGGTAGGGCTGCTGGCCGGGCCCCGCGTCGCCACCCTTCACGCCGTCGTCGCTCGACAGGTCGGTGATGCGGTGGCCGGTGCGTCGCTCGTGGGTTTCCAGGACCGCCGTACGCAGCCGATCGTTGAGCTCGGGCGAGGCCACCTTCTCCGGGGGCACGACGGTGAAGCCGAATGCCTCCAGCTCGGCGATGTTCTCGGTGAGTCCGAGGTCGCGAGCATCTCGGTAGATCTCGTTGAGCTCGGATGTCGTGCGCCAGTTGCCGATCTGCATCTGATCTCCGTTGAGTCGGGCGCCGTGCCGCCGAGGCGGGGCGCAAATCATGTCAGTAGATGACGATAAGGAGCTACCTACAGCTAGCCAACAGGGAAAGTCTATGACACTGACAGACAAGCGTCACTCATTGACATCTTGGTTGAATCGGCGTAGCTTCTCAGCGAAAGGTCGCCTGACAGGGGGAAACATGAGACGAAAGTGGCCCAGCATCGGCACCGGGGTGCTGCTGGCGGCAGTGATCGCCGTGGGTTGTGGTGACGATGGCGACGAGGCTGGGTCGGCCGGTGCCGGTGATGGCGGCCTCACCGGCGAGCCGATCGTCCTAGGGCTGATCTCGGACGGTGAGCTGGCGTCTCCGCCATCGCCGAACCTCCCGACGGCCCTCGCCGGAGCAGAGGCGGCGGCCGAGGTGATCAACGCCGACGGAGGCGTCAACGGTCGCCCGATCGAGATCCGCGAGTGCGACACTCGGGCAGACCTCAACGCCGCGTCACAGTGCGCCCGCGAGCTCGTCGGCGACGGCGCGGTCGCCCTCGTCTCCGCCGCGTCCCAGGTGTCGCCCGGGTTCCTGCCCGTCGTGGAGGAGGCCGGGATCCCGTCGATCGGACACTTCCCGGTCTCCGAGGCCGACTACGCGTCGGAGGTGACCTACCCGCTCGTGTCGGGGACCCCGGGGCTGCTCATCGGGCAGGGTGTGCTGGTGGGCGAGCTGGAGCTCGAGCGGCCGAGCGTGGTCCGGATCAACCAGGACGCCCTCGCCGAAGCGGTGGCGCTGGCCGACATGGGTCTTGCCGCCACCGGCGCGGACGTCGTCAACGAGGTGGAGGTGCCGCCCCAGGCGCCGGACATGTCGTCCTACGTCGCGGCCGCCACCGCCGACGACACGGACTCGATCCTGGCGGTGATGCTTCCCCAGGACCTCGTCAACTTCGTGAGCGCCCTGCGACAGTCGGGCTCCGAAGTCCCGGTCATCGCGTCGAGCAACACGGTCCTGGACGCCCTCTCGCAGGGCTTCGGGGACGACATCGAAGGTGTCTACGCCGTGGGCTGGATGAAGCCCCCCACGGATACCGACGACCCCGCCGTGCAGCAGTTCGCCGAGGCGATGGATGCCCTCGACCCCGACGCACCCAAGCAGGACCTGTCCGAGAACAGCTGGGCCAGCGTCCACCTGTTCGCCGAGGTCGCCACGGGACTGGACACCATCGACGCGGCGTCCGTGACCGCCGCGCTCGACCAGCTCGAGGACTACGACAGCGGCCTGCTTCCCCCCGTGTCGTTCACCGAGCCCCAGACGCTGATCCCTGACCTGCGTTTGTTCAACACGTCTGTGCTGTTCACCCAAGTCAGGGACGGTATGTTCGTGCCGTTGACGGGCGAGTTCGTCGACGTGTTCGAGGCCGCTGCGTCGGCGACCGGCTGAGCCCCGGGGCCATGGAGATCCTCCGGTTCGCACTGCTCGGCCTCGGTGCAGGTGCCGTCTACATGCTCGCGGGTCAGGGCCTCGTGCTGGTCTACCGGGGCTCGGGCATCATCAACTTCGCCCAGGGCGCGATGGGCATGGCCGGGGCGTTCGCCTTCTACGAGCTCTGCGAGGCCAGGGACTGGCCGACGGCCCCGGCGCTCATGGTGACGATCGCGGCGTCGGGGCTCCTCGGCGTCGCGATCCACCTGGGCGCCGTACGGCCGCTGCGCCGGGCGCCGGCGGTCGCCAGGCTGCTCGGGCCCCTGGCGCTCATGGCGATCTTCCTCGCCGTGGCAGACATCCTGTACGGACCGGACTTCTTCCGGATGACGGCACTGTTGCCGGACACCACCGTCCGGCCACTTCCGGACACCCCGATCGGCGTCGACCGTCTGATCATGTTCGCCGTCGGCGCCGGCGTGACCGCGTGCCTTGCTGCTGGCTTCCGGTGGACGAAGATCGGGCTGTCGACGTCGGCGGTGGCCGAGGACCAGCGCACGGCGGCGTCCCTGGGGATCTCCCCCGATGTCGTCGCGTGTCTCAATTGGGCCCTGGCCGGGATGCTGGCAACGACGGCCGCCATCCTGACGGCATCGCTCTCGGGCACGCTGAACGTGTCGACGCTGGTGCTGCTGGTCCTGCCCGGCCTAGCCGCAGCGCTGGTCGGCGGGTTCCGATCGTTCGTCCTGACGGCCGTCGGGGCGGCGGCCATCGGGGTGGCCGAATCGGAGATGGCCCGGTATGTCTCGACGCCGGGGTGGGCGAAGTCGGTCCCGTTCCTGGCGATCGTCGCCGTGCTGTTGGTGCGGGGCCGGGGCCTCCCGCTGCGCGACGAGGTCGTCGTCCAGCCCCCCGAGCTCGGCTCGGGCCGGATCCGGCCATCGCTCGTCGTTCCCCTGACCGCCGTTGCCCTTGCCGTCGTCTGGGTGGCGTCGCCGTCATGGGTCGACGCCGTCATCACGACGGCGGTGACGGCCATGATCGTGCTGTCGCTGGTCGTCGTGACCGGGCTCGGCGGTCAGGTCTCCCTCGCCCAGTACGCGCTGGCCGGCATGGGTGCCTGGATCGCCGCCCGGCTGGTCGCCAACTACGGGCTGCCCTTCCCCGTGGCCGTCCTCGCCGGCGTGGTCGGCGCCGTCCCGATCGGGTTGCTCGTCGGCATGCCGGCCCTGCGCGCCCGCGGCGTCAACCTAGCCATCGCCACGCTCGGGCTCGCGCTCGTGCTCCAGGAGCTCATCCTGGGGAACCCGGCGCGGACCGGTGGCAGCTACGGCACCGTCGTCGGCTCGCCATCGCTTTTCGGCATCGACCTCGACACCGTCAGGCACCCCGAGCGGTACGCGACCTTCGTCGTGCTCGTGCTCGTGGTCGTGCTGGTCGGAGTGGCCAACCTGCGGCGGGGTCGGGCCGGTCGGCGGCTCATCGCGGTACGGGCCAACGAACGGGCCGCGGCGTCCCTCGGGATCGGCGTCTACGGCGCCAAGCTGTACGCGTTCGGCCTCTCGGCGGCGATCGCGGCGTTCGGCGGCATCCTGATGGCGTTCCGGAACCCGGTCGTGGTCTTCGGCCAGTTCGACATCCTCAACTCCGTCAACGCTGCGATGTACGCCGTGATCGGCGGCATCGGCTACGTGACCGGTGCGCTCGTCGGCGCCCTCCTCGCGCCGGGCACCCTCACACAACGGCTGTTCGACGAAGTCCTCGGCACCCGGACGGGCACCGTCCAAGCGCTCAAGCTCATCGGCGGGGCCGGCGCCCTCGCCGCGCTCCTGCTCTACCCCAACGGGCTGGCCGGCTACTACGAGCGGGCCTGGACCGGAGCCGTCGGTCGAGTTACCCGTCTTCGCGGCCGTGAGCGTGGGCACCCCCAGGGCGCGGCGTCGATCGAATCGGCCCCGGTCGAACGGGTCCGGGCAGCGACCCTGACCGTCCGCGACCTCACGGTGCGTTTCGGGGGAGTGACCGCCGTCGACGGCGTCGACATCACCGTCCGTCCGGGAGAGGTGGTCGGGCTCATCGGCCCGAACGGGGCCGGCAAGACCACCCTGATCGACGCCGTCACCGGCTTCGTCCCTGTCGCACGGGGCTCGGTCACCATCGACGATCGGGCCATCGAGGACATGAGCGCATCGCGGCGCGCCCGACTCGGCATCGCCCGATCGTTCCAGTCCCTCGAGCTGTTCGACAGCATGACGGTCAGGGAGAACCTCGCAGTCGCCTCCGACGACCGCGACGCCACCGCCTACCTCACCGACCTGGTCCGCCCGAGGCATCGGCCCCTCCCGCCCTCTGCGATCGCCGCGATCGAGGAGTTCGGGCTCGTGCCGGACCTGGACCGTCGGCCATCCGAGATCCCCTTCGGCCGCCGACGCCTCGTCGCCATCGCCCGCGCCATCGCCAGCGGGCCGTCCGTCCTGCTCCTCGACGAACCCGCCGCGGGCCTCAGCCGGCACGAGAGCGACGAGCTGGGACGGCTGGTACGCAACCTCGCCTCCCGGTGGGGCATCGCCGTGTTGATCGTCGAGCACGACGTCGGTCTGGTGCTCGACCTCTGCGACCGAGTGACCGTCCTCGACGCCGGCCGAGTGATCGCCGACGGTGACCCCCACACGATCCGCTACGACCCGGCGGTCATCGACGCCTACCTCGGCCCGCCCGACGCGGCCGGGAGACCGTCGGTCACCAGTCGCAACGGCCGCAAGCTCCCTCCCGGCAAACCGCTCATCGAAGCCGTCGAGCTCACGGCCGGCTACGGCGCGCTGGGAGCCGTACGCGAGCTGGACCTCGTCGTCGCTCCCGGCGAGATCGTCGCCCTCCTCGGCCCCAACGGCGCCGGGAAGACCACGACCCTCCTGACCCTCGCGGGAGAACTGCCCCCGCTGGACGGTCAGGTCCTGTGGCGCGGACAGCCAGCCACCTCACCCCTGCACCATCGGGCGCGCGACGGCCTCGCGCTCATCACCGAGCAGCGCTCGGTATTCATGCAGCTCACCGCAGCCGCGAACCTGCGCCTAGGCCGCGGCGAGCCCGACGACGCGCTCCAAGTCTTCCCCGAGCTGGCCGCCCTGGCCAACCGCCGAGCCGGGCTCCTCAGCGGTGGCGAGCAGCAGATGCTCACCCTCGCCCGGGCACTCGCCGCCCGACCGTCACTGCTCCTCGCCGACGAACTGTCACTCGGCCTCGCGCCCCTCGTCATCGACCGCCTGTTCGAGGCGCTGCGCCGGGCCTCGGACGAGGACGGCCTCGGTGTCCTCCTCGTCGAACAGCACGCCCGACGCGCACTCGCAGTCGCAGACCGCGTCTACGTGCTGAACCGCGGCCGAGTCGTCCTCAGTGGCACCGCGGCCGACTTGCAAGGGCGCGAGGACGAGGTCCAGGCCTCCTACCTCTCGGCGGTGTAGCGGTGGACCCCAAGCATCCAGGAGCAAAGATGGCCGACGATCTAGCCACCCTCGACGCGACGGCCCAGGCCGACCTGGTGCGCCGAGGCGAGCTAACACCACACGAGCTGGTCGAGGCAGGTATCGAACGCATCGAGCGGGTCGATCCGGAGATCGGCTCAGTCGCCATCCGCCTCTTCGACCGCGCCAGGCACGACACGTCGGCCCAGTCGCCCCCCGGCGCGTTCCCGGGCGTGCCCACCGTCGTGAAGGACACGGTGCCGACGGCGGGCGACCCCTGGCACCGGGGCATGGCCTTGCTGCGGGCGGTGGACCACCACGCCACCACCGAGTCGCACGTCGTGACCCGCATGCGGGAGTCCGGGCTCGTGATCGTCGGGAAGGCCAACGTCGGCGAGCTCGAGGGCGGCATCACCACCGAACCGGTGGCCTACGGCCCCACCCGCAACCCATGGGACCTCCGGCTCTCGGTAGGAGGATCGAGCGGAGGACCGGCAGCCGCCGTAGCGGCCGGGCTCGTCCCCCTCGCGCTCGGCGTCGACGGCGGGGGCTCCATCCGGATCCCCGCCAGCGTCTGCGGCGTCGTCGGTCTCAAGCCGTCGCGAGGCCGGACGAGCCTCCACCCACTCTTCATCGAGGACGGAGCCAGCACAGCCGGCCTCCTCACCCGGACAGTCCGTGACAGCGCCCGCGGCCTCGACGCCATCGCTGGCTCCCCCCACGGTGACCACTTCATCGCCCCGCCCCCGGCCCGCCCCTACGCCGACGAGGTCGGAGCCGACCCAGGCCGGCTGCGGATCGGGGTCTGGTCCCCGGTCCCGGGCGGCGTCACGGCACACGACGACTGCCGTACCGCAGCGGACGAGACGGCCAGGGTGCTGGAATCGCTGGGCCACAACATCGAGGTGTCCCACCCCGCGGAACTCGACTCGGGTTTCTTCCACACTCCGGACTTCGTCGTGTCGGCGGCGTGCCACATCGCTTACCAGATCCGCCAGATCGAGGCCGAACTCGGGCGCACCGTCACCGCCGACGAGGTCGAACCGGTGACGTGGGCCGCGGTGTCTGCCGCCTCCGGGGTGGCCGCGACATCGCTGCAGCGGAGCCTCGCACTCAACCGGGAGGCGGGGGTCAGATATGCGTCGTGGTGGGACAGCGGCGGGTTCGACATCCTCCTGACCCCGACCATCGCCGTCCTGCCCTATCCCCTGGGCGCCCTCACGCAGTCGTCACCCGACCAGCCGTGGCCGGACATCGTCAGCTGGGTGCCCTTCACACCCCACGCCAACCTCGCCGGACTACCGGCGATCTCCCTCCCGCTCCACTGGAACGCCGAGGGCCATCCGATCGGCACACAACTCGTCGCCCGCTACGGCCGAGAGGACCTCCTCCTCCGCGTCGCCTCGCAACTCGAAGCCGCACGACCCTGGGCTCACCGCCGACCCCCAACCCACGCCTGACGGGGCCGGCCGCAGACCCGTCACGTCTCACGGGTCGTCAGGTCAACAGCATCTGACCTTCGGTCGGTCGGGCCGCTTGGATAGCGACTCCCCGACTCGGCCGTGCGCCCCATTGCCTCCTGGATTCTGGCGCGAAGGTCTGGCGCGATAGTCGGCGCGACGGGCCGGATGGGCCAGTACATCAAGGATTCGAGTGATCGCGAACGCCCAGGTGGAGCGAACGCAGAGGGACTGGAAACCCTGGACGATCCGGCCTACGGATCAGAAGGTTGGGGGTTCGAGTCCCTCCGAGCGCGCTGCGTAGGCCCTGGTAGTCGACCTGCCATGCCACCGTGAGCGGCTGGCTGTGCAGGCTCGCCGACGTCGAGGACGACGGTGTCGATGATGTCGCGGGGGAGCGACTGGGCGGGGCCCGGATGTCCGTCTCGCAAAGAATGCCGGATCACGTGACCAGCGCCGGATGGTCACTTCGACACAGAAGGTTCGCACGCCAAGGTGCGGCCTTTCCGCTTACTTCTTGATCTCGTAGCGCAGAAGTACCACGCCGTTCTCGAACAAGGTGGCCTCGACCGGCTTCAGGTCTTGCCGATCCTCGAAGATGCGCGTTCCCTTGCCGCGTGACGCCGGGCAGACCAGCATCCGGACTTCGTCGACGACCCCGGCGTCCAGCAGGGAGTGCATGAGCTTCAAGCTCCCCCACAGCCAGATGTCCTTGCCGCTCTGCTCCTTGAGCTCCTGGATGGTGGCGGCGGGGTCGCGCGTCACGGTCGCGGCGGGAAAGTCGCCCCAAGGGGCGTCGTCCAGCTTCGACGAAGCGACGAACTTGGTGAGGTTGTTGAGCTTCTCGCCGTACTCGCCCTGGTCGTCGGCGTACGGCCAGTAGCCCTTGGACTGGGCGTAGGTGTTCGCGCCGAGGATCATCGTGTCGACCGAGTCGATGAACCCCATCACGCTTGCCTTGAACGCAGGGTTGGTCTTCTCGGAAAATGGCTCCCCTGACACGAAGCTGAGCCCGCCGGCCTCCTCCGCGGCGATGTTGTCGACGGTAACCCACTGCTGGACTATGAGCTTTCGCATGGCTGTCTTGTCCTCCGTGCGGCCCCAGTTGTCACTGGCCGGGGCGCAGGACCTGGTTGAGCCGAGCGGCTTGGCGCATCTGGTGGTTCCGCTCGGCGAGGTTGGGCGCGCCGTGAGCTGCGGCGGCGTAAAGACGCGCTGCGAGCTCGAGGTCTCCGTTCTTCTCGTGCAGGTGGGCGGCGACCGCGTCGCGCCGCGGTGTTTGCTCGTCGACCGCAGCAAGCGCCGCCAGGCCCGCGAGGGCGCCGTCCGCCTCGCCGACGGCGACGGCGCGGTTCAGCCGGACGATGGGCGTGTCGGCGAACGTCAGGAGCTCGTCGTACCACTCCACGATCTGGGGCCAATCGGTGTCCTCGACACACGTCGCATCCGCGTGGAGCGCGGCGATCGCCGCTTGCGCCTCGTACTCGCCGAGCCGGTCCCGTGCGAGCGCCGCTTGCAGGATCACGACCCCCTCGGCGATGAGCTCGCGGTCCCACAGGCTTCGGTCCTGGTCCGCGAGCGGCACGATCCGTCTGTCGGGCCCGGTCCGGCTGCGCCGGCGCGCGTGGTGCAGCAGCATCAGGGCGAGCAGCCCATGGACCTCGGGGACGTCCACCGACGACGCCAGCTGCCGTGTGAGCCGGATCGCCTCGGCCGCCAGGTCGACGTCGCCCGAGTAGCCCTCGTTGAAGATGAGGTACAGCACCCGCATCACCGTTCGCACATCGCCAGGACGGTCGAGACCAGAACGTCCGACCGTGCGCTTGGCGCGACTGATGCGCTGCGCCATCGTGTTCTCGGGGACGAGATAGGCCTGCGCGATCTGACGCGTGGTGAGGCCGCCCACCGCTCGCAGGGTCAGCGCCACCGCGGAGGCCGAGGTGAGCTCCGGGTGTGCGCACAGGAAGTACAGGTGCAGCGTGTCGTCGGCGCTCGGCACCGCACCAGACGGCGGCCCGGCATCGAATCGCACCTCTCGGTCGCGACGTGACGCCTCCGACCGCGCCGAGTCGAGGAACGCTCGCCAGGCGACGGTGATCAGCCAGCCCGTCGGGTCGGCGGGCGGATCGTCCTTCCATGTCGAGAGGGCCCGGATGAGCGCCTCCTGGACCGCGTCCTCGGCCGTCGCGAAGTCGGCACCGCGGCGGACGAGGGCGCTCAGGACCAGTGGTACGAGCTCGCGGAGCTCGACGTCGCTCACCGTCATTCGGTGACGATCGGCGGCGCCGTCAGGAACGGTCGGACCTCCAGCCACTCGTGGATCGGCTCGCCGCCGGCACCGGGCGCAGCCGACAGCTCGCCGGCCAGCTCGATCGCCCGCTCGTAGGTGTCGACGTCGATCACCATCCAGCCGGCGATGAGGTCCTTCGTCTCGGCAAACGGGCCGTCGGTCACCGGCGGACGCCCCTCGCCGTCGTAGCGGACCCAGACGCCGTCTGGCGACAGCGCCTGCTCATCGATGAACTCACCGGTGCCCTCCAGCCGGGTGGCGAGGTCGCTCATGAACCGGATGTGCGCCTCCACCTCGTCCGGCGTCCACTGATCCATCGGGATGTTGTTCGCAGACGCCGGCGCGCCTCGGTAGTGCTTCAGCAGCAGGTACTTGGGCATGGTGTTCTCCTCGTGTGCTCAGGCCAGCTGACTATCTGCCTGCTTGCGAAGGAGCTCCTCGACGGCGGACGGCAGCGTCTCGTCGAAGTCGATCATCTTCGCCCACGTCGGCCTGACAACGATCCGCACCATCGACTCGTAGAGCGACCGGACGCCAGCCTCCCACTCGACCCGCTGCTCCGGCGTCATCTCGTAGGTGCCGCTCATCTCCAGGTACTCGTCGGGGATCCCGTCGACCTCGTCGAGCACCGCCTCTCCCCGGATCAGCAGGATCATCGGCGGGTGCACCTCGGTGTCGACGGTGAGGGCGACCGCCGAGCTCCGCCGCAGCGACGCCAGCTTCGGGGCGTTCGTCGACGTGCACATGACGATCTCCGACCCGTTCCAGGTGAACCCGATCGGGACGACCCTGGGCGTGCCGTCCTGCGCCACGTAGGCCAACCGGGCGATGTCCCGGTGGAGCATCTCCTGGCTGATCGGCTTGTTCAGGACCTCGATGACCTCGTACGGCTCCATCGCTGCGTTCTCCTCGTGTGACGGGCGGCCCTGCCGGCCGCACTCACACCGGGGGACGGAACCGCGAGCAGCTTCTCGACATCCCGCACGAAGAAATCTGCCGTCGCGGACGCGAGTCCGACCCCTCGACGGCATGCGAACCTTGCTGTGTCTCGTTCGGGCCGGCTGTCAGCGTGCCGGCTGATGCCTCCGCCGCTCGATCAGCAGAGCTCCTCGACCAGCCCGATGATGATGCCGCCGCGTGCCCAGGGGCAGCCGACCTTCAAGCCGTGACTCGACTGGGCTGGTAGCTCAGAACGACCGCCCCCGACCGGAACTCCTGGCGCCCCACGAGCTTCAGCTCGAGCCGCTCGCTCAGGCCGGCGAACAACGTCGGCCCGTGGCCCGCCACGATGGGCTGCACGACGAACTCGTACTCGTCGATCAATCCCAGATCCGCCAGGGCCAGCGGGAGGGTCACGCCTCCAGTGAACAGGCCTTTGCCTGGCTCCTGCTTGAGCTGCTGCACGGCCTTCTCCAGGTCCCCTGCACGAGCTCCGCGTTCGAATCGACCTGGTCCAGGGTGCTCGACACGACGTACTTCTTTGCGCTGTCGATCGTCTGGGCGAAGGGGATCATCCAATCAGCCATCCAGTCAGGCCACGTTCCCGTCGCCGGCTGCCGCCACGCCGCCTCCATCATCTCGTAGGTCACCCGGCCGAAGAGAAGGGCATCGGCTCGTTCCAGGTTGGCGGCCCAATAGCGATCCGACTCCTCGTCCGCGGGGATCACCCGGTGATCGCAGCAGCCGTCGAGGACAGGGCAACCGTTGCCTGACGCGGCACCAGCCGGCGTCGAGGCGTGGCTATGACGTTCCCCGGAGACTGTCCCGGAGGAGATCGAGGTGACCTGCGTGGCGGGCGGTCTCGTCGATCATGTGGACGAGGATCCAGCGCACGTTGACCGATCCGATCCCGAACGACGGCACCGCCGCGACCACGCTGAGCGAATCACACCGATCGAGCGCCGATCGGCTGCGTTCGCACGCCGACAGGTAGAGCCCGAGGATGCGCTCGACGGTGTCGTCGGCGGCCAGTCGCATGGCATGGTCGGGGTCGTCGGCGCCGGGCACGTTCCACGGAGCGGGCATCTCGACGCCGAGCAGTCGGCCTTGGAACCAGCGGTTCTCGGCCCATG
>Ga0193742_1000173_pt1 | contig 47349 bp, 60 predicted proteins | sample L2c1metaG_FD_165511 | JGI IMG/M metagenome (GOLD analysis project Ga0193742, IMG submission 165511) | Soil microbial communities from a riparian zone of the East river system, Colorado, United States - L2c1 | ecosystem: Environmental > Terrestrial > Soil > Riparian zone | place: USA: East River... | reverse complement strand
ACCGAGGCGCGCAACCGGCGCAAGGTTCGCGAAGGCCTGGTCGTGTCCGACAAGATGAGCAAGACGATCGTGGTCGCCCTCGAGGACCGCAAGAAGCACCGGCGTTACAGCAAGGTGCTGCGGTCCACCACCAAGGTGAAGGCGCACGACGAGGAGAACACCGCCGGCGTCGGCGACCGCGTGCTGCTGATGGAGACCCGCCCGCTGTCGGCGACCAAGCGCTGGCGGCTCGTGGAGATCTTGGAGAAGGCAAAGTGATTCAGCAGGAGTCGCGACTTCGCGTCGCCGACAACACGGGTGCGAAGGAGATCCTCTGCATCCGGGTGCTCGGCGGCTCGGGTCGGCGCTACGCGGGAATCGGCGACATCATCGTCGCCACGGTCAAGGACGCGATGCCCGGCGCCGGCGTGAAGAAGGGTGACGTCGTCAAGGCGGTCATCGTTCGCACGTCGAAGGAGCGTCGTCGCCCGGATGGCTCGTACATCCGGTTCGACGAGAACGCCGCCGTGCTGATCAAGCCGGACAACGAGCCGCGCGGGACGCGCATCTTCGGACCGGTCGGTCGCGAGCTGCGCGACAAGAAGTTCATGAAGATCATCTCGCTGGCTCCGGAGGTGCTCTGACATGAAGATTAAGAAGGGCGACACGGTCGTCGTCATCGCCGGCAAGGACAAGGGCGCGAAGGGCAAGGTCATCCAGTCCTACCCGACGCGGAACAAGGTTCTCGTCGAGGGTGTGAACCGGATCAAGAAGCACACCCGGATCACCCAGACGCAGCGCGGCGCGCAGTCGGGCGGGATCGTCACCCAGGAGGCGGCGATCGACGTGAGCAACGTGATGATCGTCGGCGACGACGGCAAGCCGACCCGTGTCGGCTACCAGGTCAACGACGACGGTCGCAAGGTCAGGATCTCGCGCCGGACCGGGAAGGAGATCTGATGACCACCACCGAGAAGCTCGTGCCTCGGCTGAAGACCCGGTACCGCGAGGAGATCGTGGCCGGTCTGCAGGAGGAGTTCTCCTACGAGAACGCGATGCAGGTGCCGCGCGTCGTCAAGGTCGTGGTCAACATGGGCGTCGGCGACGCGGCGCGGGACGGCAAGCTCATCGAGGGCGCCATCCGCGACCTGTCGCTGATCACCGGCCAGCGTCCGCAGATCCGCAAGGCCCGGCAGTCGATCGCGCAGTTCAAGCTGCGTGAGGGCATGCCGATCGGCGCGAAGACGACCCTGCGCAACGACCGCATGTGGGAGTTCCTCGACCGGCTGCTGACGATCGCGCTGCCGCGTATCCGGGACTTCCGTGGGCTTTCCCCGAAGCAGTTCGACGGGAACGGCAACTACACGTTCGGTCTCAACGAGCAGTCGATGTTCCACGAGATCAACCCGGATGCCATCGACCGCCCGCGGGGGATGGACATCACCATCGTCACCACCGCGATCAACGACGTGGAGGGGCGGGCGCTGCTGCGGCGCCTGGGCTTCCCGTTCAGGGAGAACTGAGTCAATGGCCAAGAAAGCTCTGGTCCACAAGGCTGCGCAGAAGCCGAAGTTCAAGGTTCGCGGCTACACCCGCTGCCAGCGCTGCGGCCGGCCGCGCGCGGTGTTCCGCAAGTTCGGCCTCTGCCGCATCTGCCTTCGCGAGATGGCACACCGTGGCGAGCTGCCGGGTGTCTCCAAGTCCAGCTGGTAACTCCAGTCGGTAACACTCAAGAACATCCCGCCACAGGCCCGCGGCGTCCACTAGATGACAGTGGGAACCATGGCGAGAAAGGTTGACAGGTCACCATGACGATGACCGACCCGATCGCAGACTTCTTGACCCGTCTGCGTAACGCCAACTCGGCGTACCACGACGAGGTCGTGCTGCCGCACTCGAAGCTGAAGGCCAACATCGCGGAGATCCTCAAGCGCGAGGGCTACATCATGAGCTACCGCGATGAGGACGGCGAGAAGGGCAAGAACCTCGTCGTCGAGCTCAAGTACGGCCCGAACCGGGAGCGCAGCATCGCTGGTCTCCGCCGGGTGTCCAAGCCCGGCCTCCGGGTGTACGCGAAGTCGACCGGTTTGCCCAAGGTGCTCGGTGGCCTCGGCGTGGCGATCATCTCCACGTCCGCTGGCCTCCTGACGGACCGGCAGGCAGGCAAGCAGCGGATGGGCGGGGAAGTCCTCGCCTACGTCTGGTAGCGGGAAAGGGAGTAGTAGATGTCTCGCATCGGAAAGCTGCCGATTCCCGTTCCGTCCGGAGTGGACGTCAGCATCGATGGCCAGCAGATCAGCGTGAAGGGCCCCAAGGGGACTCTCGCGCACATGATCGCGGAGCCGATCACGGTCGAGCGTGCCGACGACGGCGTGCTCGCCGTCAAGCGCCCCGACGACGAGCGGCGCAACCGGGCCCTCCACGGCCTGACCCGGTCACTGGTGAACAACCTCGTGGTCGGCGTCACCGAGGGCTACGAGAAGAAGCTCGAGATCCACGGCGTTGGTTACCGCGTGCTGCTCAAGGGCTCGGACCTGGAGTTCTCACTCGGCTTCAGCCATCCGGTCAAGGTCACCCCGCCGGAGGGCATCACCTTCGTGGTCGAGAACCAGACCAGGTTCTCCGTCCAGGGGATCGACAAGCAGCGGGTCGGCGAAGTCGCCGCCAACATCCGCAAGCTGCGCAAGCCCGACCCGTACAAGGGCAAGGGCGTGCGGTACGCGGGCGAGAAGATCCGCCGCAAGGTCGGAAAGACGGGTAAGTGATCATGAGCGAAGCGACTGTTACCAAGCGGAAGCCCGTCGGCAAGGACATCTCGACCAGGCGCCGGGTGTCCAAGGCGCGCCGGCACTTCCGGGTTCGCCGGAAGGTCAGCGGCACCGCGGAGCGGCCCCGTCTGTCGGTCACGAAGTCCTCGCGGCACATCGTGGCCCAGCTGATCGACGACCTGGCCGGGCACACGCTGGTCTCGGCGTCCACCCTCGAGGCGGACGTGCGGGCGCTGGACGGCGACAAGAAGGCGCGGGCGGCCAAGGTCGGCCAGCTCGTCGCCGACCGCGCCAAGAACGCGGGCGTCACGAAGATCGTGTTCGACCGTGGTGGCAACGACTACCACGGCCGGATCGCGGCCCTCGCCGACGCGGCCCGGGAAGCCGGGCTGGAGTTCTGATCATGAACATGCACTGCAAGGGAAGGATCGCCTGATGCCGGGACGTACGCGGCAATTCGGCGGCGGCCAGCAAGGTGGCGGCCAGGGCGGTGACAACCGCGGTGACCGCGGTGACCGTCGGGACCGTCGGGACCGTCGCGATGGTGGCCGTGGCGGAGCGGCCCAGGACAAGACTCCGCACCTCGAGCGCGTGGTGGCCATCAACCGGGTCGCCAAGGTCGTGAAGGGTGGTCGTCGCTTCAGCTTCACCGCGCTGGTCGTGGTGGGCGACGGTGACGGCATGGTCGGTGTCGGCTACGGCAAGGCGAAGGAGGTGCCGGCCGCGATCGCCAAGGGTGTTGAGGAGGCGAAGAAGAACTTCTTCAAGGTCCCGAGGATCGCCGGCACCATCCCGCACCCGATCCAGGGTGAGCGTGCCGCCGGTGTCGTGCTCTTGAAGCCGGCCAGCGCCGGTACCGGCGTCATCGCCGGTGGCCCGGTGCGTGCCGTGCTGGAGTGCGCCGGTGTCCACGACGTGCTGTCGAAGTCGCTCGGCAGCGACAACGCGATCAACATCGTGCACGCCACCGTGGCGGCGCTGAAGGGTCTGCAGCGTCCGGAGGAGGTCGCGGCCCGCCGCGGTCTGCCGCTGGAGGACGTGGCCCCGGCCGGCATGCTGCGGGCGCGTGCGGGGCAGGTGACCTGACATGGCGCAGCTCAAGGTGACCCAGGTGCGCAGCACCATCGGCACCAAGCGCAACCACCGGGAGTCGCTGCGCACGCTCGGACTGCGGAAGATCCGCCAGTCCACCGTGCGTGAGGACACCCCGCAGGTTCGCGGCCTGATCCACGCGGTCCGCCACCTGGTGACCGTCGAGGAGGTCAACGACTGATGGCTATCAAGATCCACCACCTGCGTCCGGCCCCGGGCGCGAAGACCGAGAAGATCCGTGTCGGTCGCGGTGAGGGTGGCAGGCGCGGCAAGACCGCCGGTCGCGGCACCAAGGGCACGAAGGCGCGGAAGAACGTGCCGGCGGGCTTCGAGGGCGGCCAGATGCCGATCCACATGCGGCTGCCGAAGCTGCGTGGCTTCAAGAACCGCTTCCGCACCGAGTACCAGCCGGTGAACGTGGGCGACATCGCCCGCCTCTTCCCGAAGGGCGGCTCGGTGGGCGTGGACGAGCTCGTGGCGAGCGGCCTGGTCCGCAAGAACGAGCTGGTGAAGGTCCTCGGCAACGGCGACCTGGACGGCGTCAAGCTCGACGTCACCGCGCACAAGTTCTCCAAGACCGCCGAGGAGAAGCTGTCCTCGGGCGGCGGCAGCGCGACGACGCTGTAAGTAGTTCTTCTTTTCGTTCGCGAGCGGCCGGCAGGGTGATCCTGCCGGCCGCTTTCGCGTGCGCGAGATCGTGACGAATCCGTGCTGTGGCGGGCCTGTGCCCATGGGCGAAGCTCCACTCATGAACATGGGGGAGAGGCCGGGCATGCCGGCGTACCCGGCGCCGATGTCCACGCTGGCGCAGCCGGTCACCGGCCCGGCGAGCTGGAACCAGAACAAGGTCACGGCCGCGGTGCTGTCGTTCGTGGCGGCGGTCGTGGCGATCGCGGGCTCGTTCGTGCCGCTGTTCTCCGGGCGGCTGGACTTCAGCGGCGAAGCCATCGAGATGACCTTCACGGCGTGGCGCGTCGACGTCACCGGCGGCGGCCCGGTCATCGGGGATCCCGGGCTCGGCGGCGTCCCGAAGTTCGGCTACCCGCTGGTGTTCGCCGCGATCGCGCTGCTGTGCGCGGCGGCGGTCGCCACGTTCGCCGCACTGCCCGCCGCGAGCCCCGGCACGCATCGGCTCGCGGGCGGGACCACCGCGGTCGGCGCCGCGTTCCTGCTCGGCACCGTCTGGTCGGTCGCCATGCAGGCCGTGAGCTGGGTGGACTCGTTCGGTTCTCTGGGCGAGACCGAGCTGGGCATCGACTCGTCGGCGTCGTACGGGGCCGGCCACTGGCTCCTGCTCGGCGCCGTCGCACTGGGGCTCGCCGCGGCAGTGCTCGCGCTGCTCCCGCCGCGCCGCCCGCGCCCGGCCCCGGATCAGCCGACCCCGCCGTACGGCTTCGCGATGCCCCACCCGGGCGCCCCGGTCGCGTACGCACTCCCGACGGTCGACCCACTCACCGGACAGCCGGCGGGCCCGCCGGCCCCGGTGGACCCGCGGACCGGCCTGCCGATGTCCCCGTACACCGGCCCGACACCCGCCGCGCCGCCCGATCCGAACCTGGGCGCGCGGGCGGTGGACCCGCTGACCAGCCTCCCGGCCGGCCCCGCTCCGGTGGACCCGAACACCGGTTTGCCGGTGGGACAGCCGAATCCTGCGCCGTTGGTGCCGACGGCCGGCCTCACGCCAGTGGCTCCGAGAGATCCTGTGGTGGTGGATCCGAAAACCGGCCGCCCCACCGAGGACCCGCCGGCCGAGCCGGGCCCCAGAACCTAGAACACCGGCGCGCCCTCGCGCACCAACCGCCAGTTCGGCACGAAGAACGTCGACTCGTCGATGGCGCCCGTCGCCGCCGCGTAGTCGATCAGCGCCTGCCGGATCTCCACCTGCGCGTTGTAGACGACCGGCGCCGTCGACACGTGCGGGAACCCGCCGCCGCCGGAGCGCCGGTAGTTGTTCACCGCCACGACGAACTCCTGCGCCGGGTCGACCGGCGTGCCGTCGTAGGACAGCCCGACGACGCGTGACCCGACCGGCTTGGAGATGTCCAGGTCGTACGTGACACCCGACAGCACGTCGTAGTTGTAGTCCGGCTCGCCGCCGGCGTTGGTGAGCGTGTCCGGGTCGACCGGCGCGCCGACCGGCGTCTGGTTGAAGTACTTCGCCGAGTACTCCAGGTAGTCCTTCACCTGGGCGCCGGTCAGCGTCACCGCCTCGAGCGTGTTGTCGTAGATGTACAGCCCGGCGATGTCACGGATCGTCACCTGCCCGGACGGGAACACGGCGGTCCGCGAGAACGGCGCCGCGATCGACAGCACCGGCGCCGCGGTGCCGACCGCGGCCGACACGACCGACGTCTGCACCGCCTGGATGTAGTCCAGGATCGCCGTGTCCTCGTAGCGCGACGTCGCCGCCGACAGCTCCGACACCGACTGCGCCACCGGCTGGTTCACGTACGACATGGTCTTGTCGTGCTGCGGCGCCATCAGCGAGACGATCTTGGGGTCCTCCGGCACGGTGTTGGTGTTCAGCGTCTGCGACGACTTCGCCGCCACCTGCCAGCGTCCGCGCGTCCACGACAGCGAGAAGTCCACAACGGACAGTCGCTGGCCCCACTTGCTCGGCTCGGTAAGCAGCACCTGCTTGCCGGTCGCCTTGTTGGTGACAAACCGTTGCGGCACCTCGTTGTGCGCGTGTCCAAAGAGGACCGCGTCGATGCCGGGCACCTCCTCGGCCACCATCGCCGACGCGTTCTCCACCGGGATGTCGCCCTGGTACGACGACATCCCGCTGTCGCCGGCGTGCGCGGTCACCAGCACCACGTCCGCGCCGAGCAGCCGCATCACCGGCACCCAGAACCGCGCCGAACCGACCAGGTCGGTGAACCGCAGCTTGCCCTCGACGTTGGCCTTGTCCCAGATCGCGATGCCCGGGTTGGTCAGCCCGAGCACGCCGACCCGCACCGGCCGCTTACCGGGCACCGGCATGGACTTCATGGTGAACGGCAGGTACGCGGGCAGCCCGGACTTCGCGTCCACCGCGTTCGCGCCGAGCACGGGGGCCTTCAGCTGCTTGATCCAGGTGGCGAGCATCGGCAGCCCGTAGTTGAACTCGTGGTTCCCGAGCGTCACGGCGTCGTACCCGATGGCGTTCATGGCGCGGGCCATCGGATGCGTCTCGCCGGTCTGCGTCACCGGCTCGACCTTCGCGTAGTAGTAGTCGAGCGGCGTGCCCTGGATGGTGTCGCCGGAGTCGAGCAGCATGGTCTTCTCGCGGCCGCGGTCGGCGCGGATCTGGTTCACCAGCGTCGACACCTTGGCGAAGCCGACGTCGTTGTGCGCGCTGTCGTCGAACTCGGCGTTCTTGAAGTAGTCCCAGTTCAGGGCGTTGCCGTGCAGGTCGGACGTCTCCATGACGGTGATCCGCACGTCGTTGCCGGCCGCGGTGGCGGGGGTGGCCGCCGCGAAGCCGGCGACGGTGGCGATGGCCAGCGCCGTGGCGAGGGGTTTGCGCATGCGTGCATCCCACCGCACGGCAAACCAGGAGTCCACAGTCCGTTCGGCGTAGGCCGTTCGGACCTGGCGCACAGTCAGTGGGCAAGGGGGTGCAGGAGCCCCCAGTCGTGCTGTTAAAGTCGGAACCACGCTTCGGGTGGAGTGCCCCCCGAAGCGTTCCTGGCTTGCCAGCTCCCTGGCAGCCAGGTCGTGTGATCCGGCCGGTAACCAACCGGCAAAGCCGATCGTCGGCGCGAGAGCCGGCGACGCCGAGGAGGTCCTTGCGTGCTCAGCGCTTTCCGCTCGGCTCTCGCGACGCCGGACCTGCGCCGCAAGATCCTTTTCACCCTCGGAATCATCGCGATCTACCGAGTCGGTGCCTTGCTGCCGTCGCCCGGTGTCTCGTACCCCAACGTGCAGAAGTGCATGGCGAGCGTCGACAACCAGAGCATCTACCAGCTGCTGAACCTGTTCAGCGGCGGCGCGCTCCTGCAGTTGTCGATCTTCGCGCTCGGCATCATGCCGTACATCACGGCGAGCATCATCATCCAGCTGCTGACCGTGGTCATCCCGCGGTTCGAGCAGCTGAAGAAGGAAGGCCAGTCCGGCCAGGGCAAGCTCACGCAGTACACCCGCTACCTGACCATCGGTCTCGCGGTGCTGCAGGCCACCGGCATCATCGCCATGGCCAACCGCGGCGGTCTCTTCGGTGACTGTGACGACCCGATCATCCCGGTGAACACCACGTTCAACCTGGCCGTCATCGTGCTGACGATGACCGCGGGCACCGCGGTGATCATGTGGTTCGGCGAGCTCATCACCGAGCGCGGCATCGGCAACGGCATGTCGCTGCTGATGTTCGTCAACATCGCGGCGCGGATCCCGGCCGAGGGTGGCAACATCCTCGAGAACAACGGGCCGCTGGTCTTCGCGATCGTCTGCCTGTTCGGTCTCGCGATCATCGTCGGCGTCGTGTTCCTCGAGCAGGGACAGCGCCGGATCCCGGTCCAGTACGCGAAGCGAATGGTCGGTCGCCGGATGTACGGCGGCACGTCGACGTACCTGCCGATGAAGGTCAACCAGGCCGGCGTCATCCCGATCATCTTCGCGTCGTCGCTGCTGTACCTGCCCGACCTGATCACGAGGCTCGCGGGCAACAACAACAACTGGTGGACCAGGTTCGTCGCGGACCACCTGACGAAGCAGTCGAGCTGGGTGCACATCGCGGTGTACTTCGCGATGATCATCTTCTTCACGTACTTCTACATCAGCATCCAGTTCAACCCGAACGAGCGTGCTGACGACATGAAGAAGTACGGCGGCTTCATCCCGGGCATCCGTCCGGGACGGCCGACCGCCGAGTACCTCAGCTTCGTGCTGAGCCGGATCACCCTGCCCGGGTCGATCTACCTCGGCATCATCGCTGTGCTGCCCAACTTCTTCCTCGACCTCACGGGTAGCGGTCAGAACCAGAACTTCCCCTTCGGCGGCACCGCTGTGCTGATCATGGTTGGCGTTGGTCTAGACACCGTCAAGCAGATCGAAAGCCAGCTCATGCAGCGTAACTACGAAGGGTTCCTCAAGTGACACGACTCGTTCTCGTGGGTCCGCCTGGTGCGGGCAAGGGCACCCAGGCGGCCGCGTTGAGCGAGAAGCTGGGCGTGCCGCACATCTCCACCGGCGACCTGTTCCGCGCGCATATCGCGAACGAGACCGAGCTCGGCAAGCAGGTCAAGCACTTCCTGGCCGACGGCAAGTTGGTGCCGGACGAGATCACCAACCAGATGGTGGTCGAGCGGCTCGAGGAGCCGGGCACGGCGAGCGGTTTCCTGCTCGACGGGTTCCCGCGCAACATCGGCCAGGCCGACGTGCTCGCGAAGGAGCTCGCCGACTCCGACCAGAAGCTGGACGCGGTCGTGCAGCTCGTGGTCGACGAGGATGTCGTGGTCACGCGGCTGCTGTCGCGTGGCCGCGCCGACGACACCGAGGACGTCATCCGGCACCGGCAGCACGTGTACCGGTCGGAGACGGCGCCGCTGCTCGACTACTACCGGGACGTGCTCGTCGCGGTCGACGGGGTCGGCGACGTCGACGAGGTCACCGAGCGAGTGCTTGGCGCGCTACGCGACCGGACGTGACCAGTGGTGGGCTGGTCAGCACACTGCGGCACTGGCGTGGCCGGATGATCGAGCTTAAGACTCCGACCGAGCTCGAGGCGATGCGCGCCGCGGGCCTGGTGGTCGCGAAGGCGCTGGCGAACGTGACCGCCGCGATCCGCCCCGGCGTCAGCACCGGTGAGCTGGACGAGCTCGCCGAGCAGACCATCCGGGACGCCGGCGCGGTGCCGTCGTTCCTCGGCTACCACGACTTCCCGGCCACCATCTGCGCGTCGGTGAACGAGCAGATCGTGCACGGCATCCCGGCCCGCTCCCAGGTGCTCGCCGAGGGCGACCTGATCTCGGTCGACTGCGGCGCGATCCTGGAGGGCTGGCACGGAGACTCGGCCGTCACCGTCCCGGTGGGCGCGGTGTCGGCGGTCGACCTGGCCCTGTCCGACGCCACCCGCGTCGCGATGGAGGCCGGCATCAAGGCGGTCGCCGTCGACGGTCGCCTGACCGACATCTCCTACGCCATCGAGTCGGCTGTGCACCGCGTCGAGGCCGACACGGACACCACGTACGGCATCGTCCGCGAGTACGGCGGCCACGGCATCGGGCGCGCCATGCACATGGAGCCGTTCCTGCCGAACTTCGGCAAACCCGGCAAGGGCCCTCGCCTCCGGGTGGGCATGGCGATCGCCATCGAGCCGATGCTCACGCTGGGCAGCGCCCGCACGGAGGAGCTGGAAGACGGCTGGACGGTGGTCACCGCCGACGGCTCCCGCGCCGCGCACTGGGAGCACACGGTGGCCATCACCGAAGACGGCCCCTGGGTGCTGACGGCTCCTTAGCCGATCGAGTCCACCCGCGCTGCTCGGCCGCCCCCGACCAGCGGTCGCCACCCGTCCGGGGGGCTGAATTTCATCGCCGCGGGAGAGTGCGTACACTAGATCGGTGGCGCACTCGTTGCGCCCTCTCCGTCATGCGTGTCGCCCGATGGGTATACGCGCGGCGGTCTGCGTACGCCAAGAAACGAAACGCGGAGGACATGGGCAAGAAGGACGGGGCCATCGAGGTCGAAGGCCGTGTGGTGGAGCCGCTCCCCAACGCGATGTTCCGTGTCGAGTTGGAGAACGGACACAAGGTCCTCGCACACATCAGCGGCAAGATGCGGCAGCACTACATCCGCATCCTGCCGGAGGACCGAGTGGTCGTGGAGCTGTCGCCCTACGATCTGTCCCGCGGCCGAATCGTCTACCGCTACAAGTAAGGCCGCACAAGTTCAGGAGAAACCAGGGACGTGAAGGTCCAGCCGAGCGTCAAGAAGATCTGCGACAAGTGCAAGGTGATCCGCCGTCACGGCCGGGTCATGGTGATCTGCGAGAACCTGCGCCACAAGCAGCGCCAGGGCTGACCAGCACCACGCACCAGCAGCACGACGCACAAGAAAAGATGCCCTCCCCAAACCTGCCGAGCCACACGGGCTCGGTTCACCCTCGGACCAGGCCGGGGCCCGTTCACCCGGGGCGGTAGGGGAGCAGACCTGGAAGCGACACTCAAGAGGAGATATGGCACGCGTTGCTGGCGTCGACCTCCCCCGCGAGAAGCGGATGGAGATCGCGCTGACCTACATATTTGGCATTGGCCGTACCCGCTCCAAGGAGCTGCTCACGGCCACCGGGATCAGCCCGGACCTGCGGGCCAAGGACCTGTCCGACGAGGACGTGGCCCAGCTCCGCGAGCACATCGAGACCAACTACAAGGTCGAGGGTGACCTCCGCCGCGAGGTTAACGCGGACATCCGCCGGAAGATCGAGATCGGCTGCTACGAGGGCCTGCGGTGGCGCCGCGGTCTGCCAGTCCGCGGTCAGCGGACCAAGACCAACGCTCGCACCCGCAAGGGCCCCAAGAAGACGGTCGCCGGCAAGAAGAAGGCTGGGAAGAAGTGAGCTCGGTCGTATCGGTCGTCCCACAGCGGCGACGCAACCGTCAGTTCGTGGCACTGCAGGTGGCCCCCAAGGCGCGCCCGCAGGCACTTCGCGACCTGTACCGGGATTACGGCACGGTCATCCGCAACGCGGACGAAGAGTCCGCCACCGCCCAGACTTCGCGTTAACAGCAGGAGAAACCCACAGACATGCCACCCAAGTCTCGTACTGGCGCCGGCGTCAAGAAGGTCCGGCGCAAGGAAAAGAAGAACATCTCCCACGGGCACGCCCACATCAAGAGCACGTTCAACAACACGATCGTGTCGATCACCGACCCGACCGGCAACGTGATCGCATGGGCGTCCTCCGGCCACGTCGGCTTCAAGGGCTCTCGCAAGTCCACGCCGTTCGCCGCGCAGATGGCCGCCGAGAACGCGGCCCGCAAGGCTGCCGAGCACGGCATGCGCAAGGTCGACGTCTTCGTGAAGGGCCCCGGCTCCGGCCGGGAGACCGCGATCCGGTCGCTGCAGGCGGCTGGCCTCGAGGTCGGCACCATCCAGGACGTGACACCACAACCACACAACGGCTGCCGCCCGCCGAAGCGGCGCCGGGTCTAAGGGACGGGGAGGTAGACAACCATGGCTCGTTACACCGGACCGGTGACTCGCAAGTCGCGCCGGCTCAAGGTCGACCTCGTCGGTGGTGACCGCGCGTTCGAGCGCCGTCCCTACCCGCCCGGCCAGCACGGCCGCGGTCGCATCAAGGAGAGCGAGTACCTGCTCCAGCTGCAGGAGAAGCAGAAGGCGCGCTTCACCTACGGCATCCTGGAGCGGCAGTTCCGCCGCTACTACGAGGCGGCTTCGCGCACCAAGGGCAAGACCGGTGAGGCGTTGCTGCAGCTGCTCGAGGCCCGGCTGGACAACGTGGTGTACCGCGCGGGTCTCGCGCGGACCCGCCGGCAGGCTCGTCAGCTGGTCAGCCACGGCCACTTCATCGTGAACGGCAAGAAGGTCAACATCCCGAGCTTCCAGGTGTCGAAGTTCGACATCATCGACGTGAAGCCGAAGTCGACGGGGTCCCTGCCGTTCGTCGCGGCGAAGGAGTCCTACGGCGACCGCCCGATCCCGGGCTGGCTGCAGGTCGTCCAGTCGAACCTGCGCATTCTCGTGCACCAGCTGCCCGAGCGGGCTCAGATCGATGTGCCCGTCACCGAACAGCTGATCGTCGAGTTCTACTCGAAGTGAGTAAACCGGGAGACGGCCGTTCGCGGCCGTCTCCCGGCCCATCCCAGCGGGCGTCAAATAGCGGGCGTCCCTAGGTAAAGGAAACAAGAAAGTGCTGATTTCTCAGCGGCCCTCGCTCGGCGAGGAGCCGGTCAACGAGACGCGCTCCCGGTTCACCATCGAGCCGCTGGAGCCCGGCTTCGGCTACACGCTCGGCAACTCGCTGCGCCGGACGCTCCTGTCGTCCATCCCGGGCGCCTCGGTCACGAGCATCCGCATCGACGGCGTGCTGCACGAGTTCACCACCGTGCCCGGCGTGAAGGAAGACGTCACCGACATCATCCTGAACCTCAAGGAGCTGGTGGTCAGCTCCGAGGAGGACGAGCCGGTCACCATGTACCTGCGCAAGCAGGGCCCGGGTGAGGTCACCGCGGGCGACATCGTGCCGCCGGCCGGCGTCACCGTGCACAACCCGGACCTGCACATCGCCACGCTGAACGGCAAGGGCAAGCTGGAGATCGAGCTCGTGGTCGAGCGCGGCCGCGGCTACGTCCCGGCCGTGCAGAACAAGCAGGCCGGTGCCGAGATCGGCCGCATCCCGGTCGACTCGATCTACTCGCCGGTGCTGCGGGTCACCTACAAGGTCGAGGCCACGCGTGTCGAGCAGCGCACCGACTTCGACCGGCTGATCCTCGACGTCGAGACGAAGCCGTCGATCACCCCGCGGGACGCCGTCGCGTCGGCCGGCAAGACGCTGGTCGAGCTGTTCGGTCTCGCCCGTGAGCTCAACGTGGACGCCGAGGGGATCGAGATCGGTCCGTCGCCGCAGGAGGCGGACACCATCGCCGCCTACGCGATGCCGATCGAGGACCTCGACCTCACCGTGCGTTCGTACAACTGCCTCAAGCGCGAGGGCATCCACACCGTGGGTGAGCTCGTCTCGCGCAGCGAGGCCGACCTGCTGGACATCCGCAACTTCGGCGCCAAGTCGATCGACGAGGTCAAGATGAAGCTCGTCGGCCTCGGTCTCGCGCTGAAGGACAGCCCGCCCGGGTTCGACCCGACGACCGCCGCCTCGGACTACGCGAACGAGGGCTGGTCGGACGGCGTTGGCGATGCCGGCAATGACGATGGCCAGGACTACGCGGAGACGGAGCAGCTGTAATGCCCACGCCAACCAAGGGCGCCCGCCTGGGCGGCTCGCCGGCCCACGAGCGGCTGATGCTGGCAAACCTTGCCACATCGCTGTTCCAGCACGGCCGGATCACCACCACCCAGGCCAAGGCCAAGAAGCTGCGGCCCTACGCAGAGCGCCTGATCACCAAGGCGAAGGTGGGTGACCTCCACAACCGTCGCATGATCATGAAGCTGATCCGCGACAAGGAGGTCGTGCACCGCCTCTGCACGGAGATCGGTCCGTTCTTCGCCGACCGCCACGGCGGCTACACCCGCATCCTGAAGACGATCCCGCGCAAGGGCGACAACGCCCCCATGGCGATCATCGAGCTGGTGCAGGAGAAGACCGTCACGGCCGAGGCCGAGGCGGCACGCAAGACGAGGTTCGCCAAGGACGAGAAGCCGGCTGCTGACAAGCCGGCCGCCGACGAGGTGACTGTCGTCGAGGTGCCCGCCGAGGACGTCGAGGTCGAGGAGAGCGCGTCGGACGACGAGCACCCCTACGGCCCCGGCAGCCACGCCGCGCCGGAGGACGGCTCCGAGCCGGAGGGTTACCCGGTCAAGGGCAACGCCGACTCGATGTTGTACCACGTGCCGGACAGCTCGTACTACGACCGGACCGTGGCCGAGGTGTGGTTCGCCACCGCCGAGGCCGCGGAGGCCGCGGGCTTCAGCCTGCCGCCGTCGCAGGAGGACGAGTCCTGACTCGCGCTTCAACACCGAACGAGCCCGTCGCCCCTCAGGGCGGCGGGCTCGTCCGGTTCATGCTGGACATCGCCTACGACGGCACGGGCTTCTCGGGTTGGGCGCGGCAGCCCGACCGCCGCACCGTGTGCGCCGTGCTGGAAGACACCCTGTCGATGGTGCTGCGCTTCGACGTCCGGTTGACCGTCGCCGGCCGCACCGACGCCGGCGTGCACGCGTCCGGCCAGGTGGCACACACCGACCTCCCGGCGACGCCGGAGCTCAACCGCCTGGCGCGGGCACTGCCGGCGGACGTCCGGGTTACGGCCATCCGCCCGGCGCCCCCCGGCTTCGACGCCCGCTTCTCGGCGGTGCGCCGGCACTACGCGTACCGCGTGTGCGACCACCAGTGGGCGGCCGACCCCCTGCGCCGCCACGACACGGTGACCTGGCCCCGCCCCCTCGACGTGGCGGCGCTGAACGAGGCGTCCGCGTTGCTGTTGGGCCTCAACGACTTCGTGGCGTTCTGCCGGCGGCGCGAAGGCGCCACCACGATCCGCGACCTGCAACGCCTGTCGTGGGCCCGCGACGCCGACGGTGTGGTGACGGCGGCGGTGTCGGCGGACGCGTTCTGCCACTCGATGGTGCGCAGCCTGGTCGGCGCGCTGCTGGCGGTCGGGGAGGGCCGCAAGCCGCCGGAGTGGCCGGCGGGTCTGCTGAAGGCGACCGAACGCCCGAGCACGATCACGGTGGCGCCCGCACACGGGCTGACGCTGATGGGGGTCGACTACCCGGCGGACGACCAACTCGCCGCGCGAGCGGAGCAGACCCGCAACCTCCGCACGAGGTAACGGCGCGCTGAGGTGGCCGGCGTGGCCGCTGGCCCCCTCGAACCACGCTACCGGACACCCCCGACAGTTCCGTTCGGCCGAAACCAACCCTGTGGACAACCACCCACCAACCGCACCGCCCAGGTAAACCCGCGAGTCCCCGTTTCAGGACCCGCGAGTCCCCGTTTCAGGACCCCCGAGTTGCCGGTTGAGAGCCGCGTTCAGGCTTGCGCGTGGGAAGCCGCGTCGGGCTGGGGACAACTGGGGCGCGGGCGCCCGTGACTGTCGGACCTCGGCCGTAGGCTGGAAATCGGGGGCCGGAGGCCACCCCGATCGCAAAGAAAACGCCCCCCGGACCGAGGTCCGGGAGGCGCCTTCAAAAGTGCCGGCTCAGAGGTCGAGCGTCCAGCTGTCGATGAAGCCGGTGTCCAAGGACGCGGCGTCGCGGACCCGGAGGTTCCAGGTGCCGTTCGCGACCTCGCCCGTCAGGTTGCGGCTGTAGGTCTGGTTGATGTTGTCCGCACTGCCGCCCGAGCGGTTGTGCAGGTTGTACACGCTGCCGTCCGGCGCCACGAGGTCGACGACCAGGTCGCCGATGTAGGTGTGGACGATCGTCACGGCGACGGTGGCCGACGCGCCGCCGTTGCCGGTGCAGCCGGAGATGGTGATCGGGCTGCTGACCGTGGCGTTGTCATTGATGTTGAAGTTGGCCGCGTTGGTGGCCGCGGCGCAAGGGTTCGGCGGGTTGGGGTCGGTGCCGCCCGCCCCGGTGTACAGCAGGACGTTCGGCGAGCCGGTGCCCGGGCTGGTGATCTTGCCGGGGGTGCCGGCGGTGACCAGGGCGTCGCGGACCTGCTGCGGCGTGGCACTCGGGTTGGCGGCCAGGTACAGCGCCGCCGCGCCGGCCACGTGCGGGGTGGCCATCGAGGTGCCGCTGATGGTGTTGCTGCCACCGTTCAGCCACGCCGACGTGATGCCCTCACCCGGCGCGAAGATGTCGGTGCAGGTGCCGAAGTTCGAGAACGAGGCACGCGCGTCGGTGCGGGTGGACGCGTTCACGGTGATGGCTTCCGGCACGCGAGCCGGCGAGAAGCTGCACGCGTTCGCGTTCGAGTTGCCGGACGCGATCGCGTACGTCACGCCGGAGGCGATGGAGCGCGAGACCGCCGCGTCGAGCGCGGTGTCGACGCCGCCGCCGAGGCTCATGTTGGCGCTGGCCGGCTTGACCGCGTTCGCGGTGACCCAGTCGATGCCGGCGACGACCTGCGCGGTGGTGCCCGAGCCGGAGCAGTTGAGCACGCGGACCGCGGTCAGCGACACGCCCTTGGCGACACCGTAGGTGGCGCCGCCGACGGTGCCGGCGACGTGGGTGCCGTGGCCGTGGCAGTCATCGGCGGCGCCGCCGTCGATGGCGTCGAAACCGGAGACCGCGCGGCCGCCGAAGTCGGGGTGGGTGGTCGAGATACCCGTGTCGATGATGTACGCGTGCACGTTGCTCGCGGTCGTCGAGTACGAGTAGTTGCTGTTCAGCGGCAGGTCGCGCTGGTCGATCCGGTCCAGACCCCACGACGGCGGGTTCGGCTGGTCCGCGGTGAGCGACAGCACCTGGTTCTGCTGCACGAACGACACGGCCGGATCGGCGGCGAGCTCCTTGGCCTGCTGCTCGCTCATCGACGCGGCGAAACCGGTCAGCGCGGCCGTGTACAGCTGTGTGACCTTCGAGCCCAGCGCTGCCGCGGTGCTCTTCGCCTCCGCCGTGGCGCCGTCCTTGTAGACGACGACATAGCTGCCGTCGACGGCGGTTGCCGACTCGGCGCCGAGAATCTGACCCTCCGGCGCGGCCGAAGCCGGCGCGGTGGCCACGATAGCCATGCCGACAGCCGCCGCCGTGGCGAAACCGACCGCAGCGAACCGTCTCATCGAGACGGCACGAGACCTACCCATACTGGCTCTCCTTGGTGCAGGGCGCATCGAGACCTCAGCCCTCGATGAGATCGTGATGCGTGGTGGGGAGATGACACTTCGTTCGCGAGCGAACGAAGTCAACATTTGTCGGGAAAACGCGGTGACGCAAGAGAGGCGACCGCGTTCGCTCCGCTACTTATGAACACTTGCCCACTCCGTGGGAAGAAGTTCGACCGGTCGGCAGCAATGATTACGCCGGATGCCGCGTCCCGGACGCCCGGCGAGGTCACGCTGATGGTGCCGAATCAGTCGCCGCGGCGCACCGGGCCGAGGATCGCCTGCTCCTTGGCGGTGGTGACGAGCCGCAGCGGCTTCCACAGCATCCGCCCGAGCGCGACGACCTGGTCGTCGGCGAGCGTGGTCAGCTCGTGCACCATCGGCGGCGGCAGCCGCCACACCCGCGCGGCGAGCTGCGCCTGCCCGACCGGCAACCGCTGCAGCAGCACGAGATCCGCCGCGTTGGCGGTGGCGCCGGCCTGCGGGTGCATGTACGGGAGCACGTAGACGGTCGTCTGCCACGGCGACCGGGGCGGGAACAGCTCCTGTGGCGTCGGGCCACCGTCGTGCACGACGAGCAGCGGCGCGTCCTCCGACGGCCGGGGCAGGTCGACCGGGTTGAGCCTGCGGATCTGGACGAGCGGCGCCGGCCGCCCGTCCGGGCCGTTGCCGGCGGCCTTCTGCAGCACCTGCCACGCGGCCGGCCGTCCGGTGGCGATGACCACCCAGGCGCCGACGGCCATCGCCCGCAACGCGACCTGCCGCGCCAGGTACAGCCCGCCGACCAGCACGAGGCGGGTCGGCGCCGGCCGCAGCGCGGAGATCGTCAGCGGCTCGCCCTGCATGCCGGAGCCCAGCATCATGCCGCCGCGGTCGCCGGTGGGGCTGACCGCGTCGAGCATCGCGGGCGACATCAGGAACTCCTGGCTGAGCCCGTTGCCGTTCTGTGTGTCGAGCAGCCGAGACGACCCACTCATGCCCGTCCCCCCAGTGGCAGCGTCGCGGCGAGCCCGGACACCTGCAGCCCGCGCAGCGGGGTCAGCGTGATGCCGAGCCGGTCCGAGATCGTGTTGAGGCGCTCGTCCGCGTACTCCAGCTCGCTCGGCGTCCTGGCGCTCACCCGCACCAGTCCGCGCATGCCGACCTGGTTGTCGTCGGCGCCCGGCGAGATCGACACGGCGACCGTCGACGACAGCGCCCGCACGCCGGTGAGCGCGTTGAGGCTGGTCGCGGGTTTGCCGCGGGACCAGCCGGTGATCGCGTAGCTCGCGTGGCCGACGCCGGCGGCGGTCACGCCGGTCCAGCGCTCGGTCAGGCGCACCCGCTGGTTCGAGCCGGCCACGCCGGTCAGCTCCGCGGCGGACAGACCCGCCTTGAGCAGCTCGTCCGGGTCGAGCGGACGGGTCGGCACGCCACGCGACTCGAGTGCGTTGCGCACCCGGGACAGCGCGCCGATCAGGGCGCGGTGCGCGCCGAGCACGCCGCCGCCCCGCTCGCGGACCGCGGCCGGGCACCGGCGCGGGTCCAGCCGGACGGCCACCCACGTGGTGCGGCGCGCGGCAGCCGGCAGCGGGCCGAGCACCTCCATGTACGACGCGAGCGCCGGCGAGTTCGCGGGCAGCGCGGCGCTGCCCGGGTAGCAGTGCCAGATGACCTGGATGGCGTCGAGCACCACGCCGCGGTCCTCGAGGCACGGCGCGAGCGCGCCGAGCGGCAGGTTCGGTGAGCTGCCGACCTGGGTGACGAGTGCGGGCGCCGGGTCGACCAGAAGCACCGCGGTCCAGGTGCTCTCGTGCCACGCGAGGCCGAGCGGGCGGCGTTCGTGGTCGACGCCGTGCGCTACCACGAGGTCCGGCACGGCGAGGCGCAGCAGGCTCACGCGCGGGTCGTCCGGTCCGGTGACCGGCGTGACGTCCGCCTCGGCGATGCTCTCCATGCTGACCGGCGCGGTGGGCTTCGACTGGCGGGCGTGCGCGCGGAACGCGTAGCGGAAGGTGAGGCCGAACCACTGCGTGAACCAGCGCCCGCGCCACCGGATGAACGCGACGAGCAGCCCGACGAACGCGATCCCGATGGCGACGTAGATCAGGTCGATGTTGATCGCGAGCAGCACCAGCCCGATCGCGACGGCCAGCTCGAGGACGATCACGTTGGTCACCGGCAGCGCGCCGAGGCTCGCGCCCCGAGTGCGGCGCCGGAAGGACATGGGCAGGCGTGGCGGGCCGGCCGGGCGGGCCCCACCGGAGCCGCCGGGTGGCGGGCCGCCGGGACCGCCGTTGTTCGGGCCGCCGGGACCGCCGGAGCCACCGGAGCCGCCGCCAGGGCCACCCGGCCCGGAAGGACCACCGGGTCCGCTCGGCCCACCGGGACCGCCGCGACCCGCGGGACCGCCAGGACCCGCAGGGCCACTGCCCCGACCGCCAGGACCAGCAGGTCCACCGGGGCCGGCAGGACCGTTCGGACCGCCGGGGCCGGCCGGGCCCCCGGGGAGGCCAGGCCTGCTCGGCGTGCCCCTGTCACCGGGTTTGCCCGGCACGCCAGGGCCGCCCGGGAGACCGGCGGGGGCGCCGGGACCGCTGGGACCGCTGGGACCGCTGGGACCGCTGTGCCGACCGCTGGGCTCCCCAGCCCCCTTCGGTCTCTGCGGCTGGCCAGGCGGTGGAGTCCTGCCGTTGGCGTTGCCGCCGCCGTGCCGTGGAGGAGTGCTCACCGACATCCGCTCGATCTTTCCCCTCGTCCCGTGTGCTCCCGCCAGGCAATCATTCCGCGGTTGGGTCAGAACCAACATGCAGCCGACGCCGGTAGGGCTATCCTGCGGAACCGTACCGCGAGTGGGGAGCTGCAGAGGCGGAAATGCCATCTACACCGACTACCAAGTCCCAAGTCCAGGCGTATCGCTTCGTGCTGCGCCGGATGCAGTCCGCGTTGGTCCGCAAGGACGCGGTGATGCTGCACGACCCGATGCGCACGCACAGCCGTGCCACGATCGTGGGAGTGTGCCTCGCCGCGCTCGGGCTGCTCGGGTTCCTGATCTGGGGGATCCTGTCACCCAAGCCGAAGACGCCGGACAAGGACGGCATCGTCATCGGCAAGCCGTCCGGCCAGGTCTACGTGCTGATCGCACAGCCGGACAAGAAGCTGGTGCCGGTGTTCAACCTGGCGTCTGCCCGGCTGCTGCTCATGGCGCAGCAGCAGGACAAGGCTGAGGGCCAGGACAACGCCGCCAAGGCGGCCGCCGCCAACGTCACGGTCGTCGCGCCGACCGTGATCGACGACAACGAGCTGCGGGACATCCCCAAGGGTCGCAAGGTCGGCATCGCGGACGGGCCGGACCTGCTGCCGAGCGCGGACCAGCGCATCGAGCCGAGATGGACGGTGTGCGACCAGTACATGCTCGATACCGGCCTGCCCGACCCGGCGAAGGAGGGCAAGGTCGAGACGACGGTCATCGCCGGCGTCAGCGACCTCGGCGCGGAGCTGAAGCCCAACGAGTCGCTGCTCGTGCGCGCGCCGGACGGGGTCGTGTACCTCGTGTACCGAACACCGGGCACGGCGAACCTGCCGAACACCAGCGCGGTGCGCGCGAAGGTCGACCTGGACCGCGACGAGGTGCGCGCGGCGCTGCAGCTGACCGACGTCGAACCGAGAAACATCACCACCGGCATGCTCAACGCCATCCCGGAGAAGGCGCCGCTCGCCAGCCCGGGCATCGCCGGCCGCGGCTCCGACTCGAACATGGACCTCGGCGACAAGGACCTCCGCAAGGTCGGCTCGGTGTTCAAGGTCGAGCGCGCCGGCAACGTCACCCAGTACTACGTCGTACTGAAGGACGGCATCCAGCGGGTCAAGGAGACCACGGCCGACCTGATCCGGTACTTCGACAACCCGGGCGCGCCGACGATCAAGCCGGTCAACCCGGACGTGGTGACCGGCAAGCCGCAACCGCCTGACAGCATCGACTCGACGTACCCGGAGAGCGCCACCGAGGTGTTGGACCCGGAGAACTTCCCCGTGTCCTGCCTCGGCTGGAGCTACTCCGGCGAGGGCGGCAACGCCGAGGAGCACACGTCGGTGCACGTCGGCAAGAAGCTGCCCGGCGTCGGCCTGAACTCCAACGGCACGGCCAAGTCGGTGCCGATCTCCACGCCGAGCGCCGACGGCACCCGGATCGACCACTTCTACATGCCGCCGGGCCGCGGCGCGGTCGTCCGCCAGGCCACGTCGAAGGAAGACTTCACGAAGGGTCAGATCACGCTGATCTCCGACCGCGGCGTGAAGTACGGCGTGCCGGATCTGCCGACCGCGCAGGGACTCGGGCTGGACGACCAGAAACCGGCGCCGCGCAGCATCATCCAGCTGTTGCCGGACGGCGCGTCCCTGAGCGTGAACGATGTGCGGCAGAGCTACGACTCGACCCCGGTAGCGGCCGGCCAGTACCCGTCGACCACGCAGAACGCGGAGGGCGGCGGCTAGGCCACGCAGCGGGAGCTCGTTGCAAAAGCGCAGACTTCTGTCGCTACGGGAACGAGTTCTCCTCGCTTATGGTCGGATCACTGACGTCTGCCGCCAGTCGAGAGGTGCGTCCGTGACCGGGATCAAGTTCGACCCATCGTGGGTCGGTGGGTACGCGAAGCTCGCCGGCAACAGTGCCGAGGCGCTGGCCGAGGGTGTGAAGACCATGGGGGTCGCCCCGCTCGACCAGGAGTCCTTCGGTTCGCTCGGGCGGAGCGTGCACACCACGCAGGCCTACGGCAAGGCCGCGCAGGTGCTGCGCGACCAGCTGGCCCGCGCCGTCGAGGCGCTGGCCGCCGCGTCGGACGGACTCGAGCGGGTCACCGCGCAGTACGTCGACACCGAGGATCTCGGCACCCAGACGCTGAAGCGGGGCGACCAGGTATGACCACCGAGGTGCCGACACAGCGGGAGCCGGCCGACGCGAAGGTCGGCAAGGACGGCAAGGACGTCGAGAACGAGTTCCTCGGCCACCTGGACTACCTGTCCAAGCTGGCCAACCACCTCGGCATCGCCGACCCGGTCGAGGAGTACTTCGCGCCGACCGTCGGCCGGTGGAGCGAGCTGCACGCCGAGGCGGACCGCTGGCGGGTGGTGGGGGAGGGTGCCGGGCAGGTCACCGAGGCGCTCGGCACGCCGCTCGGCAAGCTCGACGCCGCGTGGGACGGCGCGGCGGCGGACTCGTTCATCGCCTACATGCAGCAGGTCGGCCTCGCCGGCAACGACCTGTCCGACGCGATGATCGCGATGGCCGACGTGCTCGACAAGACGGCCGACGGCATCCGGGAGATCGTCGTCCAGCTGGCGACCGTCCTCGCCGAGACCGCGGAGACCGCGTCGGAGGCGATGACGCTGCCCGTGCAGGGCGACGACCGCACCCGCGAGTACCTCGACCTGATGCGCCGCCCGTCGAAGGAGCTCTTCGAGGCGGTCCGGCAGATCCTCGAGGCGTTCGTGCAGCTCTGCGAGGGCGTCGACGGCGGGCAGGCCTTCGAGCAGGTGAAGATGGCCCACACGTTCCCCGGCGACAACTGGACCTACCCGGCGCCCACGGCGCCCACGGCGCCCGCACCGGGAGTGCCCGTGGACGACAAGACCGACTCGTCCGGCGCGCTCGGTGGTGGTGGCGGCGGGGGTCTCGGCGGTGGAGCCGGTGGTGGCGGCGCGGGCGGCGGTGTGCCGGCGACGCCGCTCGGCGCCGGCGGCTACACGGTGGCCGGCGAGCAGGCGCCGAGGGTGGACGCGCCGGCGGGGACCGGCGCCGCCGCGGCGGCCTCCGGCGGCTCCGGTGCCAAGGGCGGCATGGGCATGCCGATGATGCCCATGGGGGGGATGGGCGCGGGCGGCGGCCAGGGCGGCGACGAGGACCACAAGTCCCGCAGCCGCCTGGTCGGGGACCCGGCGGACATCTTCGGCAAGCCGGAGAAGGCGAGCGCCCCCGTCATCGGGGACGAGGACGACTAGCGCGCGTCAGCGGCCACCGTGCGCGGCGCCCGAGGTGATGTCGGGCCCCATGGCGATCAGCACGGTGATCATGGCGAGCCAGGTGAGGACGAACGCGAGCATCCAGAAGCGTGGGTTGGCGAGCAGCCTGGTCATGGGGGAACCTCCCTCAACAAGGGCGAACGGGTGACGTGTGGAACGCTGGCCGGCCCGCGGTGGGGCGACCAGCTACAGCCATCGGTTCCTGCGGAAGATGCGGTACAGGATCAGACAGCCGCACCCGATCACGCCCATGACGAGCGGGTAGCCGAACTGCCAGTGCAGCTCCGGCATGTAGTCGAAGTTCATGCCGTAGATGCCGACGCCCATGGTCGGCACCGCGATGATCGCCGCCCATGAGGTGATCTTGCGCATGTCGGTGTTCTGCTGCAGCGAGATCTTCGCGAGCGTGGCGTCCACCAGCGTGGTCAGCAGCTCGTCGAAGCTCGCCACCCGCTCGGACACCGTCGTGAGGTGGTCGTCGACGTCGCGGAAGTAGGACCGGACCTGCTCCGGCACGAGCGGCGTGTACCCCTCCGCGAGGCGGCGCAGCGGCACCGCGAGCGGCAGGACCGCCCTGCGCAGCTCAAGGATCTCCCGCTTCATCAGGTACATCTGCTCGGCGCCGATCGGGCTGCGGGGCGCGAACACGCTGGCCTCGATGACGTCGATGTCGTTCTCGAACGACTCGCTGACCACCAGGTAGCTGTCGACCACGCGGTCGGCGATGCCGTGCAGCACGGCGGCTGGCCCGATCCGCAGCCGCTCCGGCGCCGCCTCGAGCTCCTCGCGCAGCGACTGCAGCCCGGAATGCTTGCCGTGTCGGACGGTCACGATGAACTGCTTGCCGAGGAACGCCATGAGCTCGCCGGTCTCGACGATCTCGTTCGCGGTCGTCGGGGACTCGTGCTCGATGTAGCGGACCGTCTTGAGCACCATGAACAGCGTCTCGTCGTAGCGGTCCAGCTTGGGCCGCTGGTGCGCGGTGACCGCGTCCTCGACGGCCAGCTCGTGCAGGCCGAACGTGTCCGCGATGCCCTGCAGCTGCTCCTCGCCAGGCTCGTAGAGGCCGATCCACACGAAGCCGTCGCGGCGCCTGCGGACCTCGGTGATCGCGTCGACGTGCGACCACTGGCCCGGCAGGCGCTCGCCGTCGACGTAGACCGCGCAGTCGACGACGTGCGCGAGCTCCTCGGGCGGCACGACATGCTGCTGCCGGCGGTTCGAACGGCCTCTGAGACCGCCGAGGGAGGGGATTGCGGGCACTGTGGTCCTCCAGCCAGGGACGTCAGATCTCGACGCGCCGGATGCCTCCGGCGCCGGAGCGTCCGGCCAGAACCTATGGGCCCCTTGGCTAGCGGGTGACCCTTCCAGCGAGGACGCGGGTGCTACTGCGACCGGTCGCGCCGGCATGGTTATGCGGGTCGCTCATGCGTCCTCACCTCCTCGGGTCGATGTGGTGCGGGCTCACTCACACACCAGTTGTCGAGGGTACCCCACCTGGCAGACTGCCCGCGTTCGGTCACGACAAGGAGGCGCGACGTGCAGTTCGGGCGGTACTTCGAGGAGTTCGAGGTCGGCGCGGTCTACAAGCACTGGCCCGGCAAGACGGTCACCGAGTACGACGACCACCTGTTCTGCCTGATCACGATGAACCACCACCCGCTGCACCTGGACGCGCACTACGCCAAGGAGAGCACCGACTTCGGCAAGAACGTGGTGGTCGGCAACTACGTCTACTCGCTCCTGCTCGGCATGTCGGTGCCGGACGTCTCCGGCAAGGCCATAGCGAACCTGGAGGTCGAGTCGCTCAAGCACGTGAAGCCGACCTTCCACGGCGACACGATCTACGGCGAGACCGAGGTGCTCGACAAGACCCCGTCGAAGTCCAAGGACGACCGTGGCGTGGTGTACGTCGAGACCCGCGGCTACAAGCAGGACGGCACGGTCGTGTGTGTGTTCCGCCGCAAGGTGATGGTGCCCAAGCGGTCCTACGGCGACGCGCGCGGAGGCGAGCAGCCCGGCCGGCCGGAGCCTCGGGCAGACTGACGACATGAGTGCCGCGCTCGACGAGATCAGGCAACGGTTGCGGCGGTTCGCGGACGACGCCGCGGCGTCCTCCCCGCTCTACGGTCACCTTGCCGGCGAGGCCGCGGCCGACGACGAGATCGCCGCGCTGCTCACGGCGGCGCCGCGGGAGCGGGCCGACGCGCCGCTGCTGCTCGCCGCCGTCCAGCGGGTCCTGCAGGCCGAGCCGTTCCACGAGCTCACCAACTACTACCCGGCGCTCGGCGGCAGCTACGGGCCGGACGGCGGCACCTGGCCGCTGTTCCGCACGTTCGCGCTGGAGCGGGCCGACCGGGTCCGGTCGCTGATCGCCACGCGGGTGCCGAGGACCAACGAGGTCGGCCGCGCCGCGCTGCTCTACCCGGCGGTCGCGCTCGCCGCGCGGCAGGCGGGCGGGGCGGTCGGGCTGCTGGAGGTCAACGCGTGCGCCGGGCTGCTGCTGGGCATGGACACGTACGCCTACCGGTATCAGACCGAGCAGGCCGGCCAGATCGCCGCCGGGCCGGGGCGGGCCGTGCTCGGCCTGCACTGCGCGCTGCGGCTGGAGGCCGGGCAGAAGGGCCCCACGATCCCGAAGCGGCTGTCGATCGCGGCCCGCGTCGGGCTGGACCCGGCGCCGGTGGACCTCGACGACGAGGACGAGTACGCGTGGCTGGAGGCCTGCATCTGGCCGGACCAGCCCGACCGGCTGCGCCAGTTCGGGGCGGCCGCGACGGCGCGTAAGAAGAAACCACCCGTTCTGGTGACGGGCGACCCGGTGACCGGTCTCGCCGACGCGGCCGCCCGGATCGCCGAGGACCTCCCGGTCGTGGTGGTCACGAGTGACGCGCTGCGCGGGTTCGCCGCCGACCGGGTGGCGGCGTTCGTCGCGGCCATGGACGCGCTGGCCGCGCGGCGGCCGATGTGGTGGGTGAGCCTGGAGTCGCATGAGGCGGGGTTGTTCACCGACCGGCCGGATCTGGCGACCGGGCAGGCGGTCCTCGCGTGCACGAAGTGGGTTGGCGGCCGGCGGGTGACGACCGCGCTGGCGCAGACCTCCTGGCACGGCGAACGCATGCATTGGCTGTAAACCCCGCGAGTCGCAGCTTCAGAACCCGCGAGTCGCAGTTTCAGACCTACCGAGTTGTCGGTTCAGGACCACTGAGTTGTCGGTTCGGGACCACTGAGTTGTCGGTTCGGGACCATCGAGCCGGGCCTGAACCGGCAACTCACCCGTCCCGAAACGGCAACTCGCGGGTCTTGAAACTGCGACTCGCGGGGTTTGGGCGTTAGGCGCGGGGGAGTGACTGCCAGGTGGCCAGTGTCTTCGCCAGTTCGGCGACCAGCAGGTCGCGTCGGTCGAGGCTCGTGAACTCCGCCAGGTCCACCCACGCCACGGCCGAGGCGTCGTCGCCGGCGCGCAGCCGCCCGCCGGTCACCTCCGCGGCGTAGTCGAAGATCACGAAGACACCCGCCGGGGCCGGGCGCTGTACGCTCCCGATCAAGGAACCGACCCGCACCTCGAGGCCGGTCTCCTCGAGGAGCTCTCGGCCGACGGCAGAAGCGTCTGCCTCACCGGGCTCTACCCGGCCTCCAGGCAGTGACCACTGCCCACGGCCAGGCTCGTTACGTCTGCGGACCAGCAACAGCCGTCCCGCAGCGTCATGCACCACCGCCCCGACACACCTGATCATCGGAACGTCGGAGCCGGTCATGAACACACAGCGTAGCCGTTGTGGCGGGATGTCCCCCCGCTCTGCCCCAAGAGCGGTACTAGGCTCCCGCCGAGCCTCTCGATGCGGTACAACGGTTTTCAGGAACAAGTCAGCAGCCCATCACCCATGGACACGGAGTAGCCCCCGGTGAAAGCCAAGAAGGTCCTGATTCTGTCTGGCGCGGCGTTGTTGGTGTTCTTCCTCGTGACCCAACCCGTCCAGTCCGCCGCGCTCGTGACCTCCATCCTGGACACGCTGAAAGGCGCCGCGGAAGCAGTGATCACGTTCGTGCGCTCGGTATTCCAGACCTGAGCCGAGTACCGTCGAACCATGTTCGCCCCACGGGATTCAGACGAGTATGTGCTCGACTCTGAGCGCAGGGTCATCCGGGTGCGCCGGCACTGGGCGTGCCTCACCTGGGACATCTTCCAGACGGTGGCGCTGCTCGCCGTCGCCGTGATGGTGTCCTACCTGCTGCCGGCGTCGCTGTGGTTGCTGCAGAACGTCCTGTGGTACGCGGCGCTGTTCGTGGTGCTCCACTTCGCCTACAAGGTGCTGTCCTGGTGGGTGGAGCGGATCGTGGTGACGGACAAGCGGGTCATGATGACGACCGGCATCATCACCACGAAAGTGTTGATGATGCCGATCGGCAAGGTCACCGACCTCACCTACGAGCGGCCGCTCATGGGCCGCATCCTGGGCTACGGCACGATGATCGTCGAGTCCGCCGGTCAGATCCAGGCGCTGAACCGGCTCGAGTACCTCCCCAAGGCCGAGCAGGTCTACGACGCCATCTCCGAGCTGGTGTTCGGCGACAAGAAGGCCCAGGAGGCGCGGTTCTCGATGATCAAGGCGCAGCGCCTGGCCCGCGGTGGAAAGAAGGCGGTCACCTGACCGTCGGACCCCTCACGTTCAATAGAGGACGTGAGGATCGATCTGCACACCCACTCGACCGCGTCGGACGGCACTGACTCGCCTGCCGAGCTGGTCGCCAACGCGGCCGCGGCCGGGCTCGACGCGCTCGCTATCACCGACCACGACACCACGGCGGGCTGGGCGCAGGCCCAGGCCGCACTGCCGCCAGGGCTGCGGCTGGTCCGCGGCGCGGAGCTGTCCTGTGTGAGCGCCGATGGCCGCGGCGGGCACTGCACCGTGCACCTGCTCGCGTACCTGTTCGATCCGGACTCCGACACCGTCGTCCGGGAGTACGCCAGGGCGCGCGCCGAGCGCAGGGGCCGGCTCGCGAAGATCGCCGACCTGATGGCCGCCGACGGGTTCCCCATCGACGCCGAGTCGCTGCTCGCCGCGGTGCCGGAGGAGGCGACCGCGGGCCGGCCGCACCTCGCGATGGCGCTGATGCGTGCCGGGGTCGTGTCGTCGGTCGACGAGGCGTTCGCGAAGTTCCTCAACGACCGCGGCCGCTACTACCTGCCGAGCTCGCGCACCCCGATCGAGGACTCCATCGAGATGATCGACCGGGCCGGCGGGGTGACCGTGCTGGCGCACGCGTTCGCCGCGCACCGCGGCCCGACGGTCACCGCCGAGGTGATCAAGGAGCTCGCCGGGGTCGGGCTCACCGGGGTGGAGGTCGACCACCCGGACCACGACGACGACGCGCGTGACCGGCTGCGCAGGCTGGCCGACGAGCTGGGCCTGTTGACGACCGGATCGAGTGATTACCACGGCACCAACAAGGTGATCCGGCTCGGCCAGGAGACCACCGCGCCGGCGATGCTCGACGAGATCGCGCGCCGCGCGACCGGTGTCGAGATCGTGGCAGGCTGACGCGGTGCTCTTCGACTGGCGGCTGTTCGCGGAAGCCACCATCACGCTCGTCGTGATCATGGACCCGCCCGGCACCGTCCCGGTGTTCCTCAGCCTGGTCGGCCGCCGGCCCCGCCCCGCGCGGGTGCGTGCCGCCCGCCAGGCGGTGCTGGTGTCGCTCGGCGTGATCAGCCTGTTCGCCCTCGGCGGCGAAGCGATCCTGTCCTACCTCGGCATCGGCATCCCCGCGGTCCAGGGCGCGGGCGGACTGCTGTTGCTGCTGATCGCGCTGGACCTGCTGACCGGCAAGAACGCGAACCAGCCGGAGGCGGTCGACGACGTCAACGTCGCGCTCGTGCCGCTGGGCACCCCGCTGCTCGCGGGCCCCGGCGCGATCGCCGCGACGATCGTGTTCGTCCGGCACGCGGACGGCCGGATCGGGTCGTACCTGGCGCTCGCGTTCGCGATCGTGGCCGTGCACCTGGTGCTGTGGCTGTGCCTGCGGTTCTCCGGGCTGCTGATCCGGCTGTTCAAGGACAGCGGCATCACGCTGCTCGCGAAGATCGCGGGTCTGCTGCTGGCGGCCATCGCGGTGCAGTTGGTGGCGGACTCGGTGCGCGGGTTCGTCGGCGGGGGGTAGGAGTCGGGGAACTGTCGGACCCCTGCTCTACCGTTGAATCCGTGCAACTCGGGTTCGACGCCATGCCACGCAAACTCATCAAGGTCACACCATCGCGGCTCGCGACGTGGGTGGACTGCCCGCGCCGTTTCCGCATGGCCTACCTCGACCGGCCAACACCGCCGCGCGGCGGCGCGTGGGCCCACAGCACCATGGGTGCGGTGGTGCACAACGCGTTGCGGGCTTTCTTCGACCTGCCGGTGGCGCGCCGCACGCCGGCGGCCGCGGCCGCGCTCGTCGGCCAGCACTGGAGCGACGAGGGGTTCGCGACCTCGGCGCAGGGTGCGACGTACCGCGACCGCGCCAAGGGCTGGGTGTCCGACTACGTCGCGGAGACCGACGTGACGATCGACCCGGTCGGTCTGGAGCGCTGGGTGTCCGCGCCGGTGGGCACGATCGTCGCCGAGGGCCGGGTCGACCGCATCGACGAGCGCGACGGCGAGGTCGTGATCATCGACTACAAGACCGGCCGCTCTGCGCTCACGACCGACGACGCACGGGGGTCGCAGGCGCTGGCCCTGTACGTGCTGGCCGCGCGCCGGACGCTGCGGCGGCCGTGCACCCGCGTCGAGCTGCACCACCTGCCGACCGGGACGGTCGCCGCGTGGGAGCACACGGAGGAGTCGCTCGACCGCCACCGCAGGCGGGTTGAGGAGGCGGCAGAGGAGTACCACCTGGCGACGGATACCCTCAACGCCGGCGGCGACGCGGACGTGTTGTTCCCGCCGCAGGTGGGCCGGCAGTGCTCGTGGTGCGACTTCCGGCGCAGCTGCCCGGAGGGACAGGCCGCGGGACCGGCCGCGGAGCCCTGGGCGATGCTCGTGCCGTGAGTTACAGTCGCCCGGACATGTGGAGGCTCGAGTGGACTCATCGGACGTGAGAACGGTGCAACTCCCCACCTCCCCGGGAGCGACCACCATGGATCTGCACACCCCCCGCCGGCGCGGCGGGCTGTGGCGCGAGCTGTCCGGCGCGCTCGCGATCGGTGTGTCCGTGCTCGCCGTGGTCGTCGTCGTGTTCCAGGTGCTGGCCTGGGTGCGCGACATGCCGGGGCCCGGTGTGTGGATGGTGCTCGGACACCTCGGCGCGGCCGTGCTCGCGGTGGTGGTGCAACGCTTCGCCGACCGGTACTCGGGTTGGACCGCGGCGGCCGCCACCCTCGGCGTCGTGGCCGTCACGGGCGCCACGCTGTGGTTCTTCTGGTGGGCCTGACGCAAGGTCACTATGGCCAGTTCAGATCGACGAACGCCAGCGCCATCCGCGCCCTGGCCTGCCGGCCGGCCGCCGGCACGGCCGGGAAGTACGCGTCGCCGCCCGCGAGCCACGACGTCACCACGCCGTCCAGCACCGGCGCCAGCGCCGCCTGACCGCCGAGCGCCGCGCCGTAGAGCTCGAAGAACAACCGCTCGTACGGCGCGAGCCCCTCGTCGCTCAGCAGCCGCCGGTCGGCGCATGACCTCCGCGGATGATGACGACAACCACCGTCGCTCAATTGCCACGAACGGTCCCACCTGCACGCGATCTTCACGGAATCAATCATCTAGTTGCCGGGGATGCTGCCTACGGCCGGGCGGTCAGCCAGGATCGCCAGGTCGGGACGAGCGTGGCGAGCAGCGTCTCGGGGTTCTCGATGTTCGGCGAGTGCCGTGCCGCGGGGATGACCGCGAAGTCGGCGTCGAGCCGGTCGGCCATGTCGCGTTGCGTGGACACCGGCCACGCGTCGTCGAGCTCGCCGCAGCACACCAGACACGGGATGCCCGACGTGTGCAGGGTGCGGGCCAGCGAGCTGACCAGGTCGGGCTCGGTGCGCAGCGCGCGGGCCTTGCCGAGCAGCGCCGCGGGCCGCGACCGCAGGAACCGCTCGCGCAGGAACGCCGCGAGCGCCGCGGTCTGTCCCGGCCGCGGCGGCGCCATCGCGTCGAGCTGTTCGCGGAGCTTCTGCGCCGCCTCGATGCCGTACTCCCGCATGGCCGGTTCGCCCAGGTCCAGCGCCTGCCGGCGCAGCCCCTCCGGCAGCTCGGACGGGCCGCTGCCCATGAGCGTCAGTCCGGCGACGGGTGCGCCGGCCAGCACCGCGGCACGCACCACGAGCCCGCCGAACGAGTGGCCGAGCAGCACCACCGGGCCGCCTTCTGCCGCCAGTTTGCCGACCAGTTCCGCGACCACCGCACCGAGTGCGGCCGGCTGGTACGCCGCCTCGTCGTCCGGCCCACCCGACTCGTACTGCCCGGGCAGGTCGATGGCGATCGCGTCGAACCCGGCCGTCGCGATGGGGTCGAGCATCGGCGCGAAGTCCTCTTTTGACCCGGTGTAGCCGGGCACCAGAAGCGCGGTCGGCCGCGGCTCCGTGGCGGCGACGGCGCGCCTGCGCAGTGCGGCCACGGGCCCGTACCGGGCCTGCAGGTCCACCCGGTCCGCCCCGTTCGGGGTCAACTGCGAAGGAAGGCTCACATATTCAGTGTGCCCCACGGGTGCTCGAAAGTGCGTCGAGTCTGTGCGCTCTTGTCGCGGATCGCGAAAGCCCACCCGGGTGGTCGAAGCCCCCCGAGCAGGTCAGCGCAGGGCCACCAGCGTGTCGCCGCGTTGCTCGAGGACGATCGGGCCCAGCTCGTCCATCGTGATGAGGCCCTGGTAGCCGCCGCGGTCCACGGGTGCCGTGCCGACCTGCTCGCCGGTGGCCGGGTTCAGCACCGCGATGCCGTCGCGCACCGGGATCAGGATGCGGCCCGCGAACGCGGTGCCGGGGCCCATCGCGTCCTCGACCGTCCACAGTGGACGGAGGTCGGTCATCGACAGGGCGATCGTGCGCGAACCGGTGAACCAGTAGAGCGCGCCGGTCGCCCGGTTGACGGTCGCGACGTGGTCCTTCGGCTCGGTGCGCAGGTCGCCCGCCGCCAGGTCGAGGGGGTAGGTCTTGACCTCCGCGCCCTTCTCGTCGAACACGACAAGGCGGTTCGGGTTCGGCAGGGCGATGGCCGTGCACAGCTGTAGCTCGTCGGGCGCCGTCTCGTTCACGCGGCACTGCTCGCTCATGCCGAGGACCTGGGCGCCGCGGCCGACGACGACGGTGGACACGACCACCGGCTTCTCGGCGTCGTTGTCGGTGCCGGTCGACTTGTAGACCGTCAGGCGGTCGCCGGGGTCGGTCGGGCAGCGCTCGATCACCGCGATCTTGCCGGGCACGACCGCGACCGTGCCGTACGTGCACCCGGTCCTCGGCTGCTTGTCCGGGTTCACGATCGCGGGGACCTTGCCGTACTCCATGGTCTGCACGAGGTCGGAACGCCACGTCGTCAGCAGGTTCGAGCCGGTCGTGGTGACGTAGCTGCCGTCGGTCAGCAGCCGCGTGCCCAGCTCGGCGTCGGAGTTGCGCTGCCCGCCGTCGGGCTTGTCGCGCTGCTCGCCCGGCTTGGCGGGCTTGCCACGCTTGCCGGTGGCCGGGTCCAGTGCGGTGACCTCGCTGCAGCCACCCCGCTTGCGCGGGTCGTCGTCGCGCAGGAGGTTGTCGGACTTCTCGTACACGGCGAGCGCCATCGACCACGACGTGGCGACGGTGCACAGCGGCAGGTCCCGCGTGTAGCGCCAGCGGACCTCGCCGGTGAGCGGGTCGAGGCCGGCGACCTCGCCGCCGTTGCCGGTGATCACACTCGGGCCCGCGGTGACCGGCTCCGGCGTCTTCTGGCTCTTCGCACGCCACGCCTCGGCGAGCGACGGCGGGAACGCGGTGGGCCGCGCCGGTGAGGGCGCGGCGCCCGAATAGGTCTCCGACGTGGTGGCGCGGATGTCGCTCGACTGCCACAGCAGCAGCCCGCCAACCAGCGCGGCCACCGCGATGACCGTGGTGGCGAGGACGTCGCGCTTGCGGTGGAACTTCGTCCGCTCCCAGCGCTCGACGGGCTCGTCTTCGTACCCGTCGAGCACGTCCTCGTCACCGATCGATCGACTCACGGTGGGTCAGTCTGCCGAACCCGCTGTTTCGCCCGCGTTCGGTGTCTCGCCGGCCGACACGCCACCGCGGCTGCGGCGGCGCCTGCTGCGGGCCGGCCGGTCGGTGCGGCTCGCGGGCGACGTGGTCGATGTCGGCTCGGTGGCCTCCGTCGGCGCCTCGCCCTCGCCGGCCCTGCGGCGGCGCCGCTGCCGGCGCTGCCGCGGCTCGCCGGACTCGTCCTCGCTCTTGCGCGCCGGCTCGGTTTTGGCACCGGCCGGACTGCCCGCGTCGCGACCCGACCGGCGCCGGTTGCGGCCCCGGGTCTTCTTGCCGCCGAGGTCCTCCTCCGGCTCGGCCGACAGGCCCGCGCGGGTCCGCTTGGACAGCGGCAGCCGCCCGGTGGAGCCCTTGGGGATGCCCAGGTCGGAGTACAGGTGCTCGGAGGTGGAGTACGTCTCCACCGGCTCCGGCATGTCCAGGCCGAGGGTGTCGCTGATCAGCTTCCAGCGCGGCTCGTCGTCCCAGTCGACGAGTGTGATGGCGACGCCCTCGCGGCCGGCGCGGCCGGTGCGGCCGATCCGGTGCACGTAGGTGCCGTCGTCTTCCGGGCACTGGAAGTTGATCACGTGCGTGACATCGTCGATGTCGATGCCGCGCGCGGCCACGTCGGTGGAGATGAGCACGTCGACCTTGCCGGAGCGGAACGCCCGCAGCGACTGCTCGCGCGCGCCCTGCCCCAGGTCACCGTGCACGGCCGCGACCGCGAAGCCGCGCTCCGCCAGGTCGTCGGCGACCTTCTGCGCGGTCCGCTTGGTCCGGCTGAAGATCATCGTGAGCCCGCGGCCCGCCGCCTGCAGTGTCCTGGCGACGACCTCGATCTTGTCCAGCGAGTGCGCCCGGTAGACGAACTGGTGGGTGCGCTCGTGGATCGCGCCCGCGTCGTTCTCCTCGGCGCGGATGTGGGTCGGCTGGCGCAGGAACGTGCGGGCCAGCGTGATGATCGGGCCCGGCATGGTGGCCGAGAACAGCATGGTCTGCCGGTCGTCCGGGACCATCCGCAGGATCCGCTCGATGTCGGGCAGGAAGCCGAGGTCGAGCATGCGGTCGGCCTCGTCGAGCACGAGCGCCTGGACCTTGCCGAGCACCAGGTGACGTTGTTCTGCGAGGTCGAGCAGCCGGCCCGGCGTGCCGACGACGACGTCGACGCCCTTGCGCAGCGCCTCGATCTGCGGCTCGTACGGGCGGCCGCCGTAGATCGACAGCACCCGGATGCCCAGGTGCTTGCCGGCGTCGGTGAGGTCGTGGGTGACCTGCAGGCACAGCTCGCGGGTCGGCACCACGATCAGCACCTGCGGGGTGCCGTCGCCCGGGTTGGTGATGCGGTTCAGCAGCGGCACGCCGAAGCCGAGGGTCTTGCCGGTGCCCGTGCGGGCCTGGCCGATGACGTCCTCGCCGGCGAGTGCCAGCGGCAGCGTGAGCTCCTGGATCGCGAAGGTCCGCTCGATGCCGGCCTCCGCCAGCGCCCGGACGATCTCCTTGTGGACGCCGAACTCGGCGAACGTGGGGGAGTCGTCACGCACCGGCGCGCCGGCCGTGAGCGGATGTGAGATGTCTGTCTCGGGAACGCCTGCCTCGCTGTGTTCCAGCGTGATCGCGTCCACTTCGGTTGAATGGTTGTCTTGGTTGTCCGTCTTGACGGTGATGGGCCTCTCCCTTTTGTCCAGCGCGCTCCGCCCTGGACGGGCCGCTCGACCGCACCATGGTTGATGCGGGAGGGCCGGCGAGGCGCGCACACCCTCTGCACGCGGCTTGTGAAAGCCTGCGTCCTGGTCAGTCTACCTGCGATGTCCTCCCGATACGCTCAGGGCCATGAGCGAGGCTGGTATTGGGGTCGACAAGGGCGCCATCGATCCCGGGGTCGTCGACCTGCTCGGCGTGCTCGCGTACGGGGAGCTGTCGGCGTTCGACCGGCTTTCCGAGGACGCCAGGACGGCCCCCACACTGTCCGGGCGCGCCGCGTTGTCGGCCATGGCGGCCGCCGAGATGGGGCACTACTCGCGGATCGAGCGGTTCCTGGCCGGGCACGGCATCGACGTCCAGGAGGCCATGCGGCCGTTCATCGCGCACTTCGACACGTGGCACGCGTCGACCGCGCCGCGGTCGTGGCTGGAGTCGCTGGTCAAGGCGTACGTGGGCGACGGGCTCGCGGCCGACCTGTACCGCGAGATCGCCGCGTGGCTCGACTCGGAGACGTCGTCGCTGGTCATGGAGGTTCTCGGGGACACCGGCCACTCGGCGTTCGCGGAGCGTTCGGTGCGGGAGGCGATCGAGCGGGACCGGACCGTGCGGGACCGGCTCACGCTGTGGGGCCGGCGACTGCTCGGCGAGGCGTTGACCCAGGCCCAGTACGTCGTCGCGGAGCGGGACGGGCTCGCGGAGCTGATCGTGGCCGGGACCGGCGACCTCGCCGGAATCGCCGCGCTGTTCCGCCGGTTGCAGCAGGCGCATGGCAAGCGGATGGCCGCCCTCGGTCTCGGCTAGCCTTGCCGTGGTAATTCGTCTCGTAGGAGGTCGGCGTGGAGGTCAAGGTCGGAGTCGCGGACACGGCTCGGGAGCTGACGATCAACAGCTCTCAGACTCCCGAGGAAGTGGAGTCGTTGGTCGCGGACGCGTTGAAGGGCACCTCCGGGTCGTTGACTCTCGTGGACGACAAGGGGCGGCGCTATGTCGTGCCATCCGCGCGGGTCGCGTACGTGGAGATCGGGTCGGCAGACTCGCGCAAGGTCGGTTTCGCGACCTGATCGGCGCGCTGCCGGTGATCCGGTGGTCCGGTTGTCAACGCCCTGAAGCACTGAGCTTCAGGGCGTTGAGCGTTTCCAGGGGCTGGTTCGCGCGCCACGGCCTTGAGGCTAGCTCGCGTCCGGTTGGACCTCGGCGAGCTTCACGACCTTGTTCAGCTCCAGCGGCTTGTTCGGGTCGAGCGCGACGCCGTTGGCCCTGGTGAACCCGTCGATGGCGGCCCAGATGATCTGGGTGAGGTACTCGACGACCGCGTCCCGGCTCATGGTGCGGCGCTCCAGCCACCACTCGCTGACGTTCTGGACCATGCCGACGATGCCGTGCGCCCACGGCTCGGCCGCGCCGGAGTCCAGGTTCATGGCCCGCAGGTAGTCGCCGAGCAGCGCGGACAGCGCCTGCGCGATCAGCTCCTTGTCCTCGGCGACGATGTCCTGCTCGACCGGGCGGTTGGCCAGCGAGCGGCGGACCAGCAGGCGGTACAGGTGCGGGTGCTCCTCGACCGTGGAGAAGAACGCGTCGAGGCTCTTGCGGATCCTCGGTACCGGCGCCTCCTCGTTGTTCAGCGCCGGGATGAGCCGGTTGAAGAGGATCTCCGTGCCGCGGTGGCCGAGTGCGACGAACAGGTCGGCCTTGTCGGCGAAGTGGCGGTACAGCACGGGCTTCGTCACGCCGGCCTCCGCGGCGATGTGGTCCATGCCGACTTCCGGGCCGTGTTCGGCGAGGGCGCGCATGGCGGCCTCGACGAACTCCGCTCTTCGTGCCGCTCGGTGTGAGCGCCACCGGTCGCGCCGCGCGTCGCCTGTGCCTTCGGACATCTCGCGAACGCTACTCTCGCCTAGGAGTGTTGCTGGAGCGGGAAGCCGCCGCCGATGCCCTTCCACGCCAGCGTCGAGATGAACCCGACGGCCTCTTCCTTGCTCATCGTGCTCTTGTTGGCGAGCCACGAGCGGGCGGCCACCTGGCTGATGCCGACCAGACCGACCGCGAGGAGCCGCGCCGGCTCCTCCTCGAGGCCGGCGTCGGCCGTGATCGTCCTGGTGATGGCCTGCACGCAGGCGTCCGTGCCGCGGTCGATGGCCGCCTGGACCACCGGCTCGCCACGCAGGTCGGACTCGAACACGAGGCGGTACGCCTGGCTCTCGCCGGCCACGAAGTCGAAGTACGCGCTGACCGCGTTGTGCACGCGCAGCTTGTTGTCCGTCGTGGACTCCAGCGCGTCGGTCACCCGCATGATGAGCTCGTCGACGTGGATCTCCAGCAGGGCCAGGTACAGCTCCAGCTTGCCGGGAAAGTGCTGGTAGAGGACCGGCTTGGACACGCCGGCCCGCTCGGCGATCTCGTCCATCGCGGCGGCGTGGTAGCCGTTGGCGGCGAAGACGTCCTGCGCGGCGTCGAGCAGCTGGGCCCTGCGTGCGGTGCGGGGCAACCGGGCCGCGCGGTTCGCCTGACCGGCGAGACCGCCGCCGTGCTGAATCGTTTCCGACATACGCCCTCCAGGGTCCATCGCGAGCCGGGGTCACCAACCCGTGCGGGTGACTCGACCTTACTCGTCGGTAACGCCGGTCGGGAGAGTCATGGACACTGGGTGGATGAGCACTAGCATCGAGGCCCGCCCGCCGGTCACCTTCGTGCCGCTGTCCGACGCCGTGCTGCCGGCGGTCGACACCTCGATCCCGCCGTGGCCCGGCGCGGACCAGACCTCGGGTGGCGTGCGCATGCACGTGCGGACCACCCCGGGCCCGGACGGCGCGGACACGACCGCCGTCTACGTGCACGGACTCGGCGGCTCGGCCACCAACTGGACCGACCTCGCCGGCCAGCTCTCCGGGTACGCGCCGGGGATCGCGCTCGACCTGCCGGGGTTCGGCCGGTCCGAGCCGCCGAGGCAGTTCGACTACTCGATCCCGGCGCACGCCGACGCGGTCGCGAAGTTCGTCCGCGGCCTCGACGCCGGCCCCGTGCACCTGTTCGGCAACTCGATGGGCGGCGCGATCTCGATGTACGTCGCCGCCGACCACCCCGACCTGGTGCGGACGCTCACGCTCGTGTCGCCCGCGGTGCCCGACCTGCGGCCGTTCACGTCGCGGATGTCCGACCCCCGGCTCGCGATCGCGTACCTGCCGCTGGTCGGCGCCTCGGTGCGCCGCAGGCTCGCGGCGGAGCCGATGGACACGCGGGTGCTGCGGCTGCTCAGGCTGTGTTTCGCCGACGTCGACCGGGTCTCGGAGTCCCGCCGGCGGGAGGCGGCCGAGGAGTTCGCCGAGCGGGAGCGGCTCGTGTGGGCGACGCCCGCGCTCGCCCGCAGCACGGTCGGCCTGTTCCGTTCCTGGCTCGCGCCGCGCTCGAAGTCGATGTGGACGCTCGCGCCCCGGATCAAGGCGCCGACGCTGGTCGTGTGGGGGACCGACGACAAGCTGGTCACGGTGCGCAAGGCGCCGAGGACCGCGCAGCTGATCCCGCGCGGGCGGCTGCTGGTGCTGCCGAGGACCGGGCACGTCGCGCAGATGGAGCGCCCCGCCACGGTGGCCCGCGCGGTGCTGGGCATGTGGGAACAGGTCGAGGCCGGGCGCTGGTGAGTTCAGTTCCGGTCGGCATCGTGCGGATTGTCACTCGGACGCGCCGCGCGTCGATGCCGAATCGTTGTCATGTGGCACCCTGGTCGCCGTGACGAAGCGGGTCCAGGACCGGTACAGCTCAGGCGCGCGCCGTGTGTCGGCCGAGCCGCTGACGGCGTCCTGGCGTCCCGCCGACGACCCGGAGCGCTCCGGCAGACGCAAGGCGCCACCGAGGAAGCGCGGCGTCGCCAAGCTCATCTCGAACTACGGCTGGCGGGTGTACGCGGTCCCGATCCTGCTGGCCGTGACGGCGTTGGTGCTGGTCCAGACCGTCGGCGACGACAGCGCGCAGGCCGGTCAGAGCGCCGCCCAGGACGGGGCCCCGGCCGAGAAGCGTCAGGCCCCCGAGGTCACCGAGTCGCCGGCGGCGCCGCCCGACCTCAAGATCCCCACGGCCGACCTGCCGCCCGGCGCGGACTTCCCGCAGGCCGGCGGCGGCAACTGGGCCGTCGTGCCCGGCACGACCGCCCGCGTCGGCACCGGCGGGAAGCTCTACACCTACACCGTGGAGGTCGAGGACGGCATCGACCTCGCCCCGTACGGCGGCATCGACTCGTTCGGCCGGCTGATCGACTCCACGCTCGCTGAGCCAAGGGGCTGGGCGGCCACCGGCGACGTGTCGGTGCAGCGGGTCGACGGGGACGCCGACCCGGACATCCGGATCAGCCTGAGCACCCCGGACACCGTGCATCGGCCGGACTACTGCGGGTACTCGATCAAGTACGAGTCGTCCTGCTGGCGGCGCAGCGAGAAGCGCGTGATGATCAACCTGTCGCGGTGGGTGCGCGGCGCGCTGGCGTTCGGCGGCGACATCGGCTCGTACCGGATCTACGCCATCAACCACGAGATCGGGCACGCGTTCGGCCGCGGCCACACCGGCTGCGCCGAGGAGGGCGGCCTCGCCCCGGTGATGATGCAGCAGACGTTCGGCACCGCGAACAACTATGTCGCGCAGCTCAACAACCAGGCCGGCAACGACGACCCGGTGGCGGCCGACGGCAAGACGTGCCGCTTCAACCCGTGGCCCAACCCACAGGCGCAGGCCCCGAGCTGACCCGAGCCGACCCCGTGTCCCGCCATGTGGGAGCGCGGGAAGGCCGAGTGGGACGAACGCGTTGTACGGGACGAGACTTGGAGTACGAGTCACGCGTCGAGGAGGAACCCATGGCAGGCAGTTTGCCGCCGCTGGTGGAACCGGCTGAGGAGCTGACCAAGGACGAGGTCGCCCGCTACAGCCGACACCTGATCATCCCGGATGTCGGGGTCGACGGGCAGAAACGCCTGAAGAACGCGAAGGTCCTGGTGGTCGGCGCCGGCGGGCTCGGCAGCCCCGCGCTGCTGTACCTGGCCGCGGCCGGGGTCGGCACGTTGGGCGTGGTCGACTTCGACATCGTCGACGAGTCGAACCTGCAGCGCCAGGTGATCCACGGCCAGTCCGATATCGGCAAGCCCAAGGCCGTCTCGGCCAAGGAGTCGGTCGCGGAGATCAACCCGTTCGTCACGGTCAACCTCCACCAGGAGCAGCTGACCAGCGACAACGCGCTGGACATCTTCCGGGACTACGACCTGATCCTGGACGGCACGGACAACTTCGCCACCCGCTACCTGGTCAACGACGCCGCCGTGCTGCTCGGCAAGCCGTACGTGTGGGGTTCGATCTTCCGGTTCGAGGGCCAGGTCAGCGTGTTCTGGGAGGACGCGCCGAACGGACACGGCCTGAACTACCGCGACCTCTACCCGGAGCCGCCGCCGCCCGGCATGGTGCCGTCGTGCGCCGAGGGTGGCGTGCTCGGCGTGCTGTGCGCGTCGATCGGTTCGATCATGGTGACCGAGGCGATCAAGCTGCTGACCGGCATCGGCGAGCCGCTGCTCGGCCGGCTGATGGTGTACGACGCGCTGGAGATGTCGTACCGGACCATCAACATCCGCAAGGACCCGGAGACGAAGCCGATCGAGGGGCTCATCGACTACGACGCGTTCTGCGGCGTGGTGTCGGACGACGCGCAGCTGGCCGCGTCCGGGTACACGATCACGCCGAGGGAGCTCAAGGAGAAGTTCGACCGGGGCGACGACTTCGCGCTGATCGACGTCCGCGAGCCGCACGAGTACGAGATCGTGAAGATCCCGGGTTCCGTGCTGATCCCGAAGGACGAGATCCTGTCCGGCGCGGCGCTCTCGAAGCTCCCGCAGGACAAGCCGATCGTGTTGCACTGCAAGTCCGGCGCCCGGTCCGCGGAGGCGCTCGCCGCCCTGCACAAGGCCGGTTTTTCGGATGCCGTGCACGTCGGCGGCGGGGTGCTCGGCTGGGCACGGGACGTGGATCCGAGCCTGCCGACGTACTGATAGCAGGTACGGCGGGGTAGCGTGGCTGGTCGTGAGTGCGTCCCCACCTGCTCCGCCGCCCCAGCACGTCCGTGCGGCGTTCGGCGCCAAGGAAAGCGTGCCGGAGCTGGTCGGCGCCGGTCCGCTGTGGCGGTGCGACGAGATCGCACTGCGGCCGGTGACGAGTCCCGCCGAGGCGTCGTGGGTGGCCCAGACCCTGGGTGAGCTGCACGTTCCCGACCTGCGCATCGGCCGGCCGCTGCGGTCGAGCGACGGTCGCTGGGTGGTCGGCGGCTGGGTCGCGTTCCGCCACATCGAGGGCCGGCCGGAGCCGCGCTACGACGACGTCGTGTCCGCGTCGCTGCGGCTGCACAAGGCGACCGCCGACCTGCCGAGGCCCCGGTTCCTTTCCACGCGCGCGGACGTCTTCGCGATGGCCGACCGCGCCGCGGCCGGCATGGAGGAGGCGCCGCTCGACCCGGCGCTCGGCGGGCGGCTGTTCGACGTGCTGTCGGGTTCCCGCAAGCCGCTCGGGCTGCGGGCGCAGGTAGTGCACGGCGACCTGTTCGGCAACGTCCTGTTCGTCGGCGACGCCGCGCCCGGCATCATCGACTTCACCGCGTTCTATCGGCCGGCCGAGTGGGCGGCAGCGGTCGTCGTGGTCGACGCGCTCGCGTGGGGCGGCGCGGACGACGGCCTGCCGCGCCGGTGGTCGCACCTGCCCGAGTGGCCGCAGGCGATGTTGCACGCGCTGCTGTTCCGGCTCGCGGTGCACGCGCTGCACCCGCACTCGACGCAGGAGTCGCAGCGCGGCCTGGAGCGGGCCGCGCGTCAGGTCACCGCGCTATGAGGACCGGGCCGAACAGCAGCTGCAGGTAGAACAGGAGCGTCTGGACCGGGGCGGTCATGAGCAGCCAACCCGTGCCGAGCGCGACGACGGCGATCGCCGCTGCCGCGACGTTGACCTTCGGTGGTTTCGCCAGCATGGCCGCGATGAGCGCGAACGGCAGTCCGCCGCCGGTGTAGGTCAGGATCAGTTGCGCGGTCAGTGCGAACTCGGAGTCGAACGTGACCGCGGCCGCGAACGCCCAGCCCGCGAGCCCGCCGCCGCCCACGAGGATCGTCCAGAGGACCGCGGCCCTCGGCTGGTTCGGGAGCCAGGTGGCCTCCTCGGTGCGCCAGCCGAGTGCCAGCAATGCGAGGAAGAGCGCGCCGACCAGGACGACCAGGGTCAGCATCGCGCTGCCCGAGTACAGGGCGAGCGGTCGGAACGGCAGGTCACCTCGGCCGGTCGTGGCGAGTACCGCGATGGTGCCGGTGACGGCGGAGCCGATGAGCCAGGTGCCGGCGAGCTGCCATCTCATGGCGGGAATGTACTGCCGCCGGAATAATTGAGCACGCAACTACATTGTGCTGGGTATCGTTCGTCATTGGAGGCGCGAAATGCCCGCGATCACCGCCGACACGCTGACCCTGCCCCGCCTGCCGGCCATGGCCGACCCGTCCTGGCGCGGCGTCTACAAGGTCGTCACGGCCCAGAAGTTCTTGGAGGGCGAGGGTTTCCAGGTGCGGCGCCCGTTCCCCGGCGTCGACCTCGCGCTCGCCGACCCGTTCCTGCTGCTGGACCACATGGGCGCCGTCGAGTACGGGCCCGGTGAGGCCAAGGGCGCGCCGTGGCACCCGCACCGCGGCTTCGAGACGGTGACGTACATGATCGACGGCGCCTTCCAACACACCGACTCCATCGGTGGTGGCGGCCTCATCACCGACGGCGCGACGCAGTGGATGACCGCCGGCGCCGGCATCCTGCACAACGAGGTGCCGCCGCAGGAGATGGTCGCGCGCGGTGGCCTGTTCCACGGTGTGCAGCTGTGGGTCAACCTGCCGCGCGCGCTGAAGATGACCACCCCGCGCTACCAGGACATCCGGGCCACCGACGCGACCCTGCTGTCCAGCGACGACGGCGGCGCGCTCGTTCGCGTGATCGCCGGTTCGGTCGCCGGCATCGCCGGCCCGGGCGCGACACACTCGCCGATCACGTACCTGCACGCCACCGTGTCCGCGGGCGCCCGCCTGGCGATGCCGTGGCCCGCGGACTACAACGCGCTGGTGTACGTGCTGTCCGGTCGGGGGACCGTCGGCGCGGAGCGCAGGCCGTTGCTGGAAGGGCAGCTGGCGCTCTTCGGCCCCGGCGACGCCCTCACCGTGCAGGCGGCGGACACCCAGCCGGCCAACTCGCCGACCGGCTGGGAGATCCTGGTGCTCGGCGGCCTCCCGATCAACGAGCCGGTCGCCCGCTACGGCCCGTTCGTGATGAACACCCGCGAGGAGATCGTGACCGCGTTCGAGGACTTCCAAGCGGGCCGGTTGGGCAAGATCCCGGCGGAGCACCTCGCCCACCGCACGGCGGCGGACGAACCGCTCGAGGACTGACCGGCCTGTTGCCGCGAGGCCGACCCGCCGACGCAGTCAGCGTCGGACTCGGCGCACCAGCCTCGACCAGCGCGCGGCGAGTCGCCCCAGCTGTGCCTCCGTCGCGCGGCGTTCGCGGCTGCTCTGCTCGTCCACCCGCAGGATCACGGTCGGGATGTACATGACTTGCTCCTCTCGTCATCCCGACGACGGGGCGCCCACCGGAAATCGACCGCGCCGGCGGTGTCGATTTCGCGGAGCCGCCGCGTCGGGTGGGTGAGACGCTGCACCGGGCAGCGACGAGGAGGAGACACACGTGCGGTACATGCTGATGGTCTGCGACGACGGGACGGACCTCCACAGCCCACCCGAGATCGACGTCCAGCCGGAGTTCGTCGCCTGGTTGCGCGACGTCGAGGGGCGCGGTGCGAGCCGTGCCGGCACGCTGCTGCGGCCGCCGGCCGAGGCGGTCACGGTTCGGGTGCGGGACGGCAAGCGGCTCCTGTCCGACGGCCCGTTCGCCGAGACGAAGGAGTGGGTCGCCGGCTTCGAGGTCGTCGAGTGCGCCAACCTCGACGAGGCCATGGCGATCGCCGCCACGCACCCGGCCGCCGGGCGGTTCCCCATCGAGATCCGTCCGTTCTGGGAGGACTGAGCGATGCGTTTCCTGATGTTGGTGTGCGTGGACGACGAGCTGGCGGGCACCGTCGACGCGAACCCGGCGGCGTGGGTTGCCGAGACGACCGCCAAGCGCCAGCGGATCGAGGGCAACCAGCTCCGCCCGGTCAGCGACGCCACGACCCTGTGGCCCAAGGACGGCGGCGGCACGTTTGTGTCGGACGGCCCGTTCGCCGAGACCAAGGAACAGATCGCGGGGTACGACATCCTGGAGTGCGTCGACCTCGCCGAGGCCGTCGAGGTGGCCGCGAAGCACCCGGCGGCGGGGATCGGCGCGATCGAGCTGCGACCCGTATGGGAGTGAAGGAGGCGGTCGACGAGGCGTTCCGCGCCGAGTGGGGTCGGGTGGTCGCCACCCTGATCCGGTTTACCGGCGACTGGGACCTCGCCGAGGAGTGCGCCGCGGACGCGTTCGCGAGCGCCCTGGCCACCTGGCCCCGGGACGGCGTGCCGCGCCGCCCCGGGGCGTGGCTCACCACCACCGCCCGGCACCGCGCCCTCGACCGGTTGCGCAGCGGCGCCGCGGAGGTCAACCGGCTGCGGCGGCTCGCGCCGACCGTCGAGGAGACGGTCGAGACGGTCGAGACCGGGCCGGACCCGGTGCCCGACGACCGGTTGCGGCTGATGTTCACCTGCTGCCACCCGGCGCTGCCGCTGGAGGCGCAGGTCGCGCTGACGCTGCGCACGCTCGCCGGGCTCACCACCCCGGAGCTGGCCCGCGCGTTCCTCGTGCCGGAGGCGACGATGGCCCAGCGCCTCGTCCGGGCCAAGCGCAAGATCCGCAACGCGCGCATCCCGTACCGGGTGCCGCCCGCCGAGCTGCTGCCGGAGCGGACGGACGGCGTGCTCGGGGTGCTGTACCTGCTGTTCAACGAGGGCTACTCGGCGAGCACCGACCTGCTGCGGCCCGCGCTGAGCACCGAGGCGATCCGCCTCGCGCGCGTGCTGGTGTCGCTCATGCCGGACGCGCCGGAGGTGGGCGGGCTGCTCGCGTTGATGCTGTTCCACGATGCCCGGCGCGCCACCCGTCTGGACGCCGGCGGCGACCTGGTCACGCTCGCCGACCAGGACCGCGCCCGCTGGGACCGCGCGGTGATCGACGAGGGCGTGGCCGTGCTCGACGCGGCGCTGTCGCGGGGCCGGCCCGGTCCGTACCAGCTGCAGGCGGCCGTCGCCGCGTGTCACGCCACCGCGAAGGACGCCGACGACACCGACTGGCGGCGCATCGCGGAGCTGTACGCGCTGATCGGGCAGCTGAACCCGTCGCCGGTGGTCGAGCTGAACCGTGCCGTCGCGGTGGCCGAGGTCGACGGCCCGGCCGCCGGGCTGGCGCTGGTGGACGCACTGCGCGCGGACGGCAAGCTGGCCGGCTACCACCTGATGCCCGCGACCCGCGCGGACCTGCTGCGCCGCCTCGGCAGGACCGAGGACGCGGCGGCCGCCTACCAGGAGGCACTGGCACTCGCGCCGACAGACGCCGAGCGCCGATTCCTGGCCCGCAGAATCGCCGAGCTGCCCAACTGACCCCGCGAGTCCCCCGTTCAGAACCCGCGAGTCGCAGTTTCAGAACTACCGAGTTGTCGGTTCACGACCACTGAGTCGACGGTTCGCGCCGGCCCTGATGTGCACGAACCGTCGACTCGGTGTGTCTGAAACTGCGACTCGCGGGTCTTGAAACTGCGACTCGCGGGTCTTGAAACTGCGACTCGCGGGTTATGGGTGCCAGCGGTACTTGCGCATGCTTACTTTTTCGCCGTCTGCCAGTACGCCTTCTGCCCGCAGCAGCTCCAGTTGGCGGCGTGCGAGGCCGTGCGCCGGGGTGCCGTTCGCGCGCAGCACCCGGTGCCACGGCAGGTCGTGGCCGTCCTCGGACAGGATCCGGCCCACCAGACGCGGGGTGGGCGCCGACGCCATCGCGGCGATGTCGCCGTAGGACGCGACCCGCCCCCGGGGGATCGCCTTGATCAGCTCCCGCACCCGCTCGTGCAGCTCCTCGTCCACGAGCGCCAGTATGCCGGCGTGCCGGTGCGAGCAACGGACCGGCGGCGTGGTTCCATCGTCCGGTGGTCGCCACGAACATGCCGGCTCCCCGGCTCGTGCGCCGGCCGGTGGCAACTCGCGCACCGTCCCGGTGGGAGCCGGCCGTGCAGCGCGTCCTCGACGGCGCGGACGGCTTCGTGCGTGTCCTCGGCGGCCCCGGCACGGGCAAGACCACCCTGCTCACCGAGGTCGCGGCCGACCGCATCCTGCGCGGCGGCGTCGACCCGGAACAGCTGCTGGTCATCACCGCCAACCGGCGTGCGGCGACCGAGGTGCGGGCCGCCATCGCACGGCTGCTCACCGAGCACGACCAGCACGACGACGTCCCGCGCACGGTCCGGGAGCCGCTCGTCCGCACCGTCCACTCCTACGCCTTCTCGGTGCTGCGCCTGCACGCCTTCATGCGCGACGTGCCCGGCCCGCGCCTGCTGAACGGCCCCGAGCAGGACGCCGTCGTTCGCGAGCTGCTCGCCGGCGACCTCGAGGACGAGGCTCGCTACTGGCCCGACCGGCTGTGGCCCGCGCTCGCGGTGCCGGGGTTCGCCGAGGAGCTGCGCGACCTCATGCTCCGCGCGGCCGAGCGCGGGCTGGGCCCGGAGGATCTCATCAAGATCGGCCGGGACACCAAGCGCCCGGAGTGGGTGGCCGCCGGGCGGTTCGCACGGCAGTACGAGCAGGTCACGCTGCTCGCCGGCGCCGCGGACAGCGCCGTCGCCCAGGAGAGCGCCCCGGCACTCGACGCCGCCGAGCTGGTCGCGAGCGCGCTGCTGGCCTTCGAGACCGACGCGGAGCTGCTCGCCGCCGAGCGGGACCGGGTCCGGTACCTGCTGGTCGACGACGCGCAGCACCTCGACCCGCTCCAGTACCGCCTGCTCGCCCGGCTCGGCTTCGCCGCCAAGGAGTTCGTCCTCGCCGGCGACCCCGACCAGGCCGTGTTCTCCTTCCGCGGCGCCGACCCGCGCCTGCTCGGCGACACGGAACCGGACGGCGGCACGGTCGTCCTGCGGGACTCGCACCGGATGGCGCCCGCAGTCCGCCAAGCCGTTGCCCGGCTCGCCGCCCGCCTGCCCGGGTCCGCGCCGCAGCGGCTCAAGCCGGCTCAGGAGCACGGCGACGAACCCATCGAG
>Ga0193742_1000172_pt1 | contig 47403 bp, 77 predicted proteins | sample L2c1metaG_FD_165511 | JGI IMG/M metagenome (GOLD analysis project Ga0193742, IMG submission 165511) | Soil microbial communities from a riparian zone of the East river system, Colorado, United States - L2c1 | ecosystem: Environmental > Terrestrial > Soil > Riparian zone | place: USA: East River... | reverse complement strand
CAACGACGGCCTCATCGTCTTCGACTGTCCGCACGAGTTAGGCTGCGGGGAGGCTCACGTCCTTACTCCCTTCAAGGTCCTTGCCAGTCTGAACTAGCAAGTTTGTCGGTCTCCTGCAGGGGCGGAGGCCGGCATTCTTGTCCGCTCAGAAGGGAACAACATGCCCGTCCTCAACAAGACGCTCACCTACACGTTCGTCCCCGGAACGAAGTTCGCCTCCTACACTCACCTGTTATCCAGTGACATCAAGCAGACCTCGGTTAAGATGGCCAACATAATGGCCGCCGTCTACGCCGCCAAGATCAAGTTCGTCCAGGAGTACGACGAAGTCAACTGGGACGTGGTTCGCATCAACATCATCCTCACCGTCAAGGAAGTCATCGTCGAGTTCTACGAGGGGTAGCATGTCAATCTACGATACCGCTCTGCCGCAGGCAGGATTCATCTGTCTGGTGGCTCACATCGACGACGTCAAGGTCATAGTTGGCCTCTTGATCGAGGGTGACGAGTACTGCATCAATGGTTCCTCGTTCGCCATTACTACCGACACAAGTTTCGACTACCGTAAGGTCTGGCTGTCACAGGCCAGCTACAAGCGACTGAAGAAGGATGCCAGGTTCACACTTCCTAGTGTCCCAAAGGTCCGCGTAGAAGATTTTGAAGAAGGAGGCTAGAAGGTCCTTTGAGGTTCGCTATATAATAAGAAAGAAAGAGCAAAATCGGAGGAGCGGCATTGCAAGGTCAAGTAAGGTGGGACGAGAATCAGTTCGTCGAAGTTGTTGAACGGCTCCAGATTATGGTCTTCAGTGACGAGGAGCTCCGGCAGTACAGTCACAAGTACGCTCTCCATGTTGCTTACGGCAACTACCCGGAGAGCATCAGGGAGAACCAGTGGAAGGACGAGCAGGAGCTGAGGGAGGAGTCGAAGCAGCTCCAGCTGTACTGGTCGATCAAAACGAACTTGGTTACGAAGGTTCTGAATCGAGTTGCCGAGAGCGCCTTCTTCCCCTCGAAATGACCTGGGAAGCTCTCCAAGAACAGAAGAAGTGGTACATAGACGAGTACTAGTCGCTTTGCAGGATACGCAGGTTGCGGACGATCTGTGTGTCCTGTTATCCGACTAGGAGGTGAAAAAATGGAAGCAATTCTCGACCTGCGTAAGAGCAACACCAGCACATCTGAGCCGGTTCCTTTCGATGAGGACCCGAAGGAGTTCGCTCGGACTCTCGGCTTCAAGAGTGAAGACGACTATGCCGTGGTGGACATCAGCAGCACCGTGGGAGAGGAATGAAGCTCTTCGGGCATAGTATGCCTAAGAAGCGGAAGGATGAGACCGAGGCAGCGTACAAGTTACGTGTCAAGGTCTACTTCAACAAGCTTCGTGAGGAATCGAGTAAGGAGTCCCCTTAATGGGGCTGTCCAAGAAAGAGATCGAGGACGCGGTCGCTGACGAGGGCTGGCAGGAATTTCGAATCAGCCTCAAGGGAATGGCGACTAAGGAGAAGCTAAAGCGACTCCACCAGTACCTCGATGACATCTTCACAACCTCGTCGCTGCCGATGAAGGAAATTCAGGTCTTGAACTACCTGAACGCCCTTTCACGTGGCGGACAGATTCTACCAATCACCCAAGTACGAGGCATCGAGCTTCGTCAACTGTTCAGTGACAAGAAGATCTCCATCAATCGTTAGGAACAGGCAATGAGCATTGAGCCTACCCCAAAGGCTCCCGAGCTCGAAGCAGTCCTTGAGGGACTGGCGGGCCGGAGTACGGCGATCAACAAACTGACCTGTGTGCAAGTGCCGATCGGTTGTGGCAAAGCACTGCAGGACTCCGACTTCGCCAAGTCCACCGGCGGCGACGGCGTCTTCAGGGACGAGTTGTCCAAGAGGGAATACACTATCTCCGGCTTCTGCCAGGACTGTCAGGACAAGATCTTCGCTCCTGACGAAGACGACTTCCGTCTCACGACCGAAGAGATCGTGGGGCGGCTGTCATGAATGAGCGCCCTCGAGTCAAGGCCCGTCTTCTGTCTTACTTCGACGAGCACCCGGGACAGTTACTCCAGGTCGAGAAGGTCGCCGATGGTACTGGCCTAACGGTGAAGCAAGTTCAGACGGGAATGAACAATCTCCGTCGCGAGCAGCCGGAATTTGCTACCAACATCGAGTCCATCATCAATGGGCAGGTCTGGCGTTACAATCCAGCGAAGCACGACAACGGACCCTTCGAGGTGGAGGACCTGATCCTCCCTCCCTCCAACGGAACACCGAAGAAGGTCGCCAAGCCTACGAAGCCTACGAAGCCTACGAAGGAGATGCTCGCCATCATCGGCAGCTCCGTGGACGGAACCCTGATCTGTCAGGATAGGTTCGGCATCTTCTACAAGGCCACCAAGCTTACGTGATCGACGTATCTGCATATGGGGAGGAGCCGGAGGTTGAATTCCAGCTTCCGGCTTCTCCTCAGCCGACGCCTCAGAAGCCAGTTCCTCCGGCTCTTGAGTACGCATGGCGAGAGCCGACGTTCATCGTCAGAACTCCCTCGCGTACTAAGAGGAAACCCCGAAGGCCTTGGCTACTGACCACAGGGGCGTTTGTTATAGGTATGGCGGGCTGCGCCATTGGGATCCCGCTGTGCCTGACTGTCGTCTTCGCTCCAGTAGGTATTCCTCTCATGATGGCTTCCTGTCTACCTCTGCATCTCCTTCTTGAGCGACATGCTAAGAAGGTTACTGCCTGGTATGAACGAGACAGACCATTAGACGAGGACACCGTCAAACCATGGAACCTGTAAAAGTCAAAGACATGGTGAACCAGGAAATCCAGGTCACCTTCAAGTTCAGGCTGATGAAGGCCACCCGCTTACATCAGGCCTGGATGCTCCGAGGCATAGACAGTAACGGAGAACCTGTTGCTGTTCATATCCTGGACAAGGATGTGTGCGAAGTCCGATCTACTGATTGAGTCATAGTGTGGTCGAGCGGAACAAAAACATTTCAAAATCCCTTGAGAGAGGGCCTTGCTATGTCCGCTCGACCGCTACTATAATTGAATCAGAAGCAAGCAGAATCGCCTAGATTCAATTGCCACCCGGCCTAATGCCACCTAGTAAGGAGCAAGACGATGACGGACACCGCGTACGAGAACGACACCGAAGAGACCACTGAGGCTCCGGCCGCCGAGGAGAAGGCGCCCAAGTCGAAGCGAGTCGGCATCCCCGAGGGCTACGTCAGCCCGATCGGGTTCAAGAATGCTCTGGTCGAGACCGAGCGGGTTGACGCCGACTACCGCCCGCAGCTAGTCTACGCCTACGTCAAGAGCCCCGGCAAGACCAACCCCTTCCCGGTGAAGTGGACCGACGGCACCAACGTCTTCGACAACCAGGCTGACGCCGGCGACGAGAGCCGTCCGGTTGTCGTGCTGGATGAGGCGCTCGCTTGGTGGGACGAGAAGCAGACCCGCCAGGCCGAGAAGGCCACGAAGAAGGCCGAAGAGGCTGCGAAGCCTGCTGCGCCGGCCAAGAAGGCTCGCGGCTCCAAGAAGAAGGTCGACGAGGTTGTCGAGGTCGACGACACCGAGCACGACTTCACCGAGGCTGAGTAATCGTGGGCTGGTCCGAGCATCCTATCCTCCTGCTCGGGCCAGCTCCGCTAGCTGTGAGGGCGTGGCTGAGGTCGAGCCTCAGATAATCCGTTCACTTCCCCCGTGCGACGGGAAGATACCAGTACCCACCCTCACCTAGAGGCCCTGCTAAGTGGATGACGTCCCAAATGTCTGTCGGGCTTAGCAGGGCCTCCCTTTGGGCGAGGAAAGGTAACAGATTGTGTGAAGCAAGCTTGAGTGTCTCAGAAAAGGTACTCCTTCATGATATCCTGGAAAGGGAGCTGGAGGGAATACATGACGCTCGAGAAATGACTATCCAAGACCGAGCCATCGCTACGGCGGATCAGCTCAATAACCTCATGTCTGGTTATACTGAGACGGCGAAGTCACTAGAATCCATTAAGGAGAAGCTGTGCTAGAACACGACAGCGCGCCTCCTACACTGTTTGAACATGTATGTCGTGTCTTTCAAGCAATGCAACAGCGCGCCGTACTCCAGAAGACGGATGACGGACAAGACATTCTCGTCTACGAAGGGTTCACCACGGCCCTCTTCAACGAGCTCGAGCTGAGCATTCCGTACTACACCAAGGTGCTTCGGCATCTGAAGGCAATGAGTTGCGTGAAGCAGCTCCGTCGTGGTGGCGGCTCAGCTATGTCTAGGTGGGAAGTGATCAAGGAACCTAACTTCCTTGACTACGAGGCCGCCGCAGTTCAGATCGATCGGAAGCTGCCTGCCGTGTCTAAGCAGTCAGTGGCCGAACAGATGATCTCCGACCTCACTGGTCGAGTCGATGATCTGGAAGAGTGGCAAGCAGCGATCATGCAGGCTCTCAAGAACGGAGATGCCAATGGCGAACCTGGATGAGCTGATCACGAAGCTGCAGGAGATCAAGGAGCTGACTCAAGGATCGGAACTGATCATCGAGTTGGAAGGCTGCGACTGCATCGGAGTCTGGAGCGGCAAACTTCTTGTCGGCGAATCCGAATCCGTCGATGGGGTTAACGCCGTCCTCCTCGGAAGGGAAGGCTCCAGTGGCAAGTTGGGATGAAGCCAGTAGGTGTCCTCGCTGCTTTGCTTCCGGCAAGGAAGTTGGCAAGCAGAAGGATGGCGGCGGAGGTAAGGTCATCATCCTCGAGTGCCACAACGATGAATGCGCTTGGGGCGAGACTCACGAGCGCTTCCTGGTTCAGGTTAGGGCTGATGGAACCATCCCCGACCCTGAACCCACGGGTCAGAAGGCGTTTCCGGCTCAGGACAATGCGGTCTTCGGGTCCAACGATGACTTCGAGCAGGTACGCGAAGCTCTGAGGGCGTCCAACCAGCAGATGGAACGTCCGGGAGGAGGTGAAACTAGTCGATGATCGAGCGATTACGGGATCACTTCCAGCATGTCTTCGTGCATAGGTGCTCATGCACCCGATCAGGAAGAGCGTGGCGAGTCATACTTCGGAAGTACTACAAGCTCCGAGGCATGGGCTACAAGCGCTGAGTCTCTCTTGAAGTCTAACTCGAGGATCATGAAGCCTTAGTAATAGTGCTCAGCACGCGTGAAACCGAGCTTAGACTCATATAGACTTAGTTAGACCGCGAGTTAGACTTAGCGAGCTCGCGAGCGCTCAGCACAACAAGATCCGTTAGGAGGCGCAGGGTTCTAGTGAATACAGATGACCTGATCGCCCAGATGAAAAAGGACGACCTTGAGGGAGCGAGCAAGCTTACGCCTGTACAGTATGGCAAGAGCAAGGGCATCGCCCCTCAGTTGATCTACTACCATATCAAGGCCAAGCACCTTGACGTCACAACCTGTGAGTGCGGCAGGAAATGCATCGACGTCAAGGAGGCTGATGACTTCTTTGCCGACCTGGCTAAGAAGAGGAACAAGGGAAAGGTGAAGCTGGATGAGCCAGTGGAAGATGATCTGGAAGAAGGCTAGTGCGAGTGGCAGCGGCGGCAACTGCGTCGAGGTCTTCGTCGATCGTGACCTGCAGATCGTGCTGATCCGCGACTCCAAGAACCGTAACGCTGGCACTCTCGGCTACACGTTCGACGAGTGGGATGCCTTCGTCGACGGCGTGAAGAAGGGCGAGTTCGACAACTACAAGGAGCAGAAGGATGGTACGCCGTCGCTCGCATGACGGTGTCTCCTGGAAGCCGCCGACAATTACAGACAGCAAGACCGGTCTGTATTGCCGGCGGTGTTCGAAGAGACACGGTTATAATGGCCCTGGGAAGCTACTCCTGCAATCGGAGCGCTACAAGGGCAGGTGGCTATTCTTCTGGGCATGTCCGAAGCACAAGCACATTCTAGGAGCAGTTGGTGACACTAGCTGAGATGGTTGTCGGAATTCTAATCGGAGGAGGGATAGTAGTAAGTCTGCTCCCAGCGATACTAGACAGGAAGGGAAGTAAGTGAAGGAGCCATACAAGTTCCAGCAGGAGGCCCTCGACAAGGCAGCACTTCAGGATAACTTCCTTTGTGGTGACGAGATGGGTCTTGGGAAGACTCCCTTCGGTGTCTGGCGTGACCGTGATCTCCGGCACAAGTACATAGCCGAGCACGGCAAGTGCAGAATGAAGACTCTGATCGTGGCTCCCCTAGCCGTACACGATGGCTGGGAGAAGCATATCAAAGAGCTTCTCAACGCAACTGTGGTCAGAATTGACCCGAAGAACCGCGCTGCCTTCGTGAACAAACTGAAGGCTCCGATCAACGGGTTCTATATCATCCACTGGCAGGCACTAAGGCTGATCCCGGAGTTGAAGGACGTCAGCTGGTTCCACATCATCGGCGACGAAGTCCACAGGGCTAAGAATCGAAAGGCGCAGCAGACACAGGCATTCAAGTACCTGAAGACCAAGCACAAGACCGGTCTGAGTGGTACGCCCGCTGACGACAAGCCTGATGACTTCTGGTCCGTTCTGAACTGGCTCTGGCCTCAGTACTACCGGAGCTACTGGAAGTTCAGGAAGCACTACTGCGTCGAGGAGGTCGTCGAGACAGGCGGTCTTACCGCTCGAAAGCCTACCAAGGTCACGGGTGTCAAGAACGTAGAGAGCCTGCATGCTGAGATCGACCCCTGGTACATTCGACGGCTCAAGAAAGACGTGCTCCAAGAGCTACCAGATAAGTACTACGACACTGTCTGGGTTGAGCTAGATCCCAAGCAACGAGTGGCGTACAACCAGATGAAGCGAGACATGATTGCCTGGTTGGATCATCAGGACATTACTAGTCCACTGATCGCAGGCGTCGTGGTAGCTCAGCTGGTTCGGTTGCAGCAGTTCGCTTTGGGATACATGCAGCCGCATCCCGACCCCAAGAAGAATGGCAAGTGGATCATGACCGATCCTTCTGCCAAGCTGGACGTACTGTGCGATATCATCTCTGACAATCCGACCGAGCAGCTGGTAGTATTCAGCCAGAGTCGGGCTATCATGAACTTGTTCAGCAAGCGCCTCCAAGCTATGAAGGTTAGTCATGGTCTGTATACGGGTGACCAAGCACAGGTCGATAAGGATCGAACTGTCGAAGGTTTCCAAGCAGGCGACATCCAGATTTTCGCTGGTACGATTGCGGCTGGTGGTGAGGGCATCACCCTTACCGCCTCCAGCACCGTTGTTTTCTTGGACCGTGCATGGAAGCCGAATGCAAATCTTCAGGCTGAGGATCGATGTCACCGTGTGGGACAGAAGAACGCTGTCCAGGTTATTGACCTTATGGCACGGAATACAATCGATCCTGACCGTAAGGTTAAGATCGACCTCAAACACACCTGGCTTCGAGCACTGCTCGGCGATGACAGATGAGGAGGAGTCGTGAGCACCAGAGTCATACTCGAGTTCGAGTCGGAAGCAGACGCTGCAGAGTTCAGGCAGATGGTCACTGAGTACGATGAAGTCATCATCGAGTTCGATCAGTTCATGGACCCCATGGTTCGTAGAGGCAATGCAAAGGTGGTGGACGATGAGAATTAGACATCAGCTCGACTCGATCTTTTCGGAAGTACCAGGAGAGATCCCACCCGGAGTGTATCCTACCACGGTCACGGTAGAAATCACTGCCGACGGAAACATGGTCCTGCACTACAGGATCCTCATTAGTGAGAGACAGGACAAATGATCTGGGAGGTGATGGTTCCTTGCCCTGATGGCAAGTGCGAGCGGGAAGAGAATCATCCACCTCCTCACTGGTACACTGTCTGGAAAGATGGATTCCCAGCCTATCCTATCTACTGGAGCGACATGGACATCGAGATCAGGGTCAAGAACTTCGTCGGCAAAGCGGTCGAGAAGTACAAGATGGGAGAGTCCACTGATTGGGCTGTCTCTCTCAACTGGACTCCCAATCAGGGGAGCATGCAACTGGCCTGGAACATCGTTCTGGTCCAGTCCGCTCCGATCATCGGCCAGAAGAATGTCCAGGTCCTGATCGAAGCCGCGCCGAGTCCCGATGAGGAGACGATCGACAAGGTCATCCTCAACGGATTTACTGAACTACGTACCCTCAAGGCCCAGCAGATGATACCGATGGGAAAAGAGCGGTGAGCCCCCTACTAGGTACCCACCTGGATCCAAAGCTCATTGTGGCACGCGTCGAATATACGGGCGCACCCATCCTCGATCGGCTTCTTCATGAGTCGGTCGAAGCAGGAAGCAATGCTGTTCTGGATCTGATCAGGTACCTGGACGATCGGGACGCTAGGCTATATGAGCCGCCGGCAGAGACGACCCAAAGCTTCCGGGCTATCGAGGCACCTGTGAAGGTGTCGACACCCGAAGTGGTATCGATCGTGGCAGTAAGGACAGTAGATCAATCCGTCATCACTCGTCGGCATCTTAGGAGGAAAACTACTACTCCTTGGTACAAGAGGATATGGAAGGGGCTACATAATGGATGACAACGAACTGTACGAGGCTAGTGTCGATGAGCCTGTCGACTTGCCCTCCGTACTACACCGAGCTCAACAGCTGCCCTCCGTGATGGTGAAGTGGTGGGCAATCAACCTGCAGCGCATGGTGAACCAGTCTGGGATGGACAGCTACCAGGTTCAGAAAGCGCTGCCCGCAATGCAAGACCTGAACAACCTCATCGAGAGCTGGGCGAAGAAGGCTATCGTCCACGCTAAGGATGATGATCTCAAGGCCGCCCGCTACTGGTGGTCCCTGTTCATGCACCTCCACGGTCCAAAGGATGGAGAAGCCTTATGAGCACGAGCGTCACTACGGCAGCCCAACACATCGGCCATCACTCGTATCTCGGAACCTACGTCGACGCGGAAGTCATCCACCGTCAGGCGCGTGACAGGATGAGCAACCGAATCGAAGCAGACCGCGAGTCCACCGTCGTCCACCACCACGGCAGCAACATCCGGTGTATTGACCGAGAGCACACGGTCTACACCCACCAGGACCAGAAGACCACCGACAAGGTGTTCGTCGACGACGGGTACACGATGTGGGGGGTCGCAGACCCGATGAGGAAGAAATGAGCTACATGGAAAAGGCCGAAGATGCCTTCTGGGAGGAGCAGGCCAAGTACAACAAGCCCATCGAACTAGACAATGACTGGAGGGAGATGCATGGAGGCACCACTCGCCAGGAGCTCAAGGAGAAGGCGTTAAAGAACATCTACAAGGGAACCCGCACGAGTCGTATATACTTTAAGGAGAGTAACATGGACGAGTACTTCGACAACACCTACGTTGCTACCCAGGAGCCCCAGCCAGGCAATCACCTCGGTCGCAGGATCGAGGAACTGCAGAGGCAGCTCGAGGATGTCAAGAGGCAGAGAGAGTTCCTCGAGCAGCTGCCCAAGGAGCCGGGCAACGACAACGAAGACAACAGCCTCACCCCTGTGGTCTACTTCGAGAAGTCGTTCCCCAACTTCGGCAGAGTCTACAAGTATGCTGCCATCAAGATCACTCAGGACACCGGCCTCGGTCTCTGGTATGCTAGTGGGCCGAAGGCTCCCAAGGGCGTCATCTGGCACGAGCTGCTGCTCTGGCTCATGGAGACCGACCCCGAGCACAAGCTGCCCGAGATGAAGGTCAGCTTCGTGGAGAACTGGGATACCCTGTCATGAGTAGAGTCGTTAAGGCAGTTCTCCTCGTCTCCGGATGCGTCATCATCTACGCAGCTGGATATGCAACTGGAGGCGGCTCTGGCTCCACCAATACTCCGACAGCGATCAAAACTGTCATCGAGACCCATAAGGAGGTGGAGGTTCCTACGGTCGAAGAGACCGAAGAGCCAGCACCGTCTGGCTTCTCTGCTGGTGTGTACCAGGTAGGAGTCGACATCAAGGCGGGCAAGTATCGCACCGGCAATCCTGGTGGCGATACTTGCTACTACGCCAAGCTGGCGAACCTCGATGGTGGTCTGGACAGCATCTTAGCCAACAACAACATCGAGGGCCCTGGCATCATGAGTGTCAGCAAGGGCGACAGCTTCATCGAATTCACAGGCAACTGTGTCTGGGATAAGGCCTAAGAAGAAGATCCTCAAGCGCCAGGCTCTTACTTCGTAAACCCCCTCCTGTGGTAAAGGATCACGGGAATGATTGGCGAGGAAACAATAAGAGCTATCCATGCGGAAGCTCTCCGACAAGATGTTAAGTGGGGGATCACCGATCACCCTCCTGAATGGTGGATGATTATCCTGATGGAGGAAGTCGGAGAGCTTTGTGAGTCAGTGCTAGCCTTCCACTTCGGCAAAGATCTGCACTCGACACACTCGCAGGACATGCGCACAGAAGCCATTCAGGCCGCAGCTGTACTCGGTCAATTCATCGAGTGCCTGAAGAGGCTAGGTATCTGACAGCTGGGGTAGCCAGTGTCAAAGCTGGCTACCTCACTCATAGTAACACACGCTTCGACGGACAGAAAGGCTCCACAGGTGCAGATCGAGAAGGAAATCGAGACCACGTACACACTAACTCTGACTGGAAAGGAGTACACTGAACTGCAGAAGGTGGTGGAGCTAGCACTGCAGACCTTTAGTCTTCTGCCCACGGGTGCTAGTACTCTGAGCATTAGTGAACAGGAGTTGCTCGAGCTTCGGGAGGAGCTTCGCCTCGCACGGACGCAGGACTACTGATGCAGAACGACCGGAAGTACACCGACGCCGACATTCGAGCCGACTACGATCTGATTCGGATAGCTGAAGAGTACTGCTTCAACTACACGGGAAGCTTCGACTTCGTACAGGGCTGTAGAGATCTCGTGGCTGGTGGTGGCTCCCTCAACGTGTCACTAGCTCGAGCAGTCCTCAACTGTATGCGAGTCGATCCGACCGTACAGAGCAAGCTGCCTGAACAGAAGCCTCTGGTGCAAGTGGATCCCTTCGAGCGTCGTCCTCGTCTGCAGATAGCTAACAGACCGGCCTACTACGTTCTCAGGGCCAAGTTCAAGATGACGTTCGTTCTGTCACGAGCCAAGAACGCTACGGCAGCTCACTTGCTCCGACCCGAGAAGACCGAGCTCTGGTGGTATCCATACACGAGCACATATTCCCTTCGGCGTAGTACCTGGTGCGGAGCGCTTCGTCATTCTGACCATGCTGAGATGACGAACGATAGCGAAGGGCGGCACATCTGCCTGCAGTGCATGAGGAATAGGGATGAGAGCAATGACAGGTAAGACAGGCATAACAGGTAAGACGGGCATGCTTCTGACTAGAGTTCTGACGGAGCTCTGGTTATTCGGCTGGACTATCTACTTCACGTACATGACACTTACCACCTACAACGTCGCCGCCATCATAGGCCTCATCATGGTCGTCGGCGCATACATCTACTGTGTACTATTCGTCTGGGGGAAGCGTGGGAAGATACGTCCTACTCGAGTTCGACGATAACGTTGCCGCCGATAAGTTCGTTGAGTCGTTGCAGATGGCTCAGGAAGGTACTGATGGTGGCGTCGATCGTGACTTCGAAGCCGGCATGATCGCGGCCGCTCACTCGACAGTCACTGCTGTCTTCTCCAAGCCGGGAGGTCTGTGTAAGTGTGAAGCACAGACCAAGGATTCGGTCAGAGGTAAGAAGTTCGGATGGTGGGTTTGTCCGGACTGTAAACGTCCGAAGCCTCGTATGGGTCAAGTGCTTCCCAACATGCTTGACCCTGAGGGAGTTCCTACTCGGAACAAGGAGATGAACCTTAGCGTCAAGTGGCTCTTCGACGAAAATGGAAAGGTGGTTACTGCCAGGACGAAAATGCAAGACTAATTAACACGCGGGAAAAAGCGCTGACCCTCTTGATCCTCCGAGAGGGTCTGCGCTATAATTATAGTAACGAACAAGCAAAGAACTCGCAAAGCCACTACCGCCCAGTCAGTAGGAGTACGCTTGTGAATGAACTCTTCCATGAAATTCACACGTCGGAAAGAAAAGCATGGCGTGGTTGTCGCCGCCGTGCCTCCTGGCGATACCGTGATTGGTATCAGCCCAAGAAGCCCATCAAGCCGCTTGAGTTCGGCATTGCCTATCACGCAGGCATGGAAGTCCTTTACAACCCTGACACTTGGGGATGGGCTCGAGACATTGTTCGTGAGCTCGCGGTCCAAAGGTTCCTGGACGTTTGCGAAGAGCAACGTGCTACCTACGAACTGGAAAGTCCTCAAGGCTACCTGGACGATGAGTCCGCGAAGGACTATGCAGAGAGAGTCGAACTCGGCAAGGGCATGATCAGGTATTATGCCTCACTCATTCCGGAGATGGACAGAGGACTTACTCCCGTTAAGGTCGAGATCTCCTTTACCGTTCCGGTAACCGACCCTGTTACAAACGTCCAGCTACGTTGCAAGTGCGATGTCTGCTGGAAGCGGTGGAGAACCTCTGAAGAGGGTATCCTCCACCACGACGGCCTCCAGGTCCAGTTCGACGACCGTCTCGACGACTACAAGGAAGTGTTTTGGCAAGGTCTTCCAGTTGCATACAAAGGTCGAATCGACTGTCTCATGCGAGACGAGTATGGCGACTACTGGGTGTACGACTGGAAAACATGCGCACGCTTCATGCAGGACGACAGCTGGCTCTATCTCGACGACCAGATCGCCAGCTACTGCTGGGCGCTCATCCAAGTGCTTGGACTCCCCATCCGTGGGTTCATCTACCACGAACAGTACAAGGGCTATCCGATGGCACCCAACGAGAACAAGACGACTCGTAAGGGTTGCAAGTTCTCTGTCAGCAAGGCTCAGCCGACTGACTACCCCACCTACTACAAGCACGTCGAGCAGCATGATGCTAACGCCTTAGCCTCAGGATGCTATGACGACTTCCTGGAGTGGCTGCAGTCAGACGAAGGTGCCGTCTTTCACAAGCGGCACAAGATCGGCAAGACTCTCGAGGAACTGAACAACGTTCACGAGAACATCTACCTCGAGGCACTGGACCTTACGGACCCGAACCTTAAAATCTATCCCAACCCTAGTATGTTCGGGTGCAACTGGTGTGCCTACAAGCAGCCCTGTATGGGCAAGCAACGAGGCGAAGACTACGTTTACACTCTGGACACCCTCTTCACAAGGGAACCTCCATACTACCTCAAGCCCAGTACCGACTCTAGGGGTAACTTGTGACTCTCGCCGATCTTGGTCGCGACATGTCTACAATCGAAACACTGAACGAGTTCACTACGAAGACGGTCGCTGGCTTGAACATCACCAAGCCAGAGAGCCGTCGTGACCAGGTAAACATTCTCGTCTATGGGGAGTCCGGAGCGGGGAAAACCATTCTTGCGGGCTCGGCCGATGAAGTGCCTGAGATGCGCCCGGTGCTCCTGATCGACGCTGAGGGCGGAACCTTGAGCCTCGACAAGCACTATCCGAACGTAGACGTCGTCCGCATTACCTCCTTCCAGGAGTTGCAGGACCTCTACGACGAACTTCACTCCGGCCGTACCAAATACCGTACTGTGATCCTGGACTCATTGTCCGAGCTGCAGAAGCTTGGCATGGATCACATCATGCACGTCACTAGCGCGGGTCTGATGAACCTGATGCCCGATGGCATTCCTGGTCTAAAGGAATGGGGCATTAACACGGAGCAGATCCGTAGGCTGGTCAGAGCGTTCAGGGACCTTGATATGCACACCATCATCACGGCCCTGATCAAGGAAGACAAGAACCAACGCACGGGCGTAGTCACCATGAGGCCTAAGCTCTCTGGTCAGCTCGCGGCGGAAATTCCTGGCTTCCTGGACATCGTAGCGTATATGTACGTGAAGAACGTACAGGTAGGGGATGAGATTGAAGCCAAGCGTCTGCTGCTGACTTCCTCAACGGACATGCAGGTAGCCAAGGACCGAACAGGCCGACTGCCTCTTATAGTCGAAGACCCTACGATGGCAAGCATCTACGGTGTCTTGACCCAGAACCCAGTGACCAGTATCACCAGAATCTAGAACCCGGAGACAAACCAATATGCCAGGACTCAAGCTTAACTTCGCCGAGGTCAAAGAGCAGTCCTTCGAGACCATTCCGGCTGGCGAGTACACCACCATTCTTACCGGGGCGGAAGTCAAGGAAGTCAAGAATCCGAAGGACGACGCTCCGGCGAACCCCCAGATGGTCAACTGGGAGTTCACCATCCAGGCGACCGGGAACGCCACGCATGACAAGTTTGCGGACCGTAAGGTCTGGACCAACACCACCCTCTATGGTGGCGGAATGGGCAGGCTGAAGAACCTGCTGTCCTCCCTCAACGAGAAGGTGGACGCGGACTACAACCTCAACCCGCAGGCCCTCATCGGCAAGACGGTCAAGATCAAGGTTCGTGTGCGGCCGGCGAACGGCGAATACCCGGAGCGTAACGACATCTCCGGGTGGGCCAACCCAGAAGGTACGAGCAAGACGGCCAGCAAGTCGATGCTGCCGTAACAAAGCTGGGGGAGAGCAGAGCAAAGAAGCATGGTTCTGCTCTCTCCCTTTCTGTTCGCCTAAGGAGTAGGTATGATTGATGACTTCACCGGCAGCCGGGAGACCTTCTTCAGGTCCCTCTTTGGCCCCGCCCGTGGGTTCATCTCGATCGCTACTCTGGCAGCCAACAAGCGGGTGTTCAACGAAACCTTCTGGGAGTACCCGTCACAGCTCGATCAGATGCTGGAACATATTCAGCGTCTGATTCCTGGCAACAACGTTTACTTCTGTCCGCAGATCCTCCGAAAGGAATCTCGGACGAAGGAGGATGTCGATGAATGCCCAGTAGCTTGGGCTGACCTAGATACTTGCAATCCGGACCTACTACTAGTACAGCCTTCATTCGTCCTTGAGTCATCTCCTGGACGATTCCAAGCCTTCTGGGTGTTCGAGGAGACACAAGCCCCAGAGGATGCGGAGGAGATCAGCCGCCGCATTGCATATTACCATGCACCACAAGGTGCAGATAAAAGCGGTTGGGACCTTACCCAGTTGCTTCGTGTCCCCCTAACGAACAACTACAAGTACGGCACAACAGCAGGTGAAGCCCCTGTGGTCAAACCGCTGCGTGCAACCAAGGGGCGTTTCCGTCCGGCAGACTTCGGACGGTATCCTGCAGTTGCCGGATATGCAAAGGAGGAATTACCTTTTCCCGTCACAGCGCTACCCCACGAGCCTGCTGACGAGATCATTGCAAAGTACAAGATGCGTATCAACCCACAGGTGTGGGGGCTGTTCGGCGAAGAGCCTAAGACAGGGGCAAGCTGGAGTGAGCCACTCTGGAACCTGATGATGCTGTGCCTCGAGGCCGGCATGAGTCGGGAAGAAATCTTCGTCGTCTCCAAGGCAGCCGCGTGCAATAAGTACACGCGTGACCAGAGACCAGACATTCATCTCTGGAAGGATGTCTGCCGAGCTCACGCACGGCAAGTAGATAACCTTAGCCGTATGCACATCCAGGTACATGATGAACCAGACCTGGTTACGGAAGAAGAAAAGACGTGGGCGAAGACTCAGGAAACCTGGGTCGAGAGATACATCACCTGGGCATCTGGCCTTGGCGATGCAGCACCGCAGTATCATGTTGCGGGTGCGTTTGTAGCCTTGTCATCTATCCTATCGGGGAATGTGAGGTTGCCTACTTCCTTTGGGATTATGAGCCCGAATGTCTGGTTTATGATCCTAGCGGACACCACACTGACACGGAAGAGTACCTCTATGGACATCGCTATGGACCTGATAAGCGAGGTCGACGAGGATATTCTTCTGGCAACGGATGGCTCACTGGAGGGTCTCTTCGTTGGCCTGACGACGAGGCCGGGGAAGCCATCGGTATTCCTTCGCGACGAGTTTTCTGGTTTGCTCGATCAGATGGGCAAGAGAGACTATCTGGCGGGCATGGCGGAGATGCTGACGAAGTTGTACGATGGGAAGGTACAGAAGAGAGTCCTGAGGAGGGAGACCCTGGAGGTCAAAGACCCTCGCCTGATTATCTACGCGGGTGGGATCAAGTCCAAGACACAGGAGATCCTCACCTATGAACAGGTTGCTTCTGGCTTCCTGCCCCGCTTCTTGTTCATCACAGCAGAGTCAGACATCACCAAGGTCAAGCCCCTAGGTCCCCCTCAAGCCAGAGACAACACAGGACGTGATGCCATTAGGGCAGAGCTCCTGGATATTAGTCAATGGTATCGGCGCGTAGACGTTATCAAGCTGAACGGTATCGAAGTCCCGGCCGGCACTAAGGTCTGGGATACCGTCTTAACCGAAGATGCTTGGGTACGGTACAACAAGCTTGAAGGACTCCTTAACAGACTGGGAGTTCAAAGTACTGCCCCGGAAATCTACACCCCTCTGTATGACCGTTTGGGTAAGTCCATACTGAAGGTCGCAATGCTGATTGCCGCCTCTCGTCAGAGGCCAGAAGGTGATCTGCAAGTCGAAGCCAGTGACATTATCCATGCAGCATACTACGGGGAATCGTGGCGTGCGTATGCCAAGGAAATTATCCTGAATGTCGGAAAGGGAAAGAACGAGAAGCAACTAGACATCATCTTCAAGCAGATCAGACGGAGTGGAGGGTCTGGCCTTTCCCGAGCCGCCCTCATGTCGAACTACCATCTCGATGCCAAGATGGCGGACCAAGTGTTCACCACCCTCGAGCAGCGAGGCATGGTCAGCTCCGTGAAAATGGGACAAACAACCATATACACTGCAATCAAGGAAGAGGTTTAAATGGCTGAGGCAGTTGCCATCCTCTCGGGTGGGCTTGATTCATGTACGCTAGTCCAGCACCTGATGAACGACGGGAAAGAAGTTATCGCCCTCTCGTTCGACTACGGACAGCGGCACAAGAAGGAACTCTGGTTCGCTACCGCGTTCTGCGGCAAGCGAGGCATCCAGCATCACACGATCGACTTGTCCTCGATCACTCCCCTCATCGCCGTCTCGTCGCTCACCAGCAGCAAGATGCCCGTACCTCAGGGTCACTACGCCGAAGCGACAATGACTCAAACGGTTGTTCCTAACCGGAACATGATCATGCTGAGCATCGCTGCTGGCGTAGCCGTAGCTAATGGCGCAGCCATGATCGGCACAGGTGTTCACGGAGGCGACCACTTCGTATACCCGGACTGTCGCCCCGAGTTCATCGACGCTCTGCAGAAGACCGTCCGGCTCGGCAACGAGGGTCTCTCCAACCCTTACCTCGAAGTCTTCACCCCCTTCGCTCGTATGACGAAGGCCCAGATAGCCTATCTGGCCTTCCAGAGCGGCGTCGTGTTCCACGAGACCTGGTCCTGCTATGAGGGTGGCGAAGTCCACTGCGGGAAGTGCGGAACCTGCGTCGAGCGGCTCGAGGCCATCGACATCTCCGGCTACACCCAGTACGACCAGACCGAGTACGCTGACAAGGAGTACTGGAAGACGGTCGTTCAGTCCCCTGAAGTAGTCTAGTACCCATGAGGGCCGACCATTGCCCACTGAATGCTGTAGGGCCTTGAGGAGACTAGCTCGCGTCGGGAGCGGGAGGGGTACCCCGCACATAAGGAAATCCATGGACGAATTTACTACTCCCCTAATGTCACTAGCACGGCATCAGCATGAGCTGTTTACATGTTACATAGCAGTTGGCTTCACAGAAGAGCAGGCTCTCAAGTTACTAGCATACTGGGCTGCAGCTCAGGGAACGGATGAGGAGGAATGATGAAAGCGTATATCGAAGTACGTCACAACATCGAAGTAGCACATCGCCTCTTCGAGAGCCCCGGTAAGTGCGAGAACATTCACGGCCACTCGATGTGGGTCTCCCTGAAGATTTACGGTACGGTCAATGGTCAGGGTATGCTCCAGAACCATTTCGGCAAGGCACTGGAGTTCGGCCAGGTCAAGCACAGCTTCCGAAACTACCTAGACACACAGTACGACCACCACCTCCTGCTGAACAGGAATGACCCGTTCGCAGGGCCGCTGGGCGTCGACATTGGCAATATCCACGTCAACTTCCTGCCAGGACTCATCGCCGTAGGCGGAGATCCGACGACAGAGAACCTGGCTCTCTGGATCGCAGAGTGGTCACAGAACCATTTCGCTATTCCTACCCTCACCGTTCATGTCTCAGAGACATCGGTGAACGGAGCCGGAGTCATCTTCGAAGGGGAATCGGATGGAGATCACTAGGCTGGTAGCCAGTCTGCTCAGCATCATGGCAGTGGTGATGTTCTTATCCATCATAGGATACCTCCTCTCATACATCATTCGGGATAAGACTTCCGAAAAGGAAACCGAAGCCTGGTTTCGTAACTTCGGCATAAAAGAAACAACCGGCGAGCTCACTGTAGTCCTATCACATCGAAAGGTGGACGATGCTAAGGCTAATGGAACACTACCCTTCCGTTCAAGGAGAAGGCCCAAGGGTAGGGGTGCCCACGCAGTTCGTTAGATTCGCCGGCTGCAACCTTAAGTGCCCAGGCTGGCCCTGCGACACTCCGCACGCCATCGACCCGAAGCTGTACCGTAAGGAACAGAAGCTTGTTCCGGTTCGTGATGCTACGGATCATGACATTCGCAATACGAATGGTCTTATCGGTAAGATCATTGACATGCGTGCCGAGACTGGAGCAAGCAATGTCTGCCTCACTGGTGGCGAGCCGATGCTCCAGCCAATCAAGGAGCTCACCGACCTGGCTATGTCCCTAGTGGACAACTGGCACTTCACGGTAGAGATGTTTAGCAACGGAACGATTCATTACCCCGAGCCGCTCTTGGACGTCATAAACTTCGTCGTGGACTGGAAGCTCTCCGACAGTGGAGAAGACCCTCTCGACACGGTACGAATCAAAAACATCGACAACCTGTACGGATGTATTCATCCAGACAACCACGTCATCAAGTTCACCTGCAAGACGATGAAGGACCTCAATGAGGCCTTTCAGCTTGCACAGAACTACGACCTCGAGCAAGCTCCTGGTCTACCTTCAATCTTCGTCGGCAGAGTATGGGACAGTCCTCTGACGAACGCCGAGATCGTCGACTTCGTCCTCCAGAACAAACTGAACTGGAAGTTGAACGTGCAACTCCACAACATGATCTGGGACCCGCAGGAGCGTGGACGATGAGCGACTACATCGGAGCCGATGGCTTCTTCAAGAAAGGTCCTGGCGTGACTCAGATCGAGATGCACCACGAAGCTTCCGTTCTGGAAAGCGCGCGACACCTGCTCACAGAGACCACAGGGCTTAAGACGGATGAGCACGGGATGGATACTCCCAAACGATTCGTCAAGATGCTTCGTGAACTGACTACTCCGGAAGACATCAAGTGGAAGGTCTTCCCTGCAAGCGGTGACGAGATGGTGTCGGTCTACAACATCCCATTCGTCAGCCTCTGCAATCATCACGTCGTTCCCTTCATAGGCCTAGCACACATCGGCTACGTGCCCGAGAAGTTGGAAGCAGGACTTAGTAAGTTCGCCCGCGTCGTCAAGTGGCACGCTGCAGGCCTCCAGGTTCAGGAGCGGCTTACCAGTCAGGTAGCAAAGTGGCTGGAGCTGCATCTGGACCCGAAGGGTCTCATCGTAGTCATGGAGGCTGAACACCTCTGCATGACGATCAGAGGCGTGCACAGTCCGGGTACCAAGACACGTACGACTTCGGTGAAGGGCGTCTTCGCCGATCACGACCGAACTGCAAAGGCTGAATTTCTTGCCGGACTCAATGGGCGACACTGAATGTGAGCCCGTGCTGCGGGGTGACCTGACATTGGATCGGGTCACCCTCGTGTACGACAGCGGGGAAGCAGAAACCTTTCACAAGGTGGCTGCACAAGTCATAACTGGGCATCAACGACATTCATACATCGTTGTTGTCCTTCCAGTCGAAAGGATCGAAGATGGAACTGCAGGAGATGTCAGAACAGTGCCTCCAGGATAGTGAGGAGTGGTTCCCAGAACACGCACGAGATCCCTTCTTCCTGATGCTCGCCATGATGGGCGAGATGGGAGAAGCCTGCAACGTCATGAAGAAGGTCATGCGCGGCTCCATCACTATGGCCGACGCCACTCCTCAACTGCACGAAGAGATGGTCGACATCCTGATCTACTGGATGAACGCCGCCGCAGCCATGGGCATCAACATCGAAAGGGTATATGATGACAAGCGTCGATTCAACCAAGCCCGATTCGGTCACGGAAGCCGTCGAGCGGTATAGCCAGGAGTTCGACCGCATGTGTCAGGAGAGGCATACGCTAGGCTCGCTGAAGTACGGCGAGGGCAAGTTCCTCCAGGTCAACACCCTCGAAGAGGCGATGCAGGAGATCATCGACCTTTCCAACTACGCTCGCTACACGTTCATCCGGCTGATGCTGATGAACGACTACCTCGACAAGAAGTTCGGCGAGGATGAAATCCATGACCTCGGTCCTGCAGCCTTCAAGGCCGTCGGAGCAGAATGGAATGGCTCATGAAGTTAGCCACCATCCCACCACTGAAGTTGGCAGAAGATACCTTCTTCCGGGACTACCAGCTTCTCCTGCCTCAGCTCATGAACGACGAGCGGTACGCCGAACTGCACTCGGACTCTCTCGTCGAACAGTACCGCATCATGGACAACGGAGCCGCAGAGGGTGATCACATCGCCCCGGCAGCTCTTTACCAGGTGGCAGAGAAGGCCTCAGCTCACGAGGTGGTCATCACTGACCGCATGGGCGAAGGTGACACCACCCAGGCTATCCTGGACTCCTGGGAATTCAATCCCAGCTTCAATCACATGTACGTCGTCCACGGTAGGACGCTCGCTGGCATTCTCAAGCGGGCCATGTATGCCCAACAGTTCGAGCAGGTCACCTGTATCGGACTTCCTCGGCTGCTCTTCGACACCATCGAGCAGAATCGGTTCGGTGCAGCTCTCCGAGGGCATCTGGCCAGCATCATCAAGAACAACTTCAAAAGGCCAATCGACATCCACCTCCTCGGCTCTCACCCCCTGTGGTACAACGAAGCTTACGTCGTGGCTTCCAATCCGTACATCAGAGGCATGGACACGAGCCTTCCGTACTACCTGGCAATGTACGGTCACCTGTTCGAGAACGCTCCTCTGAACCTCCGCCGACCCAAATCCTATTTCCGATGGGTGCCAGAGAACGATTCCATCGGCGAGATCATCAGTGAGAACGTCCGAACGATGGATCACTGGATAGCAAATGTCCGACCGTAAACATCCTTCGGCAGAGTGTGAACGCTGCCCTCTATTCGACGTCGGTCACTACGTAGGCAGCGATGGACCTGAAAAGGCTCTTACAGCATTCGTCGGAGAAGCACCCGGCGCCAACGAAGTCAAGGGAGGTAAGCCTTTCACCGGGGTCAGTGGACAGCTCCTGGATGCAGTACTTCGACACCACGGCATTAAACGAAGTGAATCAGTCCTCGCCAATGCAGTCAACTGCCGCCCTCCGGAAAACGCAACACCGCCTGCTGCGGCAGTCAAAGCATGTAGGCCCCGTCTACTGGCGGAGCTACAAGAGCGAGGCGTTACGAATGTGGTCACTATGGGTAACACTGCCTCACAGTCGCTACTGGCGACTAGTGATGGTGTTACGAAGCTCCGACCTGGACTCGGGAGGACGTCGCCGTATCTGGATGGAGTCCGGGTCATACCTACGTTTCACCCGGCAGCATGCCTCCGATCAGGGGACTTCTTTCCGCATCTAGTTACGGATGTCGGAAAGGTTAACCTGAAGGTTCGTACCTGGGAGCCTCCGCAGTACGTCGTGTACCATCATGTCGAAGACTCTCTACTAGTCATCGAACAGCTCATAGACTATCCCACCGATCGGATCGTCGTCGACATCGAGACGGACACCGAGAAGGATACGGCATTCGACCATCCGAACAACTACGAGATCCTGTGCGTCGGCGTCTGCTACGCTAAGGGCAAGGTAGTCGTCATCGAGCGGGAGGCCCTCAAAGACCACAGGGTGTGGGAGGCGCTGCTCAGACTCTTCCGTAAGAAGAATGTCATTGCACAGAACGGCAAGTACGACGCTAGCGGAATGTATCCCCAGATAGGTAACGTCGACATCTGGTTCGATACGATGATCGCTTCCTACGTCTGTGACGAGCGTCCGGGAATCCATTCGCTCGGCTACATGGGTACCGAGATCCTGGGCACACCAGACTGGAAGCACGCACTAGACAAGTACAACCCGAAGACGTTGGGCTACGGAGTCATTCCGGTCGACGAGCTCGACATGTACAACGCCTATGACTGCGCTATCACCTGGGAGGCTGCCGAGTACTGGATGGAGAGGCTGGAGAAAGAGGGTCTCCGGCACATGCATGACAGGCTAGTGGCTGCCGCCAACGAGCTCAAGTTCGTCGAGCTCAACGGCATCACCATTGACCTGAAGTACAACACCCAGCTCATGACTGGATACCTCGACAGTCTCGCTGTCATCGAGGATGAGATCCGTACCATCCTTGCTGACCCGGAGTACCTCAATTTCAACCCTCGGTCCCCCAAGCAGGTCAAGGAAGCGCTGGAGGAGGTGTATGGTGTCAAGGTTCTCTCGACGGATGAAGAGACTCTCACAGGCCTTGTCGAGCGTGCAGCCAAGCAAGGCAAGGATGGACTCCTGGCGTTCTGCAGTACGCTCCTTCGCCATCGTCGCGAGGCAAAGCTCTACGGCACCTACGTCAAGGGCATCCGCAAGCGTATGTATCGGGGCAGGGTATACCCCAACTTCCTTGTTCACGGAACAACTTCTGGACGTCTGGCGTGCAGAAATCCGAACCTGCAAAACATCCCTCGAGAGTCGATCATTAGACGACAATTCGTTCCCTCCAAGCCTGACAACGTCTTCGTCTCCGTGGACTATTCTCAAGCTGAACTGCGTGTGCTTACCTTCCTCGCCAAGGACGAATACTTCCGCAGTATCTTCAATGATCCAACTCGTGACCTGTTCACTGAACTCCGACCCGTGCTTTATGGTGATGTATCGACTCTATCGGCTCCTGAGCTCAAGGAGCTCCGGATTCGAGTCAAGGCGTATGTCTACGGACTTGCCTACGGCCGAGAAGAGTACAGTATCGCCGAGGAGTTTAAGATCTCTGTCGCCGAGGCTAGGCGAGGCATGGGAGCGTTCTTTGACGTTATCCCAAGTATCGTGGCCTTCCAGAAGGACGTCGAGAGACGTATTCTGGACGGCGAAGACCTGGTTACACCCTTCGGCCGTCATCGTCGCTTCTGGCTCATTACCGACAACAACAGGAAGAGTACCATCAAGGAAGGACTCAGCTTCCTTCCCCAGAGTACCTCCAGCGACATTTGCCTCTCTTCGTTTACGGAGCTACGACCAGCCCTGAGAGGTAAGGCGGTCTTCAGGAACCTCGTTCATGACTCTCTTATGGCAGAGTGCCATCAAAGAGATGCCGAAGAAGTAGGGGAGATGATGCGGTCAACGATGATTGCACATGCCGACAAGCTAGTCGAAGGTTATGTTAACTTCGCCTGTGATGTCACCATCGGGGACAATTGGGGTGATGTCTAGTGAAGTGCATCCTCTGCTGGCTCAGAGGAGCTGGCACACAAGACGCACAATACGTCGTCAACGGTATGAGCGTGTGCTCGATGCCTACGCACCTGCGGGCAGCCACGGAGTGTAGAGACCCTCATCTCGCTTCCCAGCACATCCATGACATACTCGCTGAGGGGAATCCGGGTGAGTCGAGGTAAGTCAGCCGACGACGGAGCTACCTTTGTCAACCAGAACGGGTATCATCACACTCGGGTGGACGGTGCCTGGGTGGCTACGCACCGTCTTGTGGCGGAGAAGAAACTTGGGCGCCCTCTCGGTCCGGACGAATTTGCTTCGTTCGTGGATGGCGATAGGTCGAATCTGGACCCTAGTAATATCATCGTCAAGAAGCGAGGGCAGACTAGTCTCCGTCGGCGTCGTGCTCTGCTGGTATCCCGACTCGAGGAACTTAAGGCCCAGCTCGAAGTCATCGACGCCGAACTAGACGTACAAAACGGATCTTGAGTTAGCGCTGAGCTCGCTCGTTCTTTAGACTGATAGTTAGACCTTATAGATCTACTGTTAGACTTGAGGACGAGCGCTCTGCGATAGCTACTGTAGCTCACAAGATCCGCGAGTTAGATCGCAAGTTAGACTCACACAAGAAGAGACATAGAGACCACAGGGTCGAGAAGGCGAGTGTACAATGACAGAGGATGAGCAGCAGGGGAACGCTCAGGAGTTCCAGCAGCACCTACAGGACTTCGTTCTCCAGGGGGATTCGGCTCCTGTGATCGGAGAGACGTTCCAACACATCGGCCGTACCTACGAGTGCGTCAACGTCGACTGGGATCGTAGCGCCGACGAGATCGTCGCCATCTACCGAAACAAGGACAGGCCAGACGAGCCGTTCGACCCGGAGAAGTACGCCCGCACGGTAGTAGAGCCTTTCATCGTCGAGGACTCCTCCACCGTTCGTATAGCAGAAGATAACCCCTACGACTCCATCCCGCCCGACCCGAAGCACGCCGAGACTCCGATGAGCCATCACGATCACCGTCGGTACGCCGAAGAGCTGCCGATGGGTCATCCCGACCGTCCGCTACCGCGTCCGATCAAGGACTACCCTCAGGCATGAAGAAGATCGTAGTCGCACGAACCCATCGAGGCTTCGAACACTGGTGCAACGTCCAGGAGATCAATCCAAGGGACCCGAGCCTCATCTGGATCGGAGAAGAATCGTACCATGAGGTAAAGCTTAGAGGTATAGGACCGTGCCGACTGATCTGGGTTAGCGGCTACCCTCACGCACAGGTGCTAGCTTGGCTGCATGTGCTCAAGGCAAGAGGAGTACTCACGGATGAAGATAATCTTCTTTGATCCAGGAGGCGTTACCGGCTGGGCCACCTTCTCAGCACGAGAAGTAGAAGGACCCGACGGTATCGAGTACTACAACATGGAGTTCGCCATTGGTCAGATCGAACACCCTGACCACCATACAACCATCGAAAGACTCATAGGCATCCAGCATAGCGACTTCGACTACACAGTCGGCTTCGAGCGGTGGCACCTTCAGAAGAAGGATGACGGCTCGGAAAGAGAAGGGCTAGACTTCATGGCACCCGAGTACATCGGCGCCATCAAGCTGGCCTCCGCGCTACGACCAGGCCCTCTGAATCTCGTCAGCCAGATGCCACACGAACGTAAGTTCGCCGACAAACGGAAAATGGAAATCTTCAACCTGTGGTCTTTGACCAACGGCCGAAAGGATGCTAGGGCAGCGGCACAACACCTGCTGACCTATCTGATCAAGACTATGGAGTACCCGCCTATCATGAGGCAGCTCCAACTTGGTCTACTAGTTTAGGCAAAGAGATTGCCAGCCAGCACCTGAGGGATGGGCGTAGGTGCTGGCTGGCGGTCTGTGTGGCTAAATTAGCCAGTAGGGGGAATCGAGTCGCTCGTGCCCGTGCGACGAGTACCAACGTCGTTGCGAGCCGTATGCTTGGAGTAGAACGCGACGACCCAGGTTAGGGCAGCCACGATGACGGCGGAGATGGCGACCTCCAGCAGATCGTTGAACTGCATGAGCCAGGGCCACTCCTTCATCAGGTAGGCCAGGATGAAGCTGGTGATTAACGCCGTGGCCGTAGCGGCCATGACCTTCTTCTCGACCGGCCCGTCGCTGCTGAGTGTCATGTCTCCTCCTACGATTCCTGGCTGAACAGCCGAGCGCTCGCCCCGACCATCTTCAGCACACCCGCGTTGTTGTGCCGGACCTGGATGCGAAGCTTGAGGCCATCGTTGCAGTGCCCGATGTCACTCATGGCCGCGGTACCGTCAGAGCTCAGCACTGTGGTGACAGGCTGACCCTCGGAGACGAGTTCATCCCTTGCCGGCTGGGTGTCGGTGGCCCTGACGAACTTGTACTCGGCCGCCCGCATCTGAACGACCGTGCCCGCGAGGTTGCTGCCCTCGAGCGCGACGAACGCCGCCACGTTGTATTCCCGATCCCCCAGCAGGATCGTCGGGTTGGCACCACCATCGAGGTGGCTGCCGGTCGGGTCAGCGTGCTCGGTGTCGAAGGGAACATCAACCCACTCGTCCGACGGAACGTCCTTCGAGCTCTGCGGGCTGTTGGCGAAGTGAGAGTAGTCCATCTTCTCTTCCTCCTGTGGGGGCTTCGGCTTGGGCGGTGTAGGGGGCTTGGGCTCCGAATTGATCGGCATCCCCCTCTGAACCCAGGTGTACAGCTTGTCACCTGGACAATCAGTGGCGTGGTGGCTTCGGTGTCCGTTGACCTTCTTGCCGGCTCCACCCTTAGCGCGGCAGTACTCGACAGCCTTCTTCAGGCCCTCGAGAAGCTCGTTCGTGATTACGTCGCCGGTTCCGATCATGGCCTGGATGCCATACCAGCGACTGTTTCCCCCGATGTTAGACGCACCGGCGTGAGCACCGACAGCGCGGTCACCACGACCCTCGTAGATAGAACCGTGTCGGCACACGATGAAGTTGTAGCCGATGTCGTTCCATCCGTTGCCCTGGATGTGATACCGCTGCATGTTGCGAAGACGGTCATCACACGACCCGTGAGTATAGTTCCTCATCCCGGGACCATTCCAGTGGATGGTAACTCCGAGGATGTCACGCATCTGCCCGAAGTCGTTGCCGAGACGCTGGGCGCCCCAGGACTTACGAGGTATGATTATTGTTGTCATTTCGCACCGCCTGTGCTTGTCGTTGGATCCGGTCTAGCTGAGCCGCCAATTCATTGAACTGGTGTCTAATGGTTTGAATACTAGTCTGCAGGTCAGCTATCTCCTTGTCCTTGATTATAAGTTCGTTCCTATACTTAGCCCGATCCTCGGCCATCTCTTCTTTGAGGGCCGCGATCTTTTGTTCGGCTTCGTCTAGAAAAGTCTTCATTACCAGCAAAGCCTTCTCGGCGCCACCCAAGGAGGTCATGGTGATATCGACAGGTACCTTTTTTCTTTCACCAAAGGCACCTATCAGTGACGCTAAGCCTGTTGCGAAGCCTCCGCCAACGATGGCAGATATAATGATAGGTAATAGATCAGTAGTCACTGACCTTCACCATGCTCCCGGACAACTGCAACCTCCTTGTTGATCGTCCGAATTCTCGACACGCATGCACAGAAGAGGGCACCAAAAATGCCACTTGTGAGTATGCCAATGTCTCCTGCATAGACCCCTATTGCTAAGGCCAGTACTACAGAAGACGCTCCCAGCAAGTGCATGCCGGCCTTCTCAACAAGTAGTCCAGCAACGAACTGCAACCTGTTGTAGGCACGCCAGAGAATTCCGGTTACGGTACACGCTCCGCCAAGAGACAATGAAGCCCCCCAGAAGAAGAGTGTCCAATCGGGTAACGTCGCAGCTATTGAAGTGGGGGCAGGAGCAACTCCTAAAGCTAGTGGCAAACCCACGAACATGCACAGTGCGGCAACGAACAGCTCGAACTGGTATTGGCTCCACGCTCGCAGGAAGGCAGTCATTAATTTACTCCGTCGTATTGTACCATATGCTCATACTTAACGAGGAATCAACATCCCAACTGAATGGTACATCAAGCCGGCAACGTTGAGTGGCCTGACCTAGAGCAGCAACGACCTTCTTAGTTGCATCCCCTGTAGGCTCAATCATACATATACCTGCCCACCATTCGCCGGGATCATCGTTGTAGCCTGCAGCCGATCCGATCCAATACCCAGGATCGACTTCGAATGGTACTTGAAAGTTCCAAGCACCTGTGCCTACGTTGGTCGTGCTTCCAATCACGAGGCGAATGTTTAGCATGACTAGAGTACCTACACGACGATACTCACCAGTCAATGAACCATTGCCAATTGATGGATTAGTAGTAGCCGCATCCCAGGCAGGAGAGTAAGTGTACATTACAGAACCCCGAGCATCAAGCTCCAGGTTCAGAAGGCGACGATCTTGTTCTACCTGTACACGCACATTATCGGCAGGTCTCCTATACTGAACCATTAGACATTCTCCTGTTCTTCCAGGATAAGGCTAATTTCTTCGGTGCTGTTGGAAGTAGGAGGACTAACAGTCCAACCTACTACTCGAATGGTTGTCTGTCTTCCGCTTGGGAAGCGAGGGTCTTCTATGTTGACTTGGAAGCTATCTCCCAGAGTGTACGATCCGAAGACCGGAGCGTCACTGCCTGAGATTTCGAACTGCCACTTCTCCTGAGGTACGGGACCCTTTAACAGAGCCGCTTGTGCCTTACGAGTCGCGGAAGCCAGAATTGATACACCCTGGACAGAAATGACCTTGTCAAGACGGGGATAACCCGACACCATCTTCGCTGTGTCTTCTGCCGTACCGATAACTTTGCCTTTGCCATCTCCGTCGCCTGCGGCAAAGTACTTCGTGTTACCTTCGGAAGCGTTCTCGGTGTAGTAGTAGTTCTTGATGTTGCCTGGATAGTCCAGAACGTTGTGTGTCGTGGTAATGCTCCCTGAGCCAAGACGTGGGTACATCAAGTCGAGGTATTTGATCGGGACGCCATTATCCTCGTAGACTCGAATGCGGTAATCGCATCCGTTGTCGTAGCCCGTGATTTCGTCGAACGTCTCCCCATAGGTTCTAAGGTCCCAAGGGTTGAGTGTCACGGTGCGAACGACATCAGACCCAGCAGCCCATCCAGGGTTGCCAACTCCGATGCTACTGTAGGGGTTGAGCGTCTGCATGTCGCCCCACATAGCGTCGATGATCTCTGTCTGCTTCAGGGTGTATATCTGAGGCACCAGAGGTCTGCGTACTCGACGATATGCATATGACTCGAATGTCTGAGCACTGAACTGGAGTGACTTACCTTGTGACTGATACCAGCGTGCCCAGATGATTCCACCCCAGACGATCTCTGACTCCTTGTAAATGAACAGCGACGTTCTACCTGGAGGCGTGATATCAATCAGAGTGTCATTGTCTAGCATTCGGTTGTCTAGGTGCGTAGCGCCCTGGAAGTTGCCTGCACTATTCAGGATGGTGTCGAAGCTAACACCCTCAACAGGAATCTCGCCGAGGATGTTGTCGTTCCTGAGGTCCGCAACGACGTAGAAGTATTCTGCAGCCACGATACCTCCTTAGTTGTACGTCGCATTTCCTGCAGTCACCATTGTAGTGGCACCAGTGCTACCACTGACAGTGAACTGCAGGGAGTTGTTAGTGTTTTTGTTCAGCCACCAAAACTGACCGGCAGCAATGCCTCTTCTGTTAGCAGTCCCATTCAACATAACGGTTCGCTTCCGCATGTTGATGACTAGAGTCTGCCCGGCACTTAGTGACTGGTTCAGCGTGAGGATTCGACCCAAAGTATTATTACGCACAGTGTAACCAGAACTGCAAGGGCCAGTAACCGTAACAATGGGCCACGCATTATGATTGCCTCCAGGGTTCAAGTTCCCAGAAGTGTTAGCCGTTCGAGTGCTAGTGAAGGTTACATCGTAGATGTAAGGATCACCGCAGACGATGGTAGCCTGCATAGCTGTCTGTCCGGTGCGTCGCAAGCTTGCAATGTCATATCTCACACCTTGCGACTTGCCATAGCAGAACCTTTGGTTGGCTCCTGGATGCTTGAAGTAGAAGGCCTTGTCGCCTCCCGGTTCGAAGTTACCCTTCAGGCTATCACAGATAGGCTCGGCGTTGGTCGGACTAGCGTAGATGACTCCGTCGATCACGATGGTCCGTGTTTGCATGAAGTCGGAGTCAATCCAACTACCGTCGACACCTTCATGCTGGCTGGTGGCCGTTCTAAACTCAGCACTGTCTAGTCCGCTGACATTTGTAATGTCAATGAAGGGCAATGATGCTGCAATGCCTGCAGCATCATCGTTTAGGAGTATGCCACCATTAGAGGCTTCGTCGTATTGGTACTCATAGTCGCCAAGAGATGGGACGGCCATTAGGGAGCACTTCTCCTCTCATACTCAGCACCAAGCAGAGCGGCATGGTATCGGGGATTGATCTCGTGCGTGTAGATGTAGAAGTTCTGCTGACCTCTTCCACCACGCTCGTAGGCCTTAGTCTCATCCGGGTCTAGCACTCGCTCTCTCTGACCCGTGTGGTTCCTTGCCATATTCAGCCCTGGCTGGAGATATCCACCATTGTCGAACTTGAGACCGTACCTATACGGGAAGAGTCCGTTGTTGAAGCCTCGGGCTCCACCACCGACGATGACTCCTCGACTGCCTCGGGACTCGACATTGACTCCCATGAGCGTACCAGCCATGTGACCGACTCCGGCATTGGTCACACCTACCATGAAGCCGGATCGAAGGTTACGCTGCATCCCATCAGGTCCACCAGAGGCGCCGAATGAGTGTGTGCTATACAGTCGGCTGTATGGGTTCCTACCGCGAATCACATTCTGAATGGAGCCCATGAAGCCGGAGCAGTCATAGCCTCGAGGACCAGCACCGCCCCAAATATAAGGCTTACCATTCTGAGCTCTGGCGAATGCCATTGCAGCCGGCGAACCCTTGCCACTCCAGGTGCCGCCACCACCCATACTAGTGACCTTGTTATCGATCCACTTAAGTAGAACATCCTTCATCCAAACCGGAACCCTGGTAATGAGATCCTTGATCATGCCTCCACCAGGAATGGCGCCAGCAAAGATCTTGTCCAGTAGAGCGCCAGCGGCCTTCTTGACATTGGTGATCGTGAAGTCCTTGATGCCCGAGATGAAGTTGCCGATCTTTTCGAAGATGCCTCCATTGGCGAATCGCTGAATGATCCCACCATTCTTGAAGGCCATTCCTTCGCCACCCATTTGATTGCCCTGGGCCATCCACTTACGGACGCCATCGACTCCGCTTTGTCTGGCTACAAGGTTAGCCCTGTCGACAAAGCCGCTTCCCACGGCACGAGTGAACTCTGGCCTCATGATAGCTTCGCCGCCAGAGAACGCCGCCATCGGCATTGCGTATGGGTCTCTACCTGGCGTGTAGCCGGGGAGCACACCACCTGCAGCGAACTTGCCGATGGAAGGAAGCCTAGCCTTGATTCCCACAAAGCCGGCTAGGTTGTCTGCCAGTCGCTTGATGCCGTTGTTGTAAATTCCGATCATGAAGTTAACCGGAACCTTCAACGGCCCTTGAAGGGACTGCCAGATCCGTATGACGTTTTCTTTAGCATTCGTGAAGGCTTTCTTGACACCCTCAACGAAGGTGTTGATCCTGTCCGTGATGGGCTTGGTCAGCTTTTCCCAAACAGTCCGAAGACCAGTGAGGAAGTTGTTCCAAACGGTTTTGACGAACTTAATGCCTAGGTCCCAAAGGCCACGGACAGTACTCCAAAACTTATTCCATCTGGTCATCATGTCAGCAGCCCAGCTGACCAAGGCATTAAGTATGGACTTCACATGACTAATGAACCACTTCTTGATACCTTCCCAAATGGCTATGGCAGTCTTTCGGATTTTGTTCCAGATATCCGTCAGCCACTTAACGCCATTCTTCCACCATTGAATGATGCCATTAAGCAGATCGGGGATGATGGAGTTCCCGATCAGGACATCATATAGCCATTGGAAGAACCCTACAACACCATTGACGAATCCTTCAACGATGCCATAGAGGGTATTCCAGGCAGTGACAGCTCCGCCAATGATTGCTTCGACGAGCCAAGACAAGACGTCGATGACAATCTTAAGTGCAGCAGCCAGAACTCTAATTGCTCCGACTAGGGCTAGCAGAGCTACAATGACTACGCCACCGATGATCATACCGACGAACTTAAGGATTGGCAGAATGGGTTGAATGGCTGCTACAAGGTCGTCCCAGGCACCCTTAAGCTGTGTGCCCATCCACTGGAAGAGAGTCTTGACAAGGTCTACAACCGGTCCACCGGCTTCCCAGAAGGACTTAACCGCCGCAACGAGTCCGATGATTCCAGCAATGACTCCGACGATGATCAGAATGAACGGGCCCATTGCAATACCGATTGCGGCAGCAGCAGCTGCTAGGAGTGCAATGCCTCCAGCTACCACTAGGACTATACCGGCTAGGATAGCCAACCCAGCTGCAACGGCAGCAGTAATCCCGACAGCCTTTTTCTGTCCATCAGACAGAGAGGACCACCAGTCGAAGGCTTGCTTCAAGTAAACAGTCAGGTCCTTGAGAACGGGAATCAGGGCCGAGCCAATCTCAACCTGCAAGATCTCCCAGTTGTTCTTCAAGTCCTGAATAGACGAGGCTCCTGTCTTAGACATTACACCATAGGCCTCATCCATCTCACCAGTTGCCTTACCCATAGACTCGGTAAGGTCGATGAGCTGGGGGTATTGCTTGATGGCAATGTCGATGAAACGTCTTGCTTGAATTGTACCACCGGAGCCCTTGAAGAGTTCCTGCAGTACTTCAACCTTCTCGGCCGGCGGAAGATCCTTCAACGCTATGCCCAAGTCCTTCATGATCTGGGCCATAGGTCGGAACTTACCGTTGGCGTCGGCTACCTTTACTCCAAGGTCGGCAAACTTCTCAATCGTCTTCGGATTCGAAATGGCATCCAGAGCTCGACCAGCTGACGCGGCTGCCATCGCCGTACTCAAACCATTTCGAGTCAGGAAGGCCATCATACCGGCAAGGTCTTCGATCGACTGCCCAGCACGGACAGCTGACGGGACCGCTCTACCGATAGTCCTTGCGAACTCGCCATAAGTGCCAACACCCTTACGGACCAGCTGGAACATGACGTCGTTGATCTTGTGGACGTCTCCAGCCTTCATACCGTAGGCGTTGAGAATGCCGATCGTGCCTCGAGCAGCTTCCTGCAAGTCGACCTGACCGGCAACAGCAGCCTTACTGAATGCGGTCAGAAGTACTTCGGCTTCCTGCATGTTGACATCCATCGAGGAGAAGATGTCGAACAGTGAAGCCTGCATCTGTTCGAAAGGAGCGGGCACGGCGCGAGCGACTCGCTTGCCGATATCCTCAATCTCCTTGACAGATCCCTTCACATTGTCAAGCTGAGTGAAGGTCAATGCTGACTGTCGTTCATACTCGACTGCCGCATTGGTCATCTGCGCTAGAGCACCTGCCATAGCAACACCGATGCCAGCAATACCAACACCGGCAGAGGAAAGCGCTTGGCCCCGGTTAGCTTGGGCAGTAATGGCTGCTTTCGCATCCTTGTCCAAGTTCCGCATGGAACGCCCAAGGGCATTCACAGTACGAGTAGCCTCGTCTCTCGCGCGGAGAACAAGGAGCAACTCTCGTGCGCCCAGGGCCATGTGCCTACCTCTTCTTCTTCGATTCCCGTTCCTCGAGCTCCTGCTGAGCCTCTAGGACGACTGTCATACCGTAGACCATGAGAGCGTCCTGGTCATACAGACCGCCGGCCTTAGGCAAACACTTTAGCTGCTTGCATAGGCTGGTGACGTGGAGGAGTGCCTCGACGTCAGACTCGGGTTCTCTTCGGGCGAGGACGGTGGCCCGAACCCGGTCTCGGAGTTTGGGAGATCACCCTCGAAGTTATTCATCTCGTCCATGTGGTTGGCGATTTCCTCGCCCACCCTCGGGTCTAGCATGAACACAGACTGCGGCTGCTTGAAGTCCAGCTTCCGACCGTGCTCGTCTTCGAGGTTGTGGTCGACGATGCAGCTAGCGAAGTCGAAGACAGCCACCCTCTCGGTGGTCATCTTCATGAGCATCTCAGGCGAGGAGTTCTTACCACCCTTACCATCTTGATGCATAGAGACTTCGGTAGCCATCTGCGTACGCTGGATCTTCTGACCGTAAGTCAGTCGCCGAAGTACGACGAAGCCACCCTCTTCCATACCTGCTGCCGGAAGAGTTTTGAGTTCGATACGATTCGTGTCGGCTAGGTTAACTGTTGCCCTTGGCATTTGCACTCTCCCTCAGAGTGTAAAACTTGGGAACACGCCCCTATGATGTATACTAAGACCACAGGGGCGTGATCCTAATTAGGGGGTGATGTCTTCCTGGCTCTTGACTACGAGAGTGTAGTCGTTGCCGGAAGCATCAATAACACCGTTGTAGGTCATGCTCGCACGGATCAAGTCGCCCTGACCCGAAAGGCCAAGAGTGTACTCGTCCTTGATAGCAGCGGGCATTACAACGGAGATCTGGTTGTTCGTTCCCTTGGTGGCCGTGAGCGTAATGCTCTGGCTCGTCAGAGCCTTGTAGGCATCGTACTCGGTGCGGCTCTCGAAGTCACGCTCCATAGACAAGGTGACCGTGCGCTCGCCGAAGCTGATGAACTGGGCACCCCGGCCCGTGTCCTTCAGACGGTACTGAGCCTCGGCGCTGTCGTCGACCTGGAAGTCGAAGCCGTCAGCATCGAACACCTGGCTGGCAGTCGGAATCTGGATCTGGTACTTGCCTGCACCGAACGGCGTAGTCATGGAGAAGATGGGAACAGGAATGCTCTGGTCAGCTTCTTCACGACCAAGCAGGCTCGGGTTGAACTTCAGCGTGCCGTCTTCGACCGTGAGAGTGAAGCTGCCGACTACCAGGCCACTATAGCCGAAGGCGACCCCGTTGCGAACTACCGTTGCAGACATCGTCATCGTAGGAACGGCGGCTGCTGTCGGCGTGGCCGTGTAGATGAAGTTAGGAGCGACTCCAGTCTTAACAACGGTGACACGTGAGCAGTAGAGGAAGTATGGGAGAATGTCTTCGAATGCTTCCATGCTGATGTCACCCTCGACTCGAGAGTTACCATCGACTGCACCGATGATGGAAGCGGACTTCCTGATCGGCCGGCGGAAGTTGGTTTCCTGAGTGTAGGCCAGCGACTCCGACTCGAAGGCGAAGTACTTGGTGGGAGCTTCGTAAGTGCCTGACGTAGTCTCAAGGGCAATGCCCATGAAGCCGCCAGCACCAATTCCGACTGCCATTACTTACCTCCATCCTTCTTAGTGGGAGCCGGCGGCGTAGAGGTCTGAGTGACCTTAGTCTCGGGCTCGTCCTTATCGGAGACTCTCTCTACAGTCACACCGACAAGCTTCGCCTGAGCCAGAGTCGGACCCTGCTCCCATTTGCCCTCGTCGTTTACACGACCATGAGCATTACGGAAGTGGTTTGCCTGGTCTGCATCGACGACAGTGGCCTCGCCGTTCTTGAACGTCCCAAGCCCATCGATGAACACTTCCGTGCCCGGACCGATGTTCGGCTGGTCGACAGTTATCTTATATGCCATGTGCACCTCCTAGGCGCTGTAGGGCAACATCTTCTGGGATGTGCACCGAAGAGTTAGTCGAGAAGCTTTCGTCTGTGCTCCGCCGCGAACAACGTAGCCCGGCTCGTTAGAAACCACCAGGCAATCGATTACCAGTCCGTTTAGGTCTTCGGTCTGGTGCAGGAGGTTCTCAGCCTTCTCCGCCAGCTGTTCCGCATTCTTCTGATTGACCTGACCGTCGGCAACTCTTCCGTGATAGATGATAACGTAGACATCCATTACCACCTGTGTACGACGAGGCACTCCATTGTACTCACGGTTCTTCGGGCCAGACTCAATTGTTGCACATGGCATACGGGGAAGCTTATCTTGGTCACCATACCAGATGTCTTGAAGTCCGAGAGCGACCTTATTCTCTTCAAAGACCCTGTGGACTTCTGTGGTGACTAGCTGGAGGTCGTCAGTCAGATTGGACATTACTTCCCCCTAGGATTCTTGACGAACGCGCCAGAGGCAATCGCTCGCTCCTGGAGCCACCGAGCGAACACTTCCTCAATGTCGTCGTAATCTTCAGGGTCCTGAATCATGACGAACGGTCTTGCAGGTAGGGGAGCCGAGCCACCCAATCCCATATGGCCAGCCTGGTGAAGAGTTCCGTACCAAATTTTAGATGGCAACCTCGTAATGGCTGCCTTCTCCGAGTCAACACTCCAGATGTTGAACTGCTGAATCGTCCTCTTCAGTTGACCCGTGCGCTCCAGGATAGGTCCTGAATTGCTTCGCACTTCGACAGTGTATTCAGCAAGAGGCGCCCACTTAGTGGGACGCCCCTGCACATCGAAGTTCTTCCGGAACGAGGGTGCTAAGACTTCTTGAATAGAACGTTTCAGTGGCTCTCGGAATGAGCGAATGTCCATTCCGAACTTTTCCACGTTCTTCGCCTGGAGACCGATCGACGGACTAAACTCCATCTTTAGTCCGACATCGATACGAAGACCCTTGACTGGGAACTTCTCAGGAGTCGCCATTAGAACCTAGCTCCCATACCAAACACAGCAGGCCCATCGCCGACTTCGTACTCATTCTGGCTCCGGGCACTACTAACATCGGTAGGGAAGAACACGGGGCTGCCTAGGTCAGATATTCCAGGCACTTCTCCGAGGTCTGTTGTACCTGCGATGATGCCTAGAAGCAGCGTCTCGGCAGCCCGCTTTAGACGCTGTGCATATTGGTTGGTCTCACTGGTCTCGCTATACACCTTGTCATAGTACCAACCAGCGTACAGCATGGCAATGATCTTCTTGACCAGCACCGGCGTGTTAGTGGAGTCGGTCCAACCCGTGACATCATACGCTGCTGTCACAATGCGACCCAGGACCTCGGTCGCGATCTGAACTTCAAACTCCGCTTCCAGGGTACCAACTTCAAGCTTAGACTCTTCGAGCCAGGCTTGCACATCGGACTCAGTAACATGTGCCATCGGGTTGAACCTCCTCTCCTACTTCTTGGGCGGAACAGCCTTCTGGCTGTCGCCCGACGGAGCAGGCCTCTGAGCCGGCGTGGTAGCAGCCTTGCGCTCTTCCGGAGTCTGACCACTCGTGGTCGACTCGACACGAGTGTCACCCTCACGTCGAAGAGCCGGCTGAGCAGTCTGCGTAGCCGCAGCGCCCTGAGCCGTCGTTGAAGTCCCAGCGACCGGCGGGAAGCTCTTCGGCTCCTTGTGCTCGACTGGCTTCTCCTTGTACTTGCCGACCCACTGGCTCTCAGTCCAGAAGATACCCTGCTCGACGTAGTAGTCGAACTCGGCCTGGTCGAGACCAGAAACGTTGACGTACTCGCCCTTCTGGTACGAGACGCCGTCGATGCTAATACCAGTGGTTGCGACCAGACGGCCGTCTTCTTCCTTCTTGTCAGTCATTACGCCACCGCATTCTTGAACAGGAACCCGGCGAGGGTGTCACCGCTGCTGTCGACGCCAATGAGTTTGAGGTCGTACCGGCGAGAGAGTCGGAGGACGTCACTCTTCCGCCGCTCTTCACGCCAACGGTCGACGGCCTGTGCAAGACCACCACCGTAGCCCCAGACGAACTCGTAGCCGAAGGCCGGCGTGCGAAGGCCCGGACGGTCCGGTACGTAGGCCAGGAGAACGTCCTTGCCCCAGATGTAGCCAGGCACGACAGCCTGACCGATGTTGGTGTTGCTGTAGCCGCCACCAGGTACAATGACCTTGCCCAGCCCCAGCATCGTCGCGATCAGTTCCGGCGTCAGCAGGGCACGCTCGGAGTACTTGATACGGTCGATCAGGTCCGCACTGTCTTCCAGAGCAGTCATGACCTGGTAGGGGATTACCGCGACGTTAGGCTGGATCCACGACTTAGCGTGCATCTTAGCCTTAGCCCTACGGATGTCACGGATCGGAGTCGAGTTAGCCTCACTCCACTGCCTGCCGTAGGTGACACCATCAGAGACGGTATCAGCTGCCAGCTGCAGGGTGACCGAAAGGCCGGTCGCGTAGTTAGCCGTAGCGGTGACCATGTCGCGCATGACGATCTCACGAGCCAGCAGGACCTTGGAAGTCACGAGCTCCGTAGCGTCACGGTCAGGCGACATGGGCGAGTCGGTGTTCTCTCGCTCTTCATCCGTGACCGCGATCTGGAGCGAGTGCTCCTGGGCGTAGTAGGTGTCCAGAGACACCTTCATGCCCGGGATTTCGTGCGCCTCAGAGCCCGGCGCACGAACGTCGCTGGCCTCAGGAACCCACGCCTCACGACCGTTGAAGACGTAGTACTTGTCTGACTGCTTCCGAACCGTGACCTGAGGGAAGAGCTGGTTGCCCACCAATTCCATGTTCGGCCACGCGACGGAAATGTTGGTTAGGAACTGATCGTAATGAACGTTCCCAGAACCAGTCGGTGCATAACCCGGCATTTAGGTACCCTCCCCTCAGTGTTCTTTGATGATGACGTCGTACGTCTTGGATGCATCGAATGGTGTACTGAGCGAACCGCTCGACACACCAATGATGTCGAAGATGCTCGCCACGGTTCCATCGGACCCTTGAAGTGTCGTCTGGAATCCGTTGCCAGTATTCCTACCTGGGTCCTTGCCGTCCATGTTGGTCCGGACCTGTGTGCTGTCACACTGGTAGACAGTGTCGCCACTTGCCATCAGAATCGCGCACCTGGCGTAAGCAGAACGTCGATCTCGTCGTTGTTGGCGGTGGCAGCACCCATGGCAATACCAAGGCAGTTCACCGTGGGGAAGGCCGCCGCAGCGGTCATCGTGACGATCTTACCCCCTGTAGCCGCAGTGACACGAGCACCGGCTACAATCGCGGCAGAAGCAATGCATCGAGTGATACCGACGACGTCGACACCGATGATGACCTTACCAGTGTCCACCTTGACCTGGTCGACGTCTTCGATGCACACGCCGACCAGGATCTGCGTACCAGCGGTAGCCACGTCGACAGTCCAGGCGGCGGTCATCTGAACTACCTGACCGCGAATGTACGCCTTGCCCGTAGTGGCCTTGAAGCCCTTAGTGAGGATGTGGTCAGCCATGGCTTAGGCCTCCTTGAAGGAGTAGGAGCCCTGCCGGTACGCTTCGTACATGGCGGGATCGTGGAGAGCGATCCGCTCGGCCGCATCGGCGAAGGACAGGTTAGCGTCCTTGCCCTGCAGGTCCTTGATCGCCTTGGAGAACGCATCGTCAGCGTCCTGACCGTTCTGGTCCTGACCACCCTGTCGGCCAGTCTCCGTCAGCTTGACGAAACCAGTCTTCTTGAGCGTACCCATGGCCTCGAACAGCTTGGGCACGTCGACAGTCTCGCCGGCCAGAGCGGCAACCAGCTGCTCCTCGACCGACGGCGGAAGGGCGGCAACGCCGTCCGACAGCATGGCGATCTTGGAACGAACCTCAGACTCGCGAAGGCGCTTGTCAGCCTCGTCAAGACGCTTGTTGGTCTCGGTCAGCTTGGTCAGCAGACCCTTGATCGCCGGGCTGCTCTCCGCCAGCTTAGCAAGGACCTTGTCCTCTTCAACGGGCTTGTCGTCGTCCTCTTCCTTGGCAGGATCGACGGGAGGATCGGTTGGGGGAACAACCGGGTCCTTCTTCTCCGGGTCCTTACTCTGCTGCTCCAGCTTCGCCCGAACTTCCGCGTCCGTGGCGTCCTCGGACAGCTTCAGGAGCTTCCGGAGCTCCTTCGGGTCCATGGGGCCTCCTGATGGTTGGTCGTCCGAGAAAAGCTCGGACAGATTAACGGGAAGGATGTCCTTCAGGAATGGCCTGTTTGTCAGGGCCCCTCCGAAGAGAACGTTCTGGTGCTTCGCGCCCGTCTTGGGATGCTGCCACTCGTCGGTGAACTCCGGACTGAAGTACCTGTACTCCTTGTTCCGAATCCGCTCAGCGGCTTTCTTCGTCCACTCGACCTTCAAGTTCAGGCCCTTGTCGGTGGACTCAGCGGCTTGCACCCAGCCCGCAGCTTCGGCAGTCTGTTGCTTGTGGTCGTAGTCAATGTCAAGGTCCTGCCCGCGAACCTTGTTGTTGACGTTGTCCGCAAACTGCTTGAGCTTGTCTGGCGTGAAGTCGATCTTCCCGTGGACGGGGTGTTCGTAGGATCCGAGTGGCATTGCCTGGATAGTCGATACATTCTTGTCATCGAGCCTGACATTCGCCATGTCGACCCAGAACCCGAAATTGCCCACGTTAACCTCCTTCTTGTCTTATTATAGCGCTTACCGTTGGACTTCTCACGTTGGTCAAATTTACCGAACGATAAGTGTCCCTACTTCGTCCATTGGAGTCTTGACACCATGGGTAACTCGAACCCAGATAGAATACCTACCGGGAGAAAGTCCTGTGATAGTATACACAGCCAGATACAGATCGGGCATGTCGCCAGGCTGGTCTCGTACGCCCCATTCACCTGCAGACCAGGTAGTGTCTACAACCGGAACAGTATACTGAGGCAAGATAGCAAAGTGCACAGGATCGACTCGAGGATCGATCTGCACTCCGTAATCCTTGGCAGAGACCGTGACTTCAATATCCTCTGACGCTATACCAGTCACTTCAATTACATCGTTGGCCATAGTCATCCTCCATGACTTCTTGAGGTCACCAATTCTCCAACCCTTTTTCGAATCGGAGAAAGTCCATGACTTCTTCAGGTCACCGAACTCGAAGTCCCATTCTTCTTGTGTCGGAACCTTGATACTCGGAAGGTCACGTAGACCCGTCGAGTCCGTAACGAACCTTGTATACGATGCAGCTCGGGTAAAGAAATCAGTGATACCTGTATTGTCAGTGTATGAACGGTACCACGTTCGTGCTTGTGAAACATTGTCAACCATTGATAGAGCATCGTTGAAGGTACGACTGAACCTTATAGTAAATGAAACTGGATCGGTCAACCCTGCTGAGTCATTGTACAGACGGTTGAACGAAGATGACCTGATCGTATTGTCTCGAAGACCGGTGGCATCCGTGACCGTTCGGCTAAAGACCACAGGGGTGCTGACTGCATCACTGAGCCCGATTGAACTTGCAACCGTGCGTGCAAAGGTCTTGGTTATTGTATCTGCCAAGCCTGCCGCATCGTTTATTGTCCGCATATGGTACAGGGAAATGATTACCTGATCAGCCAGCCCACTGTTGTGGGTGACCGATCGCTGGCTGACCAGGGATGTAACGACGTTCTCCGCCAGCTCCGTATCATCAGTCCAAGCGAACTGACGTCGGCGGTGAACGTCAAATTGATCCGTCAGGCTGACCGTATCGGTAGCTATAACCTCCAGGCGGTAGAGGTTCAGCACGACATCGTCTTCCAAAGCTACAGAGTCGGACAGAGATCGACTCTGGCTCTTCGTAAGACTATCAGTCAGCCCGACGGAGTCTGTGATTGGCCGAGCGAACCGGAGCGAGGTCTCTATCGAGTCCGTCAAGCTCTCGGGATCGGTTCTCGACCTGTTGAACGAAGTCTGTGTGATGACTGTGTCGACGATCGGAAGGTACTCATCGCGACTACGAGGCATCGTTAGGGAAGAGAATGCCTGGTCTACTAGGCCGGCATTCTCTTCCAAGGTACGTGCAAGACGCTTGCTTACTTCATCTGCTAGTCCAGCATCATCATCTGCTAGTCGATTGAAGAGGACTTCGCTGGCAGATTCGTCAACAAGTCCGACGCTATCATTGATGGTCCGGTGAAGGACTCGAGTAGCTTCGTCAGATAGATCGACGGAGTCACTGACAGAACGTTGGAGAGATTTGATGACGGAGTCGGTAAGGGCAACAACGTCGTTAGCCACTCGGGCAAAGCTGCTGGCGCGAATGGTATTGTCGGTAAGTCCAGTATCATCTGTCGGTACTCTCGCATACTGGACGACCAGACTTGCTGAGTCGATGAGTCCAGCAGCATCTGTGACAGGTCGGTTGAACGTGACTGTTCTAGTGAAGTCATCATCTAGTCCCGCATCTTCGTCTTCACTGACGAACGCCGTCTTGGTCTTGGTGAAGCTATCAATGAGGCCTACGTTGTCATCGATAGTCGGCCCAGCAGGATGCAGATCCGTAATGAAGTTATCGACTAGACCGGCATCGTCATTGTGAGTCCGATTGTTAGTCGAGGCTCTAATGACAGTGTCGATAAGCCCTGCATCATCGGTAACAGCCTTCTGCAACCGAATGGTAATGTTGTCGCTCAGGCCTAGTGTATCATTAACCGACCTGATACTCTGCAATGACCTGACAGTGGTATCACTCAGGCCTAGAGTTTGTGACTTCGTGTACGGAGCAAGCTGAGTGACACTGACGCCATCGAGGTAACAGACTACGGTGCTAGTAGCAACATCCGTATTAGTCCAGATCTGGATCTGAATACTTCGGAGCGGCTCACCTGCGGTAACCGTGCCTACGTGCTCGTACAGTAGCCAAGTGTCACGAGTAACTGCACCGGCAACAGGATTCAGGAAGGTGAAGTCAAGGGCCGATTCGAAGATGTTGTCGCCGGCCCCAGCTACGGCGACTGCAGAGAAATCCAGGGCTGTAGGGATCCAGAGCCAGAAGCTGACCTTGATTAGTGTGCCAGCAGCAACTACATCCATGCCAAGTGTCGGAGAGTACGACGTAGCCGGGTTGTATGTAGTACCGACTCCGGCCCCAGCAAGGATCCTTAATGACGCCGAACCGAACTTAGCTTGTGTCGTTGATCTAGCAGCAGTCCAGACAGTGGCTCCTGCTGATTCCCATCCATCTGCGTTAGTCTCGAAACTCGGGTTGACGACCGCATTAAGTGTAGTCATCGGCTGTCACCCGTCCTCTCGCTACTCAGCGCGCGCGCTCACGATAATATAGACTCTGAGTTAGACTGCGTCTATAAGCGTCTAACCTTAGGAACATATCGCTTGAGCAGCTTAGCTAAGCCCTCTTGATCCTCGAGTTAGACGCTTAGATAGACTTAGCTATCAGGCGCCAAGCATTTTGTGGTTCCAGGTGATGACCAGCACGTCGGTTGCGGTCTTGTTGATGGCCGAGAAGATGACTCGGCTGATAGTGTTCGCAGCCGTGCCTGTGAGGTTGGAGGCGACGTTGTTGCAGATCGTGGCTTCGGTCAGCGCTGCATGAGTACCGACACCAGCGTTCCAGGTGGTCCGGTAGATGATATTCCACCCAAGACCTGTACCGAGGTTAGCAGTCTGCGGATACGAGGCATCGAAGGCAACGTTCGAGCCAGAGAGGTAAGTGACCAGGTGAGCGCCAGCACCCGCCTTGGTTTCCGCAGTTGCGCCAGAGCCGAGCTTCATACCATCGGCCTCAGTGGGAGCCGAAGCATTCGCCGGATTGATGGCGACGATGCCCATCTTGGCGTAGTACTCGTCACCGACATCGGTGATCTTGTTCTTGACAACCTCTTCGAGCTTGATGTCGCCGTTCTGGTCGAACAGCTGAATCTGCACTAGGCCAGTCAGGCCAGTTCCGTCCGTAGTCACTTTTATCCTCCTATGCTTAGTAGCCGTGCGCCCTTAGCCCGATTGCACGGGAGGCATCCTGTCTGTACGTTGTAGTAGGCATGGGCGCCACCTGCTACAACGGGTATAATGTGGTCGAGCTCCATCTTCGCGAAGGGGACGAAGTCACCATTACAGACCAACTTAATGCGACAGTGACCTTCGTCTCGTCCCCATACTACCTGACGGTCGATATCTTCTACGAAGGCTTCCACTAGAAGACGATTTCTTTTCTCCCAGTACACTTGCCGAGTAGTAGTCCAGCCGCCATGCTTCTTTACATTGGCTGCGTGCTTCTCAGGATTAGCAGCACGCCAAGCTCTCTGCTTGTCATGGTACCTGCCATCCGCGTGAAGCTCCTTCATGTACTTAGCCTTGCACTTCTTGCAGCGACCTTCACCCTTGTAGAATGACTCAGGAGACTTCATCTCGCGGCACTTACTACACTGCCACAACATCTTAGCGGCCCCCTGATCGGTCTTGCCCGCCAGTGCTCTTAGGAGGCTTTGCTGTGGGCTTGGTTTGCCTTGGAGGTCCTACTCTAGCTGGCTTTGCTGGCTGGAGGCGGGGAGCCTTCTTACGACCCCCCTCAGTGCCGTCATCAGGTTTATCCCCGCCTCCAGCAGGATCCCCTTCATCGGCATCCTTATCCGGCGCGCCTTGCGGGGTGGGTGTGGCACGCGCCGTCTCGGGATCACGTCTCGGAAGATCCATTTCTTCGCGGAGCAGGTCCTCGAGTGGGTCATCTGGAGTGATGACTCCCGCGCCTACAAGGTTCCTAACCGCGAAGGACATAGTACGCCAATCGGCCTGCTCACCAATGCGCCTCGCCCGGAGTCGCGGATACCCGGTCCGCAATGTCGAGTAGTTAAAGTCGCACAGCTGAGGAATGGCGTACTTATTAAAGACATCGGTGACGATATCGGCAATGAACCTTGTAGCCTTGAGGAACATCGTCTGGTCCTCTTCGGCGGTAGCATTGGTGCTACCCAACCAAGCAGCCAGGATGTTCTTCTCGATCTCCCGGTCATGGTGCTCGACCGACTCGAGGGCATTCACTGGCTGGCCCTGGAGCTTGGCGAACTCGATCTCCCACATCGGCGGCAACACCACGTGCGCCCGCTCGTTGGTTCGAAGGTTTCTGCCCAGCTCGTCGGCAATTGTCTTGTCGGTGTCCTTGAAGTTCGGCGGCAGCTTGATGATCGGGACACCAATGCCGTGCCGTTCCTTCTGGATGGCATCGATCTTGTACAGGTTGTCCTTGTAGTACCAGTGCTTGAAGGCCGAACGCAGAACCGGAATCCCTTCGATGTTACCGGCTTCCTTATCGAAAGTGAAGACCAGCAACTTCTCGATCGGGATCTCGACCTCCTGGAGCAACGGCCCTTGAATGAAGCCACCCTGCCAGGAAGTATCGTTCTTAACCTGCACCTGTGGAGCGTACATGACGACGCTCTTCGGTCCGCCGTTCTCGTCGAACTTCCATTCCTTGACATCCATCGGATGCCTCGGAGCCAACTTCTTCCAGACTATCTTCCGCTTGCCTTCGATCTGCCGAACCTGAAAGACCTTCTCGAACATGTAGTAGCCGAAGTCGACCATCAACAGAGCCTCAGTCAGAAGCTGAGGCCAGGAGATCGACATGTGTTCGGTGAAGCACTTCCAGACGTAGTCCGCAACGTTCTTATCCCGAGTGGAGTCACTCGCTGGTTCGACGTACCAACGGGCAGCCAGGACAGGCGTCTTGATCATTCTCAAGGTTGAACGGACGGTGGCGTCGCTGCGACGCATCTCGTCGTACTTCTGGAGACCCTTGAGCCCAATCAAGGCTCGGTTGTATTCCGTCCTCGTCCAGGAGGTGAAAGGGCTCGGGCTCGTCGACCCAATCTCCCTCGTCGCTGTGCCCGTTATTGCGGCAGCAGACAACCCAGTCGCCGGTTCGGTAGGGGCCACAATTATATATGGTACTCCCCCATCGCCAGCCAGTCGATCTGGACTGTGAACGGACACTACCTCGTAGCCATCGCCCAAGACCTCGGACAGTGTCCGCTCGGGTCCCTCGTTCGAACTGACCACAGGGGTCTCAGTCTTAGCCATCAGAAACTCATCCCTTGAGTAAAGAGGCCAGCCTCAGCCTTTATCAGGCCACCGGGGCTCGTCGGGAAGGTCTTGTCTTCTTGCCCTATGCCTATGCTACTGGAATGGTTCTGCATGTGTCCGTACACTTCATCCAGGTGGTGTGCACCAAGCCGGAACAGATGCACTAGCCCGTATCGGAGGGCATCGATACCGTGGTCCGATATCTTCTGACCCATCTCAGGCACATTCCGACCCTTGATCGGTTCATTCGATCGGTAGTTCGACATCTCCTTGATGAACTGGGCACAAGCATGGTCGACGTAGAACCGCGGACCATAAGTCGGCGTGCCATATTCATCGAAGCTTATTTCCAAGTCAGGCTTCATGAAGGATCGCATCAAGTCGATGCCATCCCGCCAGTTAGACTTGGCATCAGGGTCAGCCCAACACGGTACCAGGTTCTGGCTAATGTACTGGGCGGCCTCAGGGTCTGCGGCATCTCCGAAGGCCAGATCCAGGTGGTAGCCTTCCGGCTGCTCTCTGGCCTTCAATATCCTTACGTGTTCGGACAGTTGAGTGTAGGCCTTGTAATGTACTCGCCAGACCCGAATGGTATCCCACGGCCCGATTTGAAACTCAATGGCCGCTAGAGGGTTCGTATAGCCCCAGTCGAAGGCGATGTAGTTGGGCAGCTCAGGGATGAATGGCACCTGGGTGACATGGCTTGTCTCATCCCACTCCGGAAAGATCTTACCGACGAAGGAAGCAAAGTCGGCGCCGATCTCCTGCTCGAAGTACTCCGGGGTCAAAGTACGTTCGAGCAAGATGATTTCCGGATCAGTACGTCCCTCGGGGTACACGACTTTATTAGCCCAGCTGGGGAATTTCCACGATTCGTAGTCGGGAAAGTCTGGGTTCTGCCCATACCGCCACTCATCGTACAGCCAGTTAAACCCTTCTGGCGTCGTCGGGAAGTCGGCAAAGCCTCTGCGGTCCGCGAGAGAGGGACGGACGAACCGCTCCCACGTTTCCTTCTTCTGCTTCGCCGCTTCCGACATAATGACACCATCAAGGGCCTCACCAACCAGAAACTCCGGGTGGTCAGCAGATCTCACTTCTAGCCGTGTACCCCAAGGGAACTCTATATACATATCACCCACTCGCTTGGAGTAGGCTTTTTTCACCCGCTTGTCTCGACCCAACGCTTTACCGACAATCAGGTCATCCCAGACAACACGGAATTCTTTCTCGGCAAGGTCGTACGTGGGTCCGACAATCCAAAAGCGCTTCTTCGGCTGGAATAGCTTAGGCTCCAAATCCCTGCCGGCCATAGTACTCTTACCGAACCGTCGGCCACAAACCGGCAGCCGAAAGCGTGCCTTCGATCGGTGGAAGCGAACCTGCTCAGCGTGCGGCTCGTACCCGATCGAGGCAAAGAACGCTTCCTGCGTAATGCCCGCCATATGCTTAGTGCCTGACTTTAGGTAAGAGAAAAACAAGACAGACATTCCGGCCTAGCCTGACACCATGGACATGGATCCCCAATCAGGCTAGGCCGGAATACTAGACACGCTTGTTGGCGTGCTGCTCTGCATTGCTGGTCATGTCGGCCAAGAACTGCGCCAGCGGGTCTACCCCGTCGGTGTCTTCGCCAATCTTGCCCAGCACACGATCGGTGATGTACGTCGCAGCCCGCAATGCAACCTGCTCGCTGTTCGCATGGGCAGCCAGATGCGCGATTCGAGAAGCTGCAAGTGGCGCCTGCTCCATAAAGATTCGCCGCGCCAGTGCCGCATTGTCCTCGTCGCTATGCACCTGCTTCTCCATGTTCAGAGCCGCCAGCGCATCTTCGGAAACCCAGTTCGGATCGTTGTAAGCCATTCCTCTCGCACCTCCTCTCTCGTCTGCTTCTCTTATTATATCGCATCCTGATCGGAAAGTCAACTTGGTCCTTCAAAGGGGAAGATGTTATCCAAGGTAACACATGGAAATCCTAAGGCAGTGTGGAGGACCCTCGGGTTATTTTTTTCATCAAGATCCTACTGTAAAATATAGTTATAAATAAAAAAAAAAAAAAAAAAATTAAAAAATTACTAATAATTAATT
>Ga0193742_1000171_pt1 | contig 47853 bp, 42 predicted proteins | sample L2c1metaG_FD_165511 | JGI IMG/M metagenome (GOLD analysis project Ga0193742, IMG submission 165511) | Soil microbial communities from a riparian zone of the East river system, Colorado, United States - L2c1 | ecosystem: Environmental > Terrestrial > Soil > Riparian zone | place: USA: East River... | reverse complement strand
TCTTCGCCGCGGACTCTCGCCTGGTGCTCGCCCAGCGCACCCACCTGTCCGCCGACGACCTGGCGCCGACCGTGTTGACCGGGTTGTCGATGTTCGATGTCGCCACCGCGTTCCTCGGTAGCCGCGCCACGGCCGCCGACTGGCTACGCATCCAAGCGCCGGCCGCCGTTCCCGACCGCGCGGAGGTCACCGAGACCACCCGCCTGGCGCGCAGCAACCGGCAGGCCGGCATCCCCGGATGGTCCACCGTCGCCGACGCACACCAACAGCGGGCGGACGCGCTGGCCAAGTACCGCCACGCGCTGCCGAGCGGGCTAGACACCGACAAGGTGCTCCACTCCTTGCTGCATATGCACCACAACCGCGCGCTCGGCGTCGACCGTGATCGGGAGGCGATCTGTCTCCGGCTCGCACGGCACGCCGCCGCAGCCTGGCGAGCCAACCGACGGGACCACTCGTGACCGCGGCACACACCGACACCACGCGATGGGCACAGTCGTTGGCTGACGGGGCAGCGGGTACGGCCCTGATGCATCTGGAGCTGGGCCAGAACGCCGCGGAGTGGCTGAGGACGATGGTCGCCGACCGCGTGCTGTCGCACCCGGACGACGCGACGCTGTTCGACGGCGCTCCCGCGGTGGCGTTCACTCTCGCCGCGACTCCCTACGGTCGCGCGCTGGCGATCCTGGACGAGCAGGTGGACGCGATCACCCGCGCTCGCGTGGACACGGCGCACGGCCGGATCGATCGAGGCGAGCTGGCCGCCAAGCGCGAGTTCGATCTCATCTCCGGCTTGACCGGCCTCGGCGCGTACCTGCTCCGGCGACACGGCGACAGCACGCTGCTGCGGCACGTGCTCACCTACCTCGTACGCCTGACCGAGCCCCGGTCCGACGGCCTGCCGGGCTGGTGGGCCGCCGACGGACCAACCGGCCCGAGCGGACAGTGGGAAGGGGGACACGGGAACCTTGGCATCGCGCACGGGATCGCCGGCCCGCTGGCCCTGCTGTCGCTGGCGGTGCGACGTGGTGCCGTTGTGCCCGGCCAGCCCGAAGCGATCGACCGGATCTGCCGCTGGCTCGACCGCTGGCGCGGCGGGACCGGATACCGGGCGTGGTGGCCAGGCACGCTCACGCGGGCCGAGCACGAGACCGACGCCACCCGCTCGCCTGGCCCGCACCGCCCGAGCTGGTGCTACGGCACCCCCGGCATCGCCCGCGCGCAACAACTCGCCGGACTGGCGCTCGACGACCTCCAGCGCCAGCAACTCGCCCAACGGGTCCTGGCCTGGTGCCTGTCCGACGAGTCGCAGCTGGCGCAGCTCACGGACGTGTCGGTCTGCCACGGGTGGGCCGGCGTGCTGCACACTGCATGGCGCGCGGGAGCGCACGATGAACAGGTGCGAACCCACGTTCCCCGGCTCCTGGAGCGCCTCGCCGAACACCATCTCCATCACCCGCCACCCGCGCACGGGGTACTGACGGGGGAACCTGGTGTACGGCTGGCGCAGCACGCCGCGACCACCAACACAACCCCCAGCACGCAGTGGGACGCCTGCCTACTGCTCAACGATTAACCGAGAAGGGAAGCGATGGACACCGACACCACCACCTCATCTGAGGCTTTGCGCGCGGAGATGGTCGCCAAGGTGCGCAAGGTGGGATACGCGCGGCGCAGCGAGGTCCAACAGGTCTTGCTCAACACACCGCGCCACGAGTTCGTGCCGGACGCCGACCTGGCCGCCGCCCACAACCCATGGCAGGCGGTGATCACCCATCGCTTCTCCGACGGCCGCTCGCTGTCCTGCGCGTCGGCCCCGTTCGTGGTCGCGATGATGCTCGACCAGCTCCACGTCCAACCGGGCGACCGCATCCTGGAGATCGGCGCCGGAACCGGCTACAACGCCAGCCTCCTCACGCAACTGGCCGGCCGCGCCGACCTGGTGACCACCGTCGACATCGACCCGGACGTCACCGAGCAGGCAACGCGAGCACTGACCGCAGCCGGCTACGACGACGTGCACGTGGTCATCGGCGACGGCGCCCTCGGCTACGCCGCCGACGCCCCCTACGACCGCCTCATCGCCACCGTCTCGCCCTGGGACATCCCCGCGGAGTGGTGGAACCAACTCGCCGACGGTGCCCGACTGGTGGCGCCCCTGCGCTGGCGCGGCCAAGCGCGCAGCGTCGGCTTCACCTACACCAACGGGAAGCTGATCTCCGACTCCATCGAGCTGTGCGGCTTCGTGTACCTGGTCACCGAGGACGAAGGCGAACTCAGCGGCCCCATCACTGCCGACGAGACGGTCAAGCTCCACTGGGACCGCGACCAGGCCATCAACGTCGACGCGCTGCGCGGCGTGCTCGACCAGCCTCGCACCACCGCCTGGTCCGGCATCACCATCGCCGGGGACGAGCCCCACGACGGGATCTGGCTCCGCCTGACCGTCACCGACCAGCGCGTGTGCCGCATCGACGCCCACTCCGACGTTCCGTCCGAGCTGTGCGATCCGGTGCAAGCGTTCAGGTCTCCGGCCCTGGTCGACGGCAAGTCGCTCGCGTACCTAACCTCCCGCCGCCAGGAGAACGGCGACGAAGTGCGGTGGGAGCTGGGCGCGATCGGCCACGGCCCGGCCGCCGCCGAGCTGGTCGAGCACCTATGCGATGAGATCCGCGCCTGGGCACCCGAGAAAGACCAACACAAGCCCACGCTGACCGTCCACCCGGCTGGCACCCCAGACAGCGAGTTCGACGGCGCTGCCATCGACAAGACCCACAGCAGGTTCGTGCTCACGTACGACGCCTGAAACGCGGAGTCGAGGTGGCGGCGCGCCGAGCGCACCCGCTCGGCACCAGCCAGACGCCAGCGGCCCGCGCCGCGGTCGCGAGCCGCTGACGGCCGTGGGTGAGTCGCGCGGCGAGGTCGAGCGTCGTGCAGCGGCCGGTCGCCGCCTCGACCTGGGTCGCTCGCCCATCCCGCTCCTCCCGGCCGCCGACTATTCTCGTCCAGGTGATCCGCACGGCCAGTCTGACCGACCTGCCCGTACTTCGCGACATCGAACGCGCCGCCGGCGAACCGTTCCGGGCACTCGACATGGCGACGATCGCCGACGACGAGCCACCCACGATCGGCGAGCTGACCGAGTTCCAGCGCGCCGGCCGCGCCTGGGTGTGGGTCGACGGCGCCGACCACCCGGCGGCCTACGTGCTGACCGACGTCATCGACGGCTACGCGCACATCGAGCAGGTGTCCGTCCATCCTGGACACTCCCGCCGCGGCGTCGGCAGTGCGCTCATGGACCACGTCGCGCAGTGGGGCGCGGCCCGCGACCTCGCCGGGCTGACGCTGACCACCTTCGCCAATGTCCCGTGGAACGCGCCGTACTACGAACGGCTCGGTTTCCGCGTCCTCGCCGACGACGAGCTGTCCCCCGGGCTCCGCGAGATCCGCGCCAACGAGGCTGGCCGAGGTCTCGACGCCTGGCCGAGGGTGGCGATGCGCCGGACACGTGCTCGGCCGGGTGGCCACGGCGGCGTTCGCCGAATCTGACAGTGGTCCCGCGGTCACGCACCGAAACCATTGGCAGCGGGTCATGGCGTGGGAGCGGTTCCGCAGGGTAGAAATAGTCCCGGCTACTGTGAGAGCGCTTCCACGCACTTGTCCCGGCGGCCGGTCACAGCCAGCCTTCCCGGTGCACGCGCAGCGCTGCCCCGCCCGCGGAGAGGACCCACCGCATGCCCACCCGTAGGTATCGCCTCTCCTCGGCACTCGCGCTCGCCGTGCTGCTCACGGCGGTCACCGCGTCGGCCGCCGCCGCGTCGCCGCGGCCCGGGCCGCAGGACTTCGGCACGAACGTCACGGTGTTCGACCCCGCCATGCCGGTCGCCGAGATCCAGGCGACCCTCGACGCGACGCACGCCGCGCAGGTCGACAACGAGATGGGCACCGCGCGCCGCGCGTTCCTCTTCAAGCCGGGCACCTACGGCACCGTGGAGCACCCGCTGCAGATCAAGGTCGGCTACTACACGGAGCTCGCCGGCCTCGGCGCGTCACCGACCGACGTCGTCATCAACGGCAAGGTCGAGGTGTACAACCGCTGCCTCGCCGACGGCGGCACGAGCAACTGCCTTGCCCTGGTCAACTTCTGGCGCACCATCTCGAACCTGTCGATCAACATCGACGCGGCGGGCCAGGACGGCTGCCGCTCGTCCGCGAACTTCTGGGCCGTCTCGCAGGCGGTGTCGATGCGCAGGCTGAACATCACGGGCGGCGGACTGTCCCTTATGGACTACTGCACCGCCGGTCCGCAGTTCGCCAGCGGCGGTTTCATCGCCGACTCGCGGCTGCCGGCGACCACCAACGGCTCGCAGCAGCAGTGGCTGACCCGCAACAGCGAGGTCGAGAGCTGGTCCAACGGCGTGTGGAACCAGGTCTTCTCCGGTGTCGTCGGCGCGCCGGAGGACGCCGCGTTCCCGAACCCGCCGTACACGACGCTCGACACGACCCCGGTGAGCCGGGAGAAGCCGTACCTGTTCGTCGACGCGCGCGGCAGGTACCACGTGCGCGTGCCCGCCGCGCGGAAGAACACCCGCGGCGTCTCGTGGGCCGACGGCATGACCCCGGGCCGCACGCTGCCGATCGGCGACTTCTACGTCGCGAGGCCGTCGGACTCGGTGCGGGACATCAACAACCAGCTCGCGCGCGGCAAGCACCTGCTGCTCACGCCCGGCGTGTACGACATCGCGCGGAGCATCGAGGTCAAGCGTCCGGACACGGTCGTCCTCGGGATCGGCCACGCCACGCTCACCGCCACCCACGATCCCGCTCGACGTCGCGGACGTGCCCGGTGTCGTCGTCGCCGGCGTCACGATCGACGCGGGGCTGCAGAAGTCGCCGGTCCTCCTGCGGGTCGGCAAGTCGCACGGCCACGGCAAGAGCTCGTCGCGCAACCCGACCACACTGTCCGATGTGTACTTCCGGGTCGGCGGCCCGCACGTCGGCAAGACCGACACCGCGCTGGAGGTCAACAGCGACAACGTGCTCATCGACCACACGTGGGTGTGGCGGGCCGACCACGGCGTCGAGGGCTTCACCGACACCGAGCGCTGGCACACCAACGTCGGCCGCAACGGCGCGGTGATCAACGGCGACCACGTGACGGCGACCGGTCTGTTCGTCGAGCACTTCCAGCAGTACAACACCGTCTGGAACGGCGAGGACGGCACGACGATCCTGTACCAGAACGAGCTGCCCTACGACCCGCCGACACAGGCCGACTGGATGAACGGCGCCGTCGAGGGCTGGGCCGGCTACAAGGTCGGGGACCGGGTGCGGACCCACACGCTGTACGGCGCGGGGGTGTACGTCTTCAACCAGAACAACCCGACGATCCACACGGAGAACGGCTTCGAGGTGCCCCGGACCCCGGGGGTGCGCCTGCACCACATCATGACGGTCAACCTCAGCGCGGGCACCGTGGACCACGTGGTCAACGGCATCGGCGACCCGGCCGACACGACGAAGGTCGGCGTGCCGGTGTACGTCACGGAGTACCCAGCTCCCTGACCTCTGGCCGGTATGTCCGGCCGGACCGCGCAGCTCCTCCGCCGAGTGCGAGTGTGGCGAGCAGTGCGATGGCGCACCAGACGAACTCGTTGCCCACCACGTGCTGCCACAGCGACCAGTCGAGCTCGCGGTCGTGCTTGGTGGGGAGCACCCAGTGCGGCGGGACGACGAACAGCAGCAGCCCGACCGTCGCCGCGACCCGCCCCGGCCAGCGCCACTCGCGCACGCGGGGCACGAGCCACAGGCCCGCGACCGCCGCCCACACCCAGTGGTGCGTCCAGGAAACGGGCGACACCAGCAGGCCGACGGCCGCGGCGGCGACCAGGGCGCCGAGGTCGTCGCCGGCCGCGCGGGCCGTCCGGACGGCTCGCCAGCCGATGGCGACGACGACGAGCGACGACACCATCCACAGCGCGGTGGTCAGCGTGCCGGGCAGGCCGAGCCGGTGCCAGAAACCGTTCAGGGACTGGTTTCCCGCGTAGGTCAGCGCGCCGATGCGGTCCGGGTCGCCGAGCACCGTGGACAGGTACGCCGGGGTGTCGGCCGGCGCGAGCGCCCAGACGGCGACGGCCACGGCCGCGAAGCCGGCGGCGGCGGTGAGCACGGGACGCCATTGCCGGTGCGCCACGAAGTACAGGACGAACGCGGCCGGCGTCAGCTTCACCGCGGCCGCGACCCCGATCAGCAGCCCGCGTGGCCACCGGGTGCGCGGCAGGAGGCAGTCGGCGACGACGAGAACCATGAGCAGCAGGTTGATCTGACCGTAGCTGAGCGTCAGCCGCACCGGCTCGAGCAGCATGCCGCCCGCGACCGCGGCGAGGACGGCCAGCCGCGGCTGCTGAACGACGATCGCGGCGACGCCGGCCAGCGCGGCCACCGAGGCGATGGTGACCAGCGCGATGGCCGTGCCGAACGGCACCACGGCGAGCGTCGTGAACAGCATCGCCGAGACGGGCGGGTACGTGAACGGCAGGCCGACGCCGGAGCGGACGTCGAACTCGTTGGTGTACAACGAGTATCCGTCCAGCCATGCGCGGCCGCCGGCGCGGTAGACCCGCAGGTCGATGAAGTTCTGGAAGTCCACGAGCACCAGGAGCACGGCCGCGATCACCACGACCAGCCCCGCCGCGACCGCGACCACCCGCCCCTTGACCGCTACGTCGGTCACCCCGGTCCCCCTCCCGCCCTCGGGCAGCCTAACGAGGTGACCGCGCAGCCGTCCGCGCTACCGGGTGTCCCTGCGCAGCGGGTGGTCGGCGGGGACCTCCACGAGGACGATCAGCAGCCCGTCCGGGTCGGCGAGCCACATCTCCAGCAGGCCCCACGGCTCCTCGCGGGGCTCGCGCACGATCGGCACGCCGCGGGCCTCGAGGTCGCGGGCCGTCGCGGCGAGGTCGCGGACCTGCAGCCACAGCACGACATCTGACCCGGGACCGGTCTCGCCGCTGCCGGACAGCTCCAGCAGTCCGTTGCCGAGGAAGAACACCGTCCCGCCGGGGAACTCGCGGCACACGGCGAGACCGAGGGTGTCCCGGTAGAACGTCGCCGAGCGCTCGGGGTCGCGTGGCCGCACGATGACACGGGTGCTGAGGAACTCCATGCCGGCATGATGTCATTCCGACAATCCGATATGCCCGATCCTGTTATGGTCGCGACGAGCGGCGAAAGATGGCATGGGGGAAACATGGACAACCGCGTCTTGGACCCGGAGGGCGCGCGGCAACGGCTCGCGGCGTGGAAGGGCCGGATCGACAAGCTGGCCGCCGACACCAAAACCATGAGCGACCGTTTCCAAGAGCTGCGGGTGACGAGGTCCGATCCGGAGGGCATCGCGGAGGTCACCGTCGACTCCACCGGCGCGCTGGTCGGTCTGCGGCTCACCAGGCAGATGGAACGGTCCACGCCCGAGGCCGTCGCCAGGACGATCATGGACACGATCCGCGCCGCGAAGACCGAGCTGGCCGACCTCTCGCAGGAGATCATCGCGGAGACGGTCGGGACCGAGTCGGACGCCGCGCGCGCGATCGCCGAACGGGTCGGCGAGCAGCTGCGCCCCCGTGACGACGCCGACGACGCCGCGGGCACCGTGGACATCCGCGACCCGAGTCGTGCGGACGACGACGATGACGACGGCGACGAACTGAGCTGGCGGTGAGCCCCACCGGTGACGGGTACACGACCGACCCGGAGCAGATCCGCGCGCACGCCGCGAACCTCGAGACCCTGAAGGCGCGCTTCGACGCCGTCAAGTCCGCCAGCGCGCACATCGCGCAGGACGACCAGGCGTACGGGCTGCTGTGCGGATGGATCTCCGGCGTGCTGGAGGGCCGGCACACCCGGCAGGACGAGCTGATCGCCTACGTGGAGGAGAACCTCGCCCTCGCCGCGAAGGCGCTCAACGAGACGGCGGACGACTACGACACCGCCGAGTCCGGGGCGGTCCGGTCGATGAACGAGATCGAAGGCACGATCCGCTAGGTGGAGCAGCCATGACCGATGACTCGCTGATCGCGCCCGTCCAGTCGACCCGCGAGGTGTGGACCGGGTCGAGCCTCGCCGACAGCATCGAAGGCCTCGTCGACGCCATCAGGAGCGAGGGCTGGGTCGACGACCTGCTCGCCGGCGCGACGCTCGGTGTCGAGGTCGCCGCGACCGTGATGGACCCGATCAGCGCGCTGCTGGCCAACGGCCTCGGCTGGGCCATGGAGTACTTCGAGCCGCTGCGGGAGATGCTCGACGAGCTCACCGGCAAACCCGACGTCGTCGCCTCGCATGCCGCGACCTGGAACAACATGGCCGGCGAGCTGTCCAGCATCGCCGCCGACCTCCAGCTCTACCTCGACGGCGACCTGCCGACCTGGCAGGGCGCGGCCGGCGACACCTACCAGAGCCTCATGGCCAACAACACCGACGCGATCGCCGGACTCGGGGCGACGTCGGCGGCGATGGCGGTGGCCACCGAGGGCGCCGGAGCGCTGGTGTCGTTCACCCGCGACATCGTGCGCGACCTCATCGCCGACCTGGTGGCACGGGTGATCGTGTGGGCCGCCGAGGCGATCTTCGTCGTCACGATCCCGGTGATCGCGTCCCAGATCGTGGCGGCGATCGTCAAGTGGGCCGGCCGCATCCTCAGCTACACGGCGGCACTGATCACCAGCCTGACCAACCTCACCAAACTCGTGAACGGGTAGGCGTCCATGGGTAAGCCCAAGAAGCCCGGCGGCGACGGCACGCCGTCCCGGCCGCACGGCGTCGACGCCAGCAAGGGGCTGACCAGCGCCCAGGACGCGGCCGCGACGGCCGCGAAGAAGGGCCGGGCCGGTGAAGGGGGCCAACCGAACGACCCCGGCACGCCGGCGACGCCGACCACGCCGCAGGACCCGAACTTCGAGAACCCGAAGTTCGACGACCGCAAGCTCACCGAGTACGCGCTCAACCCGGACCACCCGGTCGGCAAGAACAAGGCGCGCGTCATCGAGTCCGCCACGGGCCTCGGCCGCGACGACGCCGCGGCCGTGAAGCAGCAGATCCTCGACCAGGTCAAACAGGGCGACCCCATCCCGGGCAAGGTCGACGAGCACGGCACCCGCTGGAACAAGGACGTCACGCTGACCGGGCCCAATGGCACGATCACGGTGCGCACCGCATGGATCGTCGACGCGACGACCGGGGAGACGCGGCTGGTGACCGTCAGCTTCCCGAAGTAGACAAGGAGAGGCATGAAGCTCTACGACGTGGTCGAACTCGCCGTGGACGTCCCGGCGGACGGCCTGGTGGCGGGCGCCGTCGGCACGATCGTCGACGAGTACGCCGGCACCGACTCCTACGAGGTCGAGTTCACCGACGACGACGGCACGACCATCGCGCTCACCGCGCTGCGCGCCGACCAGCTCCGCGCGAAGGCCTGACGGTCACACGCCGCGGGAAACCCGTTTCGGGCGTTGTCGCGGCACGTCTACGGTGGCGCGGTGATGCCTCAGGTGATCGTTCTCAACGGTGGTTCCAGCTCCGGGAAGTCCGGGATCGCCCGGTGTCTGCAGGCGGTGCTGCCGGATCCGTGGTTGGCCTTCGGGACCGACTCGCTGGTCGCGGCGATGCCCGCGGCCATGCAGGCGTCGGAGGCCGGGATCGAGTTCGCCGCGGACGGCGGGGTGGTCGTCGGGCCGGAGTTCCGGACGTTGGAGGCGGCGTGGATCGACGGGGTCGCCGCGATGGCGCGGGCGGGCGCGCGGGTCATCGTCGACGAGGTCTTCCTCGGCGGCGCGTACTCCCAGGAGCGGTGGCGCAAGAGCCTCGACGGGCTGCGGGTGCTGTGGGTCGGCGTCCGGTGCGAGGGCGCGGTCGCCGCGGGTCGTGAGGTCGCACGCGGCGACCGGATCGGCGGGATGGCCGAGTCCCAGGCCGCGCTGGTCCACCAGGGCGTCACCTACGACCTGGAGGTGGACACCACGCACACCGAGGCGATGGAGTGCGCCCGCGTCATCTTTCGAGTGATTGCCACCAGTGGCTGAATCATTGTTCGAGGTATTACTTCCGGCTGTCCAACGCCGACCGTTCGTCCACCCGAGCTGACCATCCGTCGACAAATCGCACCGAATTCCCGGAACCGGCAGCCACGATTGACGGCATGTCCCCAGTGTCCGGACGCAGTGGAATAACCGCGCTATTCCGGGAATGCGTCGCCTGGCCGCGTCCCGGCGGACGCGCCCTGCCCATCGTGTTGCTGCTCGGCCCGTCCGGCAGCGGGAAAACCGCGCTGTTGCGGGAACTCCGCAACCAGGCGATCGACCTGCCGCACGCGTTCGTCGACCTGGAGACGCGGGACTCCCCCGGTCCGGTCGAGATCCTGATCGAGCTCGGCAACCAGCTCAGCATCGGGCACCGCGGGTTGGGCAGGCTGCGTTTTCCGCGGTTCTGGCTCGGCCTCCTCGTCACCGAGCTGGTGCTCGAACGGCAGTCGCCAGCAGACCAGCGGCTCCAGGTGCAGGATCTGCTGCGGCGGATCCGGCCGTTCCGCCGGTTCCCGGTCGAACTCAGGGAGCTCGTGGTCCGGCTCGCCCCGCTCACGGGCGTCGACCGCGTCGGCGCGACCACCGCGGTCGACGCGATCGAGCAGACCATCCGGTTGTGGCGCGGGCCGGCACAGCGGTGGTGGGCGGGGCGGGGCAACCAGTCCGCGACGGACTCGTTGCTACGGTTGAAGGTCGCGGTCGACAGCGGGTGCCCGATCGACCGGCGGGAGGTCGAGGAGGAGCTCTGCGAGGCGTTCCTCGCCGACCTGCGGGCCGCCTACACCAACCGGTTCCGAGGTCCCGATCGCACGGTGTCGTGCGTCGCCATGATCGACAACGCGCACGCCGACGGCGGTGCGGAGCTCGTCGAGCTGCTCGCCCGCGTCCGTGCCGAGCCGACCGCGGCGCCGGATCCGCTGCTCGTGTTCGCGGCCAGCCGCCACGCGCTGTCCGAGCGGCTGGTCCAGAAGCCCGACGAGGCGCCGGAGTCGGTCCGGCTCGCCGACTGGACGCAGGCGCACGACCGGGAGAGCTGGCGGAGCTGGTGCTGTCCGGTGCGCCTGCGCGACCTCGACCTCGACGAGGTGGACCGGCTGGCCCGCGTCGGCGGGTTGCGCAGCCGCGGCGCCTTGGCGAGCTTCGCGCACCGCCTCACCGGCGGCCATCCGCGCGGGGTCCGGGCCGTGCTCGACCTGGTCGAGCGGCGGCACGCCGACGCGCCGCACGCGGTGCTCGCCCGTGGCGCCGGCGACCTGCTCGACGAGTTGCTCGTCGACGTGCCGGCCGAGCACCGGGCGGCGCTCGTGTCGTGCGCCGCCGCGCGGCACGTGAACCTGCCGGCGATCCTCGCGGCGCTGGGCTACGCACCGCACCTCGGCGCGCGGGACGACGCGGCGCACGAGGAGGCACGCGAGGTCGCCACCCGGCTGTTGACGAAGGTCGGCGACCTCCTGTGGCTGCGCGGCGCGGGGCCGGCCGCGCAGCTGCACCCGTGGCTGCGCAGGTTGCTGCTCTGGGAGCTGGCGCGCGGGCCGGACGGGGACGAGGACTCCTGGACCACGGTGCACGACCGGTTGCGGGACCACTGCCACGCGACCGGCGACCGGGCTGGCGAGCTGTACCACGAGCTCGCCGTCGGCAACGTTGAGCACGTCGTGCGGGCGCTCGACGCGGAGCTGCGGGCGGGGACCGACCCGGCGGCGTGGAAGGCGACGCTCCTCGCGGTGACCTCGGCGCCGAGCCGGCCGACCGACGACGATCCGGGCGGCCGGGTACGGGAGCTGGCCGGATGGGCGCACGCCGAGGACCGGCGGGTGCGCGCGCTGACCTGGCTGGTGTCGGCGCGCTGGGTCGCGGCGGATCCGCTCGGCGATCCGTTCGGGCGGCTCCAACCGGAGATCGCCCACCGCTGGCAGATCCTGTCCGGCGAGGTGCCGCACGCGTCCGACGCGTTCTTCGAGGCGGGTCAGGAGGTGCTCCTGGAATACGGCCGCAACGGCGGTCTCGTGGAGAACCTCCCGTCCTGGCGGGGCAACGTGAATTCGAACGGCGCCGCACGGGAGCACGGACCGGAACGGATCAAGCCCGCGGTGTCCGGCCGGCGCACGGTGCTCCGCGTGCTGTCCGCCGTCACCGCGGTGTGCTTGGTGGGCGCCGGCGTCACCGCGGTCGCGCGGCAGGCCGACCGGTGCGGCGACGGCGTCGTGCGGATGGGCGACGGCCAGTGCGTCGGGGTCACCGACGGCGGTTACCCGTTCGACGGGCTGGCACAGGTCCTGGAGCGGATCGAGAAGGAGAACAACCGGCCGGTCCCGCCCCGCGTCGACACTGTCACCATCGCGATCGCGATGCCGATCCCACACGGCGGGCTCGGCGTCCTGTCGATCGAGTCGGTCCGGCGTGAGCTGGAGGGGGCGTACCTCGCGCAGGTCGAGGCGAACGTGCCGAGCGGCGGGCCGCGGATCCGCCTGGTGATCGCGAACGTCGGCCGGAACGCCGAGTTCTGGGCGCCTGTCGTCGAGCAGCTGAAGGAGCTGCCCGGACTGCGCGTCGTCAGCGGGCTCGGCCCGAGCCTGGACAGCACGGCGCCGCGCTGCGGGAGCTGGGCCGCGACCACATCGCCACGATCGGCTCGGTCGTCACGGCGGACGACCTGCGCGGCGGCCCGGCCTTCGCACGCGTGGCACCGACCAACAGCGCCCAGGTGGTCGCCGCGGTCCAGGCCCGGCTACTGACGAAGAAGACGCTGCTGGTGCGGGACAACAAGAGCGACGACGGCTACGCGCGGACGCTGGCGGAGAAGTTCCTCACGATCCGCCCGGACGCCGCCGTCGAGGCCTACGACTCTGCCGACGACGTCGCGAACCTGGTGCCCCGCCGCATGAGCGACATCACCAGGGAGATCTGCGCGTCGGACTACGACCAGGTGTATTTCGCCGGCCGGCACGACGACCTGCGTCAGCTCGTGATCGCCTTGAACGACCGCGTCTGCTGGGAACGGGCACTGACCATCGTGACCGCCGACGACGCCACCGTGATCGAGGTCGACAAGGAGAACCCGGAGCACGACGAGTTCTCCGAGGCGCTGCGCGACGGGAAGGTCACCGTGCTCTGCACCGCGCTGGCGCACCCCGACCAGTGGCACGGGACACCTGGCCGGTCCGCCAAAGCCTTCGCCGAGTTCGCGACGGCCTACGGCCGCGCGTTCGGCGCCGGCCGGCTCGACGACGGCCAGGCGCTGATGTCACGCGATGCGGTAGCGACCGCGGTAGAGGCGATCCGGCGCGACGGCGTCGGCGACACCATGTGGCTCGGCGTGCACGGCACGGGCTCGGTCGACGGCGTCACCGGCCGGATCGACCTCGACGAGCACGGCGACCCGATCGCCAAGCCGATCCCGATACTGCGGATCAACCCCGACGGCTCGAAGTCGTTCGTGACGCTGAACACCACGCCCACCGACGGACTCGAGTGAGGGCTTGGGTGAGCGGCCGCCGGCGTCTGGACTGAGCGAGAAGCGGAGGGCCGCGAGCGAAGCGAGCCATCGTGCCGTGAAAGGCGCGGCTCATGTCCCGAACGCGCCTTTCACAGCAAATGGCATCCGCGCGATAGCCCCCGCCGACAAGATCCCGGCCGAAGTCCGCACCACTCAGCAGAGACACCAGAATCACGCGACACCAGTGGGGGCCCTAGTGAGCGGCCGCCGGCGTCTGGACTGACCGAGCAGCGGAAGGCCACGAGCGAAGCGAGTCGCCTGAGCAGCGCAGGGAGGGAAGACGCCGGGTTCAGGCCGCGATTACGCGAGCGGAGCGAGCCAATGTCACAGCGCAGCGACCGCGGCCACCACGTCGACTAGGCCGGTGCCCTTGTCGTAGCTCGTGGTGTACGGCCCGACCGGTTGGTACGGCGCGCCGGCGGCGTACTTGTACGCGGTGGACTTGAGCGCGTTCTCGATGTCACCGGGGCTGGCCGACGGGGCGGCCTGGAACAGCTGTGCCACGATGCCGGTGATCTGCGGCGCGGCCATCGACGTCCCGCTGATCACGTTGTAGGTGCCGAGGTCCAGCAGACCGGGACCGTTCATGGGCTGCAGGCCGGTGGCGCAGATCGGCAGGTACAGCCGGCACGCCGAGACGATGTTCTCGCCGGGCGCGGAGATGTCCGGCCAGGTGGCCGAGTTCGCGGTGGCCCCGCGCGAGGAGAACTCGGACACCGAGCCGTCCCGCGTGCCGGTGCCGAGGTCGTTGTAGGAGGCCACGGACAGGATGCCGGGGGTCGGGTCGGTGCCGGCCGGGTTGGACAGGTTGGCCGAGCCGTCGCCGCCGTCGTTCCCGTTGGCCCACACCGTCACGACCCCCTCGGCCGCGAGCTGGCGCTGGATCTTCACGGTGGCCGAGTTCGGGTCGAACTCGCCGCCGCCGGACGGGCCGTACGAGTTGTTGATCACCTTGATCGGCGGGCAGGTCGAGGCCGGCACGCCGGCGCCGCACGGGGCGGCGTGGTTCTCCAGCACCCAGTTCAGCGCGGAGTCCGCCCCGATGATCAGCAGCGCGGCACCGACCGACAGCGAGACGATCTTGGCGCCGGGCGCGGACCCGCCGACCGTGGTCCCGTCGGACAGCGTGTAGTTGTTGCCGGCGGCGATGCCGTTGACGTGGGTGCCGTGCCCGCCGACCGCGAGCAGGTCGGTGTCGACGAACGTGGGCACGTCGAGCAGGCAGCTCGTGGTCGGGTCCGCCTCGGTGAGGCAGACACCCTTGAGGCTGCGCACCACCCGGGTCGCGCCGTCGGCGCCCGTGAACGCCGGGTGGGTCGGGTCGATGCCGCTGTCGATCACCGCGACGGACACGCCGGTGCCGTCCAGCTTCGCGCCGTTCGCACCCACGAGTGTCTGCTGGGCCAGGCGGCTGCGGGTCGCGGTCGTGCCGGAGCTGGCGAAGAACTGGATCGGGTCGTTGCCCTCGACGTAGGTGACGCCGGGCAGTGTCCTGGCGGCGCGGACCTGCCCCGCGGTGCCGGTCGCGGCGACCACGCCGATGCGGCTGAAGCTCGTGAGCTTGGTCAGTCCGGCGGCGCGGACGGCCGCGTCGGCGGCGGCCAGGTCGGTGCCGTGCACGAGTACGGACATCGGCAACGCGTCCGCGACCGTGCCGAGGGTGCTGACCAGCGACGCCGAGACGGGCGCCAGCGGCCCGGTCGGCGCCGCGCTCGCCGGCGCGATCACGCCAAGCGACAACACCGTGAGCGCGGCGGCGGTGAGCGCCCGCCGACCCGCCGAGGAACGACCGAACATGGTGCCTCCCACCGTTCAAGGACCCGTTGCCCCACCAACGAGTGACACCCGATGAGGTGACGCATGGTGTGCGCTCGGCTTCGGAGGGCGCGTTCAGCGGGCCGAATACGGCCGTTCGGATCCACGGCGCGGCCAAGCCCGGCGCTGCGCGCCGCCGGGGAAGTCCGAGCCGTCGCCGGACCCGCCGCCCCATGCGGCATCGATCCATACCTTTTGTGCATCACGAAACGTTGAGCCCGAGGCCATGCCCTCCGGGTATCGAGCGATGCGCAACTAGCCTTGGACAGGCATCGCGCGACGTTCTTACATGGCGCCATGACCATCGCCGCTGTTCTCGACCGGATCGCCTCGGTCACGCTCTCGTCGGTGACGCTGCCCCTGCCGACCGGCATCAGCGACGCCAAGGTGCTCACCGGCCGGCAGCGGCCGATGACCGAGGTCGCGTTCCTCTTCGCGGAGCTCACCACCGAGGCGGGCCTGACCGGGCTCGGCTTCAGCTACTCGAAGCGCGCTGGCGGCCCGGCCCAGTTCGCGCACGCCCGCGAGGTCGCGCCGGACCTGGTCGGCGAGGACCCGAGCGACATCGGCAGGCTGTGGACCAAGCTCGTCTGGGCGGGCGCGTCCGTCGGGCGCAGCGGCGCGGCGACGCAGGCGCTGGCCGCGGTCGACGTGGCACTGTGGGACCTCAAAGCCAAACGCGCCGGCCTGCCGCTCGCGAAGCTGCTCGGCGCGCACCGCGACTCGGTGCGCTGCTACAACACCTCGGGCGGGTTCCTGCACGAGTCGGTCGAGCAGGTCAGGGACAACGCGACCCGCACGCTCGAGGCAGGCGTCGGCGGCATCAAGATCAAGGTCGGACAGCCGGACTGGCGCGAGGATCTGCGGCGCGTCGCGGCGGTCCGGGAGCACCTCGGCGCCGACGTGCCGCTGATGGTCGACGCGAACCAGCAGTGGGACCGGCCAACGGCCATGCGGGTCGGCCAGGCGCTGGAGGAGTTCGGCCTGGTCTGGATCGAGGAGCCGCTCGACGCCTACGACGCGGAGGGGCACGCGGACCTCGCGCGGGCGCTGACCACCGCGGTCGCCAGCGGCGAGATGCTCACCAGCGTGGCCGAGCACTACGAGCTGATCCGCCACCGGGCCGTCGACATCCTGCAGCCGGACGCGCCGCGCATCGGCGGCATCACCCAGTTCCTCAAGCTCGCGACGCTCGCCGAGCACGCGAACCTGCAGCTGGCGCCGCACTTCGCGATGGAGATCCACGTCCACCTCGCGGCGGCGTACCCGCACGAGCCGTGGGTGGAGCACTTCGACTGGCTGTACCCGCTGTTCAACGAGCGCCTCGAGACCAGCGGCGGGCGCATGCACCTCTCGGCTCGGCCGGGGCTGGGCATCACGCTCAGCGAGCAGGCTAGGGCGTGGACCGTCGACACGGTCACCATCGAGTGAGCTCGATCCTGTCAGGTTCGGCGCGCTGGTCGCGGTCATCGCCGTGGCGACCAGCGGGCTGGCGTCTTCGTATGTGAACGCGGGCAACCTGGGCGTGCCGATCGCGGTGTACGTGCTCGGCGACGCGTCGTACGTGGCGCGCCGGTCGGGCTGACCGTACTGGCCGGCTCGCGGGCGACCGCCCCGTCCCGGACCCGGGTGACGGCGCCGGCCAGGTGTGGCTCGCGGTGGTGCTCAAGACGCTGGCGCAGCCGATGCTGGCCTACGCGCTCGGCCGCCATCCTGTTGGGAGCACAGTGAAAGACACCGACGACGGCGTGCTGAACACGGTCTTGGTGTTTAGTCCGACAGTCTTCTGAGCAGGAACTCGTCGCTGCCGACCGGTGGCAGCTGGTCGAGGCGGCCGCTGAGGACGTAGATCCCGCAGTCCCCGCGCGCCATGGTCGTCGGCGCGGGGTCCGGCCACGCCCGGGACGCGGCGAGGCGCGCGGTGGTCCAGTCGTCGGTCGAGCGCAGCGTGACCACGCGGTTGGCCGCGGTGTTGTCGACGGCGTGCAGCGCGCCGTCCCGGTCGAGCAGCAGTCCGTCCGGCGCGCCGATCGGCGCCTCGACGGTGACCTGGGTCAGGCGCCCGTCCGCGAGCTTGTACAGCGCGCGCCCCGACGAGTGCGCGACGAGCAGGAAACCCTTGGGGTGCAACACGATGCCGTTGGCGCCGTTGCCGCTGCCCACCGGCATGAGCCGGTCGTCGCGGACGAGGACGCTCGGCTCGCCGGCGAGCGGGACCCGGTAGACCGCGCCGCCGAACGAGTCGGTGACGTAAGCCGTGCCGTCCGGCGCGACCGCCACGTCGTTGCCGAAGTGCCCGTGGGCCGGATCGAGCGCGCCGAGGTCGTGGTAGGCGACGCGACCTCCGGTGCGCAGGTCGTAGACCCCCAGCCCGGCGATCTTCCCGATGGTCCCGGGGGTGCTGTGGTCGCTGATGCCGACGTCGCCGTTCACGACCAGCAGCCGGCCGCGCCGCGCGTCGACGGCCAACCCCATGGTGGTGATCAGCGTCGGGTCCTCGACCAGCGTGCGGACCGACCCGTCGGGCCGCACCTCGGACACGGTGCCGTGCGTGACCGACCCGACCAGGAACCGGTGCCGGTCCGGCGCGTAGGCCACGCCCTCGGGGTGCAGCAGCGGCGCCGACCCCGTGACCAGGTCCGGACAGCAGGCGGCGCTCGCCTCGCCCGGCACCGGAGAGAACCCTGACGCGACAAGCATCATGACACCGACCAGACCGGCTCTGAGCTTCATAGCTCTGGCTAGCACACCCGGCGGGCCGCAGGGTACCAGCGATCGGCGGTCAGAACCCGAGGCGTTCCGCGTTCCCACTGCCCACCGCCGCCCGGTCCGCGGGCGTAAGCCGGGCGGCCGTCAGCTTCTGCCGGGCCGCGGCCGGCGTGAGGAACGGCGCGTGAGTGCCGATCAGGAGCCGGTGCGCCCCGTGCGCGGCGACCGCGCGGCGCAGGACGTCCGGTTCCTCGGCGAGCGACACGTCCGCGAGGACCGACTCCGGGGCGGCGCCGAGGATGGTGTGCAACTCCCCCGCGCGGGCCCCGGCGACGACCATCGGCACCGCTGGCGCGGCCGCGGCGAGTGCGACGGCGTCGGCGGCGTCGACCTGGCCGAGAACGAGGTCGGCCGGCAGGTTGCGCTGGTCCGCCACCCGCATCTGGAGGACGAGTGTCATGCCGAGGGCGCCGCAGGCCTGCTTCAGCTCCCGCGCGTCCGCCGCCCGGTAGCCGTGGCTGCCCGGGGAGATCCGGACCGCGGTGCAGCCCTGGCTGCGGTAGCGGTCGAGGCGCGCGGCCAGGTCCGGCCACCTCGGGTCGACGACGGGGACGAGCCGGAAGAAGAACGACAGGGACGCCAGCTCGTCGTTCGCGTGTGGCTCGGAGCCGAACAACCCCGCCATCGGCGACACCGCCGCCCGCGTCACCCCCTCCCCGCGGAGGAGGGCCTCGACGGACTCCGGCGTCGACCACCGGGACGCGACGAGCGGTCCGGCGCCGGCGAAACAGCTGACGTCGATCACGTGCCGGCCAGCCTTCGGTAGAGCCGCAGGGCGTTCTCCCGGAGAACGAGCCGGCGTTCGTGCTCGGACAGACCCGAACCGAGCACTTTGGACAGTGCGGTCGCCGGGTCGCGGATCGGCGCGTCCGAACCGAAGAGGACCCGCTCCGCGCCGAGCTCGGCGACCGCGTGGTCGACCTCGCCGAGTACCGGGTCGCCGCCGCTCGTGTCGACCACGATGTTCGGGTACGGCGCGATGTCCGCCACGCCGCGCCGCCCGGCGCCGCCGAGGTGCGCCATCTGGATCTGGAGGTCCGGGTGGCGCCCGGCGAGCACGGCGACGTCGGCCGGGGTGGACTCGTCCGGCGTCCCGTCGACCGTCTTGTACCAGGCGTGCTGGAGCAGCGGGACCGCGAGCTCGCACATGCGCTCGACCAACGGATCCAGCCGGATGTCGTTGGCACGCATGGCGATCCACAGCTTCACGCCGACGAACGGCCCGTCGGCGACGTGCCGCGCCAGCTCGTCGAGCGACTCGCGCGGGTGCTCCGGGGACAGGTACACGACCCCCGCGAGCGTGTCCGGGAACCGGGCCACGGCCGCGGCGGTGATCTCGTTGGCCTCCCGCAACTCGTCCGGACTCGGGTGGGCGAGCAGGCTGCTCGTGCCCAAAGTGGACACGAGCAGCCTGCCGATCCCCTGCTCCGCCGACGTCGCGACGAGGTCAGCGGCGAGATCGTCGGTGCGCCACGGCAGGAACCCGCTGCCGAGGTGGACGTGCGCGTCGATGACTGCGGTCACCGGCACATCAATACCACTTCACCTCGAGCAGGGTGCCACCCTGGACATAGAACTTGCTCCCGCCGGGCGACACCGCGGCGAACCCCGCCTTGTAGTTCGGGCCGGAGTCGACCAGCGTGTCCGGGTCGATCCTGCGGGTCGTGCCGTTGGTCGTGTAGATGGCGTTGTCACCGGGGTCGTAGGCCATGTTCACCGCGCGCGGCTGGAAGTTCGTCACCGCGTCCCAGTTGTACGCGAACTCCTGCACGGACCGCTTCATGGCGCCGTTCGCCGGGTCCAGCTCGAAGATCGTCCCGTACGTCTGGCCGAAGAGCCTGCCCTGCCCGTCGAACGTCAGCCCGCCGATGCCGTCCTCCTCCGGCAGCGGCGTGGACCGCCACAGGACGTCGCCGGACGTCGCGTCCATGGCGAACACCTGCCCGGGGTGCTTCGACGCGTCGACGTTGCAGCAGCCGAGCGACCCGCCGTAGACGACCCCGTCCCGGTAGGTCAGCGCGGAGATCTGGTTCGCGCCGGTGACCAGGCCCGAGTTCCACGTCCGGTGCTGTCCGGTCGCCGGGTCGTAGAGCGTGACCGCGCCGTTGGCCTGGCTGTTCTTCGGCGACGTGCCGATCGCCACGTACTGGCCGGCGCTGATGACCGTCCACGGCCGTTCCTGGCCGTCGGACTTGAGGTCGAACAGCTGTTTCGGGTTCGTGGCGCCGTATGGCTGCGCCGGGTCGTACTCCCACAGCTGCGCGTTGGGGTACACGCCGAAGTACATCTTGCCGTTGTGGGCGCTCATGCCCTCGATCTGGTGGGCGAACGGGTGGTCGGTCCACGTCGTGGTCGCCGGGTCGTAGACGGCGAGGCCGCCCTGGAAGTAGCCGCCCGCGTAGATCTTGCCGTCCGGCCCCCTCGCGAGGGACCGCGGCGCGGTCGGCGTGCCGACCAGGTCGTCTAGGTGGGTGAACGTGCCCTTCTTGGTGACGGTGTCGTAGCGCCACAGGTCGCCGCCCGCGGTCGCGCCGATGACGGTTTCGTGCCACGTCCTCGTGTCGAGGACCCGCGCGAGGCCCTTGCCGGCGCCGAGACCGCCCTTGTCCGCCTGCTCGGTGCCGCCCTTGAAGCCGGTGCCGGTCAGCACCCCGCGCTTCGGGTCGTACAGCTTCAGCTCACCGTCCACGAGGAGGTACGAGCGCCCGCGCCAGTCGGCCGCGGTAATCGTCTGGCCCATGTAGCCCGGGATCTGGTGCTCCCACTTGAGGGTGCGCAGGTTCAGCACCCAGCCGACCTGTGCGGTCGTGCCGCCCGCGAACAGGACGTAGAGGTAACCGCCCTCGTCCTCCATCTGGTAGGCGTACTTGTCGGTCGGCATGCCGGCGGGCGCCGGGATCTGCACCCGCTTGCCGCTCTTCGGGTCCACCTGCCACAGGCCGACGCTCGGACCGAGCCCCGCGTAGATCTTGCCGTCCGCGTACTCGACGGACCGCACGTAGCCGAAGGTCGGGCCCCAGTCGCCGTAGTCCCGGTACTGGCGCGTCTTCGGGTCCCACGAGAAGAGCTTGCCGCCGGGCAGCGGCGCCGTACCGAAGAACTCGCTCGTGCCGAAGTAGAAGACGCCCTTGTCGTCGGCGTCGCCCTCCCACGTGAAGCTCGTCCTCGGCGACGGCCTGCCGAGGTCCTCGAGCGCCCCGCCCCACGGCAGCCGGTACACGTGGCCGAAGCCGTAGGAGCTGACGAAGACCGTGCCGTGCTTGTCGATCGACACGCCCCACGCGCCCTGCGCGCCCACGTCCGGCGGGTTCTCCGTCGACCCGGAGTTGGGGACGTACAACGGAATCATGCGCATGACCTTGGCGGTCGACGCGTTGACCTCCGCGAGGTAAGCGGGTTTGCCGCTCACCGCGAGATAGGTCCGCACGGAGCCGTCCGGCATCCGCGCGGTCTCCCCGCCCGCCGAGGTCGTCGAGTACAGCGGGATCGTGCCGCGGTTCCACCACTGCGGCGCCGCTGAGGCTCCCGCGGCCGAGGGCGGCGACAGGGCCAGCCCGGTCAGCAGCGCGGTCAGCGCGACGACCGCCCGTCGAAGTCCAGTCCATCTGACCATGGGTTCGCTCCGTTCGGATTACGGTCGTGCCCGTAATTCTGGAACGATAGGTCGGCCGTGCCGAACCGTCAAGGTCACCTCGGCAGGTCGCCGCCACGCCACGGATGGAAGGCCGGCGGGACCGCGTCGAGCGCGACGACGTCGCCGCCGTGCTCAGCGGACCAGGCCATGGCGAGCAGCGCCAGCTCGCACTCGACCAGCTCCCGCCCGGGTCGCCGGTCCATGGCCGGCGTGGTCAGGCGGGTCATCGTCTCCCGGAGCAGCGCCGGGTAGAACGCCGCCGCGGCCGGCTCGATCCTCGGCAGGTCGGGTCCCGCGACCGAGAAACCGCCCGCGCCGCCGGCCGCCGACACCGCCACCCGGACCTCCGCGCCGGAGACGTGGTGGACGACGCCCTCGATCGACCGCTCGCCCACCGTGCCGCGCGCGCCCGCGAGCCCGGGCCCGAGCACCGCCGTGGCCAGCGCGACGGCGTGCACGCCGTAGTAGAACGGGTGGCCGCCGCACGTCACGTCGACCGCCGTGCGCCCTGGCCGGCGCGCGGCGACCGCCTCCGGGGCGACCCGCAGCGCCGACCCGCCGTCGATCCGGGCCGGGCCGTCCGCCAGCGCCGCGAGCCGCCGCAGCTCGCCGGCCGTCCCTGCCATCGGTTTGTCGACGAAGACCGGCACGTCCAGGGCGGCCAGCGCGGTCAGCCGGGCCATCCGCTCGTCCCAGTCCGAGCCGAGGAGCATGACGACGTCGCAGGCGTCCGCCAGCTCGGCGAGGTCGCCGGCGACCACGGCCGGGTGCGCGGCGACGAACGCCTCGGCGCGGCCGGCGTCCCGGTCCAGCACCGCGTGCACCGGCATGCCGAGCCCGGCGAGGATCGGGGCGAAGATGCCGGGGTGGGAGGTGGCGAGGTCGACCAGCCCTACTCGGGTCATCGGCCCGCCGGCACGGCGTCGGCACGCGCGAGCAGCGCCGCCGCGGCGGCGCGGAACCGGTCGCGGTCCGCCCGCGACGTCGTCGATCCCGGGTCGTGGCACAGCTCGCCGGCCAGCCGTCCCTCCCAGGCGGCCAGCCACGCCATGCGCTGGACGTAGGTGTCGACGGGGGCGCGGAAAGCCAACGCCCCCAACGCGTCCAGCACACCGGAGGCCCGGACGAAGTCCGCGTACCGCCGCTGCGTCCAAGCCCGCATCACGTCCACCGTCACCCTCGGCAGGGCGGCGGCGATGCCGACGAGCGCGGCGTCGGCGCCCCACATGAGCGAGGGGCCGAACATCCGGTCCTCACCGGTGAACAGAACTGTGTCGGCGCGTTCGGACCGGCAGCCGGTGAGGATGTCCTGGCACGTGACCGCGTCGTCGAGCAGGGCGACCTTGAGTCCCAGCACGCCGTCGGCCGCGACGAGCCGGCGCGCGAGGTCGACGGAGTAGCGGTGCCCGCTCGCGGCCTCGTACAGGACGAAGGCGATGACCGGGAGCCCGGACGAGCGCGCCACCGCGGTGTGGAGCGCGGCGACGTCGGGGTGCGCGCCGCGCGGCACCGGGTAGACGAGCAGCGCGTCCGCCCCGGCCGCGGCCATCTCCTCGCCCGCGCTTGCCAGCGCCCGCTCCACCGCGGCGGGCGAGGTCGCGTCGTCGGGTCCGACCCCGGCGCCCGCGACGACCGGCACGGTGACGGCGTCCCGCACCGCGCGGACCACGGCGACGCGTTCCATCGGGGAGAGGTGGCTCCCCCGGCCCGTGTGGGCGCCGACCGCGAGCCCGCCGACGCCGTCGAGCACCAGTGACGCCGCGTACGGGCCCGCCGCCTCGACGACCGGTCTGCCGGCCGCGTCGAACGGGGTGAGCATGGCGGCCGTCACCGAGTGGCGAAGGGCCTCGAGCCGGTCCGGGTTCGTCGCGGATGACACGGGGGCGATTCTCGCACCATCGTCCAGCCCCGCGACGTGCGCCGACGTGCCGGGAAGGCCGTTGTCGCCGTTAGAATGACCGGCACCGGATCCACCGGCGCGGCGCAAGGACGGAGCAGGATCTCGCATGGTCACCGTTGGTGTCGTCGGTCCGCGAGATCTGGTGACCTCCACCCGCAAGGTCGTCGCCGCGATGCCGGGCGTCACGACCGTCGCGCTCCCCTACCGCACCGAGACCCAGACCGTCGAGGTCGTCCGCGGCGCGCCGGGCGAGGTCGACGCGTGGCTGTTCACCGGGGTGGTGCCGTACGAGGTGGCGTCCGCGGCCGGGCTGCTCGACCGGCCGGCGAGCTTCGTCAACTACACCGGCGCGCCACTGCTGACCGCGATGATCCACCTGCTCCGGGACGGCCACGACCCGTCCTCGTTCAGCATCGACATCCTCGACGTCGGTCAGGTGGACGAGACGCTGAAGGAGGCGGGCATCCCCACCTCCGGCGCGCACGTCCTCCCCTACCGCCGCGGTCTGACCGCGAACGACATCGTCGAGTTCCACCAGGAACGCGCGGCCGAGGGCGTCGGCGTCGCCATCACGTGCCTCCGGTCCGCCTACGACGTGCTGCGGTCGGAGACGACGGCGATCCGCCTGGTGCCGTCGATCCACTCGGTCCGGTACGCCATGCAGCAGCTCCTCGTCGCGTTCGGCGAGGCGCGCTCCGGCGACGCGCAGGTGGCCATCGGGCTCTGCGAGGTCGACGCCGCGGCCGCCGCGGATCTGCGGCGCGAGGCCAGCGGGCTCGGCGGCACCGTGGTGGCACCGGGCGACGGGCCGTTCGTGATCTTCACGACGCGCGGCCCGCTCGAGGTCGCGACGTCCGGCTTCACCGAGCTGCCGCTCGTCGCCCGGCTCGGGGCGACCCACGGCTCGGTCCGCGTCGGGTTCGGGGTCGGCGGGACCGCCGCGGAGGCCGAGGCGCTGGCCCGCCGCGCGCTCGGCCGTGCCGCCCAGCTCGGCAAGGAGGCGGCCGTGGTGTCCATGCGGCACGACATCGACCTCACGCTGTCCGGCACCTCCCTGCGTCAGGTGCGCAAGCCGTCGCTGTCGCTGCTGAGCCAGCGGGCCGGACTGTCGAAGGCCACGCTGGTCCGGCTGCAGGAGATGCTCGCGGAGCAGGACGACGCGACGGTCACCACGCGCACGGTCGCCGCCGCGCTGAGCGTCCAGCAGCGCACGGCCCGGCGGGTGCTCAACCGTCTCGAACGCGCCGGCGCCGCGCAGTCGACCGGCCGCCAGGGTCTGGAGGGCAGCGGCCGGCCGCTGGTCACCTATCACCTGTACCTCTGACCGTTCTTGACTCGTCCGCCGCTGGTTGATTACGGTCCATGCCATAATTCTCCACGGGAGGTGCCGCGTGACCGCAGACCGAGCACGCCTCGCCGTCGACGGAGGGTCGCCGGTGCGCAGCGGTCCCCTGACCGCGAGGCAGCCGTTCCCGGAGGAAGCCGTCCGGCTCGCGACGGAGGCCATCCGCTCCGGCACCCTGTTCGGTGTCGGCGGCCCGCTGACCGAACGCTTCGAGAGCGAGTTCGCCGCGTTCTACGGCGCGGGCCACGCGGTGACCGTGTCGTCCGGCACCGCCGCGATCCACACCGCGCTCGCGGCGCTCGACCCGGACCCGGGCGCCGAGGTCGTCACGGCCCCGATCACCGACGCCGGCAGCGTCGTGCCGATCCTCTACCAGGGTTGCGTGCCGGTGTTCGCGGACGTGGCGGACCACCTGGGCATGGACCCGGCCGCCGTCGAGGCGTGCGTCACCGAGCGGACCGTGGCGATCCTCGCCGTCCACCCGTTCGGGGGCGCCACGGACGTGCGCGCGCTGCGTGCCATCGCCGACCGCCACGGCATCGCGCTGCTCGAGGACTGCAGCCAGGCGCACGCGACGCGTCTGCACGGCGAGTTCCTCGGCCGGTACGGGCACATCGGCATCTACTCGCTGCAGCAGTCCAAACACATGACCGCGGGCGAGGGCGGCGTGTGCGTCACCGACGACGACCGGCTCGCCGAGGAGATGCGCCTGTTCCGGGACAAGGGCTGGGACCGCGCGGGCGGCGGGTCGCGCGGGTACCCGAGGCTGGGGCTGAACTACCGGGCGAGCGAGCTGGTGGCGGCCGTGGCCCTGCCCCAGCTTGGCACGCTCGAGGACGTACTGGCCCGGCGCCGGGCGTCGGCGGCGATCCTGGACGCGGCGGTCGACGAGGCCCCCGGCGTCACCCGCTGGGCGCCGCCGGCCGGCTGCGACGCGTCCTACTGGTGCTACCCGTTCTTCGTGCCCAGTGGTGAAACGGCCCGCTGGGCGGAGGCGCTGGCGGCCGAGGGCGTGCCGACGACGCCGGGCTACATCGGCGAGCCCATCTACTCGTGCATGGCCGCGTTGCAGGAGGGCGGCACGTTCGGCACGAGCCGCTACCCGCTCGACCTCGGGGTCGACGGCCGCGGCGACTACCCGCCGGACCTGTGCCCCCGCGCCCGCGAGGCGCTCACCCGCCTGATGATCTTCTGGCTACACGAGGACCACACGAAGGACGAGGTGTCCGAAGTAGCAACCGCGATCGTAAAAGTGGCAAACACCTTCGCCAGCTAACCCCGCGAGTCGCAGCTTCAGAACCCGCGAGTCGCCGTTTCAGGACCACCGAGTTGCCGTTTCGCGCCTAACAAGCGATCGGCCCGAAACCGCGACTCACCACTCCCGAAACCGCAACTCGCGGGGTTTAGAACTGGCCGTCGCGGACTTGGAACTTTGTCGGCTTGTCCCACAGCACGCCGCCGGCGCGGAGCCAGTCCGTCTGCCAGCTCAGCAGCGCCGGCGCCAGCACCTCGGGCATGCCGAACAGCTCGTGGCACCGCGACGCGTCGTTGAGCAGCGCGGTCTCCGACTCCTCGCCGGTCAGCACCGGCGCCACCCCCAGCTCCTCGCCGGCCGACTCGGCGAGTTCGCGGACCGACAGCGTCTCCGGGCCGGTCAGGTTGAGGACCGCCACCTCTGGCGTGGCGATCGACAGCGACCGCAGCGCCACCTCGTTGGCGTAGCCCTGCCAGACGACGTTGACGTACCCGGTGCCGACGTCGATCGGCCGCGAGTCGCGGACCGCGGCGCAGATGTCGGCCAGCACCCCGTACCGGGGCTCCACCGCGTAGTTGAGCCGGATCAGCGTCGTCGGGGTGTCGTAGCACTGCGCGGCGTAGGTCATGACCCGTTCGCGGCCGAGCGTCGACATCGCGTACTCGCCGACCGGGCCGACGGCGTCGCGCTCGGTCGCGCCCCCGCTCGCCGGGTCGACGAACGGGTAGACGTTCCCTGTGGAGAAGCACGCGATCCGCGCGCCGCGGTAGCGCTTCGCCGCGAGCCCGGCGACGACCGCGTTGGTCTGCCACAGCGGCGCCGGGTTGCCGGCGCTGCCGAACTTGGCGCCGACCATGAACACGACATCGGCGGCGTCCGGCAGCTCCGCGTAGGGCCGGTCGCCGAGCAGGTCGAACGCGACCGTGCGCACCCCGGCCGCCTCGAGCCGCTGCCGGACCGCGTCGTCGGACCAGCGGGAGACGGCGACGACCGACCGATCGCTCCGGCCGCCGACAGCGAGCGCGCGGGCCGCCAGCATGCACAGCGTCGGCCCCATCTTGCCGCCCGCGCCGAGCACCACCAGGTCGCCCGAACCCGCGCACAGGTCTGTCACCAGCGCCGGGGACGGCGTCGAGAGCAGCTGTTCCAGCTCGGTCTCGTCGGTGACCATGTCAGCCCTTCACTCCGGTCATGGCGACGCCCTCGGTGAAGTGCCGCTGGGCGAACAAGTAGGCGAGGAAGATCGGCGCGAGCGCCACCACAGACCCGGCCAGTGTCTCGTTCAGCGGCTGGGCCTCCCGCATCAGACCCGCGATGCCGGTGGTCAGCGTGCGCATCTCCGGGTCCTGGCCGATGACGAGCGGCCACAGGAAGTCGTTCCAGTGCCACAGGAACACGAACAACCCGAGGGTCGCGAGGATCGGCCGGCACAGCGGCAGGATCAGCTGCACGAAGATCCGCAGGTCCGACGCGCCGTCCACGCGGGCGGCGTCGATGAGCGCGTCCGGGATGCCGGCGATGAACTGCCGCATGAGGAACGTCGCCTGCGCGTTGGCCAGCGTCGGGACGATCAGGCCCCAGTACGTGTTGACGCCGCCCATCTTCGACAGCATCACGAACGTCGGGATCAGCGTGATGTGGTAGGGCACCATCAGCATCGCGAGGAACGACCAGAACATCGCCGTACGCCCGGGAAACCGCTTCTTCGCGAAGGCGTAGCCCGCCATCGACGCGAACAGCAGCACGAGCGCGACGCTCACCACCGAGTAGACGAGGGTGTTGATCACCCAGCGCAGCAGGTCGTTCCCGCCGAGCACGGCCTCGTACGCCTCGAACGTCAGCCCCGACGGGATCAGCGCGTCCGGGAAGGTCAGCCCGACCGCCGGTTTCAGCGACAGGATCACCATGGCGTAGAAGGGAAAGAGCGTGACGAGCGTCGCGAGCGCCAGCAGCAGCGGGACGAGCACCCGACCGGGGCCGCGGGGCTTGAACAGCACGTCGCTCATGCGTCGTCCTTCCCGAAGGCGATCTTCTGGATCACCGTGAACGCCAGCACGATGACGAACAGGACCATCGAGACGGCCGCGCTGTAGCCGAAGTTGAAGAACTTGAACGCCTGGTCGTACAACATGTAACCCAAGGTGTAGGTCGAGTTGACCGGACCGCCCGCGGTCATGATGTACACCGCGTCGAAGACCTGGAACGACGAGATCGTCTCGATGACGACCAGGAAGAACACCACGGAACGCAGCTGCGGCAGCGTCAGGTGCCGAAACCGCTGCCACGGCCCGGCGCCGTCGACCAGCGCCGCCTCCTCCAGCTCACGCGGGATCTCGTTGAGCCGGGCCAGCACGACGAGCATGTCGAACCCGAAACGGCCCCACGCGGCCACGATCGCGACCGCCGGCAGCGCCAGCGTCGAGCTGGTCAGCCACGACCCGGTCGGGATGCCGAGCATGTTCATCAGCGACGGCACCGGGCCGTCGTCGTTGAAGATCCAGATGAAGATCACGCCGGCGAGCACCAGCGACGTGATCACCGGGAGGAAGAACACCGACCGGAAGAACCGCACCCCGGCGAACGCCCGCCGCACGAGCAGCGCCAGCCCGATCGACACCGCGATGACCAGCGGCACGGCGATGACCGTGTAGACGAGCGTGACCGTGAGCGCCTTCCAGAACAGCTGGTCCCCAAGCAGGTACCGGAAGTTCTCCGCGCCGACCCAGCTCAGCTCGCCGCCGAGGTCCATGTTCGCGAACGCCAGCCCGAGTCCCCCCGCGAACGGCGTGAACCGGAAGGCGACGAACAGGACCAGCATCGGGAGGACGAAGGCGATGCCGATCAGACCGTCGCGCCACCGCCGTCGGGCGGCACGCGGCCTCGGCGGCCGGGGGCGGATCCCGGGCGCCGAGGCCGCGGCCGGACTGGCCGACCTCGTGACTACGTGAGGCACGGACACCTATTTCCCGAGGATCTGCTGCGCCGCTCCCGCGGCGTCCTTCAGTGCCTGGTCCGGGGACTTCTGGCCGAGGACCGCTGCCTGCACCTCGGGAGCGACCACGGCCTGGATCTCGCGCGCCTTGGCCGCTGGCGGCCCGCTGTAGGTCATGTCCAGATACTTTGCCGACTCCGCGTCGACCGTGCCCGCCGCGTAGGACAGCGGTGTCGACTCCTTCGGCGCGAAGAACCCGCCGAGCTCGTCGACCTTCGCCATCACCTCCGGCGTCGTGACGAACTTGATCCACTCGGCGGCCGCTGCCTTGTTCTTGGCGCCCTTGAGGATGGTGAGCGAACCAACCGTCCCGTAGGCCTTCTGCGCCTTGTTCTTCAGCGGCGGGATCACCAGCCGGTCGTCGCCCCACTGGTCCGCGAGGAGCGCGGGCTGGGTCTGGAACACGCAGGCGACCTGGCGCTTCGCGATGGTCGACTGGTCGAGCGGGACGGCCGTCGTGGCCTCGGACTTGGGCGCGTAGCCCTTCTCGACGAGCTCGGTCAGGTAGCTAAGGGCCTCCTGCGCCGGCTTGCTGTCGATCGTCAGCTTGCCGGACTTGTCGAACACGTCGCCGCCGGCCTGCCACACCCACGGGTAGTACGTGGTGTTGAGCGCCGCGGCGTTGGTCGCGTCGATCGTGGTGGCGTAGAAGCCCTTCTCCTTGAACTTGGGGCCCAGCTCCATCAGGTCGTCCCAGGTCGCCGGCGGCGTGGTCACGCCGGCCGCCGCGAGCACCTTCTTGTCGCAGGTGCCGGGCAGGACGCTCATCAGGACCGGGGCGCCGTACAGGGTGGAGTCCACGGTCGCGGCGTCGAGCGCCGTCGACCGGTAGCCGTCCCTGGAGACCGAGTCGGGAATCGGGTCGAGCGCGCCCTTGGCCTGGAAGGCACGCAGCTCGTCCGGGATCATGTACGCCACGTCCGGGGCGTTGCCGCCGGTGATCTGCGTGACGAGCGAGGTCTCCCGGTCCTTCCACGGCTGCACGTCGATCTTGACGGTGATGTCCGGGTTCACCTTCTTGAACGCCTCGACCTGGGTGGCCCAGAACGTCTTGTCGTCCTCCTCGGCCTTCAGTGGGTAGACCCGCACGGTGATCTCACCGCTGGCCTTCCCGCCGTCGGACGAACCGGAGTCCCCTGACCCGCATGCGGTGAGCGCGGCGCTGACCAACAGGCAGGCGGTGAGGGGAACGACTGACCAGCGCTTTCGCATCGCGACAACCCCTATCTGATCGGATTACAGTCCGGACCGTAATGATGCGGGGTCCCCGCGTCAACCCCGCATCGCGTCACGTCGCACCCACGTTGACAGGGCCGTTTCGGGATGGTTACGGTCAGGCCCGATATTGCAGCTGTGATACGGGGGAGCCTTGTGGATGACCACGACTGACGCGGGGGCCGACCGGGTTGCGGTCCGGGCGGACGACACCGCGCCGCTGACGATCCTGCGGCAGGGGTGCGCAATCCCGGCCCATCCGCTCGCGCTGGACGACGACGGCGACCTCGACGACCGGCACCAGCGGGCGCTGACCCGGTACTACCTCGACGCGGGCGTGCGGGGGCTCGCGGTCGGCGTCCACTCGACGGAGTTCGCCATCCGGGAGGCCGGCCTGCTGACGCCGGTGCTGGAGCTGGCCGCCGAGACGGTGGCCGACTGGGCCCGGCACAGCACCCTGCTCATCGCCGGCGCGTGCGGCCCGACGCCCCAGGCCGTCGCCGAGGCGGAGCTCGCGGCCCGGCTCGGCTACCACGCGGTGCTGCTGAACCCGGGCGGGCTCGGCGGCGTCGACGAGGAGGCGCTGCTCGACCGCACGCGCGCGGTCGCCGAGGTGCTCCCGGTCGTCGGTTTCTATCTGCAACGCTCGGTCGGCGGCCGGTACCTCTCCCCCGAGTTCTGGACCAGGATGGCGCTCATCCCCCAGGTTCTCGCCATCAAGGTGGCCCCGTTCGACCGCTACCAGACCCTCGACGTCGCGCGCGGGATCCACCAGGCCGGCCGGGCGGCCGACCTCGCGCTCTACACCGGCAACGACGACAACATCGTGGTCGACCTCCTCACCTCCTTCGACTTCGGCAACGGCGCCGGCCACCAGCGGGTCGACGTCCGCGGCGGCCTGCTCGGGCAGTGGGGGGTGTGGGCCGCGCGTGCCGTCGAGCTGGTCGAGCTGGCCCGCCGCGCGCGGGCCGGCGAGTCGGACCTCTACCCGGAGCTGCTCGCGCTGTCCGGCCGGCTGACCGACGCGAACAGCGCGGTGTTCGACGCGCGCGGCGCGTTCCGCGGCTGCATCCCCGGCATCAAGCAGGTGCTCAAGGACCAGGGGCTGATCAGGAGCACGCGCTGCCTCGACCAGAAGGAGGTGCTCTCCCCCGGTCAGCACGCGGAGATCGTCCGGGTGCGCCGCGAGCACCCCCAGCTCACCGACGACGCGTTCGTGGCGGCGCACCTGGACCGCTGGCTCGCCTGAGAAGGAGACGACCATGACTGCGGCAGACGTGTTCGCCGGGGCGGCACTGACCCAGCTCAGTCGTGTCGTCGAGGAGCAGCGCGACAACCTCGCCGCCGGTGGCGCCGCGATCGCCGCGGCGCTTGCCGGGGGCGGCATCCTCCACGCGTACGGCACCGGGCACTCCCGCAGCGTCGCGCTCGAGCTCGTCGCGCGGGCCGGGGGCTTCATCCCCACCAACCTGTTGTCCATCAAGGATCTCGTGCTGTGGGGCGGCCAGGCGCCGGAGTCGATCCGCGACCCCAAGCTCGAGCGCGAACCCGGTGTCGCGGCGGCCGTCCTCGCGCTGCACGACGTGCGGCAGGGCGACGTCATGGTCATCGCGTCCAACTCGGGCATGAACCCGGCCATCGTCGAGATGGCCCGGCTCGTGCGGGACCGAGGGGTGCCGGTGATCGCGGTCGGCTCGCTCGCGCACACCCGCGCGGTCGCCAGCCGCGACGCCACGGGCACGACGCTGTTCGACAACGCGGATGTCGTCGTGGACACGCTCACCCCGCACGGCGACGCGGTCGTCCCGCTCGAGGACGGCGGCCACGCCTGTGGCACGTCGACCCTCGGTGGCGTGCTCGTCGCCCAGCTCCTGGTCGCCAACGCGATCGAGGAGCTGGACCGGCGCGGGGTGCACGTCCCGGTGTACCGGTCCATGAACACCACCAGCGGGGCGGACACGTCCAACGCCGAGGCCGAGCAGTCGTGGGCCGCGCGCCTGCGACCCGTCGAAGCCTGAGCCGCCGTGGCCGAGACCACCGTCGTCGCGGTCGACCAGGGCAAGTCGGGCACCCGCGCGGAGGCACGGGTCGACAGCGGGGCCAGCGTGCACGGCGGCGCGCCGGGGCTGTCGTTCGTCCGGGGTTCGGAGCTGGGCTCCGACGGCGTGGACGCCGTGGTCGACGCCGTGGCGAGCCTGCGGCTGCCGAGACCGCCCGACGTGGTGTCGGTCGGAACCACCGCCGCGCCGGAGACCATGGCGGAGCGGCGCGACGTCGCCGAGGCGCTCCGCGCGAGGCTGGGCGCCGGGCGGGTCCTCGTCACGGAGGACGCCGTCACCGCGCACCTCGGGGCGTTCGGCGGCGCGCCGGGTGTCGTCGTGTCCGCCGGCACCGGCGCCATCGCGCTGTGGACCGACGGCGAGACGTCCGTCCGGGTCGACGGCTGGGGGCCGCTCCTCGGCGACCACGGCAGCGGCGCGGCGATCGGCGGCGCCGGGCTGCGGGCCGCCTTCTCGGCCGTGGACGGCCGGGGCCCGGCCACGTCCCTCGTGGCGCCCGCGGGCCGCCACCTCGGCGGACTCGGCCTCGACGCGGCGCGCCGACTGCACGCCGCGGCCAACCCGACCGAGCTCGTCTCCGAGTTCGCCGTCGCGGTGCTGCGCGCGGCAGAGGACGGCGACGAGGTCGCCGGCGCGATCGTCGCCGGGGCGGCGCACGACCTCGCCACCAGTGCCGCGCTCGCCGCGCGGCCGGCGCTCACGGCCGGCGACCGGCCGAGGTGCTGCGCGGTCGGGCAGGTCATGCGGAGCCCCGCGCTGCGCGCCGCCTTCACCGAGCACGCGACCCGGCTCGGACTCCTCGTCGAGCACGCACCGGCCGGCCCGGTCGCCGGTGCCATGCACCTCGCCACGGCGGGGCCGCCGGCCGCCTTCGCCGCCCTCGTCGGCGTCGCCGACGGCACGCGATCCCCGCTACCAGACGCGACAGGAACCCGATGAGGATCGGCCACGGCATCGCGCCCATCCCCGTGCCGGACGGCTCGCCGATGGGTGGCTACGCCGACCGCCGCGGGCGGAGCAACGGTGTCGCCGACCAACTCGAGGCGCACGTCGTGACCGCGTTCGACGGCCGTCGCCGGTTCGCGCTCGTCGTGCTGGACCTCGTCTGCGTCAACGTGGATCTCGCCGACGCGATCCAGCGCGCGCTCGCCGGGCTCGAGGTCGACGAGACCTGGGTGTGCGCGACGCACACGCACTCCGGCCCGGAGACCGGCTGCCGGCCGCGCGGGGCGCGAACCCCGGCGCCGTGGGTCGAGGTGGTCACCGCCGCCGCGCGGCACGCGGCGCGGGACGCGCTCGCCGTCGAGCAGCCGGGGACGCTCACCACCTCGGCGGTGGACGTCGACGGCGTGGCGTCGGTCCGCAGCAGGCCGGACGGCGCCCGCCCGGTCCCGGTGGACGTGGTCTCGTTCCGCACCGAGCACGGCGACCTCGGCGGCGTGCTGCTGGTGCTGCCCGTGCACCCCACGGTCCTGCCGGCCGGCAGCACGGTCGTCAGCGCGGACCTCGCCGGCGCGGCACGGCGGGCCGTGGCGACACGGCTCACCGGACCGGGACCGGCGCCGTGGGTGGTCGTCGCGACCGGCGCGGCCGGTGACATCAGCACGCGCGGGGTCCGGCGCGCGGCCGACCCGGCCGAGTGCGCCCGCCTCGGCGGCGTCGTCGCGGCGGCGGTGCTGGCGGCGGTGCTGGCGGCCCCCGGCCCGGCCGGCGCGCCGCGGCACGCGGACGCCGTCCTCACCGCGCAGGCCGACCTCACGCTGGAACCGGGCGCGCCGCCGCCGGTCCTCCCGGCCGCCACCGGCGCCCCGGCCTCACACCAGGAGGAGACACTCCGCCAGGCACACGCGCTCCGCCGCGACGCCGACGAACCCCTCCTCGCCACGGTCCGCGCCGCCCGGATCTGCGGCGTCAACCTTGTCGGCCTGCCCGGCGAGCCCTTTCTCGGCCTGCGGACCAGAGCCGTCGAGACCCTCGGCGACGAGAACGTGCTCCTGCTCGGCTACGTCGGCGGCTACCTCGGCTACCTGCCGACCCGCGAGGCGTTCGCCGGCGAGCCGACCTACGAGACGGTCATCAGCCCGATCGGCGCGGGCGAGGCGGAACGACTGGTCGACGTCGGCGTCGGTCTCCTCGTCCTGTCCCGGCTCGGTCAGAGCGCGACCAGCTGACGGAGGAAGTCGATCCGCGCCATGGCGTGCAGCGAGCCGCCGCCCTCGTGCTCGTTGAACGGGTACACGCGGAGGTCCTTGGGGCCCGCGTAGTGGTGGTAGGCGGCGAACACCGTCGACGGCGGGCAGACCGGGTCCATCAACGCGACCGAGAACAACGCGGGCGCCTGCGCGCGGGCGGCGAAGTTCATGCCGTCGAAGTAGCTCAGCGTCCGGAACGTCTCGTCGACCAGCTCGGGGCGCTTGCGGAGGAACTGGGCCACCTCGACGTACGGGACGCGGTCGGACACCACCGCGCCACGCTCGTAGTCGCACAGGAACGGCACGTCCGGGAGCACCGCCCGCAGGCCGGGGACGAGTCCGGACACGGCGAGCGCGAGGCCGCCGCCCTGGCTCGGCCCCGCCGCGGCGAGCGTCTCGGCGACCTCCAGCGCGCGGGCCGCGTCGACGGCGCGCACGGCGTCGGTGATCAGGCGCCGGAGATAGTGGGCCATCGGGTCGTGCGCGCCCTGCGTCATGAAGCCCGGCTCGTGCGGTCCGGACGACACGGCGGACCGGTCCCCCGTGTCGCCGCGCGAGTGTCCCCGCGCGTCGACGACGAAATGCGCGATCCCGCACGCGGCGTACAGCAGGTGGTCGTGCACGCGGCCCCGGCCGACGCCGTAGCCCTGGAACTCGACGACACACCAGCGGGCCGCGCCGCCCTTCGGCAGCACCAGCCACCCCCGGACCGGCTCGCCGGCCCACCCGGCGAACGTGAGGTCGTAGGTGTCGACGGCACGCACCCCGGCGTCCACCCGCGTGACCGTCGGCCGCTCGTCGAACGCACGTGCCTCCGCGAGGGTCGCGCGCCAGAAGTCGTCGAAGTCGGGCTCGTGGGTGAGGTCGGGCCGGTAGCGCTGGAGCTGGTCGAGCGGCAGGTCGACGGCGGGCATGCGGCAGCTACCTCTTCGCCACGCGCCAGGCGATCAGCTCGGCGTCCCGCGAGAAGATCAGCTCACCGGCGTTGTAGACCATCCGCAGTGCCGGCTGGTCCAGCAGCGGCCGCCAGCTCTTCCGGTTCGTGTCCACCTCGACCACGTGCGCGCCGCCGACCAGCGCGTAGAGCGTGGTGCCCTCCTCGTCGAGCGCGAGCTGTCCCGCCTGCGAGTGCCCGGCGAACGTGTCCAGCGTGCGCAGTGTGCGACCGGTCCTGGGATCCAGCTCCAACACGTCGCCGTCGACGATCGCCCACAGCCGCCCGCGCGCGTCCGTGGTGACCGCCGAGATCGTCTTCGCGAACGCGGACGGGTTGACCTCCCACAGCTTCTCGCCGCGCAGCACGTCGTACGCGAACACCGTCGCCCGGTCCTGGGTCGGCGGTGTCGTGGACAGTCCACCCGCGACAGTCGTGCCGCCGTAGACGACACCGGGGCGGCCGGCGGTCATGGCCGTGATCCCCTCGTCGGCGACGAGCTGGTCGGTGACCCGCTCGACCGCGCCGGTCTTCGCGTTCAGCACCGAGATGGTGCCCCCGAGGGTGTTGCCGGACGGCGTCGAACCCATGACCACCTTGCCCGCGGTCTCCGCGACGCCCTGTGGCCGGCTCTGCACGTGCGGCTTGAGGTCGAGGAGCTTCGCCGGGTTGTCGGCGCCACCCGGCGCCGTGTCGGAGTACTCCGAGCTGTACCACGTCTTCGCCGGGTCGTAGCGGTAGACGCGAGCGTCCGGGTAGGCGCCGATGTACAGCCCGTCGCCGGTCGGCAGGAGGGACTCGATCTGGCTGAACTGGTGGTAGTTCGCCGAACCGTCCTTTGTGGACACGGTGGAGAGCCCGCCCTGGAGGAAACCGCCCGCGTAGACCGTGCCGCGCGGGCCGGACGCGAGAGCGAGAACCTGGGTCGGCTGACCGGGCACGGCGGACCGCTTCGTCTCGGCCTGTCCCGTCGCCGTGTTGTAGCGGAACATGAGGCCACGCCAGAACAGCCCGACGACGCTGTCGCCGTCCCAGCCGATGCCGCGGGTGTTGACGATGCGCCCGTAGTTCTTGAGCCCGGTCCGCTGCTGGCTGTGCGACACCGGGTCGTAGCCGATCAGCTCGGCGGACCCCGCCTCGAACTGCCGGAAGAACCAGACCCGCCCGTCCGGGCCGGGCGGTGTCATGTCGAGGCCGGCCGCGCCTTCGACGGTGTCCGACCAGGTGTCGGCCGCGAGGTCGTAGACCCGCAGCGGGCCGGGGAACGTGCCCTCCCGCGCGTACAGGTAGTTGCCGTAGGCACGCAGGTCGTTGACGACCTTGCCGGCCGGGTCGGTCAGCCCGGGCGGCGCCGGCAGCGCCCGCTTCGCGCCGGTGGCCGGGTCCAGCTCGGTGATCTGCCACGACGCGTACGCGCCGGCGTACACCTTGCCGTTCGCGTAGGCGATGCTCTTGACGTAGGTCTCGCCGGCGGCCATGACGCCGAAGTCGTGAAAGGTCCGCGTGGCCGGGTTCCAGCTGAACACCTTGCCACCGGGCGAGGTGCCGCCGTAGACCGTGCCGTCCGGCGCGACGACGATGCCCCAGATGTAGGCCTCCCCCGCGACCGGCACCCCGAGATCCTCGACCTCGGTCGCCCCTGGCGCGAGCCGGAACAGCTTGCCGGCGCCGTAGGTGCCCGCGTACACCGAGCCGTCCGGCGCCTGCTCGACGCCGTACGCCCCGGACGAACCGGGCAGGGCCGCGCTCAGGAGCGGCTCCCCGGACGCCGGGTCGACGGCGTTGAGGTAGGCGGGGGTACCCGACGACGCCGACCAGATCACCCGACGCCCGTCCGGCAGCGAACCGACGGCGCCACCGATGAGGAGCACGTCCTGCAGCGGCACCCCCAGCGACCTCGGCCCGACCGGGGCCGGGTGGTGGCCGGGGCCGGCCTGTGCCGCGGGCGGCAGCCCGCACGCGACGAGCACCGAGATCAGTGCCGCGACCGCGACTCGTTGCCTCACGGGGAAGTTCCTTTCGGTGGCGGTTGGTCAGCTCGGCACGGCGAACAGGTGCGTCATCACCGAGGTGTGGCTGGGCCCGGAGCCGGGCGGGCCGCCGGAGTCGGTGAGCTGCGCCGGGCCGCCGAGCGACCCGACGTCGTCGCTGACATGCGTCGTCGTGACCTTGGCGTGGAGCTGGTCGCAGCCCGGTCGCAGCAGCACGGTCGTGTACAGCGGGACGGCCGCGTGGTTGACGCCGGTCGGCACGGTCTCCTGCGTCTGGGCGACCGGCGCGCTCGCGCAGTCCGGCCCGCCGGACGTGGTCGCGGTGAGCGTGAACCGGGCGGTCGACCGGCCCGTGGTGCAGGTCGGGCCGCTCGCGCAGCGGTGGTACTCCACGTCCGCGATGACCGCGACCTTGGTGTAGCCGGCCGGCAGCGTCCGGTCGAGCACCGGCGCGACCAGGGCGCCGGGGACGGGGTAGCTCCCGGTCGGCAGCGACTTCTGCATGGCCAGCCCGTTCACGTCCTCCCCGACCGCCGTGGCCGCGAACCGCACGGTCCCTTCCACGGTCTCCCGGCCGGGTTTGTAGGACGTCGACGAGGTCCGCAGGTAGATCGTGCAGGTCAGCGTGCCGGTCGTCGTCGCGGAGACCAGGAACCGGGTGACGATGGTGATGTCGCGGTGGGCCGGGTTCGGCGCCGACGGGGGCAGCACGTTCTCCCCCATGACGACGTCGGACACCCCGGCGCCGCTGCAGCGGACCTCGTTGTCCACGAGGTTCACCTGGTCGGCGGCGTAGGCCCGGAGGTAGGAGTAGAGGTAGGCGGTCGCACCGGACGTCATCGGGGTGCTGATGGTGGCCAGTGGCACAACCTTGTGGGTCGGGCGGGAGCCGTCCTGCGGGGTCGGCGGGATGTCGGTGACCACGAGCGGGCCGAAGTTCTTGGCCGTCGCCGCGAAGGCCGCCGTCGTGTCCGTGACGACGACGGCGAACCCGGCCAGGACCAGGGCGAGAGCGGCGGCGGCGAGTCGCCGCCCGCGGGGTCGTTCCTTCATGACTCCTCCGGACTTCCTTGTCAGGGCACGAAAAGAGCGCCGACACTCTGGTTGTTGGCCTCGATCTTGAAGGAGTTCTGGTTGGCGTTGGCGGTGACGCGGGTGTAGGACACGAAGTTCCTCGAGCCGCAGGAGGAGTCGACGGGCACGTCGGTGAGCCACGTGTTGACGCGGTAGTGGTGAATCGTGTTGGTGACGGTGCGGCCGGCCAGCGGACCGTTCGTCGTGGTGCGGCAGACCGCGCCGGTCGCGGTCAGCTGGTTGACCACCAGCTGCGTGCCGACGAACGAGCCGGAGCCGTCCATGCGCGCGCCGGCCGAGCGTTGGCAGAGTCCTTTGTCGACGCCGTAGCAGGTGGTGACGCTGACGTCGCCGATCGCCTGGACGGTGGTCGCCGCCGACGGCGCGGTGAACGAGACCAGGTTCGCGCGCACCGAGGTGTTCACCAGCATGCTCGTGCTGAACGTCTGCGCGACGGCGACGAGCTCGCCGTACACGTCCTGCAGGTACGTGGACGCGAGCACCTCGATCGACCCCTTGACGTCCGCGGCGTGGTTGATCAACTGCGTGTACAGCCCGCAGTTGAGCGCACTGTCGGCGGGTGCGGTGACGAAGCCGCGCGTCAGCATGGTGGTCGGCGTGTTCGCGAGCACGTTCTGGCCGCTGACCAGCTGGGCGAACACCGAGGTCTGACCGGGCTTCTTGCAGTAGACCAGGTGCGAGACCTCGGTGACCTGCGCGGCGTTGTCGGTGAACAGCTTGCTGCTCAGGTAGCGCGTCGCCCCGGCAGGCACCACCACGGTCGCGCCGAGGGCACGGGTGGTCTTGTCCGCCGGCTTGGTGCTGGACGGGTCGCTGTCGTAGCGGCCGGGCGCCGAGATCGGGACCGCGGGCTCGGCGTTGGCGGCGCCCGCGGACTGGCAGGCGAGCACCGCCATCGCGACGACCAGTCCCCTGACGAGAGCTCTCTTCATGCCACACGCTCCTGTTACGGGCCGGACCGTAATTGAGATTGAACTTAGAGCGACACACCCGTGGCGTCAAGGCTCCCTATGCGCGCCGTGTGCCAAGATGCCGACGCCGAGCCACCGCCGGCCGCGTTCGGGACACCGCGATCGTCGCGTGACGTACACGATCGGGACCAGGTCCGGTACACATTGGACCATGGGTTCTTCCGTCGCGTCCGCCGCCGGCTAGTGCGCGCCTTCGTCATCACCGGACCCGGCGCGGCGGAGGTCCAGGACGTCGCGCCGCCGCGGCCGCGCCCCGGCGAGGTCGTCGTCGACGTGGCACGCGCCGGCGTCTGCGGCACCGACGTCGAGTTCTTCACCGGCGAGATGTCCTACCTGCACACCGGCCAGGCGCGGTACCCGATCCGCATCGGGCACGAGTGGTCCGGGACGGTGTCGGCACTCGGCGACGGGGTCGACCCGTCCTGGCTCGGGCGGCGCGTCACCGGCGACACCATGCTCGGCTGCGGCCGGTGCGCGCGCTGTCTCAGTGGCCGGCAGCACGTGTGCGCGGACCGGTACGAGATCGGCGTCCGCAACGGCTGGCCCGGCGCGCTCGCCGAACAGCTGCCGGTCCCCGCGCGGGCCCTGCAGGCGCTGCCCGACGACCTGGACGTCGCACTCGGCGCGCTCGTCGAGCCCGGCGGCAACGCGCTGCGCGCGGTACTCGGCGCCGGACTGCGGCCCGGCGAGCGGCTGCTCGTCATGGGCCCCGGCACCATCGGCCTGCTCGCCGCGAAGATCGGCGCCGCCCACGGCGCCGAGGTGCACCTGCTCGGCAGGGACCGGGCGACGCTGGACTTCGCCGCGTCGATCGGCTTCGAGCACGTCTGGACCCGCGACACGCTGCCCGGTCTGCCCTACGACGCGGTGCTCGACGCGTCCAACGCCGCCGCCCTGCCCGCGCTCGCCGTCGAGCTGGTCGAGCCGGGCCGCCGGGTCGTGTACATCGGCATCGCCGGGCAGCCCAGCCTCCTGGACACCCGCGAGCTGGCGCTCAAGGACGTGACCGCGGTCGGGGTGCTCAGCGCGTCCGGCGGCCTCGCCGGCACCGTCGAGCTGTACGCGTCCGGGGCCGTCGACCCGCGCCCGCTCGTCGCCGCCACCGTCGGGCTGGACGAGGTCGCCGGGGTCCTGGCCGGGCGGCGCAGGCCCGAGTGGGGCGCCGCCCCCAAGATCCAGGTGGACCCCCGCCGCTGACGGGAAAGCCTGTTCGTCACGACGAAGTTCGACAAACGTTGGCACGGAAGGAAACTGGCCGCGCGGCTCACGGGCCGGACGGCACCAACATGCCGTGCCGGACGAGGTCGCGCACGACCGGCAGCGCGGCCGCCACGTCGATCGCGCCGTACGCGAACTCCAGCAGCGCCAACAGATCCTCGAGCGGCAGCGCGCCACGGCAGCCGGCGAGCAGCTTCGCGGTCGGCTCGTCGAGCTCGTGCTGCCAGCCGGGGCCGTCCGTGCGGTGCAGCCGCCGCACGACCGCCGACCAGCCGTCCTCACGCGGCTCGGACACCTCCTCGAGCAGCACGGTCGGCGGCACGGTGAAGCGCGTCCGCAGCAGCGCGTCGTCGTGGTCGCGCAGCCAGGCGACGTTGTCGAGCCACCGTGCGGTCGCCGGCCCGAGCGGGTCGTCGTAGGCGTGCCGCAGGTCCTCGCACACGACCTCGACGCGTGCCGCGTCGGTGCGGCGCAGCGTGACGTACCCGAAGCCGACACCGGCCACGTCGTTGTCCGCGAACCAGTCCAGCCACGCCCGCGCCTTCTCCCGGCCCTCCGGCGACCGGGGGTCGACGCCCGCGTCGCGAAGCCAGGTGCCGACGTACAGCGCGGGATCGGCGACGTCGCGCTGCACGAACCAGGCGTCCACGCCCGGCGGCAGCCATGAGGTGACCCGCTCGGCCCAGTCCTCCCCGTCGCGGTGCAGCCAGGAGGCGAGCAGCTGCCCGACGCCGCCCTCGGTGAGGTGCCCGGGCAGCTGCCGGACCACCAGCGCGCTCGCGTCGTCGCCGGCGAGCCCGGAGTCGCGGTAGGTGTAGTCGACCCTGCCCGGCCCGACCACGAACGGCGGGTTGCACACGACCTGGTCGAACCGGCGGCCCGCCACCGGCGCGAACCACTCCCCGCCGCGCAGCTCCACGTCGACCTCGTTGAGCCGGAACGTCCCCTCGGCGAGCGCGAGCGCCCTCGGCGACAGATCGGTGGCGGTGACCGACCGCGCGTGCGTGCTCGCGTGCAGCGCCTGCACCCCGCAGCCGGTCCCGAGGTCGAGCAGCGTGCCGACCGGCCGCCGCGCGGTGGCGCGGGCGAGGTTGACCGACGCGTGGCCCACCCCGAGCACGTGGTCCGCCGGCACCGCACCGCCCCACAGCTCGGAGTCGAGGTCGGCGACGACCCACCAGCTGTCCTCGTAGGGACGGACGTCCAGGCCCGCCCGCCACTCCTTCGTGACGATCCCGGCGGCGACCGCGTCGTCGAGCGGGACCGGCCCGAGCGCGGCCCGCACCGAGGACTCCGACTCGGTGTCGCCGAGCAGGAACAGCCGGATGAGCGTGCCGAGCGCCCCGACGTCCCGCGACGCCGCCCTGGCGGCCTCCGGCTCCCCCCGCCCGAGCGCGGCGTGCGCCGGTCCGCCCAACACGTCGAGAACCCCGTCCGCGGTGTAGCCGGCGGTCAGGAACGCCGTACGCAGCCGGGCACACAGCTCGACAGAAAGCTCAGGATGCACCCGAGGATGCTGTCACGACACGTTCGCCCCCGCCTTCCCCGCCCGCGGGACCGGTCCCGGAGGCGACGCGCCACTATGAGGCGTGAGCTACCCGACGATGCCGCCCCCACCGGACGACTACCCGCGCAAGCCGAAGCGGCTTCGACTCGTGCTCGTCGCGATCGTGCTCGTGGTGGTGGGGCTCGGCGCTTACCTGCTGTGGCCCGCGCCGACCCTCGATGACGAGGCGGCGATCGACGCCGCCCTGCCGACCGAGCACGACCTGCCGGGCTTCATCCCCTTCGACGGGCTCACCGGCGCGCTCTCGCCGCCCACCGGCCACAAGTCGGGGCGGACCGTGCTCACGGGCGACGAGCTGGCCGCGCAGTGCGAGACCTATCGCGCGGAGAAGGACGGCTGGGCCTGCGCGGACCTGCGGGGCATGGGCTGGGTCGTGCTCGAGCGGGCGCAGAACGTCTTCTTCCGGGTCCTCTCGACGGTCCTCGCCTACCCGGACGAGGACGCGGCGGAAGCCGCCTACCAGGGCCTGGTCGCCGACAACCGGCGCGAGGTGCCGGACGACCACACGGAGTCCGAGCCAGGGCTCGGGGACGAAAGCATCTCCTTCCGGCTCTACGGGGTCACGGCGTTCGCGGTGCGGGTCGACACGGTGGTCGTGGAGATGTTCGTCCAGGACGGCAGCGACCAGGTGCCGGAGGCGGCGGAACGAGCCATGGCCGAGAAGTGGCCCAACCTGCAGCTCGACAAGCTCGAGGCGGCACTCGACTGATCCCCGGTGCTGGAGCGCGGGGCTCCAGCACCGGGGCGGGGACCGGCCGGCACCGGCCCCCGGTCGTCACGCGGTCACGTCGGCCGTCAGTGCCGTCGAGACCGCGAGCAGGCGGGTCCGGACATCGGCGTCGCGGACGGCCTTGGCAACCGTCGTGAACCGGCCGAGCGAGTCCGACGCCTGCCGGTGCAGGCCCGCGTCGGACAACCGCTGCGCCACGCGGAGATGGACGTACAGCTGGAGGTAGTGGGACACCCCGAGCCGCCCTTCCGCGCGGTACCTCGTCAGCAGCGTCGCCGCCGTGTCGTACGTGACCACCACGGTGAACGCGACCCTCGTCTCCGTGACGTTGCCGGCCTCGTCCGTCGCGACCGCCGTCAGCTGGTGCGCGCCGGCCGTCGGCTCGACGGTCAACGGGGTCTGGATCCGGCTGCCGTCCAGCGACACGATGACCGACGCGACCCCGGACGCCGGGTCCTGCGCACCGGTGGTGATCCGCAGCGCCTTCCCGACGTCGTACCGACCGTCCGCCGTCACGCCGTCGACCGACACCACCGGTGCGGTCGTGTCCACGAGCGCGGCCGCCGGCACCGGCTCCGACGTGTTGCCCGCCGCGTCGGTGGCCCGGAACTCCAGCGCGTGCGCGCCGTCCCGGTCGAGCACCAGCGGCGCCGTGTACTCGGCCCACTCGCCACCATCGGAACGGAACTCGACGCGGACCGCACCCTCGCGGTCGTCGGTCGCCGCCGCGGTGACCGACGCCGCCGACACGTGCCAGCCGTTCTGGCCGTCCACATCGGACACGGTCGCCGTGACCACCGGCGCGGTCGTGTCCGCCGCGGTCAGCCGGAACCAGTCGAACGCCACCGTCACCGGCGCCGTCTGCTCCGGGCCGATCGCCATCAGCCCGACCGACGTCAGGTCGGCGTCGTTGGTCACCGGGTCGCCGAGCGGGGTCCAGCTCACTCCCCCGTCACTGATCTCGGCCGCGTACGTGTCACCCTTCTTGGTCAGCCGCAGGTGGTACCAGCCGCTCTCGGTCGCGTCCGCGACGTCGACGTTCCGGTTGCCGCCGTTGCCGAACTGACCGTCCTTTTCGGACACCAGCTCGGCGTGCAGGTTGGTCGGCGTGCCGGTCGTGTTCTGGGCGACGACATCGAACTTCACGTAGTTGTCGTCGTCGCCGTACACGAGCAGCCCGGCGAGCTGCCACCGGTGCAGCAGCGTCGGCGTCACCGTGGTCTCGACCGTCCAGTCCCCGGCCGGCACGTCCTGCAGCACGAAGTTGCGCGGCTCGACCGGGTTGTCGCCGTTGATGTCACCCGGCTGCGTCTGAATGCGCAACTGACCGTCTGCCACGGAGACGTGCCTCGAGTCGTACCGCACCACCGAGTTCCACCGGCACCCGTCGACCGACGTCGCGTCGAACTCGTCGCCGGGCGCGCGGACACCGTCGTCCGTGGTGTCCGGCGTGATGGTGAAGTGCTCGAACTTCGCGTCGACGCTGTGCGCGGCCGTGTCGCCGGCCGCCACCGGCCCCACGGTCGCGCCGGGCAGCAGCCCGGCCGAGCCCGTGAGCGGCGTCCACGTCTGGCCGTCCGCCGAGTACGCGGCCGTCAGCCGGGTACCGTCGCTGACCAGCCGCAGGTGCGCGGTCGTCGGGAAGTCCGACGGCAGCGCCAGGTTGGCGTGCCACGTCCGCGTCCCGGCGGCCTCGGTCTGGAACTCCAGCAGCCGCCCGCCCGTGTTGTTGCGGGTGAACGCGAGCTTGACGTAGTCGTCGTCGCCGCCGCGCACCAGCAGTCCGGCGTGCTGCCACTCCCGGGAGTGTCCGATCGCGACCGCGGTGTCGGCCGTCCACGCGCCCGCCCGCACCGGCTGCCCGACGTAACTGATCGGGCCGGTCGAGCCCTCGTTGATGTCGCCGTTCGTGACCGGCAGCACCAGCTTCCCGTCGGCGACCCGCACCGGCAGATCCTGCGCGTTCCGCACAGTCGTCCAGCGGGTCCGGTTGAGCGAGGAACCGTTGAACGCGTCCGTGCCCTGGATGGCGCACGCGGGCCCGGGTTCCGGCTCGGGGTCCGGGTTCGGCTGCCACGCCTGATCGTCGAGGGTGAACCCGCTGAACGCGGACTCGCTGGTGGTGCCCGCGCTGTGCGAGGTCACCGCCAACCCGATGTCCTGCGCCGACGATGCGTTCGGCAACGGGACCGGGTCACCGATGGCGGTGAAGTTCAGGCCGTCCTCGCTCCAGTAGGCCGTGTAGGTGTCGCCGTCCCGAACGAGCCGCACCCACGCGGGATAGCCACTGGTACTGGCGCCGGTGCTGGTGTCCAGCGTGCCGTTGCCATCACCGTCGCGCAGCCACTCGAACCCGCCACTCGGCCGCATCGCCAACATCGCGTACCCGGGCGAGCGACCCGGCTGCGTCATGTCGTTGCGGATGATGATGCCGGCCTTCGCCGAGGCCTGCGTGTTTGCCTGCCGCTCGATCTTGACGGTCGCCGTCCACTCCGTGCCGGCGACGCCCGGCCGGTACACCGCGCCGTACTCGTCGGTGCCCTGCCACATGTCCGCGCCGGCGGCGCTGACGATCCAGGTGTCGGTGTCCGGCCGGTCGAACGTGGCGGCGACGTTGTTGAACGTCTGCCAGTCGCCGAACAGGTCACCGACCTCGGCCACCACGATCCGGGACTTGGTCGAGACACCCTTGTCGTTCGTGGCGACCGCGGTCAGCTGATAGCGCTTCTCCTGCGTCGCGTTCCAGCTGACCTCGTACGGCGCGGAGGTGTCCGCGCCGATCGACTGGCCGTCCACGAAGAACTCGACCTTCGCGACCGTGTTCTCCGCGTCGGACGCGTCGGCCCGCACCGGGATCGCGCCCGGCTCGAGGTCGGCCTCGGACGTCGGTGCGGTCACCGCGACCTTCGGCTTGGACGTCGGCGAGACACCCTTGCCGTCGGCCTCGACGAAGTTCAGCCGCCGCTCCCCCGCGCCGGGGAAGACCGCGTACAGCGTGAACGTCTCGCCGGGGTCGGTCACCGCGACCTCCACGTCCACATAGGACACCGGACCGGTCGCCGGCACCTGCGCGGTGCCGAGCAGCTCGCCGTCCGGGGCGCCCCGACGCAGCTCGATCGTGCCCGCGGCGCCCGCGGACGCCCGCAGCACCAACGAGTCGACGCCGCGCAGGTTCACCGGGTCGTAGGACGCCCATGCCCCGTTCTGGCCGATGATCGCGTTGGCGTGGCCCTCGACATCGCGCGACGGCACGACTGTGACGTCGTCGGAACGGTCGAAGAACTCCGCCTCCCGCTGCTTCGGGAACAGCAGCGTGGTGTCCGAGCCGGTCAGCGCCGGAGTGCCGCCCTCGCCGCCGGCGTCGGTGTAGCGGCCGTCGAGCACGTAGAAGACGTTCATGTCCTCGCCGTGCCCGCCACCGAGCGCGGTAACCACCGAGCCGGTCCGCCCGTGCAGCGGGTCCGACGGGTGCGCGTGCTCGTCATGGCCGAGCCCCGGTTGGATCACCACGTCGGCGTCGTCGATCGTGGTGTCCTCAGCGTCGGAGACGTCGAGCTGCCAACTGATCTCGTCGCCGAAGTCGAAGAACGCGCCGCTCGGCGGCAGCTGGAAGTCCACCTCCGGTCTCGTGTTGCCGACCGTGATCGGCACCGTCGTGGTGCCGGCCTTGCCGTGCGGGTCGGTCACCGTGAGGCGGGCGTTGTACACGCCGTTCTCGTGGTAGGTGTGGCTCGGCGCCGCCTCGGTCGAGTCGGTCGTGCCGTCCGCGGTGAAGTCCCACGCGTAGGTGAGCTGCTCGCTCTCCGGGTCGGTGCTCGGCGCGCCGTCGAATCCGACCTCGAGCGGCGCGTGGCCGGAGTCCGGGGTCGCGGTGGCCTTCGCCGTCGGCGACCGGGAGCCGGACACGTAGTCGACGCGGTACAGCCCCGAGTCCGGGTTGTCCCGGCCGTAGCCGCCGCCCCAGTCGAGGACGTACATCGACCCCTCCGACCCGAACTTCGAGTCGATCGGGGCGAGGAACTGCTCGTCGGGCAGGAACGGGTTGACCTTCTCGACCGTGGTGCCATCCGCATTCGGGATGATCGAGTACATCTTGTTGCGGGCCCACTCGTAGAAGAAGGCCTTGCCGTCGTAGGACGACGGGAACTTCGTGTCCGACTGCAGGTCCGGGTCGTAGTGGTAGACCGGGCCGCCCATCGGTGCGAGACCACCGCCCTGCGGGATGACCGTCGGCACCGAGGACCGGTGGTAGCCGTAGAACATGTCCGCCCGCTTGGCCGGCGGCAGCTGCGTCAGCCCGGTGTTGCGGACCGAGTCGTTGACCGGGTTGTCGCAGTCGAAGAACGCGCCGACCGTCACGGGGTTGGTGCGGTAGTCGACGTCCCGGAACGGCTCGCTGTCGCCCATGCACAGCGGCCAGCCGTAGAAACCTGGTTCGGTGATGAGGTTCCACTCGGCGATGCCGGCCGGGCCGCGGTTCGTGGGGTTGTCCGCGCCGTTGTCCGGCGAGTAGTCGGCGAGCGAGATGTGCCCGGTCTCCTGGTCGACGGAGAACCGGAACGGGTTGCGGAAGCCCATCGCGTAGATCTCGGGCCGGG
>Ga0193742_1000170_pt1 | contig 47878 bp, 43 predicted proteins | sample L2c1metaG_FD_165511 | JGI IMG/M metagenome (GOLD analysis project Ga0193742, IMG submission 165511) | Soil microbial communities from a riparian zone of the East river system, Colorado, United States - L2c1 | ecosystem: Environmental > Terrestrial > Soil > Riparian zone | place: USA: East River... | reverse complement strand
TGATGGGCAGGATCGAGCAGGTCACCGAGCCCGGTGACCGCCTCATCGTCGGCAGCGGCGACCTCCGCCAGACCCCCTACACCGAGACCTTCTTCTACTACCTGCTCCCTCAGCTCGAGCCGGGCACCCACTACCTGGAGATGGAGCCGGGCATCACCAACACCGAGGACTCCGACCTGGCCGAGGAGCTGAGCGAGGCCGACGTGTACATCGCCTCCACGCTCTACGACAACTGGGACGAGCCCAACGCCTCGATGGACCTCGGCTCCGACAAGCCGAACCAGGTGATCGCCGACGAGTTCTGCCTCTACGACAGCTACGGCGTCTACCACCCGGCCGACCCCCGCTACGACCGGGGCATGTACGAGCTGTACCTCAGATGCTGACGGCTCGGCGAAGCCCGAGACCGCTTGGGGCGGCGGCGGGGTGGTCGGAAGGGTTGAGCCCCAGCCGCCCCAGCCACCCCGTCTCACGGGCAGACTCGGGCATCGCGAGCTACGGTGCTGCCGCTGGGCTACGGTGCCCCTCCGCCACGGCGGAGTGGCCGTCACGGGGGGACACGAGCCGCTTGACGGACTTTATTTACCGATCGTAGAGCTGGGCAGATGCGCACACTCGTCATCATCCCGACCTTCCTCGAGGCCGACAACATCGCCGAGGTCCTACGGCGGGTCCGCGCTGCGGCACCCCAAGTGGACGTCCTCGTGGTGGACGACAGCAGCCCCGACGGAACGGCCGACCTCGCCAAGACAACCAACGAGGAGCTGGGCCAGATCGACGTCCTGAGCCAACCCGAGAAGAGCGGCCTCGGCGTCGCCTACCGGGCGGGCTTCGGTCGGGCGTTCGAGGACGGCTACGACGTCATCGTCCAGATGGACGCCGACCTGTCGCACCCGCCGGAGAAGCTGCCCGAGCTGCTCGCCCAGATCGAGGCCGGCGCCGACGTCTGCGTCGGGTCCCGCTACATCAAGGGCGGCACCACCCCGCACTGGCCCCGGCGCCGCCGCCTCCTGTCGCGCATCGGCAACACCTACGCCTCGAAGATCCTCGGCCTCGGCGTGCGCGATGCCACCGCCGGCTACCGGGCCTACCGGACGTCGGTCCTCCAGGACATCGACGCCAGCCGCACCAAGGCCACCGGCTACGGCTTCCAGGTGGAGCTGGCCTACCTGGCCCACCGCCGCGGCGCCAAGATCGTCGAGGTGCCGATCACCTTCATGGACCGCGTCCGCGGCGTGTCGAAGATGAGCTGGCACATCATCGGCGAGGCGATGTCGCTGGTCACCTGGTGGGCCATCCGCGACCGCATCCTCCGCCGCAAGCCGGAGCTGACCCCGGCCCCGGCCCCGGCCCCCGCAGCGGCCCCGGCTCCGGCACCGGCTCCGGCTCCCGTCGAAACTTCGACAGAAACGGCGCTCTAGCCACCGTTCCTGTCGAGGTTTCGGACAGGTCGGTCGGCTAGTAGGGCCAGTGCTCGCCGTCGTGGCCGAGGACGCGGGCGACGCGGTTGAGCTTCACGACCATCAGGGCCTTGATCGTCACGTTGCGGAGGAACCACGGCAGCTCGGCGAGCTGGCGGCCCACGTTCCCCACCCGGGCAGCCCCCTTCACCGACACCTTGCGGTACTCGGCCAGGGACCGGGAACGGCCCACGTAGCGCCAGTGCCCCGACGGCGTCAGCGACGAGAGGATCGCCGCGGTCACGCCCACCGACGAGAACGAGTCGTGGATCAGCATCGAGCCGCCCTCCACCACCCGGTTGCCCCACGCCAGGATGTCCTCGCGGGCGGGGCCGAAGCGGTGGGCGCCGTCGATGTGGAGCACGTCGATCTCCCCGTCGACGTCGCCGTGGGCGTCGTGGGAGAACTTGCGGACGTGGCGCACCCGCTCGGCGACACCGGCCTTCTCGAGGTTCCGGAGGAAGACCACGTTGTCCTCCGCCGCCTCGTCCTCGAACCCCTCGATCTCCTGCGGGCCCCGGTCGTTGCCGGCGTGCGGGTCGATCGCCACGATCTCCACGCCGTCGGGGGCGGAGCGGGCGATGGCGATCATCGACCGCCCCCGGAACGACCCGATCTCCACGATCCGCCCCCCGGGCGGAGCGGCCGCGGCCGCGGCCGAGACCCGTTCGACCTGTTCGGGGCTGAACCAACCCTCGACACCCTCGAGTGCTTCGATGAGGTCCGGACTTGCGCTAGACACGATGTGCTCCATGTTCGACGAGTAGAGGCAAGTAAGTAGCTGAAGGACGCTGGTACGAGGGGGCGAGGTTCCGTAGCATACGGGCCACCCGGCGCCTGATCTTCGGGACCGATAGAGCGACCCACCGGGCGCCGGTGCTGCTGGGGGAGGACAACGATCCGTGACCACTGCCGACTTCGACGAGCCTGAGTCCCAGACCGTCGACAAGATCGGAGACCTGGCTGCGTCGGCGGGCATCCGGCGGGTCCACGCCCTGGCGTGGCGCGACCTCGACGACGTCGAAGCCGGCGGGTCGGAGGTCCACATCGACGAGATCGCCAAGCGCTGGGCGGCCGCCGGGGTGGAGGTCACCCTGCGCACGTCGTGGGCGCAGGGCCAGCCCACCGAGACGCTGCGCAGCGGCTACCGGGTCATCCGCCGGGCCGGGCGCTACATGGTGTTCCCCCGGGCCGCCGCCGCCGAGCTGGCCGGCCGCACCGGCCCCCGCGACGCCCTGATCGAGATCTGGAACGGCATGCCGTTCCTCAGCCCCCTGTGGTGCTTCGGCCCCCGCATCGTGTTCCTCCACCACGTGCACGCCGAGATGTGGGGCATGACGCTGCCGCCCGGGATCGCCAGGTGGGGCGAGCTGCTGGAGTCGAAGCTCGCTCCCCCGCTCTACAGCCGCACCCACATCGTCACGCTGTCGGAGTCGTCGAAGCAGGAGATGGTCGAGGACCTCGGCTTCCGCGACGACAAGGTCAGCGTCGTCCACCCCGGCATCGACCCCCGCTTCACCCCCGGCACCGACGACCAGCGGGCCCCCGAGCCGCTCGTGGTCGCGGTCGGCCGGCTGGCGCCCGTGAAGCGCTACGACCTCCTCGTGCGGGCCGCCGCCAAGGCCCGGGAGCAGGTGCCCGGCCTGCGGCTGCACATCGTCGGCGAGGGCTACGAACGCCCGATCGTCGAAGCCGCGGTCGACGAGGTGGGCGGCGGCGACTGGGTCACCCTGCGGGGCTACCTCAGCGACGCCGAGCTGATCGACCTGTACCGCCAGGCCTGGGTCGTGGCGTCGGCGTCGGCGCGCGAGGGTTGGGGGATGACGCTCACGGAGGCCGCCGCCTGCGGGACGCCCGCCGTGGCGACCCGCATCGCCGGCCACGAGGACGCCGTGGTCGACGGCGTGAGCGGCGTGCTCGCCCCCGTCGACGGCGACCTGGGCGCCGTGCAGGCCAACCTGGCCGCGGCATTCGTCGACGTGCTCGGCGACCCCCGTCGCCTCGCCCAGCTCCGCCAGGGCGCGCTCGCCCGGGCCGCGGCGCTGACCTGGGGCCAGACCGCGACGCAGGTCATGCGGATCCTGGCAGCCGAAGTGTCCAGGCGCCGCGGCGCCAGATGAGGAACCCGTTGGCGCGCGCCTCCACGGGCACGACGCTCAAGCTCCACGCCGGCCTGGCCGCCGTCGCCTACCTGCCCCTGCTGCTGACGCGGCCGGGCTGGGTGAGCGCCGACACCAAGACCTACCTGTACCTCGACCCCGCCCGGCTGATGAGCCGCGCCTGGTCGATGTGGGACCCGTCGATCGGCATGGGCACGGTCACCCACCAGAACATCGGCTACCTGTGGCCGATGGGGCCCTTCTACTGGGTCACCGAGAAGCTCGGGTTCCCCGACTGGGTCTCGCAGCGGCTGTGGTGGGGCACGATCATCTTCGCCGCCGGGGCCGGGGTCGCCTACCTGCTCCGGGTCCTCGGCTGGCGGGGGCCGGGCGTGAACGCCGCGGTGTTCGTCTACGCGCTGACGCCGTACCTCCTGACGCTGGTGTCGCGCCTGTCCGCCATCCTGCTGCCGTTCAGCGCGCTCCCCTGGCTCGTCGCCCTCACCATCCAGGCCGTGCGGCACAAGGGCTGGCGCTACCCCGCGCTCTTCGCCCTGGTGGTGACCACCTGCGGTTCGGTGAACGCCACCGCGCTCCTGCTGGTCGGCCTCGCGCCCCTGCTGTGGCTGGTGCACTCGGTGTGGGGTGCCCGCGAGGTCCCACCCCGCACCGCCGTCCGGGCGGCGCTGAAGATCGGCGTGCTGACCGTGCCCCTGTCGGCGTGGTGGATCGCCGGCCTGAGCGTCCAGGGCAGCAACGGCATCGAGATCCTGCGCTACACGGAGACCGCCAAGGTGGTCAGCTCGGCGTCGGTGAGCCACGAGGTGCTGCGGGGCCTCGGCTACTGGTTCTTCTACGGCACCGACCGCCTCGGCCCGTGGATCGAGGCCAGCCGGGGCTACACCCAGTGGCTGCCGCTGGTGCTGCTCACCTACCTCGTCCCGATGAGCGGCATCTGGGGTGCGGTCGTCGCCCGCTGGCGGCACCGGGCCTACTTCGTGCTGCTGGTGCTGATCGGCACGGCGCTGGCGATCGGCGCCTACCCGTGGGACCACGGGCCGCCGTTCGCCCGGATGGTGCAGGCCTTCCAGAGCTCCGACGCCGGCCTGGCGATGCGCAGCCTCCCGCGGGCCGTGCCGCTGGTCGTGCTGGGCATGGCCGTGCTGCTGGGCTCCGGGGTCGCCAGCGTCGCCCGGCGCTGGCCGCACGTGGCCCGACCGTTGGGGTTCGCCGTCCCGCTGGTCGCCGTGCTGTGCCTGCCGCCGCTGTGGATGGGCCAGTTCGTGCCCGACAACCTGCGCCGGCCGTCCGACATCCCCGAGTACTGGAACGAGGCGGCCGCCCATCTCGACGAGCAGGGCAGCGACACCCGCGTCCTGGTCGTCCCCGGCAGCGACTTCGCCAGCTACCGCTGGGGCAACACCGTCGACCCGATCCTGCCCGGGCTCCTCGACCGGCCGTCGGTGCAGCGCGAGCTGATCCCCTACGGGTCACCGGCATCGGCCAACCTGCTCAACGCCTTCGACCTGCGCCTGCAGGAGCGCACCGCGGATCCCGACGCCCTCGCCGCCATCGCCCGCCTGCTGCGGGCCGGCGACGTCCTGGTGCAGAGCGACCTCCAGTACGAGCGCTACAACACCCCACGTCCCCGCAACTTCTGGGACTTCGTGCTGTCGGCCCCCGGCCTGGGCGAGCCGGTGCCGTTCGGGCCATCCGACCCCAACCTCACCGTCGAGGACGTGCAGCTCGACGACGAGCTGCTGCTCGTCACCGACCCCAGCCTCCCCGACCCGCCCGCCGTCGCCGTCCTCCCCGTGGAGGACGCGGTGAAGCTGGTCGAAGCCCAGTCGGCGTCGAACCCGCTGGTGGTGGCGGGCGACGGGGCCGGGCTGGTCGAGGCCGCGGGCGCCGGGCTCATCGACGGCACCGAGCTGATCCGCTACAGCGCCACCCTGGACGACGACGACGTCGCCGCGGCCCTCGAGAACGACGCCGCCCTGCTGATCACCGACTCGAACCGCAAGCGCGGCGAGCGCTGGACCACCGTGCGCCACACCCGCGGCTACACGGAGACGGAGACCGGCGGCCAGCTCGAGACCGACGCGGGCGACAACCGGCTGCCGATCTTCCCCGACGCCGGCAGCGAGTCGCAGACCGTGGTCGACCGGGCCGGCGACGTCGACGCCGAGGCCTCCTCCTACGGCAACCCGATCACGTTCTCGCCCGAGGAGCGGGCCATCCTGGCGGTCGACGGCGATCCGCAGACCGCCTGGCGCACCGGCGCCTTCGTGTCCACCACCGGCGAGCGCCTCGAGCTGACCCTGCGCCGGCCCGCCACCGCCGATCGCCTCCGCCTGCTCCAGCCCATCAAGGGGCCCGCCACCCGGTTCATCACCAAGGTGCGGCTCCACTTCGACGACGGCACCGACGTGGACGTCGACGTCACCGAGCAGTCGCGGACGCAGCCCGGGCAGACTGTGACGCTGCCGTCGCGGCTCACGTTCCAGTCGTTCGAGATCGAGATCCTCGAGGACTCGAAGGGCGTGCTCCCCCGCTACGCCGGGCAGAGCAGCGTCGGGTTCGCCGAGGTCGAGGTGCTGGCCGACGACGAGCCGCCGCTCAACACCCGCCTCCAGGAGGCGGTGCGCCTGCCCACCGACCTGCTCGACGCCGCCGGCCCGGCATCGCTCGACCACCCGCTGGCCGTGCTGCTCACCCGGATCCGCCAAGACCCGCTCGACCCCACCCGGTCCGACGAGGAGCGCGAGCTGCACCGCAAGTTCTCGCTGCCCACCGGGCGCTCCTTCACCCTCACCGGCGAGGCCCGGCTGTCGGGACGGACCGACGCCGAGGTGATCGACTCCCTGGTCGGTCGCCCGCACGACGGCTCGGCCACCTGGGTGCGATCCGTCAGCGACCTGACCGGCACGGTCGGCACGGCGTCGAGCGCCTTCGACGGCGACCCCGCCACCGCGTGGACCACCGTCCGCAGCCGCCCGCTCAACCAGTGGGTGGAGGTGGTGCTGCAGCAGCCCACCACCATCGACCACCTGCCGCTCACCATCGTGACGGACCGCCTCCACTCGGTGCCCACCCAGGTGGAGCTGTGGGTGGACGGCCGGCCGGCGGCCGTGCTCGACGTCGGTGACCTGGAGCGCAGCGACGAGCAGAACGCCACGGTCGACGTCGACCTGGCGCTGCCCGAGGCGGTCACCGGCAGCGAGTTCCGCCTCAAGCTGGTGGGCGTCGACGAGCAGATCACCAACGACTGGGTGAGCGACAACCCGATCGCCCAGCCCGCCGCCATCACCGAGATCGGCCTGCCCGGCCCGAAGGTCCCCGCCCTGCCGGAGACCTTCGACAGCGGCTGCCGCGGCGACCTCCTGGCCGTCGGGCCCACCCGGGTGCCGGTGCGGATCACCGGCCCGATGGACGACGCCATGGCCGGCCGCCCGCTGCCGATCACCACCTGCGACGGCGCCCCGCTGGAGCTGAACGGCGGCGACGTCGAGCTGCTCGCCGAGGACGGCTTCGACAGCGGCATCGACATCGACCAGCTGTCCCTGCGGTCGGCCGCCGGCGGTGCCGCCTCCACCGACACGTCGACGCTGGTGGCGGAGTCGATCCCCGACGACGAGGCCGACGAGGCCGCCGCGTCGCAGCCGACCGTCACCGTCGAGGACGACGACCCCGACCACCTGCGGGTGCAGGTCGAGGGCGCCACCCCGGAGGAGCCGTTCTGGCTGACGCTGGGGCAGAGCTACAACGAGGGCTGGAGCGCCACCATCGACGGCCAGACGCTCGCCGCGCCCGAGCTGGTCGACGGCTTCGCCAACGGCTGGTACGTCGTGCCGACCAGCGAGTCGTTCGAGGTGTCGCTGCGGTTCATGCCCCAGCGAGGGGTGAACGTCGCCATGATCCTGTCGATCCTGACGGGCCTGTTGTGCCTGGTCCTGGTGTTCCGGCGGCCCAAGCTGGCGGTGGTGGCGCCGTCGGCCATGCCCGAGCCCTACTCGCCGATCCTGGCGTTCCGCTACCACGGCGCCCTCCCCAGCCGGACGGCCGCCTGGGTCGCCGGCCTGGCGGTGGGCGTCCTGAGCTGGATCGTGGCGGGCGCGCTCATCGGGCTCGTGGTGGGCGTGGCGGCGGGCATCGGCGCCCGGCACGAGAAGTTCCGCCGCTGGCTGCTGCTGGCCAGCCCGGCGGCGCTGGGCATGGCGATGCTCTACGTGCTCTACATCCAGGCCCGCTGGGGGCCCGAGCCGAGCTTCGACTGGCCGTGGGAGATGCGCCGGGTGCACCCGTTGGGGTGGCTGGCGGTGCTGTTGCTGGTCGCCGATGTGTTCGTCGGTCGCATATGGCAGTCGCGCAGCACCGAGGTACAGGATTGACAGCGAAGCGGCCCCGGCCGCCTTCACCGCTTGGGGCGGCGGCGGGGTGGTTGGCATGGGGATTGACTGCGCACCTATGAGCGACGGGTTCGTCCTCGGCGTCGACCTGGACGAGGTGTGCGGCGACTACACGGTGGCGTTCCGGGCCGTCGTCGCCGCCGATCGGGGCGTCGACCCCGAGGAGCTGCCGCTCGACCGCTCCTGGAACTTCCGGGAGTGGGGCCTGGCGGCCGACGACTTCGTCCGCCTGCACCAGTCGGCGGTCCTGGAGCACCGCATCTTCCGGTCGATGCCGGTCGTGGACGGGGCGGCCGACGCGCTGTGGCGGCTGTCCGACGCCGGCGTGTGGATCCGCATCATCACCCACCGCCTCTACAACAACTGGGGCCACGCCGTGGCCGTGGGCGACACCGTGGCCTGGCTCGACGCTGTCGGCATCCCCTACCGCGACCTCTGCTTCCTCGGCGCCAAGCCCCAGGTGGAGGCCGACTGCTACATCGACGACGCCCCCCACAACGTCGAGGCGCTGCGGGACACCGGCGCCTACGTGATCGTCTTCGACCGCCCCTACAACCGTGGCATCGACGGTCCCCGGGCGACGACGTGGGCCGACGTCGAGCAGCTGGTGGGCGACCGGATGGCCGCGGCGGGGATCGCCCTGCAGTCGTCCCTCCCGGGCCTCGAGGACACCCCCGACCGCCTCCACCGCCGCCTCAAGAGCTAACCCCGAAATTGCGTGGGAGGCGGCCCCAGAGCGACCACCTCCCACGCAATTTCGGTCACTGGCGGCTTGTCACCGACGCCGGGGGCGGTCCGAAGCGGCGCAGGACGAAGTCGCGCAGGGCCAGGAGTCGGGCCCGGACGTCCCAGTAGGGCCCCCGGCGGTCGGGCTTCACGAGGCCGGTGACCAGGTCGAGGAGGGCCACCACGGTGCGTACGGTTGCGGCGTAGCGGCCGAAGTGGTCGCGGGCGAGCAGCAGGGTGTTGCGCAGCTGCAGGTAGTCGACCACGGCGACATGGGAGCCGACGGTGGCGTTGCGGACCTCCGCTCCCCGCACCACCCCGACCTGCCAGCCCCGGGCCCGGGCCCGCAACGCCAGGTCGGCCTCCTCGCAGTAGGCGAAGTAGCGCTCGTCGAACAGCCCCACGTCCTCCAGGCACTCCCGCCGGGCCACCATCAGCGTGCCGTGCGGGTAGCCGGCCGGCTCCCAGCCGTGGCGCACCCGGGCCCGCTCGGGGATGGCACCGAAGTAGCGGTCGACGACCGGGGTGACGCCGTCGCCCACGTCGGCCGACGCCAGCCCCGACCGGGGTCGCCGCGCCATCTCCGCCAGCAACACCTCCACGCAGTCGGGGGCGGGCCGGGCGTCGTGGGGCGCCACGCCCAGCCAGGGCGCGGGCCCGTGGTCGAGGAACCAGCGGAAGCCGACGTTGGCGGCCGGGCCGAAGCCGAGGTTGGCGCCCTGCTCCAGGAGCACCACCTGGGGCGGGATGCCTTTGCGGACCAGCTCCACGTCGTCGCCCGACGAGCCGTTGTCCACCACCACGATCCGCACGGGGACGCTCTGGTCGAGGAAGCGGGCGACCGTCTCCACCGCGTGCGCCGGCTGGGAGTGGTGGACGATGACCAAGTCGAGAGCCGGGAGCACCGGGTGATTCTTCCCGGTCGGCCCTCGCAACCCCGCACCGGCAACGGGCGTACAGCAACCTGAACGAACTTCTCCCGCTCTTGGCGCCTCCGGCACCGGGCCGCTCGGGCTGGCGGTGCCGGCGACCTAGGTCCGGGCAGCCTCAGTGCGTCACTACTATCGGGCGACCGTGACCGCCACCGTTGACCTCGACGCCGCCCGTCGTCTGCTGGCGTTCTGCGACGCCTCGCCGTCTCCCTTCCACGCCTGCACCACCGCCGCCGCCATGCTCAGCGAGGTCGGCTTCACCCGGTTGGCCGAGGACGCGCCCTGGCCCAGCGGTGCCGGCCGCTGGTTCGTGGTGCGGGGCGGGACGCTGGTGGCCTGGGCGGTCACCGAGGCGCACGACGCCCACGACGGGTTCCGCATCGTCGGCGCCCACACCGACAGCCCCAACCTGCGCATCAAGCCCCGCCCCGACATCGCCCGCGCCGGCGCCCTCCAGCTCGGCGTCGAGGTGTACGGCGGCGCCCTCCAGGCCAGCTGGTTCGACCGCGACCTGGGCCTCTCCGGCCGGGTGGCGATGCGCCGGGAGAGCAGCGGCGTCTACGTCAAGCTGCTGCGGGTCGACCGGCCCATCTGCACGATCCCCCAGCTGGCCATCCACCTCAACCGGGAGGTCAACGCCAAGGGCCTCCACGTGGACCCGCAGGAGGACCTGACCCCCATCTGGGGCCTGGGCGCCGGCGACCAGAACGGCTTCCAGGGCTTCGTCGCCAACGAGCTGGGCGTGACGCCCCACGACGTCCTCGGCTGGGACCTCATGCTCCACGACCTCACGCCCGCGTCGCTCGTCGGGCGCGACCACGAGCTGATCGGGTCGTCGCGGATCGACAACCTGGCGTCGTGCTGGGCCGCGGTCGAGGCGCTGGTCGACGTGGCGCCCCGGCTGACCGGCGGCCCCGTGCCCGTCGTCTGCCTGTTCGACCACGAGGAGATCGGCTCGGTGTCCGACCGGGGCGCCGCCTCGTCGGTCCTGCCGGTGACGCTGGAGCGCACGGTGCTGGCCCGCGGCGGCGACCGGGAGTCGCTGCACCGGGCGATGGCCCGCTCGGCGTGCCTGTCGGCCGACATGGCGCACGCCACGCACCCCAACCACGTCGACAAGCACGACCCGCAGCACCGCATCGCGCTCAACGGCGGGCCGGTGCTGAAGGTGAACGCCAACGTCCGCTACGCCACCGACGCCCCCGGCAGCGCCATGGTCGAGCTGGCGGCCGAGGAGGCGGCGGTGCCGCTGCAGCGCTTCGCGGTCCGCAACGACATCCCGTGCGGCTCTACGATCGGGCCGGTGACGGCGTCGCGCCTGGGCATCACCACCGTCGACGTGGGCATGGCGCAGCTCGCCATGCACGCCGCCCGGGAGCACGCCGGCAGCCACGACCCCGGCTGGTACCGCGGCCTCCTGGGCGCCTTCCTCGCCCCCGCCTGAGCCGCTCACCCGTGCCGACCACCCCGCCGCCGCCCCAGATGGCGAAGGCGGCTGGCGCCGCTTCAACCGTCACTCTCGGAAACGTCGGTTACTGACTGCGCGAACGCGGCCGGATGGTGAGAGGATTCCGGCCGTGGAGGTGGACGAAGCGCGTGCAGTGCTCGGCGTCCTAGCCACCGACGAGTGGTCCGCGGTGCGCCTGGCCTACCGCAAGCTGATACGCGAGCTGCACCCCGACCGGGCCGGGCCGCGCGCCACGGACCGGGCCGCGGAGGTGAACGAGGCCTACGCCGTGCTCAACCGGGCGCTGCACGGCTCCGGCGCCCGCCTGCCCGAACCGCCGCCGCCCCCACCCCGGCCGACCGCCACCGCCGCCCGGCGGATGACCGCCGAGATCGAGGAGGGCCAGCGGCTGCTGATCGGGGCCCCGCCCGAGGAGGCGTTCACCCGGCTGCTGGAAGCCGGCCACGTCGTCGGCCACGTGAGCTACGTCGACCGGAGCTGCGCCATCTTCGAGGTGGTCGTGCAGCACGAGGGCGAGGCGTGCTCGCTGGTGGTGTCGCTGCAGCCGCACGCCGACGGCACCGAGGCGCTGTGCACGCTGGAGTCGATCGAGCGGGTGTACAAGCCGTCGCCCGAGCCGGTGGTGCGCCAGCTGGTCGAGGCCCTCCACACGCCGTGGATCAGCGGTCCGCCGACCTGGTCTCCGTGACGCCATCCTCGCGGCATCCTGTACCCATGACTCAGGTTGACGCCCACGGCAACGAGCTCCCCGCCGACGACGCAGGCTGGCGGGAGCGCCTGACCCCCGAGCAGTTCCAGGTCACCCGGCAGGCCGGCACCGAGCGGGCCTTCACCGGTGCCTACTGGGACACCAAGGACGAGGGCACCTACCGCTGCATCTGCTGCGACGAGGTGCTGTTCACGTCGGACACGAAGTTCGACTCCGGCTCCGGCTGGCCGTCGTTCTGGGAGCCGGCGGAGAGCGACAAGGTGACGCTCCACGTCGACAGCGCCCACGGCATGGTCCGCACCGAGGTGAGCTGCGCCCGCTGCGGCGCCCACCTGGGCCACGTCTTCGAGGACGGCCCCCAGCCGACCGGCCAGCGCTTCTGCATGAACTCCTGCGCCCTGCGCCTGGACCCCCCGGACTGAGCGCTTCTGTCTTCGCTGAGCCCGAGATAGCCGGCTCAGCGAAGACAGAATGGCATGCTTGCGGGCTGTGATCGCGCTCGTCCTGGGAGGCACCCGTTCCGGCAAGTCGGAGTACGCCGAGCGGATGGCGGCGCGCCACCCCGGTGGCGTGACCTACGTGGCCACCGGGATCGCCACCGACGCCGACATGGCCGACCGGATCGCCCGCCACCAGGCCCGCCGCCCGCCGGAGTGGGCGACCGCCGAGGTGGGCACCGACCTGGTCCGCCGGCTCGCCGCCATCGAGGGGTTGGCGCTCGTCGACTCGCTGGGCACGTGGGTGGCGGCCTGCCGCGACCTGACCGTCGACGTGCCGGCGCTGTGCACGGTGCTCCGGGAGCGCACCGACCCCACGATCCTGGTGTCGGAGGAGGTCGGCCTGGGCGTCCATGCGCCCACCGAGGCGGGCCGCCGCTTCGCCGACGCCCTTGGGGAGCTCAACCGGGCGGTCGCCGACGTCGCCGACCAGGCCTTCCTCGTGGTCGCCGGCCGGGCCCTGCCGCTGGTGCCGTGATGCGGGCGGCGCTCGGTTTCCTGACGGCGTTCGGGGGTGCGGCTCCGCCGGACCGCCGGGCCGTGGTGTGGTTCGGGCCGGTCGGCGCCGTGGTGGGGCTCGTGGTGGGCGCCGTGTGGTGGGGCGCGGGCGAGCTGTGGCCGGCGCTGGTGGCGGCGACGCTGGCGGTGGTGGCCGACGCGGCGCTGACCGGGATGCTCCACCTCGACGGCCTGGCCGACACGGCCGACGGGCTCCTGCCCCCGCTCGACCGGGCGCGTCGTCTCGAGGTGATGTCGGATCCCCACGCCGGCGTGTTCGCCGTGGTCGTGGTGCTGCTGGTGCTGGCCCTGCGGGTGGCGGCGCTGGCGGCCCTGGCGCCCGACCCCTGGCTGCTGGCGGGCCTGTGGGGCGGGGCGCGGGCGGCGATGGGCGTGACGCTGGCGTTGGTGCCCTACGCCCGCTCCGGGGGTGGCCTGGCGACGGCCTTCACGGGCACCTCCGCGGTGCCGTCGCTGGTCGTGGGCGCCGCAGCGCTGACACTGGCCGCCGTGGCCGGGGGCTGGCCGGCCGGGCCCGCGGCCGCGGTCGCCCTGGTGATCGGCGCCGGTGCCGTGGTCGGCCTGGCCCGTCGTCGGCTCGGCGGCTTCACCGGCGACGTGCTGGGCGCGGCGGGCGTGGTCGGCGAGACGTGCGCCCTGGTCGTGGCGGCGGCCAAGTGGTGAGGACCCGAGTCGATCGTGGTCGCTCCGGCGAGGACGAGTCGTTTGTGATCGGAGACCGACCAGAAACGACTCGGGCCCGGCTCGGCGACCACAGACGACTCGGGAAGCGGGCGATCGGGGCGGCGCTGGGGATCGTGGCCGACCGGGTGCTGGGCGAGCCTCCGGTGCCCGACGGGCTGCATCCGGTCGCCCTGTTCGGCAGCCTCGCCAACGCCACCGAGGAGAAGCTCTACGCCGACGACCGGGTCCGCGGCGCCGTCTACGCGGGAGTGAACGCCCTCGTGGCGACCACCGTCGGCCGGATCGTCGGCTCCACGGCGGCGGCCGGCTACCTGGCGACGTCGGGCCGGGCGCTCCACACCGCCGCCCTCGACGTCGGCCGGGCGCTCGGGGAGGGCGACCTCGACGCCGCCCGCGAGCTGCTCCCGAACCTGGTGGGCCGCGACCCCGACGGCCTCGACGCCGCCGACATCGCCCGAGCTGCCGTCGAGTCGGTGGCCGAGAACACCACCGACGCCGTCGTCGCCCCCGCGCTGTGGACCGTGGTCGCCGGTGCTCCGGGCGCCTTCCTGCACCGGGCCGGCGACACGCTCGACTCGATGGTCGGCTACCACGACGACCGCTACGAGCGCTTCGGCACCGCCGCCGCCCGCCTCGACGACGCCCTCGCCTGGCTCCCGGCCCGGGCGACGGCCGGCCTGGTCGCCCTGGTGCGCCCGGGGCAGGCCCGTCTTGTCCTGGCGACCGTGCGGGCCGACGCCCCCGGCCACCCCTCCCCCAACGCCGGCGTCGCCGAGGCCGCGTTCGCGGCGGCGCTCGGCGTCCGGCTCGGCGGCACCAACCGCTACGGCGAGGTCGTCGAGGACCGCCCCACGATCGGTGCCGGCCGCGCACCGGGGGCCGCCGACATCGACGCCGCCGTCGCCCTGTCGCGCCACGTCTCCTGGGCGCTGGCCGGGATCCTCGGGACCACCGGCGTGGCCCTCACCGCCGTCACCCGGCGCCGCCGGAGCAAGGAGTGATCCCCCCGGCCGGCGACCACGGCGGCGACGGCGCCCGCATCGCCGCGGCACTCGGCGTCGACCCCGACCAGATCCTCGACCTGTCCGCCAGCCTCAACCCCTTCGCCCCCGACGTCGCCGCCCTCGCCGCCCGGCACCTCGGCGCCCTGCGCCGCTACCCCGACGTCGACCGGGCCGAGGCGCTGCTGGCCGAGGCGATCGACGTCCCCGAAGAGCGCCTGGTCCTCACCGCCGGCGGCGCCCAAGCCATCGCCCTGGTCGCCGAGCACACGGGACACGGGTGGGTCGACGACCCCGAGTTCTCGCTCTACCGCCGCCACATCCCCCACCTCGACCCCACGGCCCCCCGCTGGCGGTCCGACCCGCACAACCCGTCCGGACGGCTGGTCGCCGACGTACAACCCGGTGTGTGGGACGAAGCCTTCCTCCCCCTCAGCGCCGGCACCTGGACCCGCGGCCGCCCCGGCTGGGCGCTCGGGTCGCTGACCAAGGCGTTCGCCTGCCCCGGCCTCCGCCTCGGGTTCGCCGTCGCCCCCACCCCCGACGACGCCGACGCCGTCCGTCGCCGGCGCCCGATGTGGGCCGTCGACAACCTGGCCTGCGCGGTCCTCCCGGAGCTCCTCGATGCCGCCGACCCGCCCGGCTGGACCAAGCGGATCGCCGACGCCCGGGCCGACACCGCCGCGATCCTGCGCCGGCACGGCTTCGCTCCCGAGCCCTCCGACGCCCCCTGGCTGCTGGTCCCCGAGTCCGCGGGACTCCGCGAGCGGCTGGGACGGCAGGGAGTGGTCATCCGCGAGTGTTCGTCGTTCGGTTTGTGCAACTATTCACGCATTGCCGTGCCAGGCACGGCGGGTATGGAGCGGCTGGACCTTGCACTAGCGGGCGAGAGCGGGGACGCATGAACGAGCAGCTGCCATTCGACGCCATCGTGTTCACGCCGGGCGCCCTGCTCGTCGCGGAGCCGACCCCCGACACCGTCGACCGCAGCATCCCCGGGGCCCGCCGCGCCGTGACCGCCCTCACGCAGTGGAACCTGCCGGTCGCGGTGGTCGCCGAGCCGGGCGTCGCCGCCACCGTCGCCGCCGAGCTGCGGGCCGCCGGCTTCGGCGACCTGCCCATCGTCGGCGACGAGGGCGAGCTGGCCCGCATCGCCCGCACCCTGGTGGTCACCGCCGACTGGGACGACTCGCCGCCGCCCCCCGACGGCAGCCCGCTGCGCGTGCAGGGCGTCGCCAACGTCGTCGGCTGGCTGGCCTCCACCATCGGCCCGTTCCGGGGCGCCGCGATGATGGTCGGCCCGCTCGACGCCGTCGCCGCCGAGGCCGCCTTCGCCCTCCACCTCAACCTCACCAAGCCCCCAGGCTCGCTGGGCCGGCTGGAGGCGCTCGGGGTGCAGCTGTCGGCGATCAGCGGCCAGGTCCCGCCGCCGCTGCCCAAGCCCGCCACCGTCGCCGTGTTCGCCGCCGACCACGGCGTCCACGTGCAGGGCGTATCGCCGTGGCCCCAGGAGGTGACCACCCAGATGGTCGCCAACTTCCTGGCCGGCGGGGCCGCCATCAACGTGCTGGCCCGCCACGCCGGGGCCGACGTGGTGGTGATCGACGTCGGTGTCGCCGGCGACCTCCCGCCCGCCGACCGCCTGGTGAGCCGCAAGGTGGCCCGCGGCACCTACGACCTGGCCGTCGGTCCCGCCATGAGCCGCGACCAGGCCCTCTACGCCCTCGACGTCGGCGCCGAGGTGGCCCTCCACCTGGTCGGCAACGGCGCCCGCTGCCTGCTGACCGGCGACATGGGCATCGCCAACACCACGGCCTCCGCCGCGCTGGTGGTCGCCCTCACCGGACGACGGGCCGGCGACATCACCGGCCGCGGCGCCGGCCTCGCCCCCGACGACGTCCCCCGCAAGGCCACGATCGTCGCCGACGCCGCCGCCCGGGCCGTCCACACCCACCGCGACGACGCCCTCGGCATCCTCGCCGAGGTGGGCGGCTTGGAGCACGCCGCGCTGGCCGGGTTCATCGTCGCCGGCGTCGCCCTCGGGGTGCCGGTGATCGTCGACGGGGTGATCGCGGCGTCGGCCCTGCTGGTGGCCGCCAAGCTGGTGCCGGGCGTCGAAGCCGCCGCGATCGCCGGCCACCGCTCCGTCGAACCGGGCTCCGACGCCGTGCTCCAGGCCCTGGAGATGGCACCGGTCATCGACCTCGACCTGCGGCTCGGCGAGGGCACCGGCGCGGCCCTGGCACTGCCCCTGGTGGAGGCCGCGGCCCGTTTGCTCGCCGAGATGGCTACCTTCGACCAGGCCGGCGTCAGCTCGAAGACGGACCAGATCGACTGATGCGCAGCATGGCGGCCCTCCCCCACCGGCAACGGGGTCGTCGGTACCCTGGTCCGGCCCTCCACCCCCCTTCACCACTGGCAGTCCCGTGAGCGACAACGACAACCGACGGATCTTCATCCCACCCCCCTCGGCTCCGCCCACGAGGACACCACCCCCGCAGTCGCCCCGGCCCGCGCCGCCGCCCGGGATGCGACCGAGCCGTCCGCCGGGGCAGCGCACCATCCCGGCCCCGGGACCCGGCCCTGGTCGTCCCGCCGGTCCCGGCACCCGCCCCTACCCCGGCGGACCGGGTGGTCCCGCGGGCCCCGACGGTCCCGGCCTCCCGCCCCGCCGCGGCTCCCGCCCCTGGTACAAGCGCCTGCGCTGGAAGCGGGTGGGCGGCATCTTCGCGGTCTTCCTGATCGTGGTGCTGCTCGGCTCGTGGTGGTACGCCAACAGCATCTTCAACCGCATCGAGAAGGTCGACGTCAGCGCGGCGCAGGCCCACGGCGGGGGCGGCACCAACTACCTGATCGTCGGCTCCGACTCGGCGGACGTGCTCCAGGAGGGCGACCCGGGCTTCGACCCCGCCCGCCCCGACGGTCAGCGCTCCGACACGATGATGCTGCTGCGCTTCGCCGAGGGGAAGGCGAAGATCCTGTCGATCCCCCGCGACCTCTACGTCACCAACGCCGAGACGGGCGGAGAGGGCCGCATCAACGGTGCCTACAACCAGGGCCCGGTCAACCTGATCAACACGATCTCCGAGAACCTCGGGATCCCCATCCACCGCTACATCGAGGTCGACTTCGTGAGCTTCGCCGGCCTCGTCGACGGGCTGGGGGGCGTGACCATCAACTTCCCCCACCCGGCGTCGGACCCCAAGTCGGGCCTCAACGTGACCGAGTCGGGGGCGGTGAAGCTGAACGGCGACCAGGCGCTGGCCTACGTCCGCTCCCGCACCTACACCGAGAACATCAACGGCGAGCTCGTCGTCGACCCGACCGCCGACCTCGGCCGCATCACCCGCCAGCAGGCGTTCCTGCGGGCGGTGTTCTCCAAGCTCGGCAAGAGCAGCAACCCGTGGGCCCTGGCCCGCACGGCCAGCAACGTCGCCGAAGGTCTCCGCATCGACGACGAGATGTCGCTCTGGAACGCCATCACCTTCGCCTGGAAGCTGCGCGGCCTGGAGCCGCAACCCCTCGCTCTGGAGGTCGTCGGCGAGCGGCGGGGCGGTGCGGCGGTCCTCATCCTCCAGGAGGAGGCGTCCGAGGCCGTGCTGGCGCAGTTCCGCTAGCACCGGCACGGTGAGTGACGTTCGTGTCAGCGGTTCGCGCCCGGTGTGTTGAGGCACATGCAACCAGGCACGTGCTAAGGCCCCGTTAAGGCACCTGGGTTCTGCTGTCGGGGCCGCCGCCCTGGGTTGGGGTATTCGTACCGCCTCACCGGCTCAGGGCGGTGGTTTTGTGAGCCTGACGGCGCCTCACGCGGCTTCGCCGATGACACGGCGACGGAGCTGCTCCGTCGCCGCCGACGGCAGCGCCCCCAGGTCGACCAGCATGGCACTGCCGAGGTCGAGCAGGCGCCGGGCCGCCGACCGGTCGCCCCGGGCCAGCGCCCCGCCCACCAGCACCGCGTAGGCCGCCTCCGACCAGCGGTCGACCACCAGCGCCCGCTGCGCCACCGCCTCGGCGGCGTCGACGTCGCCCCGGCCCAGCAGCAGCTCCCCCGCCCGCACCGCCGCGGCCACGAACCGCGACCGGTAGTGCTCCCGCTCGAGGGCGAACCAGTCGGCCTCGGGCAGGTCGACGTAGAGGTCGTCGCGGTAGAGGGCCACGGTCGCCAGGTGGTGCTCCAGCGCCAGCGACGGCGCGCCGTCGGACTCGGCTCGGGCCGCCGAGGCGACGTGGGCGTCGAACTCGTCGACGTCGATGTGCAGGTGGGCGCCGGTCACCAGCTCCACGGCGTTGCCCTCCAGCCGCACCAGGTAGGCCGGCTCGCCCCGCGCCCGCCACGGCTCCAGCAGCCGCAGCAGGTGGTTGAGGGTCACGCCCAGGTTGTTCGACGCGGCGCGCTCGTCGAGGTCGGGCCACAGCGTGGCCGTGATCGCGGCCCGGGTGGTCCGGCGGTGCGCCACCAGGAACGCCAGCAGCTCCTGGAGCCGCAGCCGGCGCAGGTCCGGCGAGTCGACCTCGGCGCCGTCGGGGCCCTCGCGCCGCAGCGACAGCGACCCCAGAACCCCCAGGTAGGCGGCCTGTTGCGGCGGCGCCGGCACCGACCCCAACAGTGACCTCGCCGCCTTGGCCAGCCGCGCGCCGTCGCCCCGCCGGCGCGCCAGGTCGCGCACCGCGTCACGGCCCGGCGGCCCCAGGAAGTCGAGCAGCTGGCGGCCCTCCGGTCGGCCCACCGCCGCCAGCCCGACCGCCAGCTCGGCCGCGAACCGGTGGTGTAGCGCCGCGCGGACCACGCCGAGGTTGGGCAGGTCGAGGCCCCGCAGGTGCGCCGGGTCGCCGCTCTCCCGCAGGACCACGACGGCCGCCGCCAGCGACCGGGCCGTCGCCAGGTGACCCCGGAGGTCGCGGGCGTCCCACACGGGCCGGGCGGTGGGGACCAGCACGTAGCTCAGGTTCAGCATCTGGCGCCACCAGCGGCGATGCGTGCTCTCGTCCACCCGGTAGTGGTCGACCGCCTTCTGCATGGTGACCAGCGCACCGGGCTCGTCGCCCTCGGCCAGGTGCAGCGACGTGGCGGCCATCGCCTGGTGCACGGACAGGTCGCCGGCCTTCGCCGGTGGCGCCGCGGCGATGCCCTCGTCGAGGCAGGCGCGGCCGGCGACGGCGTTGCCGGTGTGCGAGTAGGCCAGGCTGGCCGTGGTCATCCCCAGCGACAGGCTGTAGGTCACGCCGAAGCTCCGGCCCGCGGCGATGACCGCCGGCGTGCGGTCGAGCACCGCGTCGCAGTGGCCGGTCGCCCACAGGGTCATCAGCTCCAGGGTCTCCACCACGTAGCCCATCGCCGGATCCGCGGTGGCCAGGCTGTCGACGATGATGCGGGTCGCCGCCGCCTGGCCGATGTACAGGCGGGTGATGCCCTCGTACCAGCGGGCGAGGGTCTCCCAGCCCGGGTCCAGGACGCCCGGCTCGATGCGGCCCAGCAGGCCCAGCAGGGTGTCGTCGTCGCCGCTCATGTCGGCGACCAGCGCCCAACCGATCGTCGCCATGGCGCCGGCCTTGGGGTGGCCGCTCTTCTCCAGCTCGAACACCCGCAGCGACAGCTTGGCGAGCAGGTCGGCGTCCTGCCACCACCAGGCCAGCCGGCCGATCTGGCCGATGGCGGTGAGCTCGGCGTCGACGTCGCCGGCGGCCCGGTAGAGCCCGGCGGCATGGCGCAGGGGCTCGATCGCCTCGAACGGCGCCGTGTAGGCCAGGTGCAGGCCGGTGGCGAGCCGTCCCGCCGTCGACGTGCGCACCGACTCGGGGCTGGATGCGAGCCAGCGGCCCAGCTGGTTGGCCTCCAGCGAGTCGACCGCCAGGCAGGCGGCCCGCAGCACGGTGGGCGCCAGGTCCCACAGCTGGGTGTCGGCGACCATGGTCAGCGCCTCGTCGAAGCGACCCCGGTCCACCAGGTGCTCGACCGCCCGCCGGCGCACCTGGCCCCGGTCGACCGGCTCGAGCGACAGGCCGGCGACGTCGTGCCAGAGGGCGTGGGGGACGTGCCAGCCGTCGGCGTTGCGGGCCACCAGCGGCACGCCCCGGAGGGACTCCCGCAGGTCGACGGGGGCGTTCACCGCCGCCGAGGCGAGGGCGTCGTCGGCGCCGCCCAGGTCGCACAGCACCGCCAGCACGTGGCGCCGCAGGGTGCCGAGCGGCTCCAGCACCTCCTCCCACAGGTAGGCGCCGGACACCTGGGCGTCGACGCTGGCGACCAGCTCGGCCATCGCCGGCCACCCGCCGGTGCGCCGGAAGCGGTCCGGGTCGACGCCGCGCTGCTCGGCGAACCGGGCCAGCTCGACCTCGTCGAAGCGCAGCTCCTCCTCCCGCAGCCACAGCACGCCGCCCTGGGTGTCGAGGCGGGTGAGGGGGACCGGCGGGTCGCTGCGGCCGGCCAGCACCAGGTGCCCGTTCGCCGGCAACCGGGTCACCAGCTCGGCCAGCCACTCGGCGCCGGACGACCCCGGGGGCAGCAGGTGGACGTCGTCGAGCAGCAGGCAGGCCTGGCTGGGCGACCTGTGCCACAGCGCGTCGGCGACCGCCGAGGGCTGGGGCATGACGTCGGTCTCGATGAGGGCCGTCTCGCTGCGGCGGTCGTGCTGGGCCACGGCGTCGGCGACGACCCGGGCGAGCCGCTCGCCGTCCGCGTCGTGGGGCTCGAGGCCCACCCAGACGTCCTCACCCCGGGGGGCGAGGCGGTTCTCGGCCAGCGCCTGAGCCAGCAGGGTGGTCTTCCCGAGGCCGGGACCACCGGTCAGCGAGGTGACGCGGTGGTCCCAACGGGCCGCCAGCGCCTTGAGGAGGCGCGGGCGCAGCAGCATGTCCGGCCGTGACTCAGGCGGCACCCGCCGGAACGAACGTGTCATCCGCCCTTGAAAATAGGGCCAATCCGACGTCCCGTGTCGGCGGTCGTACGGTGCGTTCTGTCGTTGTCGGGACTATCCGGCGGTATCGGGGTGTCGGTGGGTGGGTGTCGCGGCCGGCGGGACGTGGTCGTCGTGGCCGTCGTCGCCCATGTCGTCCCCGGGATCGTGGCCCGGATCGTGCGGCGCCTGCGGGTCGTTAGGGTGCTCCGGGTGCTGCGGATCGTGCGGCGCCTCGGGATCGTGCGGCGCCTCGGGATCGTGCGGCGCCTCGGGATCGTGCGGGCCCTCGGGATCGTGTGGCGCCTCGGGGTCGTGTGGCGCCTCGGGCTCGTGCGGCTCCTCGGGGTCGTGTGGCTCGTGCGGGTCCTCGGGGTCCTCCGGCATGTGGCCGCCGTGGACGTCGCAGTGCAGGCCGCCGATGTCGACCCCGCCGAAGCGGTGGTCGCACTCGTTGTCCTCGATCCACACGTGCATCATCGGCGGCCGGTCGAACGGCACGCCCGAGCTGCACTGGCCGCCCGACGACAGGCCGGCGAAGCGGTGCTGCTCGTTGATGCAGATGTCGGCGTGGGTGTGCCAGCCCGGGTACCAGGCCAGGTCGGCCGGGATGTTGGTGGCGTCGAACTGGGTCGGCAGGAAGAACATCGCCGAGACCAGCGTGGTCTCCTGCTGCTGGGTCTCGTCGTTCCAGGTGCGCTGGTAGACGAGCGACTCCGGGTGCTCCGGGTCGAGGATGTGCCCGTCGTCGAGCCACTCCCAGTTGATGTAGTGGTCGTAGCCGCCCGGGGCGGTCACGCCGAAGTCGTAGAAGCCCTCGGGCAGGTCGGCCGGGTCGGCGAAGGCGGGCAGCTCCGCCTCGGTGCGGTCGATGAGGTCGAGCAGGATCTCGATCTCCTCGTGCGTCCATTCACCCGGCGGGACCAGCCCGTCGCCGTGCCCGGGTTCGTGCGGGTCCTCCTGGGCCAGCGCCGTGCCCGGCAGCCCCACAGCTGCCACCGCCACAACCGCGACCGCCAACGCCCGCGCCAACCCGCCCCCGGAAAGGAGTCGTGGTGCCATCTGATTTCCCCCCTGTATCTCGCCCGAGGTGTACCACACCCTCGACGCCGAAGTGCCTCGCCTGGTTCCGAAGACCTGCTTAGGCTGACGCCATGCGCAGCGCCGACACCTCACCGGAGATCTACGCCCGGCAGATCGAGGTGTACCGGTCGATGTCGCCCGAACGCCGTCTGGTGATCGCTCTCGAGCTCTCCGAAGACGTCTGGACGCTCGCCGAGCACGGGATCCGTACCCGCCACCCGAACTACGACGAGTCCCAGGTCCGCTGGGCGCTCCGGAAACTGCGGCTGGGCGAGGCGACCTTCCGCAAGGTCTGGCCCGACGCCCCCTTGTTGGCTCCGTGAGGGCTCCCGACCTGCTCTCCGAGGTTGGCGCGTGGAGATCTACGTCGCCACGGCGGAGGACACCGTGTTGGCCAAGTTGGAGTGGGCGGCGATGGGGGGTCCGATCGGCAGGTTGCTGACGCGGCGACCGTGCTGGCGGTGGGTGGGGAGGCACTCGACCGGGAGCACCTTGACCGGTGGGCTGACGTACTCAGGGTGGTGGAGCTGCTGGAGCGGGCGCGGCAGGGTGACCCGGAGCGTCGCGGTCGTCGGCGACGGGGTCAACCTGGCGGCGGTTCTTGGCCACCTTGAGCTCGGTCATGTAGCCCAGACCAAGAACTGTGACTCGACGATACGAGTACTGCGATGGACGAACGAGTCGCTCAAGCGAGCGACGCCAACGGCCTGAACTGCGCGTCGGAGAAGGGTTCGTAGCCAGGTGGCCAAGGAGCATCTAGACGGCAAAGGAGGCGGAGATGCGGTGCCGTTGTCTCGTCGTTGACGTGCTCGACCAGGATCTCTGGGTCGGAACCGTTTAGATCGCGAAGCTCGTGGATGTGCTCGAGGAGATAGTCGGGGACGTATCCGACGGAGCGTCCGTCGCTGACTCGCATCAGCATGGCCCGAGGGTTGAAGTCATTCATCGGGTCGAGGGTCAGCACGAGTCGATCCCCCGGTACCAGGTCAGCGACTGCTTGCTCAGCACCCTCGATGTGCCGGATACCTCGAGCGAAGAAGAGACAAGTCGTTCGGTTCTCCGCTGTCCGCACAGGTCCCGAGAAGACCTCGATCCGATCGGTGGCACGCACGCCTCCGCTACGGGCCATGACCTCGAAGGGATCCGCATCGCCATCGAGGTCGACGCGATGAGCAAGGAGGTCGAAGTCCGGTCGGCTCCGAGGCATAACACGGTTAGCGAACACAGGGAACAGCGATCGGCTCTCGTAACGCCTGTGCAGCTCTGGCAAGCCAGGTAGCGGCCTGAACTCGGGGAGTTGCTCGGCCAGCTTCAGATAGGCGAAGAGGAACCGCTCGCCTTCTGCACCTCGACGTCGAACAAGCATGCCGATCGGATGGATCGAGCCGATCGGGTCGCGCCAGGACACGTAGAGACGACGCTCGGTCGAGCCGTGTTCGCTGGTCATGTACTCAGACTACGAAAGCCCTGTGACAATTTGGCGTGATTCTCCTGGTAGAGACTCGAAGCAAAGGCTCGAGCCGTCTCGCTCATGCTGCTGGCAGGGACCCGGTGCAGGACATCATCGATGGACTCCAAGGACGTCACCCGGGTGATCCAGTGCTGTCGAGTCTCTGGATCCAGTTGGGCGAGGAGATCGAGGGCGGCATCGGCTGTGTGCGGGCGATCGTCGAACTTCGTACGGGTCCGGGAGGCAAAGGCCTGGACTGTGCGGTTGATGTCGCGGCCTTCCAGAAGCTCGGCCCGCTGGTCATCGTCGAGCAGGAATCCCAAGCTGGAGGCGTGGTCGAAACTTGGAGCGAGTCGGTCCGGATCACCCGTGCGACGGATGACTCCCCAATTCTCGATGTGACGATCGGTGTTGCCGACGAGTGCATCGAGAACCAGGTAGCCGGCGAACCAGTCGATAGCAGTTGGCAACGCATGGTGATCGTCCGGCGGCGCCACGTCCGAGAGAACCGACATCACCGTCCCAACCGTGTAGGTCGGGGCGCTACACGGATCGTTCTGCTGCGCGAGGAGCTCGTTGCCATGAACCAGTCCCTCGGAGCTGTTCACGAAACGTCGGCTGACAACGCCGAGACGTCCGTGGTGGGAGGCAAGCTCGACCTCGGCAACTGGAATGCCGAGAGCTCGCCCGACCTCGCACGCGATTCGCTCGGACCAGTCATCGCCCTTTCGGTAGGGGTCCCCGCCTTTGCCGACGTTCCAGGTCGACTCCTTCCATAGCCAGAGCCCACCATCGGAAGGGCGGGCCAGCCATTGCTTCGGCTTGGTGCCGAGTTGCTCCTCCCTGGCGGGTGGCCAGCCTGATACGTCAATGATGAGGAACGGCATCGTGGCCTCTGAACAGTTCCTGGGATGGGCCGTGAGCTGGCTCGTACCAGGTCAACTGGTCCGGACGATGCACCCTACAGGCGGGCACTGTCACGACCCGACAGGCCATCGAGGCTTAGGCCCGTTGACACCACGTGCGCTATCCGCCCCGACCCCGGCCTTCGTTGGGCATCCGGACGGGCCGAGCGGGCTACTCAGGGGGCGGCGAGGCAGAGCTCGTTGCCCTCGGGGTCCTGGAGGGTGCCCCAGTAGACGCCGAACTCCTCCTTGGGGTCGCGCAGCACGGTGGCTCCCAGGCCGACGAGGCGGTCGACCTCGCTCTGGACCCCGTCCCGGTCGTCGGCGTGGAGGTCGACGTGGCAGCGGTTCTTGGCGACCTTGGGCTCCGGGACCTTGGTGAACAGCCAGCCCTGACCGCCCGTGCCATGGGAGCCGGCGCCGATGGAGGCGAAGTCCTCGCTCGCGTCGGCGTCGAGCGGACGGTCGAGCACCGCCGACCAGAAGGTGGCGACCTTCAGCGCGTCGTCGCAGTCGAAGGACACGTTGGCGAGTTGCAGCGTCATACCGCCACCCTCCGGGCTCTCCCAGGGGGAGGGTCAAGCGGGAGAGCGAGGAATCTTGTTTCCGGCCTCGGGCCAGGGGTAGCCAACCGTCGACAGCGAGCCCGCCATGCTGTCACGCCGACGGTGGAGAAGGACCCGCCCCCTCCCTGTCGGCACACCGATGTGAAGGGCCCCCGTCCTCCGCCGGGACGGGGTCCTTCGCGTCGGACCCCCAGACGCGAGCCTCAGTCCTCCACGAGGACGCAGCGGGTGCCGCGGTAGATCGTGGCCATGCACTTGTTGCAGTGCACGCACAGCGACTCGCCGGTCGCGCCCTCCTGCCAGCGCCGCAGCAGGTCGGGCTCCCGCAACAGCGCCCGGCCCATGGCGACGAAGTCGAAGCCCTCGTCGAGCGCCAGGCGCACCGTGTCGAGCCGGTTGATGCCCCCGAGCAGCACCAGCGGCAGCCCGACGGCGGCCCTGAACTGCCGGGCGTAGGGCAGCAGGTAGGCCTCCTCGAACGGGTACGACTTCAGGAACCTCGCCCCCACCAGCCGGAACGCCGGCCGGATCAGCTTCGGCATCGTCCGGGCCATCTCGGCCATCGGCGCCTCGCCCCGGAACAGGTACATCGGGTTCTGGAGCGAGCTGCCGGCGGTCAGCTCCAGGGCGTGGGCGGCCCCGTCGGCCTCCAGCATCCGGGCCACGGCGACGCTCTCGTCGAGCCACAGCCCGCCCGGCACGCCGTCGGCCATGTTGAGCTTGACCAGCACCGCCACCCCGTCACCCACGGCCGATCGCACGGCCCGCACCACCTCGAGCGGGAACCGGGCCCGGTTCTCCAGCGACCCGCCCCACTCGTCGGTCCGCTTGTTGAGCGAAGGGCTCAGGAACTCGCTGAGCAGGTAGCCGTGGCCCATGTGGACCTCGACGGCGTCGAACCCGGCGTCGGCCACCAGGCGGGCGGACCGGGCGAAGTCGTCGACCACCCGGACGATCTGGTCGACGCCGATCTGCCGGGTCCGCCGCATGGCCAGCGGGCTGAACACCGGCGACGGCGACACGCCCCGGTGCCCGGTCGCCGCGGCCACGGCGCCGGCATGGCCCAGCTGGGCCGACACCGCCGCCCCCTCGGCGTGCACGGCCTCGGCGAGGTGGGCCAGGCCCGGCGCCATCTCCGGGATGATCACGATCTCGTTGGGGGTGGCGCAGCCGTCGGGCGACACGGCGCAGAACGCCAGCGTCGTCATCCCCACTCCCCCGGCCGCGACCACCCGGTGGAACTCCACCAGCCGGTCGTTCACCACGTGCTTCCGGGTCAGCCCCTCGAAGGTGGCGGCCTTGATCACCCGGTTGCGCAGAGTCAGCGGCCCCAGCGGTGCCGGAGCGAACGGCTCGACGGCAGTGGCAGCGGCAACGCCGCCGGTGGCGGAAGCGGTCATGTGGTCCCCCTGGTCAGAGCGAAGCGACTAGCCCCCGGTGGTGATCGGCCAGTGGATCTCGGTGCGGAAGCGCCCGGGGTCGTCGGTCTGGTCGTAGCTCACCACGTAGATCTCTCGCACGGGCAGGTCGGCCGGCGTGGCGTTCTCGGCCACCCAGCCTCCCAGCCGCCGGTACTGCTCGGAGATCGTGTCGTACGGCCCCAGGTGGGTCGCCACGGCCACCCGCGCCGCCGGCACCTCGCCCAGGAACACGTCACCGCGGTCGTCGGGCAGGCCCACGGGCGCCGGCAGCGGCAGGTACGCCTCGACGTCCTCGGCGTCGTCGTCGACGATCTCCGGCGGGTAGAGCCCACCCGGCGGCCCCGACGGCGACACCCCCAGCCGCGCCGCCATCCGCTCCAGCTCGTCGTAGGCCTGGCCCAGGAACGACGCGAACGTCGCCTCGCTGACCCGCCCCCGGCGGCTGAGCGTGTGCACCGCACCCTCGTCCCGGACGTGCACCGGCGTGTGCGCCTCGGGGTGCGTGGCGGTGTCCTGCAGCTCGGTGACGATGCGGGCGACGTCGTCGAGCCGGGACTGCATCCGGGCGGTGTGCTCGGACAGCAGCCGGCGGGTCACCTCGGGGTCGCGGGCGGTCACGATCTGGCGCACCTGCTCGAGCGGCAGGTCGAGCTGCCGCAGCCGCAGCACCACGGCGGCGTCGGTGAGCTGCGACGAGTGGTACACCCGGTAGCCCGTGCGGGGGTCGACCTGGGCGGGCACGAGGATGCCGGCCTCGTGGTAGGCCCGCAGCGTCTTCACCGACAGCAGGCTCGCCCGGGAGAAGGTCCCGATGGTCATCGACCCGTCGCTCATGGCCGACAACGTAGGTGCCTCCCCCTGGGGGAGGGTCAAGGAGGCCCCAGCAGCACCGACGGGTTGAGGATGCCGTCGGGGTCGAGGGCGGCCTTGATGGCGCGCATGGCGGACAGCTCGTCGGGGCTGCGGTCGCGGGCCAGCCAGCGCTGCTTGGCGATGCCGATGCCGTGCTCGGCGCTGATCGACCCGCCCCGCGCCACCACCAGCCCCAGCACCAGGTCGTCGAGCTCCTCGCCCGAATCGGCGCCGGCGGTCTCCGGCAGCACGACGTTGACGTGGACGTTCCCGTCGCCGACGTGGCCGAACAGCAGCGTCACCGCGTCCGGCCACCGCGCTGCCACCTCGGCCCGCACGTCGACGCAGAACTCGGCGAACGCCGCGGTGGGCAGGGTGACGTCGAGCTTGTGGACCACACCGAACGTCGCCCCGACCTCGGAGTGGGCTTCGCGGAACCGCCACAGCCGGGCACGGTCGGGACCGGACGTGGCGACGGCCGCGTCGAGCACGTCGGCGTTGGCGAGCGCCCGGGCCAGGCCCTCGGTCGGGTCGTCGGCGCCCTCCACCTCGACCAGGAGGAACGCTCCGGCGTCGGGAGCGACGGGTGGGGGCACGCCGAGGTGGTCGGCGACCAGGCGGAAGTTGTCGCCGTCCATCAGCTCCAGCGCCTGCACGCCCGGCAGGTGCCGTCGCAGCCCCGCGGCCAGGGCCACCGCCGTCGCCACGGAGTCGACCGCCAGCAGGCCGACCACCTGCTCCCCGGGCGGCGGGACCAGCCGCAGCCGCACCTTCGTGACCAGCCCCAACGTGCCCTCGCTGCCGCACAGGAGCTGCGCCAGGTCGTAACCCGTGTTGTCCTTCACCAGCCCCGACAGGCGGCTCACCACGGCACCCGTCCCCAGCACCGCCTCGACGCCGACCACCTGCGACCGCATGGCCCCGAAGCGCACCACGTGCAGCCCGCCGGCGTTGGTCGCCACCATGCCGCCCACGGTCGCCGAGTCGCGGGCGCCCAGGTCGACGCCGAACCGCAGGCCCGCCGCCCGGGCGTGGGCCTGCAACGCCGCCAGGGTGACGCCGGCCCCGACCGTCACCTGGGCGGCCAGCTCGTCCACCGGGGCCAGCACCGAGAGCCGGCGCAGGTCGACCACCACCTGGTCCGCCGCCTGCGGGATGGCGCCGCCGACCAGCCCCGTGTTGCCGCCCTGGGCCACCAGTGCGACGTGGTAGCGACGGGCGGCGGCGACGAGGCCGGCGACCTCGTCGGTGTCGGCGGGCCGCACCACCCCGCCCGTGCTGCCGGTCCAGCGCCGGGTCCAGTCGACCACGTGTCCGGCGGTGTCGGCCGGGTCGGTGAGCACGTGCCGCTCCCCCACCACCTTGCCGGCCTCCGCGAGGAAGCCGTCGAGGTCGCCGCTACCGCTCATGCCGGCACGATACGGCCCCGCACCTCGCCCAGGGTCAACGTCACGTCGGGGGCGATCGAGGCCGACCCCCGCAGCGTCACCTCGTCGCCGTCCTCCAGGAACGACCGGGTGGCACCGCCCACCACCAGCGGCTCCGCTCCGCCCCGGGTCAGCTCCAGCAGGCTGCCCTCGCTCCCCCGGGTCGGCCCCGACACCGTGCCCGAGGCCAGCAGGTCGCCGTTGCGCAGGTGCGCCCCGTTCGACGTCAGGTGGGCGATCTGCTGCGGGAACTGCCAGTACATGTCGGCGAACGACGTGGCGGACACCGTGGCCGGGTCGCCACCGCCGTCAGCCTCGACTCCCGACGGCCGCAGGTCGACGGCGAGGTCGAGCGCCAGGCCCCACGGCTCCTCGGGCACGGGCGCCAGGTGCGGCAGCGGGGGCGGCTCCTGCCGAGGCCCCGGCACGCGGCAGGCCGACAGGGCCGCCAGCGGCGTCACCCAGGCCGACACCGACGTGGCGAACGACTTGCCCAGGAACGGCCCCAGCGGCTGGTACTCCCAGGCCTGGACGTCCCGCGCCGACCAGTCGTTCACCAGCACCACCCCGAACACGTGCGCCGGCGCGGTCGCCACCGTCACCGGCCGGGCCGGCATGCTCGGCACGCCGACGACGAACCCCACCTCCAACTCGATGTCGAGCCGGGCGCTCGGCCCGAACCCCACCGCCCCGTCGGGCCCCGGCCCGAGCTGCCCCGACGGCCGGACCACCGGCGACCCCGACACCACCACCGTCCCTGCCCGCCCGTGGTAGCCGACCGGCAGGTGCCGCCAGTTGGGCAGCAGCGGCTCGGCGTCGGGACGGAACAGCCGGCCCACGTTCGTGGCGTGGTGGATCGAGCTGTAGAAGTCGACGTAGTCGGCCACCGTGAACGGCAGCTGCAGGGCCACGGCATCGAGGGGCAGCAGCGCCGGGCCGACGGCATCCCGGAAGTCGGTGTTGCAGACGAGCTCGGTGAGCGTCTCCCGCACCAGCCGCCAGCGGGCCGGCCCCTCGGCCATGAACCCGTTGAGCGACGGCTGCGCGAACGGCCCGTCGAGCACCCGGTCCTGCGCCAACCGGGCCAGGTCGACCACGTGGTCGCCGATGCGGGCGCCCACCCGCGGCACCCCGCCGGGCTCGGCGAACACGCCGTAGGGCAGGTGCTCCGCCGGGAACCCCGACCCGTCAGCGCCCACCACCCACGACGTCAGCACGCCGGCAAGAACCTCCTCAGAACGTGCACGAGCGACCTGGCCGCGGGGCCTCTCACTGGAGGATGCCCAGGCGGCGGAGGTGTTCGGCGGGCTCGTCGATCGAGCAGGTGCCGATCGAGGCGACGAGCGAGCGGGAGGAGCGGTCGATGCGCCGGATCACCTGGTCACCCTTCTCCTCCTCGGTGTCGAGCAGGTCGACGAGGGACTCGACGCTCTCGCCCGCCGACGCCGCCGACGCCGCGGCCAGCAGGTTCAGGAACCCGTGCTGGCCCCCCTCCTGACGAAAGGGGTGGTGGAGCCCCGCGGTGGCCTTCAGCGGCACCCGGCGCCGGGCGCAGGCCGTCAGCACCTCGGCCAGGCGGTGCGACGACGGCACCGAGTCGGGCATCAGCCCGCCGCAGCGCACCTTCACGCGGGCGTTGGCCCGGGCGATCTCCTCGACCGCCCGCTCGACGTCGCCCCGCCCCGGCAGCTCGACGTAGCGCACCAGCCGGGCGGCGTCCTCGGGCAGGGCCTGGCCCAGCGGCGCCTCGATCTGCACGACGCCCGGCCGCAGCGTCAGCCGGCGCCGCCACGGCGCCTCACCCTGGTAGGCGACCAGGCTCAGCTCCGGGGGCCGGGGCGCGCCGCCGGCGACGCAGGCCTCCAGCTCGTCGAGACGGGCGATCGGGCACAGGAACGGGCCCACCAACCGGCCGTAACGACCGGTGCGGGACTGCTCGTGCAGCACGAGGGCGTCGCCCATCGCATGGGCCGCCGGCGGGAACAACCCCGCGTCGTCGAAGAGTCGCTCGACGACCGGGACTAGTGATGCCGGCACGGATGCTGACCTCCTACGTGCCTCCGCCTCGAAACGAGGCCCGAAGGTTACCCTCGGGGAGGGAGAAGGTTTGATGACGTACTACCGACGAATTGGTGACATTCCGCCCAAACGGCACACCCAGTTCCGGACGGCCGACGGGGCGCTGTACGCCGAGGAGCTCATGGGGCAGGACGGCTTCTCCGCCGCGTCGGCGCTGCTCTACCACCGTCACGCCCCCACGGCGCTGCTCGGCGCCGACGACGTGGACGAGCCTCCGGGCGACGGCGACGGCGCTGGCCGGGACCTTGAGCCGAACCGGCCCCTCCTCCCCCGCCACCTCCGCACCGGCGACCTGGACGGCGGGGGCGATCTCGTCACCGGCCGCACTGTCCTGCTCGCCAACGCCGACCTCCGCCTCGCCGTCGTCGCGCCCACCGAGCCCAGCGGCCTCTACCGCAACGCCACCGGCGACGAGCTGGTGTACCTGCGCCGGGGCGCCCTGCGATTGGAGTCGAGCTTCGGGGTGCTCGACTGCCGGGAGGGCGACTACGTGGTCGTGCCCACCGGCACCACCCACCGCTGGGTGCCGACGTCGCCGGCGGGCGATCCGATCGACGTCCTGGTGGTCGAGGCGCAGGGCCACGTCGGCCCGCCGGCCCGCTACCTGTCGGCCCGGGGCCAGTTCCTGGAGCACAGCCCCTACTGCGAGCGCGACCTGCACGCCCCCACCGAGCCCCTGCTGGCCGACGACGACCCCGCCGATGCCGGGCCGGCCGAGGTCCTCGTCCGGCACCGGGGCGGCCTCACCCGCTACCGCTACGCCCACCACCCGTTCGACGTGGTCGGCTGGGACGGCTGCCTCTACCCCTACCGGTTCTCGATCCACGACTTCGAGCCGATCACCGGCCGGGTCCACCAGCCGCCGCCGGTCCACCAGACCTTCGCCGGCCCCAACTTCGTGGTGTGCAGCTTCGTGCCCCGCAAGCTCGACTACCACCCCCTCGCCGTGCCGGTGCCCTACAACCACTCCAACACCGACAGCGACGAGGTCCTCTACTACTGCGCCGGCAACTTCACGAGCCGCCGGGGGTCGGGCATCGCCGAGGGGTCGATCAGCCTCCACCCCGCCGGCTTCACCCACGGGCCCCAGCCGGGCAGCGTCGAGGCGGGCCTGGGCGAGGAGCGCACCGAGGAGCTGGCGGTGATGGTCGACACCTTCCGCCCGCTGCAGCTGGCCGCCGGCGCCCGGGCCTGCGAGGACCCCGACTACGCCTGGTCCTGGGCGGCCGGTGCCAACTCCGGCGCCACCACGTCGCGGTAGAGGGTGAGGTCGGCGATGTCGCGCTGGGGGAGCGACTCCTCGTAGAGCACCGACCCGAGCTGCACGAACGTGTCCTGGATCCGGTCGGTCGTGCCCGAGCGCACCTCCCAGTCGAACAGCCACGGGGGCGTGGCCCGCAGCTCGTCGGCGGACAGGCCGGTGGCCTCGGCGAGGGCGGCCACCACTTCGTCGTCGGCCTGGTAGTCGTCGGCCAGGTAGGTGTTGACCGTGCGGATGATCGCCCGGACGAAGGCGAGCCCCACCGCCCGGTCGCGGTCGTGGTCGACCAGCCGGGGCGCGAGCACCACCCCGCCCAGCGACTCCGAGGCCGGCAGCGTCGCCACCAGGCGGAACCGGTGGTCACCCTGGACGGAAGGCCACGCCGTGTCGTCGAGCCAGGCGCCGGTCACCTTGCCGTCGCGGAGCAGCGCGGCGGCGTCGGCCCCGCCGGTGAGGTCGATGCGCACCTCGTTGAGCGACAGGTCGTCCTGGCGGAGGACGGCGGTCATCGACGCGGCGGCCGCGTCGTCGATGCCGTCGGGGATGGCGAAGCCCGACCCCTCGAGGTCGTGGTAGCTGTCGGAGGCGCTCATCTTGTCGCCCCGGATCCAGAGGCCCGGCTGCGGCGTCGCCACGTCGTTGGCCCGCCGCGCCAGCGCCCCGCCCAGCACCAGGCGCACGCCCGTGCCGTCGCTCACCTGGTCGAAGAAGGGGGCGTCGAGGTCGCCGACCATCACGTCGATCTCGCCGCGGCCGAGGGCCTGCCACAGCTTCGCGGGGTCCGACTCCTCGACGATCTCGACGTCCAGGTTCTCGGCCGCGAGCTCGTCGAGCCGGTCGGCGAGCAGGACCGGGGCGAGGTCCTCACCGCGGTCCTCGATGCCGACCCGCAGCGTCACCTGGCTCGGCAACGGCTGCGGCTCGGGAAAGCCGGGGGCACAGCGGGCGACGGTGCGGTCGGCGGCCAGGTCGGCCGACTCGGTGGCCGACGCCTCGCCGCAGCCGTCGCCGATGGCCTCATCGGAGGGCACCCGGACCTGCTGCTCGACGGCGACCGGTTCACCCGACGCGGCGTCGTCGTTGCCCTGCTCGTCGCCGATGCTGCACGCCGCCGTGGACGCGAGCGCGAGCGCACCCGCCACCACCAGGCCGATCCACCTGTCGCCCACACGTGCCCGCACGCCCGTCTACTCCCCCGGCTCGACTCAAGGACCTCACCAGCCTGCCCGCTGCGAGCGGGCGTGTCTCAGCCGTTGGCGGCCGGGACCGACGCCAGCGTGTTGTGGACGAAGTCTTCGACTCCGACCTGCAGTTGATCACGGCGGAACAGCTGGCGGGCGACGACGGTGGCTCCCCGCTCCTCCACCACCGCGGCGAGGCGATCGAGCGCCTTGCCGGCGTGGATGGCGTAGGTCATGAACACGGCGGCCCGCTTGCCGTCGATCACGGGCATCCGCTGCAGCTTGGCCTTCCGGCCGGGCCGGTGGCCGAACAGGACCAGCCCGTCGACCCAGGTGCCGACGAACACGACGTCGGCCTCGGCCAGCTCCTTGAGCCCGATGTCGTCGATCGGGAACACCGCCACCTCGGCCCCGGCCTCCCGGGCCGCCTGACCGATCAACTGCGCAGCCCGGGCCGTGTTGCCCGTCATGCTCTCGTAGATCACCACTGCTCGGGTCACGGCGGATCACATTAACGCCCCCGCCGGGGCGGCACGGAGGTGGTCCGGGCGTCACGTGGGGTGGGACTAGGGTCCCGGGGATGCAGATGCCGTACAGGAGGCTCGGGCGTTCAGGGCTCGAGGTGAGTGCGCTGTCGTTCGGGTCGTGGGTCTCGTTCGGCGCCCAGCTCGACAAGGGCCTGGCGCGCGACTGCATGGCCGCCGCCTACGACGGCGGGGTCAACTTCTTCGACAACGCCGAGTCGTACGCCGGCGGTGAGTCGGAGCGGCTGATGGGTCAGGCGATCGCCGAGCTGGGTTGGGCCCGCCACTCCTACGTGATCTCCACCAAGTTCTTCTGGGGCATCCACGACAGCCCCAACATGCGCAGCACCCTGAACCGCAAGTACCTGCTCCAGGCCATCGACGGCTCGCTCGAACGCCTCGGGCTCGACTTCGTCGACCTGATCTTCTGCCACCGGTCCGACCCCGACACCCCGATCGAGGAGACGGTGCGGGCCTGCTCCGACATCGTGTCGTCGGGCAAGGCGCTCTACTGGGGCACGTCCGAGTGGTCGGCCGACGACATCCGGGCCGCCTGGGAGATCGCCGAGCGCCACCACCTGCACAAGCCGGTGATGGAGCAGCCGCAGTACAACATGTTCGAGCGCCGCAAGGTCGAGCGCTCCTACCTGCGCCTCTACGACGACCTCGGCCTCGGCCTCACCACCTGGAGCCCGCTGGCATCGGGCCTGCTCACCGGCAAGTACCTCGGTGGCGACGTGCCCGCCGACAGCCGCGCCGCCCTGCCCGGCTACGAGTGGCTGCGCAACTCGCTCACCAGCGGCCGCTACAACGACCAGATCCGCGCCCTGCAGGGCATCGCCGCCGAGCTGGACGCCTCGCTGGCCCAGCTCGCCATCGCCTGGTGCGCCCACAACCCGCACGTGTCGACGGTGATCACCGGCGCCAGCCGGGTGGAGCAGGTGCGCGAGAACCTGGCCGCGCTCGACGTCCTGGACCGGCTCGACGACACCGTGATGGCCCGCATCGCCGAGGTGATCGGCTGACCCAAACCGCCGCGGCGCGTGGCCGGTATCGGTGGGGGAACCAGGCAAGTCTGTACAGGGCCATCGGGCTCCTGATCGTCGCGGGCGCGGTCACGGCCTACACGGTCGTGTCGGCCGACGCCGACGACGACGCCGGCGTGCGGGTGGGCGGCAGCATCAGCCTCGCTTCCCAGCAGGGCTCGGAGGCCGGCACCGGCGACGCCGATCCCGACGGCCGCGCCGCCGACGGCACCGACTCGGGCGACGTCGACCTGTCCGACCCCGCCGCCGACCCGAACCTGACGCTCGACCCGGCCGCTCCCGACGCAGCCGCGCCGCCCGGCGACCCCGCCGACGACACCGTGCGCCCGCCCAGCGGATCGCCGCCGCCCCCACCCGACACGCCGACCACCGTGCCGCCCACCGCGGTCGACCTGCCGATCGACGAGGTGGCCGTGCCGTCGACGGCGGAGCCCACGGCCGACGGCTGCGGCGAGCCGATCGGCTTCGCCGCCGGGAACCTGGTCGACCGGGCCGACGACACCGCCTGGCGCATGGACGGCGACGGCACCGGCTCGTCGCTCACCTTCACGCTCGAAGGCCCGCGGCGGGTGCTGTCGGTGGGCCTGGTGCCGGGCTTCGACCAGGTCGACCGCTGCGACGGCACCGACCGCTTCGCCCAGAACCGGCGCATCATCGACGTGACCTGGGAGTTCGATGACGGCCAGCGTATTTCCCAGCGGCTCGTCGACGTGGCCACCATGCAGCGGGTCGAGGTCGACGCCGCCACCCGCACGATCGTCCTGCACATCGAGGGCGTGACCGCCGACCCGGAGCGCGACTTCACGGCCGCGTCGGAAGTCGCCGTCCGCGGGGTCTGAGGGACAAGCTGGACGCCATGGCGACCCCCGGCATCTCCCCGCTGTTCGACCCGAAGGCCTGGCAGGAGGTGGACGGCTTCGACTTCACCGACATCACCTACCACCGGGCCATCGACGTGGGTGTGGTGCGCGTCGCCTTCGACCGCCCCGAGGTGCGCAACGCCTTCCGCCCCCACGGCGTCGACGAGCTGTACCGGGCGCTCGACCACGCCCGCCAGAGCCCCGACGTCGGCTGCGTACTGCTCACCGGCAACGGCCCCTCGCCCAGGGACGGCGGCTGGGCGTTCTGCTCCGGCGGCGACCAGCGCATCCGCGGCCGCGACGGCTACCGCTACGCCGAGGGCGAGACCGCCGAGACGATCGACCCGGGTCGCAGCGGCCGGCTCCACATCCTCGAGGTCCAGCGCCTGATCCGCACGATGCCGAAGGTGGTGATCTGCCTGGTGCCGGGGTGGGCGGCCGGCGGCGGCCACAGCCTCCACGTGGTGTGCGACCTGACCCTCGCCAGCCGGGAGCACGCCCGCTTCAAGCAGACCGACACCGACGTCGCCAGCTTCGACGGCGGCTTCGGCTCCGCCTACCTGGCCCGCCAGGTGGGCCAGAAGTTCGCCCGGGAGATCTTCTTCCTCGGCGACGAGTACGACGCCGAGGCCGCCCACCGGATGGGGATGGTCAACGCCGTCGTCCCCCACGACGAGCTCGAGAAGGTGGGCCTGGAGTGGGGTCGCCGGGTGATGACCAAGAGCCCCACCGCCCAGCGGATGGCCAAGTTCGCCCTCAACCTGATCGACGACGGCCTGGTCGGCCAGCAGGTGTTCGCCGGCGAGGCCACGCGGCTGGCCTACATGACCGACGAGGCCGCCGAGGGCCGCGAGGCGTTCCTGGAGAAGCGTTCGCCCGACTGGGCCCCCTTCCCCTGGCACTACTGAGCCCCTCCGCCACCGTGCTCGCCCGACCACCGATTGCCTCTAGAGTGGCGAGGGCTAGGGGGACACTGGGATGTCATCAAGTGGTCACGCGGGCGAGTTGGGACTGCCCGCCCAGGCACTGGGGGCGCGCTTCCGCGCCTGGCTGACCGCGCCCACGAGCTTCGACGGCATCTTCCCGCCCGCGGCCCGGCGCCTGGGCGCGCTCTACGTGGGGCTGACCGTGCCGGTGCTGGCGGCGCTGTCGACCTTCGCGCACGGCGCCCACGAGTACCTGGTGCTGTTCGCGGGCGTGCCGCTGCTGCTCTACGGGGTTCCCTCCATCGCCCTGTCGCTCCTGGCCATCCACAAGGCGCCCATCACCACGACCGACCGTCCGTCGTACCTGCTGTGGCTGGCCGGCACCGCCCTGTTCTGCGCGTCGGCGGTGGGCATCCTGGGAGGCGTCTTCACCGACGCCCGCTGGGCCACCGGGCTCGGCTGGCCCACCACCACCGCCATCCTCCTGCTGCTCAGCGGCGGGATCATCCGGCTCACCCGCAGCCGCTCGGGCGGGCGGGCGTTCTCGGTCGACATGGTCGAGGCCGCCATGCCGGTCGTGGTGATCGCGGCGCCGTGCATCCTGATCTGGGGCAGCCGCATCCTCGACGCCGACGACCGCTGGTTCACCGTGCCCGCCGGCGTGGCCACTATGGGCCTCATCTTCGGCAGCTACTGGGCGCTGGCCCTGGTGCTGCGGCTCGGCCCCAACGCCCGCACGCTGGAGCGCGCCGGGCTGGCGCTGTGCCTCATCGGCACGGCCAACGGCGCCCTGCAGGTGGCCCAGGGCCTGTCGGGCTTCACGCTGCCGGCACCGCCGCTGATCGCCGCGCACGGCGCCTGCCTGAGCATGTGCGTGCTGGTGCCGCTCCATCTGCCGCGCGAGCGCCGCCGCGGCGGTCTCGACCGCCTGCCCCCGCTCGCCCAGGTGCGGGCCGGCTACCTCGCCACCCTGGTGACGCTGGTGGGCCTGCCCGTGCTGGTGCTCACCACGGTCGCCGTCGACGAGCGCACCAGCTGGGCGGCGCCGTTCTCGCTCGGCGTCGCCACGCTGCTGGTGGTGCTGGCCGGCCTGCGGCACCTGGCCGGGGTCCACGAGACCCGCCAGCTGTACGCCGACGTGCGGCAGGCGTCGCACCAGCGGCACCTGCTGCTGGCCCAGCTCATGCAGCGCGCCGACGAGGACCGCCACCGGGTCGCCGCCCAGCTCCACGAGCAGGCGGTGTCCGCCTACACGTCCGTCGTGCTGCTGCAGGGGTCGTACACCACGCCCGGCGGCAGCAGCACCGCCTCGTCCGACGCCGGCAACCAGGTCCGCCACGACCTGGCCCACCACGCCGACTCGCTGCGCGACCTCATGCTGGCCATCCAGCCGTTCGAGGCCGACCGCAGCGGCACCCGCACGCTGTCGGCCCCCATCCGCGCCTACCTCGACAGCCTCTACGGCGACATGCCGGCGCCCCGGCTCACGGTCACCACCAGCGACGACATCTTCCTCGACTGGACCACCGAGACCATCCTGCTGCGAGTCGTCCAGGAGGCGCTGCGCAACGTGTGGCGGCACAGCGATGCGACCAACGTCGACGTGGCGATCGAGGCGAACGCGGGCGCCACGGCCACGACGCTGCGGGTGCGCGACGACGGCGGCGGCTACGACCCGGCCCAGGTCGAGGAGTCGGGGATCGCCACCATGCGGGCGTTCGCGGCGGTCGTCGACGGCAGCATCCACGTCGAGAGCGGACCGGGCCGCGGGACGACGGTCGTCGCCCGGCTAGGCGCTACCAGCGAGAGTCACGACGACGCGCGACTGCTCCGCCTCGTGCCGAACCGGAAGCTCCCCTGACGCATCCAGCAACCCCTCTCCGGTTCGGCTCCCACAGGCCCCAGGCCTGTGAGCTGGGGGTTCGTACTACTGACGGACCAGCTCGGCTTCGATGTCGATCCGGATCAGCTTGCCGACCAGCACGCCGCCGGTCTCGAGCGCCTGGTTCCAGGTGAGCCCGAAGGCCTCGCGGTCGATCTGGCCGCTGGCGCTGAAGCCCATGCGCTGCCCGCCGTCCGCAGCTGTCCCGACGCCGTCGAACATCACGTCGAGGGCGATCGGCCGAGTGACGCCGTGAAGCGTGAGATCGCCGTCGAGGCGAAAGCAGTCACCGTCGACACTGAGGATCCGCGTGCTCCGGAAGGCCATCGTCGGGAAGTTCTCGACGTCGAAGAAGTCCGCGGAGCGCAGGTGGGCATCGCGCTGCGGGTCCTTGGTGTCGATGCTGGCGAGGTCGACGGTGACCTCGACCTCCGAGTCGCCGGGTTCGTCGCCGACCTTCAGCGTTCCATGGAACGCCGAAAAACGGCCACGAACCTTGGCGATCATCATGTGCCGGACGCAAAATCCGACGTGGGTGTGGGCCGGATCGAGAGCGAAGAAGCCCGGCGCGGGCAATACTTCGCCATCGACCGTGCGGGTCAATGTGGCAGTTGCGTCACTCATGGTGGGGACGGTACCCAGACGCTTGTAAACACAAGTATCGCGGTCCCCTGGCCTGGCCCGTGAGGAGCGAGGCGGATATGAGCGAGCGAACCACCACCCGAGACGACCTGCTCGACGACGAGCGGATGACTCTCACGGGCCTCCTGGTCGAGTCCGGTGAGGGCTTGAAGGAGGTGCTCCACCGCCACCTCGTCGACGAGTGCGGTCTGACGATCCAGTCGTTCGTGCTGCTGCTCCGGCTGTCCCGCTCCCCGGAGCGGCGGCTGCGGATGAGCGACCTGGCCGACCAGACCGGCCTCACGCCCAGCGGCCTGACCAGGGCGATCGACCGTCTGGCCCAGGCCGGCCTGGTCGAGCGGCTCCCCTGCCCCGACGACCGCCGCGGCTCCTACGCGGCGCTCACCACCGAGGGCCTGACCCGGGTGCGGGCGGCCGTGCAGCCCCACCTGCGGCACCTCGACGAGGAGTTCGTGGGCCGGCTCACCCCCGACGAGCGCGACGACCTGGCCCGGATCCTCCGCAAGGTACGCGACCACGTGAACCCGGGCGCAGCCCGCCCACCCGAACCGATCTGACCGTTCTGTCTTCGCTCAGAAGGCCATAGCCGGCTGAGCGAAGACAGAACGGGTCTAGGCCTTGGCGCGCTTGGCGGCCCGGGCCCGCTCGGTCTGGTCGAAGACCAGCTTGCGCAGCCGGACGAACGACGGGGTGACCTCGACGCACTCGTCCTCGGCGATCAGCTCCAGCGCCTGCTCCAGCGACAGCGGCCGGGGCGGGATCAGCTTCTCGAACGCCTCGGCCGTGGACGACCGGATGTTGTTGAGCTTCTTCTCCTTGGTGGGGTTGACGTCCATGTCCTCGACACGGGCGTTCTCCCCCACGATCATCCCCTCGTACACGTCGACGCCGGGCGCCACGTAGAGCTGGCCCCGCTCCTGCAGGCTGATCAGGGCGAACCCGGTGGTCGGCCCGGAGCGGTCGGCCACCAGCGAACCGTTGCGACGGGCCTTGATCTCGCCCGCCCACGGCGCCATGCCCTCGAACACGTGGTGCAGCAGCGCCGTGCCCCGCGTCTCGGTGAGCATCTCGGTGCGGAAGCCGATCAGGCCCCGCGCCGGGATCAGGAACTCGCCCCGCACCCAGCCGGTGCCGTGGTTGACGATCTGCTCCATGCGGCCCTTGCGCAGGGCCAGCAGCTGGGTGACGACGCCCAGGTACTCCTCGGGCACGTCGACGGTGAGGCGGTCGATCGGCTCGTGCACGACACCGTCGATCTCGCGGGTCAGCACCTGCGGCTTGCCCACGGTGAGCTCGAAGCCCTCGCGCCGCATCATCTCCACCAGCACCGCGAGCTGCAGCTCGCCGCGGCCCTGCACCTCCCAGGTGTCGGGACGCTCGGTGGGCAGCACCCGGATGCTGACGTTGCCGATGACCTCCTGGTCGAGGCGGCCCTTCACCAGGCGGGCGGTCAGCTTCTTGCCGGCCTTGTCCTTGCCGGCGAGCGGGCTGGTGTTGATGCCGATCGTCATCGACAGGCTGGGCTCGTCGATGGTGATGAGCGGCAGCGGCCGCGGGTCGTCGATGTCGGCCAGGGTCTCGCCGATGGTGATGTCGGGCAGGCCGGCGATGGCGATGATCTCGCCGGGGCCGGCCTCGTCGACGGGGATCCGGTCGAGCGCCTCGGTGACGTACAGCTCGCTGATCTTCGCCGGCTCGATCGTGCCGTCGGTGCGGCACCAGGCCACCGGCTGGTTCTTGTGGATGGTGCCGGCCCGCACCCGGCACAGCGCCAGGCGGCCCAGGTAGGGCGAGGCGTCGAGGTTGGTCACCAGGGCCTGCAGCGGGGCGTCGGGGTTGTGCTCCGGCGCCGGGACGCGCTCGACCAGCAGGTCGAGCAGCGGCTTCAGGTTGGTGCCCTCGGGCAGGCCCGCGCCGTCGGCAGGTCGCTCCAGCGACGCCCGGCCCTCGCGGGCCACGCAGTAGACGATCGGGAAGTCGAGCTGCTCCAGGGCGGCGTCGAGGTCGAGGAACAGCTCCTCCACCTCGCTGACCACCTCGGCGATGCGGGCGTCGGGCCGGTCGACCTTGTTGACCACCAGCATCACCGGCAGCTTCGCCTCCAGCGCCTTGCGCAGCACGAAGCGGGTCTGGGGCAGCGGACCCTCGGAGGCGTCGACCAGCAGCAGCACGCCGTCGACCATCGACAGGCCCCGCTCCACCTCGCCACCGAAGTCGGCGTGGCCGGGGGTGTCGATGATGTTGATCTTGATGTCGCCGTAGCGCACCGCGGTGTTCTTGGCGAGGATCGTGATGCCCTTCTCACGCTCCAGGTCGTTGCTGTCGAGGACGCGCTCGTTCACGTCCTGGTTGGCCCGGAACGCGCCGGACTGCCACAGCATCTGGTCGACGAGGGTGGTCTTGCCGTGGTCGACGTGGGCGACGATGGCGACGTTCCGGAAATTCAGCACAAGGGGAACAGCCTACGGCCGTCAGAGGTCAGCGGAGCACCAGCGCCGGCCGGTTCCGTCGGTGATCCAGACCTTCTCGACGGCCGCCGAGCCGCTCTCGAGCGACACCTGGGGCGTGGAGTCGTCGGCCAGGGGCACGACGTGCTCCTCGTGGCTGCCGCCCGCCCGGGTCACGTGCAGCGACCAGGGGCCCGTCGGCGGCGTCCCCCAGGTGTCGATCTCCTCCATCCAGTCGGCCATGTCCAGGTCGAGGACCATCGGGTCGGCCTCGGTGAGCACGACGTCGCCGACGTCGCGGTTCCCCCGGGCCGACACCAGCGTCGCCGCGAGCCGCTCGGCGGGCGCCGGCTCGGTGGGCGCCGGCTCGTCGCCGGTGTAGCGCAGCACCAGCCCGGCGGTGCCGAGCACCAGGGCCACGGCCGCGGCGACGGCCAGCGTCGTGCCCCGCCAGCGACGCCGGCGGGGCGCCACGGGCGGTCCCAGCGGGGCGAGACGGGCCAGCACCCGCTGCTCGAAGCCGGCCGGGGGCTCGACGATCGGCGACACCACCAGCATCTGCTCGCCCGCCTCGGCCAGGTCGGCCACCTGGGCGCCGCACTGCCGGCAGCCCTCCAGGTGGGCCACGACCGCGGCCCGCTCGGCGCCGACGAGCAGCCCGAGGGCGAACTCCGCCGCCAGCTCCCCCACCTCCTCGCAGCCGAGGGGCGTGAAGCGCCGCGGCCCGTTCACGCTTCCACCTCCAGGTGGTCGCGCAGGCGGCGCAGGCCCAGGCGCACCCGGGTCTTGGCGGTGCCGAGGGGGACCCCGGCCGCCTCGGCGTACTCACGTGTGCTCAGGCCTCGCAAGGTAACGGCGACCAGCGCCTCCCGTTGCGCTGCGGGCAACCTCGTCAGCGAGCGGGCGACCTGGGCGAGGGCGTCGTGGCGCTCGGCGGTGGGGCCGGCCTCGTCCTCCACGGCCAGGTCGATGCCCAGCTCGTCGGGTCCCCGCGGGTCGAAGCGCTCGCGCCGCTCGCCGGCCATCCGCATGCGGTCGACGGCGGCGTTGCGGGTGATGCCCAGCAGCCAGCCGCTGACCGTGCCACGGCGGGCGTCGAAGCTGCGGGCGTAGCGCCAGGCGCGCACGAACGCGTCCTGGGCCACCTCGTCGGCGTCGCTGCGGTCACGGGTGATCATCAGCGCCAACCCGAAGACCCGGGCCTGGAAGCGGCGGACGAAGACGAGGGCCATCTCCGCGTCGCCCGTGGCGTAGCCCGCCAGGAGCGCCTCGTCCGACACGTCCCACATACCCGTCATTACCTCCGACCTGCCCGTCCCGGATTCACGACATCCGGAGCGGCCGCGCGAACGGTAGTGCTGACATGCGAGCCTCATACCCACGCCTCACCGTGCTGGTGGCCGCCGGCGTCCTGCTGGTCGGTGCCACGGCCTGTGGCGACGACGACAGCAGCGACGCCTCCACCGGGAGCGGCGGCAACAGCAGCGACAGCAGCGGATCCGACAACGGGGGGAGCACCACCCAGGCCATCGAGATCACCAGCCCCGCCGACGGCGACGCAGTCGACGGCACCTTCGACGTCGACTTCGCCAGCAGCGAGGACCTCGGGCCCACGGACACCGGCAAGCACCACGTCCACCTCTTCTTCGACGGCAGCGACGACTACGAGGTGGTCGAGACCCCCTCCTACACGGTCGACGAGCTCGATGCAGGTGAGCACACCATCAAGGCCGCGCTCGCCAACGCCGACCACAGCCTCACCGGCGACGAGACCGAGATCACGGTCGAAGTCGGCTCGGGTGGCTCGGGCGGGGCCGGAAGCAGCGACACGACGACGGATGACAGCCCCGACTACTGATGCCTCGGCGTCGGCGTCCGGCGAGACCACGCACGTCCGCCGCTACAACCGTCCGGCCCGCTGGTTCCACAGCAGCACCTACCTGGTCGTCCTGGTGCTGCTGGGAACGGGCTGGTGGTTGCGGCGCGGCGGCGAGGGTGAGCCCAGCTTCCTGGCCGACCTGCTCGAGCAGCCCGACACCGAGGTGCACCGTGCAGCCGGTTGGGCGCTCGCAGGCGTGGCAGGGGTCGGGCTCACCCTCGGCATCCGGGCGGCCTGGACCTTCGTGCGCGAGACCGTCCGGGTCGACCGCGGCGACGGCCGCTGGTTCGCCCGCTGGCCGGTCGGAGCGCTCACCGGGCGCTTCGCACCGCACCGGGGGCACTTCGACCCCGGCCAGCGCCTCGCCAACATCGCCTTCGCCGGCAGCCTCGGCGCGCTGATCGTCAGCGGCATCGCGCTCACCACGCTCCACGGCGGCGACACGTTCGTCCTGATGGTCAAGGTGCACCGCTACGCCACCTACGTGCTCACCCCGCTGGTGATCGGCCACGTCCTCGTCGCCCTCGGCATCCTCCCCGGCTACCGCGGCGTGTGGCGAGCGATGCACTGGGGCGGCCGCGTCCCCCTGGCGACCGCCCGCCGCCTCTGGCCCGGCTCTACGAAATTGCGTGGCTGAGGGCCGCCCTACGACCATCAGCCACGCAATTTCGGCGGTTCAGGCCGGCCGCAGCTCCCGCTTGAGGATCTTGCCGGTGGCGTTCATGGGTAGCTCGCCCAGGAATTCGATGTGGCGGGGGTACTTGTAGTCGGCCATCTGCGTCTTCGACCACGCCACCAGCTCGGCCTCGGTGGCCACGGCGCCCTCGTCGAGCACCACGAACGCCTTGACCTCCTCGCCGAGCCGGTCGTCGGGGATGCCGACCACCGCCACCAGGCTCACCGCCGGGTGCGTCATCAGCACCTCCTCGATCTCGCGGGGGTACACGTTGAAGCCGCCCCGCACGATCATGTCCTTCACCCGGTCGGTGATCGACAGGTAGCCGTCCTCGTCGAGCGTCCCGATGTCGCCCGTGTGGAACCACCCGCCCCGCAGCGCCTCGGCGGTGGCCTCGGGCCGGTCCAGGTAGCCCTTCATGATGTTGTGGCCCCGGATGACCACCTCGCCGGGCTCGCCGGTGGGCACGTCCTTGTCGTCGCCGTCGACCACCCGCACCGACACGCCCCACACCGCGGGGCCGACGGTCCCCGGCTTGGTCGGCTTGTCGTGACGGTTGAACGTGGCGACCGGGCTGGTCTCGGACAGGCCGTAGCCCTCCAGGACCGTCACGCCGAAGCGCTGCTCGAAGCCTTTGAGCACCTCCAGCGGCAGGGGCGCGCCGCCGGAGATCGCCACCCGCAGCTGCGCCGCCAGCGCCGGGATGTCGACGCCCGTCGCCTCGGCGTTGATCAGCGCCCAGTACATGGTGGGCACGCCGGCGAAGATCGTCACCCCGTGCCGCTGCATGAGCTGCAGGGCTGCGTCGGGCGTGAAGCGGGGCAGCAGCACCAGCGTGGCCTGCTTGTAGAAGCCGGCGTTCATCTGGCACGACTGGCCGAACGAGTGGAACAGCGGCAGCGTGACCAGGTGGGTGTCGTGGTCCTCCGGCGGCGGGTACAGCTGCTCGCACAGGCGGGCGTTGATCACCATGTTGGCGTGGCTCAGCTCGGCGCCCTTGGGCTGGCCGGTGGTGCCGGAGGTGTAGAGGATCACCGCCGTGTCGTCGGGGCTCGTGGCCGCCGAGTCGATGGTGGGCGGGTGGTCGGCCACGAAGTCGAGGAACGTCGGGACGCCTGCGAACGGCGACGGCGCCGTCAGGTCGGCGGGCAGCAGCACCATCGTGTGGCAGCTGTCAACCCGGGAGAAGGCCTCGTAGCCCATCTGGCCCAGCGGCAGGTCGAGGAGGCCGGCGAAGCACAGGTAGGCCGAGGCGCTCGAGTCCTCCAGGTGGTAGGCGATCTCACGGGGCTTGAGCAGCACGTTCAGCGGCACCACCACGGCCCCCGCCTTGAGGATCCCGTAGTAGGCGATCGGGAACCACTCCAGGTTGGGGCAGCTCAGCGCCACCCGCTGCCCCGGCTCGATGCCCCGGGCGATCAGAGCGTTGGCCAGCTGGTTGGCGAGCGCGTTCACCTGCCCGTAGGTGAGGACCGAATCGCCCCGGACGACCGCCGGGCGATCGGGCACCTCACGGGCGGAGTCGTCGAGGAAGACGGACAGGTTGAGCATGGACTGGTTATACCCGCTCTGTAGATTTCGGCCGATGACACGATGCGGCTGGGCCGAGGGGTCCGACGAGATGGGCACCTACCACGACACCGAGTGGGGCTTCCCGGTGGTCGACGATCGGCGGCTGTTCGAGAAGCTGAGCCTGGAGGGGTTCCAGGCCGGGTTGAGCTGGAGCACGATCCTGCGGAAGCGGCCGGCGTTCCGGACGGTGTTCGCCGACTTCGACGTCGCGACGATCGCCGGGTTCACCGAGGACGACGTGCAGCGGCTGCTCGGCGACGCCGGCATCGTGCGGCACCGGGGCAAGATCGAGGCGGTCGTCAACAACGCGGCGCGGGCGATCGAGCTCGTGGAGGAACGGGGGTCGCTGGCGGCCCACCTGTGGGGCTTCGAGCCCGACCCCGTCACGGGGAGCCGCCCTGCCTACGACGACGTGACCGACGCCTGGCTGGGGCAGGCCACCACGTCGGCCGAGTCGGTGGCCCTGTCGAAGGACCTGCGGAAGCGGGGCTGGCGCTTCGTCGGCCCCACCACGGCCTACGCCTTCATGCAGGCGATGGGGCTGGTCAACGACCACTCCCCCGTCTGCACCTTCCGCCCGCAGGTCGAGGACGCCCGCCGGGCCCTCACGCGTCCCGTGTGACCGTCGCCGTCGTGCGGACGGCCCGGGACGACGAGCCGACGCGCACCTCGTAGTCGCCGGGCGCCACCACCCAGTCGTGGCGGTCGACGTCCCAGTGGGCGAAGGCCCGGTCGGGCAGGGTGAAGCGCACGGTCGTGGTCTCGCCGGGGGCGAGGTCGACGGCGGCGAACTCCTTGAGCTCCTGCTCGGGCCGCTCGACCGGCGACACCACCGGGTGGACGTAGAGCTGCACCACCTCACGGCCGGGCCGCTCCCCCACGTTGGTGACGTCGACCCGCACCTGGGTGCCGTCGGCGTCGCTCTCGTCCACCAGGTCGCCGTAGGTGAACCGGGTGTACGACAGCCCGTGGCCGAACGGGAACAGGGGCTCCACCGCCAGGGCGTCGTAGTGGCGGTAGCCGACGAACAGGCCCTCGTCGTAGGGCGCCCGGCCGTCGTGACCCGGATAGGTGGCGAAGGCGGGGGCGTCCTCCAGGCGCCGGGGGAACGTGGTGGGCAACCGTCCCGAGGCGTCGACGTCGCCGAAGAGCACGTCGGCCAGCGCCTTCCCCAGTGCCTGGCCCGTGTACCAGAGCTGCACCACCGCGGCGACGTCGTCGACCCACGGCAGCGCGACCGGCGATCCTGTGTCGAGCACCACGACGGTGCGGGGGTTGACGGCGGCCACGGCCTGGACCAGGGCGTTCTGGGCGTCGGGCAGGTCCATGTGGCGCCGGTCGCCGCCCTCGCTGTCGGCCACCTCGGTGCCGACCACCACCACGGCCACGTCCGACTCCCGGGCCGCCTCGACCGCGCGCGCCAGCGCCTGCTCGTCGGCCGGCGGTTCGGCCGCCAGCGCCAGACCGCTCGCCCACGCATCCCCCCGGGGCACCACGTACAGCTCGGCCTCCAGGAGGTAGGTCTTGCCGGCGGTCAGCTCCGCCGACCCGGTCACCTCGGTGCTGCCCCGACCGAAGAACGTGGGCCCGGGTTCCGGCGCCATGTTGTCGACCAGCAGCTCGCCGTCGAGCCGCACACGGGCGCGGCCGGCGTTGGTGAGCCCGAACTGCCAGCGGCCGCTGCGGTCGGGTACGAAGTCGGCGCTCGCCCGCACGGCGAAGGGCTCGCCGGGGGCCAGGCCGGGGGCGGGGGTGCCCAGCCAGAACAGCCGCAGCCGGGGCACGATCTCGCCGTGCACCCG